>JAEEGF010654785.1_pt1 | contig 91501 bp, 62 predicted proteins | sample 9134171 | NCBI WGS metagenome assembly JAEEGF01 (sample SAMN16246542, study PRJNA631951) | gut metagenome | biome: gut microbiome; feature: rumen; material: AP-attached | host: Bos | place: Iran: Karaj | collected 2018-10
AACCTGCGCCTCGACTTCACGTTGCGCGACCAGGCTGCCATCACCCGCGACATTGCCAGCCGGACTTCTGCTGCCTGCAGTGGCAACTCAGCACTGAAGATATCGTTCATGGCAGACTACACGCTGTCACGACTGTTGACGATGTCGTTCTACTATGACCGTCAGACCAATACACCATTGTTGTCGAGCAGTTCATACCCGACAACAACACGCGATTTTGGACTTTCTATGAAATTCTCGCTTACCAGGTGATGGGTGTTAGACGTATGTCTCCAGGAACTTCACCGTACCTTCGACAGACACTTCACGACAGGTGGCAGGAATGAGGATGGACTCACCGGCATGGAAACTCACAGCCTTACCGTCAATGGTCAGCTGACCTTCACCCTTCAGACCTATCAGCACGACAAAGCTGTCGAGATCGCTGTAGTCTAATGTCATGGGTTCGTCGAGATCGTAGACTGCCGTAGTGAAATACGGACATTCCACAAGCTGGACACTCTCGTTCTTTCGTGGCACATAGTGGGTCTGATAGTCGGGAAGCACGTTGTAGTCGATGCTCTCAGCGGCCTCCTTGGTGTGCAGCTGGCGAGGATGACCTTCCTTGTCGAGACGATCGTAGTCGTAAATGCGGTAGGTGACATCAGAGGTCTGCTGGATTTCTGTCAGATAACAGCCGTTAAGAATGGCATGGATACGACCTGCTGGAATGAAGAAGCAGTCACCGTCCTTGACATTGTATTTGGCCAGTGCGTCGCAGATGGTTTTGTCTTCTACCATCTCCTTGTATTTCTCAGGTGTTATCTGCATCTTCAAACCATTATAGATAGCAGCACCAGGCTCAGAGTCCATGATATACCACATCTCGGTTTTACCACGCGGTTTGCCCTGACGGCGTGCTATCTCGTCAGTAGGATGCACCTGAATAGAGAGGTCGCGTTTGGCATCGATTAACTTGATGAGCAGTGGAAACTCATCGCCGAAACGGCGATAGTTGGCTTCGCCCACCAAACGGGCTTTCTCTTGCTTGACGATGTCGTTGAGGTTTTGTCCCTCACAGATGGTCTCACTGCCTGGAACACCGGAAATCTGCCAGATCTCAGTACCCCAAATTAGAGTTTTTGGTAATGGTGTAAACTTGTAGTAGTGTGTCATTTTTTAATCTTTCTGAAATCTAATATCTCTTATCCTAGTTGTCTTTCCAAAAAGCACGGGTGAACAGCACCAGCACGGACATGATTTCCAAACGACCTACAAGCATGAGGAACGAGCAGGTCCACTTGATGTAGTCGGGTAATTCGCCCCATGACATAGCAGGCCCGATGTCAGTACTCAGCGACGGACCAACATTGCTGATACAACTCAGCGCGATGGCGATGGCATTGGTGTTGTCGATGCCTGATACAATCATGATGGTGGCAGAGATGAGCACCATCACTGAAAAGATGGCAAAGAACGCCAACAGGGTACTCAGCTTCTGCTGAGATACAGGCTGACCATTCACTTTGACAGGCAATACGGCGTTAGGATGCAGAATCCTACGGAATTCGTTGCGCAGCACCTTGAATACCATGACGCCACGGATACACTTGAAGCCACCTGTCGTTGAACCTGAACATGCGCCTATGAACATCAGTATGCCCATGATAACCCACGTGATATGAGGCCACATGGCCACGTCGTCGTTGAAAAGTCCTGTGGTGGTGATGAACGACACTACCTGGAACAGTGATGAACGGAAAGCATGCTCAAGACCATAGCCATTGCGCGTTATCAGCAGATAGGTGATGAACAGCGTAGAGGCAGAGACAATAAACAGATAGAGCTTGAATTCCGAACTCTTGAACAGTGCTGATACCTTCAGTTTGAATATGGCCATATAGAGCATGGCGAAGTTGATGCCTGCCAGGAACTGGAAGAGGATGGAAACATAGTCGATGGCTGGTGACTGGAAATAGGCCGTCGAATCGTTATGGGTGGCAAAACCGCCTGTAGCTGTCGTCGTCATAGCGTAGTTGATGCTGTCGAACCACGACATGCCACAGAAATAGAACGAGAAGATACAGGCCACGGTGAGACCTAAATAGATAGTCCAGATCCACTTGGCCATCGTCGACAGACGCGGATGCATCTTGGAACGTATGGGACCAGTAGCTTCAGCAGCAAACACCTTCACGCTGCCACTGCCTACCATCGATGGCAGAATGGCAATGGTGAAGAACACGATTCCCAAACCACCTATCCATTGTGTCTGTGTGCGCCAATAGAGGATGCCGTGTGGCAGCCATTCCACATCATCCAAGATAGTTGCTCCCGTTGTGGTGAATCCCGACATGGTCTCGAAATAGGCACTGGTGACATTCGGGATGTAGCCTCCGATGATAAACGGCAGCATGCCGAAGAAGGAGAATACAATCCATGTGGCTGTCACCAGAAGATAGCTGTCACGACGACTCAGGTTGTTGTCAGCCGTTCTGCCCATATATTTAAGTATGAAGCCTGCGCAGATGGTCAGGATGGCTGAAATGAGAAACGCCATCAGGTCGTCCTCTCCGTAATAGGCCGATATGCCCACACAGACAAACAGCAGCGTTCCTAACAGAAACAGCAGTGAACCTATAATTTTATAGACCAGAGGGAAGTTTACCATAACGTATTGGCCTTGAAATATTTCTCAACCTTCTTCAGATTCTGTTCGTGACAGAACACCATCACCAGGTCGCCTTCCTGGATTTGGGTATTACCATTGACCAAAATGCCCTGTCCGTTGCGCACAAGCCCACCGATGGTTGCTCCGCTGGGCATGCCTAAATCCTTGACAACGTGTTTGGTAACCCGTGATCCCTTGGCAGCCGTAAACTCTGCTACATCAGAATCAACGAGCATCAGGGAGCGAACATTCGACACATTGCCATCAAGCATCATCTGGTAGATATGGCTGGCTGCCAGCGTTTTCTTATTGATGATGGTACCGATATCCAGACTCTCAGCCATCTCCACGTAGTCCAGATTCTCAACCATAGCCACTGTCTTGCGGACACCCAGACGCTTGGCCGTCATACATGCCAGAATGTTGGTCTCGGTATTGCCAGTCAACGCCACAAAGGCCTGAGTGTTCTGGATGCCTTCTTCCTGAAGCAGGCCAATGTCACGGCCATCGCCGTGGATAATCATCACATCCTGGTTGGCCAGCTTCTCATTGAGCTTTTCACAACGCTGCTCGTTCTGCTCAATGATTTTCAGGTCCATATAGTCGGGAATCATCTTTGCCAGACGGACAGCTGTTCTTCCGCCACCCATGACAATGACATTCTTGACATCGGCATAATGCTCTTTGCCACTAATCTGTCGGATATACGGAATATATTCCCGAGTGGTCATGAAATATGCCAGGTCGTTGACATGTAACTCGTCGTAACCACCAGGGATAAGAGCCTCTCCGTTTCGTTTGATGGCTACAATATGGTAGGGGTCTTCCGGACCGCAGAGTTCGCGCAAGGGACGATTCAGAATCTGACAGGTCTGACGTAGTTTGACACCAAGCATCACCAAGTCGCCTTCGTTCACATCCCATCGCTGACGCACCCACGACATCTTTAAGCCATTGGTGATGTCATTAGCTGCCAATACCTCGGGGAAGATGAGTGAGTTGATGCCCATCTTTTCGAAGAGCTCTTTTCTCGTCGGGTCAAGATATTCGAAATTGTCAATGCGTGCCACCGTCTTCTTGGCCCCCAGGGCATGGGCTATCATACAAGCCGTCATGTTACGACTCTCATCGGGGGTTACTCCGACGAAGAGGTCAGCGTTTTCCACACCAGCTTCTTTCATCGTGTTGATACTCGTTGTCCTACCCTGAAGGGTCATAATGTCATACTTGCTGTCCAAGTCGCCAAGACGCGCGGGGTCTTCGTCAATCAGAACACAGTCCTGATGGTCGCGTGACAGCAGTTTTGACAGGTGAGTTCCTACGGCGCCTGCACCGGCAATGATGATCTTCATAATCTCGGGTGGTTAGGTGTTGGGTGTTGGGTGATGGGTGTTGGGTGTTGGGTGATGGGTGTTGGGTGTTAGGTGTTGGGTGATAGCCTTGATGATGCTGTCTTTGTCAATTCCGACAATGGCTTGTAATTCCGATACCTTGCCGTGTTCCACAAAAATGTCGGGCAAACCGAGGCGGCTAATAGCAGGCGCATAGCCGTGTTCGCTCATCCACTCCAGTACTGCCGTTCCCATTCCGCCATTACGAACACCGTCCTCAATAGTGATGATGCGCTTGAACTTACGTCCCACCTCATGTAACAGGTCGTCATCCAAAGGTTTTAGGAAACGTAAGTCGTAATGGGAGACAGATGGCGTTGGGTGTTGGCTAATAGCGGATTGCCATTCATCGATGGCCTGCTCAGCTATCTTGCCTATCGGACCAATAGTTATGATGGCGAGGTCGTCACCCTCCCGCAGTAGACGTCCCTTGCCGACTGGTACCTCTGTTAACGGACAGCGCCAGTCAACCAGTGTACCACGTCCCTTTGGATAGCGAATCACAAAGGGTCCCTTGTCGGGAAGCTGTGCCGTATACATCAGTCGGCGTAGTTCATGCTCGTCCATTGGCGAGGCAATGGTCAGATTAGGAATGGTTCGCAAGGCTGCCATATCGAAGGCACCATGATGCGTAGGTCCATCCTCACCCACCAGTCCGGCTCTGTCAAGGCAGAGCACCACGTTCAACTTCAGGATGGCCACGTCATGGATGATGTTGTCGAAGGCACGCTGTGCAAAAGCACTGTAGATGTTGCAGAAAGGTATCAGACCTTCCTTTGCCATACCACCTGAGAATGTGACAGCATGTCCTTCTGCAATACCGACATCAAACGTACGGTCTGGCATCTCCTTCATCATAATGTTCATGCTACATCCCGTAGGCATAGCCGGTGTGACTCCCACTATCTTCTCGTTCTGCTCAGCTAACTCCAGTAATGTCTCTCCAAAGACATCCTGGAATTTCGGTGGTATGTTCGTGGTGTCCTTCACCAAACGTTCTCCTGTCTCTGCATCGAATTTGCCAGGAGCATGCCAGACAGTGACATCTTTCTCGGCAGGTGCATAGCCATGACCTTTCTGAGTATGCAGGTGCAACAGCTTGGGACCTTTCATCTCTTTTAGCTGACGTAGTATACGTACCAGCTCCTTGACGTCATGACCATTGAAAGGACCGAAATAGCGGATGTCCATGCCTTCAAAGACATTCTGCTGATGAGAGATAGCCGACTTCAAGGCATTGGTGAGTCGGATAAGACCACGACGACGGTCGTCCTCCAGCAATCCTATCTTATGCAGCCAGCGTGTCAGCTTAAAACGCAGGGCATTATAGGTCTCGTTGGTGTTCAACGATAGCAGATATTCCTGCATGCCACCCACGGCACGGTCGATAGACATGTTGTTGTCATTGAGAATAATGAGGATGTCATTGTCCGATGAAGAAACATTATTCAAACCCTCGTAAGCTAAACCTCCTGACATAGCACCATCTCCAATGACGGCTACCACCTTGCGCTGTCTGCTGTTGCCTGATGGCGAATCTCTCATAGCCAGTTTCTCAGCGACAGCCATTCCCAAAGCAGCAGAAATGGAGTTTGAGGCATGACCACACATAAAGGTGTCGTAATCGCTTTCTTCAGGTGATGGGAACGGGCGTAATCCTCCCAGCTTGCGATTGGTGCAAAACTGCTCGCGGCGTCCCGTCAGGATTTTGTGCCCATATGCTTGATGCCCCACATCCCATACGATAAGGTCGTCGGGGGTGTTATAGACATAATGCAAGGCTACGGTAATTTCCGTCGCACCCAAGCTGGAAGCCAGGTGTCCTGGATTTACCGACAATTCCTTGACGATGTCTTCACGCAGTTCTCGACAAATCTCAGGCAGTTCATCTACTGAAACCTTCCTAAGATCCTCCGGAAACTTGATGTTCTTCAGTAATTCCACTTTTATTTTTTTATTCTTTTTTATCTATTTTGAGTGCAAAGATAGTGTAATTTGCCCGATTGACAAAAATAAAATGCAAAATTCTTGCAAATAACATAAATTCTTCCTATTTTTGCAAAGAAATAGCTAAAGCACGGATGATTTACATCGCTCTACCTTCTAACGGACAGCACCGCCTCTCTTTCTATCTCGCTATGGAAGAATATGTCGCACGCCATTTGCCGCCTGCAGACTCGTTTTTCATGTGGCAGGTAGAGCCAAGTGTCATCTTCGGGCGTAACCAGTTGATAGAAAACGAAGTGAACATTCCTTTCTGTCGGAAGCACAATATCCAGACTTATCGTCGCAAAAGTGGTGGCGGGTGTGTCTATGCGGATATGAAAAATGTCATGTTCTCCTATATCACTGCTGACGATCAGGTGGGATTTACCTTCAATCGCTATATGACGATGGTGATTAATATGCTGCAGCGTTTGGGTGTCGATGCATCGGGAACAGGACGTAACGATATTATGATAGGCCACCGTAAGGTGTCAGGGACGGCTTTTTACAAGATACCCGGGCGCAGCATTGTTCATGGCACCATGCTTTACGATACGGATATGGTGAATATGGTGGGCAGTATCACTCCTACTAGTACCAAACTGTTGTCGAAGGGCATTGTCAGTGTGCGACAGCGCATTGCCCTTCTCAAAGACTATATCAATCTCACACTTCCTGAATTCATGCAATACGTCCGTCGGAACCTTTGCGACGAGGAATACATGCTCACTGCTGATGACATCAGCCAAATAGAGGAGATAGAGAAAGAATATCTCTCGCCAGAGTTTATCTATGGCAAAAATCCTCAGTACACGCTTGTCAAGCGTCGGCGTATAGAAGGTGTTGGGGACTTCGAGGCTCGTATTGCTGTCAAGAATGGCGTTATCCAGCGAGTTAACCTCATGGGTGACTTCCTGTTGGTAGGTGATTTGGACAATGGTTTACTATGTAAGTTGCGCAATCTTCCACTGACGCGTGAAGCTTTGCGCCGTGCCCTTCCAGACCGTATTGACGATATCATTATGAATCTGATAAAAGAAGATTTAGTCTTATTATTGACTGAATAAAAATATTTAAGAATAAAAAAATGGAAAATAAGAAAACATGTCTTTATGACAAACATGTAGGCCTAAATGCACTCATGTCGCCCTTTGGCGGATTTATCATGCCCATACAGTACACAACAATCGTTGATGAACACCAGGCCGTGCGCCATGCATGTGGTGTCTTCGACGTGAGCCACATGGGTGAGGTACTTGTTAGTGGAACAGATGCCGAGCGTTACGTCAACCATATCTTTACCAATGATGTCAGGGGCATTCCCAATGGGAAGATTCTCTATGGAATGATGTGTTATGAAAATGGTGGAACGGTAGATGATTTGTTGGTTTATAAGGTGACTGACGACATTTTTTTCCTTGTTATCAATGCTGCCAATATCGACAAGGACTGGGCGTGGATACAGGAGCAGGCAACTGGCTATGATGTCACCCTGCAAAATCAGAGTGAGGAATATGGCGAGTTGGCCATACAAGGACCTCAGGCCGAACAGGTGATGCAGGAAGTGTTGGGCATTCCTTGTCAGGAACTGGCTTTCTATACCTTTAAACAGCTAGGTGATATGATAGTCAGTCGTACCGGCTATACCGGTGAGGATGGTTTTGAGATATACGCCACACCGGATTATATCAATGAATGTTGGGACAAACTGATGGATAGTGGTCGCTGCAAACCTTGTGGATTGGGTTGTCGCGATACTTTGCGCTTTGAGGTTGGCCTGCCGCTTTATGGTGACGAGTTGTCACAGGATATTACGCCTGTAATGGCAGGTCTTAGTATGTTCGTCAAATTGGATAAGGAAGAGTTCATTGGTCGCGAAGCCTTGGCCAAACAGAAGGCTGACGGGCCTGCAAGGAGAATCGTAGGCATCGAACTTGCTGACAAGGCTATCCCTCGTCATGGCTACGTGGTGCTGAAAGACGGCAATCCCATTGGTGAAGTGACGACAGGCTATCATACCATTTCCACTGATAAGAGTGTTTGTATGGCCTTGATTGATACACAATATGCCAAACTCGATACTGACGTGGAGATACAAATCCGTAAGAAGGTATTCCCGGGCAAGGTGGTGAAGAAGCAATTCTATAACAAAAACTACAAGAAAAATTATGCATTAAATATTAAACATTAAGTTTTATGGCAAAAGTAATTGAAGGACTCTACTACTCGGAGTCACACGAATACGTAAGAGTAGAAGGTGATTATGGTTTTATCGGTATTACTGACTATGCGCAGAATGCTCTGGGCAATGTAGTGTATGTTGACATGCCGGAAGTCGACGACGAAGTGTCGGCAGGTGAGGAATTCGGTGCTGTCGAGAGTGTCAAGGCTGCCAGCGACCTGATGTCACCCGTCACAGGTGTTGTCGTTGAGGTCAATGAGGCTTTGGACGACCAGCCAGAACTCATTAACCAGGATGCATACGAGAACTGGATTATCAAGGTGACCCTCTCTGATAAGAGCGAACTCGACAGTCTGATGGATGCCAAGGCCTATGCTGCTTTCTGCGATAAATAGATAGTTCGTTATATCGTAATATCGAAACAATGTATAAGTATTTTCCGCACACTCAGGACGATTTGAAGTCGATGCTTGAGCGAGTGGGCGTCGATTCTCTCGATGCCCTATACGCACAGATTCCTGAGGAAATCCGTTTCCGTGGCGACTATAAGCTGCCCTCGGAGATGAGTGAGATGGAAGTTCGTGAACTCTTTGAGAAGTTAGGCTCACAGAACCAGCTGCTGACATGCTTTGCAGGCATGGGTGTGTATGACCACTACACGCCCTCCGTCATTCCGCAATTGATACAACGTTCAGAGTTCCTGACCTCATATACCCCATATCAGGCAGAGATATCACAGGGCACGCTGCATTATATCTTTGAGTATCAGTCGATGATGGCCGAACTCACTGGTATGGATATCTCTAATGCCTCGATGTACGATGGCACTACCGCTGCTGCCGAGGCTATGATGATGGCTGTGGCTGCTGGCAAGAAACAGAAAAGGGTGCTGATAGCAGGTACCATGAATTCGCAGACTGTCAAGGTGATGACGCGTTATGCCCATCATCATGGCATCGACCTTTTCGCGTTGCATATCAAGGATGGCGTGACTGATTTGGAAGAGCTCAAGGCTGAGCTGGCCAAGGGCGATGTGGCAGGTTTGATGGTGCAGCAGCCGAATGCTTTTGGTATTGTCGAAGACTATACCGGTTTTGCTGAGGCTTGTCACGAACAGAAGGCGCTCTTCATGATGAATTGTGTGGCTGCCGACCTCGCGGTGCTGAAGACACCAGGCGAATGGGGGGTAGATGTCGCTGTGGGCGATGGTCAGTCGTTGGGCATCCCTTTGCAGTTTGGTGGTCCTTATGTAGGCTATATGTGCTGCACGGAAAAGCTGATTCGCAAGATGCCAGGCCGTATTGTCGGTATGACCAAGGATAATCGCGACCAGCGTGCTTTTGTGCTGACACTGCAGGCTCGTGAACAGCATATCCGTCGTCAGAAGGCTACCTCGAACATTTGTTCGAACCAGTCGCTGATGGCACTCTTCGTGACGATGTATTGTTCGCTGATGGGCAAGCAGGGTCTCAAGGAGGCTGCACAGCTTTCCTATGCCGGTGCCCACTATCTTTGGGATGAACTTAAGAAGACGGGACGTTTCCATCTGGTCTTCGACCAGCCGTTCTTCAACGAGTTCTTAGTGAGCTATGATGGTGATGTCGACACTCTCTACCAGCGTTTTATCGAAGCTGGTTTCCTGGTCGCCAGGGTGAAAGGCAATAGTGAACACCAGCAGGATGGTCTTGTGTTTGCCGTTACCGAGAAACGTACGAAAGAAGAAATTGATAACCTCGTAAAGATTGCAGCACTATGAATAACCGATTATATGGAAACCTGATTTTTGAACTCTCCAAGGAGGGTCGCAAGGGTTACAGTCTGCCGAGAAACAATTTTGGCGATTACGAGATTCCTGCTTCGATGTGTCGTGCTGAGGAGGCTCAGCTGCCTGAGTGTGACGAGCTGACGGTGGTGCGCCACTACACGAACCTTTCTAATAATAACTTTGGTGTCGACACAGGCTTCTATCCCTTGGGTTCTTGTACGATGAAGTATAATCCCAAGATCAATGAAGAGATGGCTGCCTTGCCACAGTTCCAGAACCTGCATCCCTTGCAGCCTGTCGAAACCGTGAAGGGTGCGTTGGCGCTGATCAAACTCTTAGAGCATTCGCTTTGCGAGCTGACGGGGCTGGCTCACTTCACCTTCGAACCTTATGCTGGTGCCCATGGTGAGCTGACGGGGTTGATGACCATCGATAGCTATCATCGCTCACGTGGCGATCTTCAGCGTAAGAAGGTTATTGTACCCGACTCGGCTCATGGCACCAATCCAGCCTCTGCAGCTGTCTGTGGTTTGGAGATTCTGGAGGTGAAATCGACTAAGGATGGTCTGGTGGATTTGGAGGATCTACAGCGTCTTGTTCAATTAGAAGGCCCCAATATCGCCGCTATGATGATGACCAATCCCAATACCCTTGGACTCTTTGAGACCAGCATCCCGGAGATTGCAAAGCTCATCCACGACGCTGGTGGCCTGATGTATTACGACGGTGCCAACCTGAACCCCATGCTGGGTGCCTGTCGTCCGGGCGACATGGGCTTTGATGTGATGCATATCAACCTGCACAAGACTTTCTCAACGCCTCATGGCGGTGGTGGACCTGGTGCTGGTCCTGTGGGTGTCCGCGAAGGTTTGCAGGACTTCTTCCCCACAGTGTCGCCCTTCTATGGTAACTTTGGTGTGATGATGCGTGCCTATGCCTACATTCTCTCGCTGGGCCGTGAACATGTCAAGGAGGTGGGACCTCTGGCTACGCTGAATGCCAACTACGTCAAGGAGTCGCTGAAGGACGTCTATGAACTGCCCATCGATACCATCTGCTGTCATGAGTTCGTGTTCGACGGTCTGAAGGATAAGTCGACGGGAGTCACAACGATGGATGTGGCCAAGCGTCTGCTCGACTATGGCTATCATGCCCCCACGATTTACTTCCCCCTGCTCTTCCACGAGTCGCTCATGATTGAGCCTACGGAGAACGAGTCGAAAGAAACGCTTGATGGCTTTATCGCTGTGATGCGTCAGATTGCCGAGGAGGCTAAGAATGACCCGGATCTGGTGAAGTCGGCTCCTCATACCACGCCTATCGGACGTGTCGACGATGTGCTGGCAGCCAAACATCCGGTAGTGACGTTCCGTCGAATGAGTAATGAGTAATGAGAAATGAGTAATGTTGATTTGATTATCATCGGTGCGGGCCCTGGTGGGTACCGCGCCGCTGAATATGCTGCCAAGCAAGGCCTGAAGGTTACTATCTTCGAGAACGATAACGTGGGGGGTACGTGTCTGAATGTTGGATGTATCCCCACCAAGACTTACGTCCACAGTGCCTCTTTTGACGAGGCTCGTGAACGCATGGCCACTGTGGTGACACAGCTGCGGAGTGGGGTAGAGGGCATCCTCTCGCATCCCAACATCACACTGATTCGTGAAAAGGCCGCCTTTGGCAAGACTCCCCTCCTTTTGGAGGGGCTGCAGGGGGGCGTTCCCATCATCATCGCCACAGGTTCTGAAACCAAGTTCATTCCCGTCAAAGGTCTCGATGACCCTCGCGTGGTCGACAGCACTGGCTTGCTCAACCTCAGCACTTTGCCCAAACGCCTTTGCATCATTGGTGCTGGTGTCATTGGCATGGAGTTCGCCAGCGTGTTTAATCGCTTCGGCTCCGAGGTCACTGTCATCGAGTATCTCAAGGAATGTCTTCCTGTCCTCGACAGCGACATTGCCAAACGTCTGCGTAAGCTATTGGAGAAGCGAGGCATCACCTTCAAGATGAAGACGGCCGTGGAGAACATCGCTGATATCGATGCCGATGTCATCCTGATGGCTACAGGTCGTAAGCCCCGCACTGAGGGCCTGAACCTTGAAGCCGCAGGCATCACTCTTGCTCCTAATGGTGCCATCCCCGTCGACGACAATTTCCAAATCGCCACAGTTACTGACGGTTCTCCGTCGGGTCTCTACGCCATCGGCGACGTCAATGGGCGTCAGATGCTGGCTCATGCTGCAGAGATGCAGGCCATGCGTGCTGTGAACCATATCCTGGGTAAGCAGGATGGCATCCGTTTCGATATCATGCCTGCTGCCATTTTTACAGAGCCAGAGGCTGCCTGTGTGGGTCCTACGGAAGACCAGCTCAAGCAGAACGGTACGGCCTACGAATGTCGAAAGGCTTTCTGGCGCGCCAATGGCAAGGCACTGGCAATGGGCGAGACGGAAGGTATGCTGAAACTTTTCGTCACCCCTTCTTCGGAGGGGCAGGGGGGAGGCTCTATCCTTGGCTGTCATGCCTATGGTGCCCATGCTGCTGATATGGTGCAGGAGGTGTCCGCACTGATGTGTCGCGACACCACCATTGCACAACTGCGTGACATGGTACATATCCATCCCACACTCAACGAAATCGTTTGGGCTGCTGCGGAATAACAAAAGAGGCTGCTACATCATCGTAGTAGCCCCTTTTTGGCTTTTGGCTTTTGGCCATTGGCTAATAGCTAACTTCTAACAGCTAACAGCCTATTTCAGTGTCACAACTGATGTTGTGGTGGAACTCTGACCCATACTCTCTGTGGTGTTCTCCACCTTCAGAGCCTTCACCCAACCGTCATCAGCCAGTTCATAGGTGGCCTTCTCTTTTACATCAATCTTCAGCATACCGCTCTCCATTACCTGGTCGATATTCTCCTTGATCATGGCAGCCTGGTCTGGTGCATTCTGCTCCACCTGCTTGATAATCATCTCCTTCATCTCGTCCTTGCTCATGTTCATGCTCGAATTGGTGGTGATGTTCTTGCCATTGACAAAGTACATGCGCTTCATCTTGAAGCCATCACTATTGACAATGTCCTCCTGAGCACCTGTCATGATGGCCTTGCCGTTCAGGGCCATGATGCTGGTAGCATCACGGAAAGTGCTGACGAGCTTCTCCTCGTTGATGGAACCCTTGATCTGCTGGCCCAGCATGTCCTTGGCAGCTTCTAATTGGGGTAATTCCTTCACCATCTTGTCCATCAGCTCACTGGCCAACTGCTCCATCTTCGGCTTCAGCTCTTCGAAGTTCACAATCTTCAGCAGTTTGCCGTCCTTATCGGTAGCAACGTTAAGGGTCTGTCCCAGCATCATCTCTTCTGCTGCACCCATCAGTTTGCCAACGATGTTGTCAGGAGCAGCTTCCATCTTCACATCAGTGGTAGTAACGTCCCACAAGAAGCCGTCGGGAGTGGCGTCTGCAACCCTGTATTTGTTTTCGACAATCATCTTCACGTCACCCTGACCAGGCAGCGACATGGTGGTTTCTGTCACATACGTTTTCTCTACGCCCTTCTCCAATTTCGGGGCAACCTTCAACTGTGCATTGGCAACCAGTGCCATCAGCATCATCATGCTGAACAACATTACTTTTTTCATTGTTTGTCTTTTTTTATTGTTTAAAGTTTAATGTTTCACGTTTCTGCCTGCAAAGATACGAAAAAAAAGTGAAAAGTGAAGAGTGAAGAGTGAAAAATTTGCTATCGCTACAAAATAATTCCTAATTCCTAATTCCTAATTCCTAATTTATTCGTATCTTTGTAGCCAATAATACTTATATAATAACGAATAGATAATATCTTATGGCAAACGTAGTAGATTTCAAGTATGCCCCAATGTTTCAGTTGGGCGAAGACAAGACCGAGTACAGACTGCTGTCGAAAGAAGGTGTAACAACCGCTGAGTTTGAAGGCAAGACCATCGTGAAGGTGTCGAAGGAGGCTCTCACGCTGTTGGCACAGCAGGCTTTCCACGATGTAGAGTTCATGCTGCGTCGCGAGCATAACGAGCAGGTGGCTGCCATCCTGAAGGATGACGAGGCCAGCGAGAACGACAAATATGTAGCCCTGCAGTTCCTGCGCAATGCCGAGGTGGCTGCTCGTGGCATCCTGCCTTTCTGCCAGGACACGGGTACGGCTATCATCCATGGTGAGAAAGGCCAGCAGGTGTGGACAGGCTTCGAGGACGAAGAGGCTCTGAGCCGTGGTGTCTACAACACCTTTACGCAGGACAACCTGCGCTATTCGCAGAATGCGCCGCTGAACATGTACGACGAGGTGAACACCAAGTGTAATCTGCCTGCCCAGATTGACATTGAGGCAACGGAAGGTGCTGAATACCGCTTTGTGATGGTTGCCAAGGGTGGTGGCAGTGCCAACAAGACCTACTTCTATCCCATGACGAAGGCTACCATTCAGAACGAGGGCACACTGCTGCCCTTCCTGGTGGAAAAGATGAAGTCGCTGGGTACTGCTGCCTGTCCGCCATATCACATCGCCTTCGTGATTGGTGGTACTTCTGCTGAGAAGAACCTGCTGACGGTGAAGCTGGCTTCGATTAAGTATTATGACTCACTGCCTACAACTGGTGACGAGACAGGTCGTGCCTTCCGCGATATCGACTTGGAGAACAAGCTCTTGGAGGAAGCTCACAAGATTGGCCTCGGTGCTCAGTTTGGTGGCAAGGCACTGGCTCACGACATCCGCGTCATCCGTCTGCCTCGTCATGGTGCAAGCTGCCCTATCGGTATGGGTGTCAGCTGTTCAGCAGACCGTAACATCAAGGCCAAGATCAATGCCGATGGTATCTGGCTGGAGAAAATGGACTCGAACCCCTCAGAGCTGATTCCTGCAGAGTTTGCAAAGGCTGGCGAGGGTGCCAACAGCATTGAAATCGACCTGAACGAGGGCATCGACGCTGTTCGCAAGGAGCTCAGCAAGTATCCCGTTTCCACCAGGGTGAACCTGCGTGGTACCATTATCGTGGCTCGCGACATTGCTCACGCTAAGCTGAAGGCTCGTCTGGATGCTGGCGAGGGTATGCCTGAATACTTCAAGAAGTATCCTGTGCTCTATGCAGGACCTGCCAAGACGCCAGAGGGTTATCCTTGTGGTTCGATGGGCCCGACCACCGCTAACCGTATGGACCCATACGTCGACGAGTTCCAGGACAATGGCGCTTCGTTGGTGATGATTGCCAAGGGCAACCGTTCTGACGTGGTGACGGAGGCTTGTAAGAAGCATGGCGGCTTCTATCTGGGCACAATTGGTGGTGTTGCTGCCGTTCTCTCTCAGTCGAGCATCAAGAGCATCGAGTGCGTCGAGTATCCTGAGTTAGGTATGGAGGCCATCTGGAAGATTGAAGTCGAGGACTTCCCTGCCTTCATCCTCGTCGACGACAAGGGCAATGACTTCTTTAAGCAGTTGAAGCCCTGGACGCCGTGCAAGAAATGAGAAATGAGTAGTGAGAAATAAGAAATATTTTTCTGCATTGCTGGTATTGTTGCTGTCGTTAGTTACGCTGACGGCAGCAGCAATTCAGCCTGTGCGACCCTCGTGTCCCAGCAGCCGTCATCCGCGCAAAGCCATCACCCATCACCCATCATCCATCACCCATCACCTGTCAACCAGCGCCCATCACCGTTCAGTCTACCAAGGTGAGAAGCGACAACTGGTATATCTAGTGGCTTTTAGCGACCAGAAATTCAAGGAAGAAGATCCTATGGTGCTATGGGATAAGGTGTTCAATCAACCAGACTTCGTAGAGGGTGACTACGTGGGTTCTGTCCATGACTATTTCCGTGATCAGAGTTATGGGCAGTTGCTATTGCAGTTTGACCTGATGTACATGGAGATGGATGAGCGTGCCAGATACCGTAGTGGATATATAGGTGATGATGCTGATGACAGTGGGGCAGGACTGCTGTTAACCGAGTTGCTCGACAAGACCAAAGAAACCATTGACGACTGGTCGGTGTATGATTGGGATGATGATGGCTATGTAGACCAGATCATCATCCTCTTTGCAGGAAAAGGTCAGAACGACGGTGGTGGCAACAACTCTATCTGGGCTAACCAATGGCGATTGAGCCAGCAGTCGGAGGAACCCTTTAATCGTGAGTGGGGACATCCCTACGAAGTGGCTAATGGTTTGCTGGTGGACAGTTATGGCGTTTTTCCTGAACTGACGGGAAAAGGCACGTATGGTACATTCGGCACGCTTTGCCACGAGTATGGCCACTGCCTAGGCCTGCCCGACTTTTACTACAGCAGTTCGACGCAGGTCGTGGGCGCTTGGGATATCATGGATTATGGCAATTATAGTATGGGAGGCTACTGCCCACCAGGCTATTCGGCCCACGAGCGCATGTATCTGGGTTGGCTCGACATGACTGAATTGACAGACCCTGTCTCTGTGAGCGGCATGGATGCTGTCAACAGCGAACAGCCCCAGGCTTACCTCATCCGCAACGATGGCTATGACAACGAATACTACGTGATAGAAAACCGACAGCAGACAGGTTGGGACAAGTCGTTGCCAGGCAGCGGACTCCTTGTGTTCCACATTGACTACGATGAAAAAGTATGGAAGGTTGGGGTGCCAAACTCCAGCAGCTACAAACGCTACAGCATCATTCCTGCCAACAATTATAGCGGTGTAGGCTCTAGTGCCAAATGGGCCTATCCCTATATGGCCAGTGGGTTTGTTATCAACAATGAGCTCACCAACACGTCGAAGCCTGCTGCCACTCTATTGCATGCCAACAGCGATGGTACGAAGCTGATGTCGAAGCCCATCACCAATATGAAAGTCGAGAACGGACTGGCATCGTTTGACTTTATGGGTGGTACGCCTTCAGGCATCATCCAACACTCGTCATTCATCACCCCTCAGATCCTCTACCAATATGGCCCGTTACGTATTGTGAGGTCTGCTGACGGCGTGGTGCGGAAAATACTGAAACCATAAAATAAATCACCAATCCCCGACCTCCTCTACGAGGGCGAGACCATCGATGACCTCACCAAACGTAGATGTCAATTTTTCAGAGTGCCTTAAAGTTAACAAGTTAACTTGTTAACTTGTTAACTTGCTTGAACCACCTGTGGCTACGCGGATTGTGAGAGATTGAGGAAAATCGTCAAGTTAACGCTTTTGTTAACTTTGAAAATTGGAAGTTAACGGCTTCTGATTGCATCAAAACGACATATTGTAAGCATCTTTTACCCGTTTTCTGTGCTTGTAGCCCCTCGTTTGTGGCGATGAAGATGTTATCTTGTGCCGATGAAGATAATATCTTGGATGGCACAAAATGGTGTCTGGAACGGCACCGGATATTGATTTGAGTTAATTAATTTAAACTTTTCGGTAAATTATCGGTCTAAAAAGTGGGTTCATATTTAAAAAATATGTATCTTTGCACCCAGAAACTAATTGAGCGTATTACAAAACAAAAGAAAAAGATGAAAACAATCAAGGTATTAGTGATGATGATGTGTCTGACAGCTGTGACAGCGCAGGCACAGACGAAGTATTGTACGAGCTTTGCCGATTATAAGGCCGGCCAGTGGAAACCATACGAGGACTTGATTCCCGGCAAGGAACCTGACTCGATACGTGTGAAGTACGATGGTCAGGATTTTACGCTGAAGACCAGCGACAAGGAGGTGAACAAGGTCATCAAGCATGATGTGTTTATGATGCAGATTGACAAGCAGTTGTTTATCAACCAGCGTCCGCTGCGCGACGAGGACGGTGGCATCCTGCCCGTGAACAACTTCCTGCGTGCGCTGCCCTACAAGGGTGACAAGCTGCTGGTGGTGAGCTACAAGGTGACGTTGGGCGACGTGCTCGACCTGGTGAACATCGGTCTCGACGTAGCACTGTTGGCTACGGGACATACCACGTGGGGTACTATCTTCCTGGCCACCGACCTGCTGCTGACCAACGACGACCTGATGGAGCATCACGTGTTGTATCTGGTGGACAAGGAGCCCGACCAGAAGGGGCGTTACATCATGACGCGCATCAACGACAAGTATATGGAGCAGCTGCTGCGTGACGATCCCGTGACCTTCGAGCAGTACTATGGTCGTCAGAAGAAGGGCGAACGCCAGTCGGCTGCCAACATTCTGCCGATTCTGGTGAAGAAAGGACTCATTAGTGATTATCATCACAAGAAGAATTAGGAATGCGATGGTAATGGAGAATTTGTTCTTTCTTGTCCATGTCTACCATGTTTTAACTAATTATACCTTGCAGTGCTCTTATGAGTCACCTTATATATAACGTAAAACTCTGGTCTACGTGGTAACCTTTACGATTATTATAGTGGTATCCTTTTCAGTTATTATCTACACGGAGCTTATTCTCGCTATCTTTTTGTACTTGTAAATGAGGTGTCATCAACATCTGCCGTCATCTCTACAAAATTGAAAAGAAATAAAATGGTGCTACTCGTGCTACTTTGGTGCGTAACTTGCTGATTATTAGCAGTTACATCGGTGCAAGATTGTGAAAAATAGTGCTACTTTGGTGCACCAATCGAGCACCACCTTTGGGAAACCCATTTCATTTTGGGTATAGGCGTAAAGTGTTTTGCGTATAGGCGTAAAGCATTTTGCGTATAGGCGCAAGGTTGACAGAACGGCACTTAACCCCTGTTGCCACGGCACTTTCACCACGTTCGAATGCTGCCTATACCCTGGAAGAAGGCATCTGAACGAGCGGAAGAAGGCATCTGAACGAGCGGAAGAAGGCATCAGAACGACTCAAAGCTACTATCCTAATCATGCAAAGTAACCAAAACGAACTCGGCAATCACCTGAAGGCCAAAGACATACCCAACCTCACCGTGCTCGGCAAAGCCATCAAGAAACTGAAATGGCGCAAAAGCAAAGTCAACGGCACCCGCGGCTATTACCTCCGCCTGAAAAAGCAATAGTGCCGAATTGGGGCAGCGAAGCGACCAGTTATTATTTTATGACACGCTTATTTCCTTTATATATATATACGCCTTTGGCTGTCGGCTTGCCGTTAAGCTTACGACCGTCAAGGGTAAACCACACATCTTCCATCTTCCTTCTTCCATCAGACATCTCAACGATTCCCGTTGTGTTCTCGCCATCAAAGTTCAGGACGATGGCATTTCCGGTCAGGTCGCCGGCCTCGATACCTTGCAGACGGAAGTGGGCGCGGCAGGAGCCGATGGTCATCTTTCCACTGGGATAGTACAGCTTGTTTGCTGCGCCCATGTAGAGCAAACTCTTGTCCTCCTGTTCAATGAAGAGGGGCGAGAAGGTTCCATCGAAGGTAACCACCGTACCTTCGGGGGCAGTGCCTGTGGTCGTGGTCGCTACGGGATGGAGCGAGTTGGAGATGGTGACACCATGGAATTCAGGGTTGGTGATGTTCGTTGCCTGCGGTGTGTTCCACTTCACGATATAGGGTTTGCCCGCCTCGATGCTGGTCAGGCTGTTTTCGGTGAAGATGAGCGTCAGAATGCCTGTGGCGCTGTCGAAAGCCGACGATACAAGCGTCTTCACCGTAGTGTTCGCGAGGTCGCCTGTCAGTGAAGCGTCGAACGGCAGGCACAGTGTGTTCCAGCGCTCGTCGCGGTAGAGCTTACGGTTTCGCAAGGTGACGTTAACGGGTTTCCCAGAGATTAAGTCGCTGAACTCTTCAAATAAGCTTTGGCTGCTCTTGTCATTGTCCATGACGAGATTAATCGTCGATGGCGAGCAGTTCTTGAAACGATCGCTACGGCTGTCTATTTTTGACCATCCGCTGGCCACGGTAAGTGTGGCTAAAGCCGAACAGCCGCTGAACATCTCAGACATCGTCTCAACAAGCGACGTGTCGAAGGATGAGAGGTCGAGCGCGGTAAGCCCAGTACAATTCTTGAACATTAAATCCATAGCCGTAACCTTGGCAGTATTGAAATGAGAAAGGTCGAGGCTCGTCAGTCCGACACAGTTGGCAAACATGGATCCCATGTCTGTTACCTCGCTGGTGTTGAGATTTTCAATTCCCTGGATGTCAGTCAGTGCCCCAAAATAAAGGAACCAATAATTGCATTTAGTAGGGCGTGCTGAGGAGAACGATGATTCGAACACCACTGTTGTACAGTTGCCAATTATATTATCGTTGTTACTCCATGTTCCATAATCAAACGAGGTCCCACTATATACTCTATCGACAGTCTGTCCACCATAAGAAGAGCCTTGAGTTACAGGTTCAGCGTAGGTGAAATACAGCGTATGGTTACCGCTACACCATATAGCCTGCGGTACTGGATCTGCCCAGGCCCCTGACGCGAAGGTCATGAGCAGGGCTGCAAATACTATCAATCTTTTGATTTTCATGCTTGCTATGTTTTACACGACCAACGAGAAGCGAGATACTTCCATCACGTTTTTGTCGTTCTTGGTTTCAGTGATTTCCCAACGATAGTACAGATACTTACGGGGGTTGGCAATGGAGTAGGTCTTGGTGTAGCCGATGACGATAGGCAAATCACCGTTGGTCACATTGTCTATTTCCTCCCACTCGTCCTCCTCGTCGTTGCGGCCTAACAGACGCCACACGTTTGGGTTGCGGCCTCTGTACTTCTCGATGTGGGGCCCCGTAGTCACCTTGTAGCCAACGGCCTTGAGGGGCGTGTTGGCCTTGAACTCGACAAACCACTTGCCGTCTGTCTTCCATATCGCATCCGAGCACCACTTCGTGCTGGCTGTACCGTCAAAGATCTTCTGGTAATCCTCTTCAGGATGTCCGGCAGAACCATTCGTACCCACCAGACTGGTGTATATGGTAGCATCGTCCATCCAGTCAATTTTCAGCAGGAAGTGTTGCTCATTCCCAACCTTATAGCCGATTATATAGCCCCAGCGCAGGTTGATAGTTTCAAAGAAACGGAACCAATTATAGTGCATATCAGCTGTCCAGTAGTTATCACTGGAATTCAGGTCGATGCCTTGATCCTGGAAGGTCTGCTGCCAATAAGTCCAGTTGCCGGAAAGAATATGATGAATTTCCCTGGCTTTGCTTTCATGTGGGCAGTACTGCGATTTTCTGATCGCGTCATAATGCCTATAATAACCATTACCACCGTCTGTCAGATCGCCGCAGGAATATAACCCCTTCGTGAGGGTAACGAACAAGGGGTTTTGACCGTTTCCACTCTCGCGAATGCATATAAACTTCATCGTTCTTTCTTCTGCCAGCAAGTGTTTCTCGTAGTTGTCAATAATAGGTGTATGGATAATGACATCACCAACGCGATACACCTTTTCACCAGCGTTCACGGGCCAGGCGCTGTTCAGCAGGAACGTCACCTTGTCAAAATACTGCAGCTGGGTTTCTGCCGAGGCTGTCACTTCGGCTACCTGACCGTTGGCCGAAGCAGCCGTGAAATAGACGGTACCCTGGGCATTGCCTTTCTCATCGGTGAGCTGGGCGGAGAGGCCGTTGCCCGCAGGGGTTGCGGTTACGTCGGGAGCCAGCCACAGGAGGAATTTCTGCTTTGCCTCGTCAAACGACTCCACGCCCACGTAGAGGTGGTGGGGTTCGTTCACGTTGAGCACCTCGCCGCAGGTACGTTCTAAGAAGTTGCCTACTGAGTCCACCTCAATGATGGCATTCTGGAAATAAGACAGGTCGTTGTAGGCCACCTCATCTTCTTCCGGATCGGTTTTCTCACTACCGCCGCTATTATCGTCATTGCTGTCGCTACAGGCAGCGAAGCTGACACTTATCAGGGCTGCAAATAATATCAGTCTTTTGATTTTCATACTTGCTATGTTTTTATATGACTAACGAGAAGTTCGCTATTTCCATCACGTTTTTGTCGTTCTTGGTTTCAGTGATTTCCCAACGATAGTACAAATACTTACGGGGGTTGGCAATGGAGTAGGTCTTGGTGTAGCCGACGACGATAGGCAAATCACCGTTGGTCACATTGTCTATTTCCTCCCACTCGTCCTCCTCGTCGTTGCGGCCTAACAGGCGCCACACATTCGGGTTGCGGCCTCTGTACTTCTCGATGTGGGGCCCCGTAGTCACCTTGTAGCCAACGGCCCTGAGGGGAGTGTTGGCCTTGAACTCGACAAACCACTTGCCGTCCGTCTTCCATTCCGTATTCGAGCACCACTTCGTGCTGGCTGCGCCGTCAAAGAGTTTCTGGTAATCCTCTTCGGGATGTCCGGCAGAGCCATTCGTGCCCACCAGACTGGTGTATATGGTAGCATCGTCCATCCAGTCTATTTTCAGCAAGAAACGTCTACTGCCACCATAGTAGCTGGATAGGGTGCCTTTGGGGAATTCAATAGCACAATAGAATGTAAACATCAGGGCTCCTTTGGTTTTGTCTATCCAGTAGGGGGTGTTATTTTCAATCGGAATGCCCTGAGACCTGATGGTTTCCTTCCAGTATGTCCAGTTGCTGTCCAGTATTTTGGCGATATTGGCGGCTTTCGCCTCACCCGGACAATATGACGACGTGCGGATACGGTTGAAATCGCCGGTAGCATAGTCAGAGTCAACATCGTAACTACCATTGGTGATGGTGATGAACATCGGCATGACTCCGTTTCCACTCTCGCGAATGCATATAAACTTCATCGTTTTGTCTTCTGGCAAAAACAACCTCATGGATGTAGGTGTATGGATAATGACGTCACCAACGCGATACACCTTTTCAGCAGCGTTCACGGGCCAGGCGCTGTTCAGGAGGAACGTCACCTTGTCAAAATACAGCAGCTGGGTCTCTGCCGAGGCTGTCACTTCGGCTACCTGTCCGCTGGCCGAGGCAGCCGTGAAATAGACGGTACCCTGGGCATGGCCTTCCTCATCGGTGAGTTGGGCAGAGAGATTGTTGCCCGCAGGGGTTACGGTCACATCGGGAGCCAGCCACAGGAGGAATTTCTGCTTGGCCTCGTCAAACGACTCCACGCCCACGTAGAGGTGGTGGGGTTCGTTCACGTTGAGCACCTCGCCGCAGGTACGTTCCAAGAAGTTGCCTAATGAGTCCACCTCAATGATGGCATTCTGGAAGTAAGACAGGTCGTTGTAGGTCACCTCATCTTCTTCCGGATCGGTTTTCTCACCACCGCCGCTATTATCGTCATTGCTGTCGCTACAGGCAGCGAAGCTGACACTTATCAGGGCTGCAAACAGCAGCGCCGCAAATAACTTATATCTTTTCATACTTATTACTTTTCATTTTTCATCTTTCATCTTTCATTTCTCATGGGTTTTCCCGAGCATCAAGAATGATTCTCCTCAGAGTGTTCAGCGTCTTCCGCAGATACTTGCCACCAGAGTAGTTGATGTACTGTATTTCGTGGTCGTTTTCCACCACGCCAACGGGTTGTTCTGCGTCGCATTTTTCGGCGTATGCATTCAACTCATCAAACTTTGCCTCCAACTCAGAGCGCGACAAAAGCACGTATTTCGGAAGGTACTGCTTGCAGATCTCAACACCCTCGGGGGCCTCTTTGCACTTGAAGTTAACAACGATGTTAACATAGTAGTCGGGCACATTCATGTCGAAGACCTGCGCCCCCTTGTAGGGTATGTAGATCTGCGGGTCAACCATGCAGTTTCTGCCCCAAGTGGCTGATGACACACCGTAGTAGCGGTAGCCCTTGCCTCCCGTCTGTTCTACCAGTTTGAGGCTGTCGCTGAAAGTTTCTGTCCAGTGATCGTTCTCCAAGACCTGGCTGGGAGTCAGCACATGCAGTCGCGGCTTGCTGGTTTCGTCGTTCAGATTCTTAGGCAGGGTGATGGTGGGACGCTCCGACAGTTTCATGAAGTCCCGGTAGCTGTCGGTATTTCCCAATGGCCTATAGACATCTACGACGGGAATGGCAGTAAGGTTCAAGTCTGTAATGTCATGGTAGGTGTCAGTATTCAGATAGAACTTGACGCTACTCGGGTCTAAGAAGGACACCATTCGCAGTTCTTTTTTCTCAATGTCGTCGCAATACATGGTGCCATCATTGTTTTTCGTGATGTTGATGCGGTCGGAGGAACTCAGAAGGTCTTCCTTGCAAACATAGATGACGGGGTCTTCCTTCAGTCCGAAGCAGCCCGTGCCTATGGAGCTGTCTTCGTTAGAAGCATTGAGCAGGTAGGGCGTCACGGTAACACCGCCGTCGGGCAGTCCTGTCCACTGAGTGATGAGTCCGCTCAGGTCCAGGTTCGCGTTCAGTGACAGATTGATGTTACCCTTGGCACACTCGCTCGTAGAGGTAGGATTGGGAATGCTTTTCAGTACCGCCGTTGTAAGATTCAGCACGCCTGATATACCTGCTATAAATCCCATAAAAGTAAGGGGAAATCTCCTGGGTGCATAAGCCGGGGCTTCAGAGTCATCGGACAAGTCATCTTCTATGTTATTGACGTCATCTTCTATGAGATTGACTTTTGGATCTGGTTTAGATGGATCCCAGAATATGTTACCGCCGCTCTTTGCTATGCCACAGAGACAACTTATATTGGTGATGCTGGTATTAAAGAATCCTGCTATATTACCTATTGCGTTTGTTGCATTTGCCAGATGAGGATTGGCACAACTGCTCTTAACAGTCGTTTCAGAAGTGAAAGAACCGGCAATACCACCCAATAGTTTGCCCGACAGCGTTATCTCGCTGACATTCTGGCTGGCCAGGCTGATGTTGAACAGCGAACGCTGTGCATCGACACTCTCGCGCCATTTCTTGCCGTCGCTATTAGGCAAATCCATGGGCATGTAGCCAGAGAGGTCAAGATCGACACAGTGCCAGTTGGGCGACACGCCCTTGGCTTCGCCCGAACGGGTATAGGCCGACATGAGGTATTCAAACGGCTTGTAGCGATTGCCGTTGGTAATGAGCTCGGCATTCATTTTCAGCTGTAAGTTGTTGTCAGTCTGTGATTCACCCCATGTACGGTTGAGCGGAATGCAGTAAGCCATCGAGTTGTAGAACGGGTAGCGGTTTGGGGAATAGCTGTCGTTGACCAAGTTGAAGAACAGCTCCTTGCCATAGCCGGAAGCATTTTCTACGTACTGCCATACACGCAACATGCCCGTCAGCTTGTTATAGAGTCCGAACATGTGGACATTGGGGGCATACGGGTCGTTGAGCATGCAGAATGCCATTTGCCAACCGTCGGCCTTCTTCATGTCGAAACGAATGGCCTCGGGTATGTCGTTGTCGGCTGAACCATACCAAGGCAGGTTACGCGTGCCGTAGCTGCTCAGATTGACGGTCTGGGCTTTCTCCCAGTTATTGAGGAAGTCAGCCATCTCTTCCGGGTCATCATTGTTGCCAGCACGCAGAAGCTTTTCCCAGTTGGTCAGATAACCCTGCTCCTCGGCAGTGGCCGTCTGCATGTTGTACGCTGTTGTGCCGTCGGTGCCGCGTATACCGTTCCAACCGTTGATGACCTGCCACGTTTTGGGGTGCAAGGCATCGCCCTCACCGTCGCGCACAATAGTGATGATGCTGTCGTCCTTGACGGTAAAGTGGAACTGTCCGTTCTGTGCATCCATTGTACCTCCGTAGACGCTGATGGGGTCGCCGGCCACGTTGCACAGATACTGGTAGCTGGTACCCGTGCCGTCGGCATTGAACTTCAGACCCTGTACGGTACGTACGTAATAGCCCTTGCGGCTGCCGGGTGCTGCCGTGTCTATTTTTCCTTGCGAAGAGTAGTCGCCATACCACGTTCCTATCAGTTGGCCGGGTATTCCTTCGCCTCCAGTTCCTCCGTTAGGAGAATCAACATCCTTGTCTGAACAGCCAATGACGCCTGCTGACAGCATATACGCAAACATGCAGGTCCTAATAGCCTGTGTCATGCAGCTGGTAATTTGTTTTGTATTCATATTCGTGTGGTATTTTGTTATTTATTTTGTTGTAACTATAAATTCACTTGGATTGAGAGAGTAGAGATTGCCAAAGTTGCCGGCATTCACTATCTTGGCATGAGAGCCGAGGGTGTGCTCGGCACAGTAGAGGAAGAGGTCGCGGTAGCTCGTGGCGGGATTCTCGGAGAGTATCTTCACGAAATTCTGCGAAAAGCGGTCGCTCATCCATACCAACAGCGTGGGGCTCCAATTGTCGGCCCACGACTGCTCGGAACCGCTGGCTCCCGTCATAGCCAGCACGCCCTGAATACCCTCCAACGGACGTACCACTGACTCTGAGTAGCACGGCTCTGCTACGACGAACAGCTTGCGGAAGTGGCCTCCACCAGCCATCTGCTGTGCCGTCTGGCGCATCATGTCGGAGGTAAACCCATTACCGTTGCCAGCATCACGCCAGGAAAACTCTCCCGTACGCCCGTGTCCGCTCCAGTAGAACAGCACGTTCTGTCCGGCATCCTTGGGCAGCACAATGGGCAGCCTGTTGCTCTGCTCTCCCAGAAGTATGCTGCTGATGTCGGCAGCCGAGAGCAAGGCAGCGTCGTAGTCAATGACGGCAGCGGGGAGACCGTCAGAGCCTCCCAGCAGGTCGGGACTTCCTGGTGCGGCACGGACAATGCCCCGTTCGCGGTTGTTAGCGTCATTGGCCGTCGAAGCATCAATAATCAGGATGATGTGGTCATCGTCAAACCCGCCACGACGCAGCAGCTGATAGACGGAAAGCACATCGGCCTGATGGCGATAGTTTTCAAAGCCTATACTGCCCTGGACCAGCACGGCATACTGATCCGTTAGCGCCGGATACTGAATGGCAGTACCGCTGGCAGTCTGTTCGTCAAAGTCCTTCTCGGCCGTGTTCAGGTCGTAGAGATACTGCCAGGCTGCATAACTGTCTCCTATGCGGCGGCTTCCCGTATCGCCGATATAGGCGCGATGGTGAATCTGACCGTCAAGAATCTCCCACTGCACGTAGGTAGTGTGTGTGGCGGCCGTATAGGTTTCGGGGTCAAAGGCAATGTCGCCGGAAGCCCCCTTGAAGTGCAGCAGGTTGCCGCGCTCCATGGCTGAAAGGTATATCTCCATGGATGTGGCGTTCCAGGCAGCACCGCTGAGTTTACTGTCGTTGTCGGCAACGCTGGTAATGGTCACGATGGCGTCGTTGATGTTAGCGGGAGAACCGCCGACCACACTACGGTGCTCCATGTAGCAGGCGGCAAAGGCGCTGAGCATCAGCGCATCGTAGAACTTGCACTCAGCGAAAAGCGGTCTGACACCGAAGCGGTTCTGGTAGCTCAGCTCAAAGCCCGTCGTGGGGTCAGCGTAGGGTGAGAATCCCTGATAGCCCTGCAGTATGGGGTATGCCCGCCCTCCGAGGGCTTCTATCTTCTCTTCGCAGAGGTTGTTCAAGGCGAAATACGAGCCATAGAAATTCTTGAAGAGCTGCCAGAATTGATCCATTGCAGGGTCGTCATAAGTGGTATCGTAAAACCTTGCCAACCCCATGCGCTCGAATATCAGCTGACGCCGCAGCCGGGCGATGTCATAAAGCTGCTTGACGCTCTCAATCACCGTGAAGGTACCCGAAATAACGGCGTTTCCGGCATCGGAACCGGCATTGATGATGTAGGAGCGGATGTATTCATAGAGCTCAGCCTCGTTGTTGTATTGCAGGTTGTTAATCAGGTCAATGTCGTAGTTCTCCGCAAAGAAGGGTGCCCAATAGCTGAAAGTCTGTCCGTAGCTGTTGGCCGGGGCCAGTAGATTAGCACTGACCGAAGGACGCTCTGGGTCCGTTTGGCACAGAGCGGCATAGCTGCTCATGAGCGCCTCGGTCATCTTAACGTCGGTCCCGGTGAGTGCCCAGAGGAAGGGCTTGTCGTTGTTGCCGGCCGTAACGGCAAAGCGGCGGATAATCTCCTCGGCGGTGGCCGTTGGGGTGATGAGCGGCTTGAGCGTCTGCTGGCAGCCAGGGGCAAAGGCGGCCAGTGCATCATTGTCAAACGGACCGATAATAGCCGTGATGTCGTCGCGTCCAGCCAGTCGCTGGCTGAGTGCCGACAGGTCTTCGGTCTGCTCGTCGTACCACTCCAGTTTCAGACTGACGGCCAGTGTGTCGTAGAGCTGTGCTTCGTGGAAATTGTCCAGGAACCACTGTGCCGTCCGCTCCAGGCGCATCTTCTGCTGCATGTCGCTCAGCGGGGCAACCACCGCCATGGTCTTCTCCACCCAATGGCGTTGTGACTGTATGACGATAGTGTCGTCCTCCTGCTTGCATCCCGTGAAAAGCATGATGCATGCTGCGCACAGCCACATCATCCATCTGACATCAATCATCTTACTTCTCATACTCCGCCTCCTTTCTGACAGCTTCGTCGTGTGCCGCCTTGAGTATTTCGTCTGTCAGCTCACCATAGAAAGCGATGGACATCAGACTGTTTACTGTGTGTATCTCTACTCCCGTAAAGTCACCAGCCAACCCCAGCGACTGATGCTTGGGCATGCCGTCAGCCGACAGCCACTGCGTTATGCACTGCGCCACGGCACGGTCCATGCGCTTGACGGCAGAGAAGGGACAGGAGGTGGAGACCACGGGAACATCCACGCCCATGATGAAACAAAATTGGAGTATCTCGTTCATGCGGTGGAACACGCCTGCCGCTCCTCCGCAGACGGGTACCAACAGAGGGAGCACGTATTGGTCTTCCTTATCAATCAGAAACTTCATGGCCGTGGTGTCGGCAATGCTGAAGCCTTCATCGGCAGCACTGCCCAGGTATTCTACATTGAGGGTCTTCTTCCTGTCGTAAGGGAAGATATCGGTGGCAAAACCGTCGCGGAAACCCTGCAGGGCATCCTTCACCGACTCATTCTGGGGATTGGCGCCCACAAGGAGCATCTCCGAAGAGAAGTGGGCGGCAATGGCACCCGCTTCAAACATGGCTCCGTAATAGGGAATATACAGCGTTGAACCCTTGCCCTCAAGCGGGGTACGGGTTTCCAGATAGAGCAAATCGGCACGGGGATTGTTCTCCAGCCGGCGGTTGTTCTTGCGCAGGAACTCGTCATACGCCGGACTGGTGACAATGACCAGCCTGCGTACCGTGTCCTGACGGGTGCTGAGGTCCGTGAACAGGTTCTCCAGATAGGCCAAGCCCTCCTGTCTTGACGATGGCGACAGCTGCAAGGTGCGCAGTCCATGTTCCTTGGCTGCCTGTTCTACTCCTTGATAGACAAGGTCGTTGTACGAACGATCACCCAGGGCATCCGGATCATAGACCACGGTGACCAGTGGCGTCTGTGCCGGCAGGTCCTCAGGAGGCGACTGGTAAATGGTGTCACCCTCCTTGCTGCAAGCGGTGAAAGTTGCTGATATGATGATGGAAGTCAATAGGGCGAATGATGCCAATATCTTTTTTCTCTTCATATTGAGTCAGTATTTTGTTCTTAGTTTTTAGTCGTATTTTCGCCATCTTTGATGGCAAAGATACAAAAAAATGTCTGTACCGCAATAGTACAGACTATTTTTTTTCGTTTTTAGACAAGATTTAAAGGTTTTTAGACGAAATCTGAAATCTGTAGGCGAAATTAAAAGCCCATTTTGAGGATATTTATACTTCACTTGGTTCCAAAGATTCCTTTCGGAAGTTGGTGGGAGACATACCGAAGTGCTGACGGAAACAGTCGCTGAAATAGGTATTGCTGCTGAAACCGCACTCGGAGGCTATCTCAATAACACTCCTGTCGGGCTGTTCGATGAGCAGGTTGGCAGCATGGTCCAGACGCAGTTGCTGAACATAGCTGTTCAGCTTGGCATGTTCACTGCCTTTGGAGAAAATGGCACCGACACGCTCCTTCGACAACTGGAAGCGGTCCATAATGGTATGACGCCCAAACTTGGGGTCGAGGAAGAGTTTTTCGCGAATAACAACCTCGTTGATGTGCTGGAAGAGCTGTTCGTTGGTCTCGATGTTTGCGTCGGGGACAACGGCCGGCTTCTGGGCCCGCTTCTCCTCCCAGTACATCTTCTTGTAGTTCACCGCTTCGGAAATCTGTTGGGCTAGGAAGCGGTTTTTACGGCTGATGACACGGTTCTTTACGATGACGATGGCGGCAAGGACTGTCACGGCGAGCATAACGGCCAGAACGCTAAACAGCAGGTAGCGCTGGCGGGTGTTCTCGGCCTTCTGCTGCATGATGGTCTGCTGCTGCTCCTTGTCGTGATAGACGGCGGCCAGCTCCTGGGCCGTGTTACGGGCCTTGCGGCACTTCAGCGTGTCCTGAATCTCGAGCACCTGCTCGTAGAGGGTGGCGGCCTGCTCGCAGCGGCCCATCTGGTGATAGACGTCGGCCAAGCCCCACTTGGCGGTGTTCATCATCTCGCCCAGCGTGTCGCCCTGCTGGCGTATGCGCTCGATAAGGCCGTTGTAGATGGTGACGGCCTCGCGATGGAGTCCGCGCCGCTTCATGTAATCTACGATGAAATAGTCGCGGGTGTGGTTGCCCTCGTACTGCACGGCCTTCCATGCAGCGTAGGCCGAGTCGGCGCGCTGGAAATAGGCGCTCTGCTGACTGCCGGAACTGTGAATCCCCATCCTGGCCAGCAGGCCGGCTGTCTTGGCCAGTGCCATGCGGCGGTCGATGAGCTGCTGGTTCTGTGACGCTCCCCAGCGCGTACCCTCAGTGGTGAGCTGCAGGTTGCGCTCGTTGGTGCGCAGCGCGCTGTCGTAGTCCTTCATCTCGCTGTACAGGCTGGCCAACAGGTTCAGGAAGCCGTGGGTCAGGTGGTCGGCATCGTCGCGGTCGGTCTTGGCCATGAGGCTGATGGCCTCGTTGACGTACTGGATGCCCCGCTCGCGGTTGCCCTCGAAGAAGATGTTCTGGCCCATCGACACCTGAGCCATGGCGTGGTAGTAGTCGTTGCCCGTGGCCTCGGCCAGGTCCATCTGCTGCTGTAACCACTTGTTCTCCATGTCCTTGTGTCCGGAGAGTTCGCTGACGTTGCTGAGCGAGCTGAGCACGCGCAGCCGTTTCTCGTCGTCGGCCTCGGCCTCCTTGCTGTCTAATAGTTGCAGGTACATGTCGTAGGCATCGCGGAACTGCATGCTACTATAAAGCGAGTCGGCCACACGCATGGTCCGCTCGAAGTCTGCATTGCCGGCATTACCCGCCGCCCCGTCCTTCGTGTTACCACAGCCTGCGCAGCTCTCTATCATCGCCACAACAACTATATATAATATGTATACAATCCGTTTCATGTTGTTTTGTCGATTCTGGTTGCAAAGTTACGACAATATTTTTAATTGTGCTCAAAACCCTACAGCTTTTCACCGCATTGTGAGCAATAGCGGTCTTCGTCGCGCACCATCGCATCGCAACGGGGACAGTGGCCGTCCTTGGGCTTTTCCTTGACTTCGTCGATGATGTTGGCTGTCACGATGCCTGTGGGTACGGCGATGATGGTGTAACCCAGCAGCATGACGAAAGCCGAGAGCAGGCGTCCTATGGCAGTGACGGGGGTGATGTCGCCATAGCCTACGGTGGTCATGGTGACGATGGCCCAATAGACTGACGTGGCCAAATCGGTGAACTGTGTCTCCGGCTCGCCACTCTCAACCATAAACATGAGCGTGCCCAGACAGACGTCGAGTATGAGCACAAACAGGAAATAGACGGATATCTTGGTGAGACTCTTCTGGAGCGAGCGCATCAGCATGTAGCCCTCGTTGATGAAGCTGAACAGCTTGAAAATGCGGAAGATACGGATGAAGCGGAAGGAACGCAGCAGAATCATGTAGCGTGCATTGGGCAGGAAGAATGAGAGGTAGGGTGGCAGTGTCGACAGGAGGTCGATGACGCCGAAGAAGCTGAGCACGTAGTCGCGTGGACGGGGTGAACAATAGACGCGGGCAATGTATTCGACGGTGAAGAAGAAGGTTAGCAGATACTCCAGAATCTCCAGCACCAGCTTGAAGGTATGGGCCAGCGAGGGGATGGTCTCGATGAACGAGATGATGATGCTCAGCGAGATAGCTACTATCAGGGTGAGGTCGAAGATGCGTCCTGCCGGGCGCTCCGACTCGAACATGATGCTGTAGAGTCTTTCTTTCTCAAGCCATTGCGGTTTCTTCATATTTCCTTGGTTATTGCTACATAATCGGATGCAAAGATACGAAAAACTTTCGAAAAAGCCATGTCTTTGGCACAAAAAAAGCCTCCCGATGTGAGGGAGGCTTGTAGATTCTGTCGTTCGTACCGGATTACTTACGGAGGCCGAGAGCCTTGATAAGTGCACGATAGCGATTGATGTCCTTGTTGTAGAGATACTTCAGGAGCTTACGACGGCGACCTACCATCTTGGTCAGTGCACGAGCGGTGCCGAAGTCCTTGTGGTTCTTCTTCAGGTGCTCGGTGAGGTGCTGGATACGATAGGTGAACAGGGCTACCTGGCTCTCAACAGAACCGGTGTCCTGTGCGTTCTGGCCGTACTGGCCGAAGATCTCAGTCTTCTTAGCTGAATCTAAATACATAATTTTTGATGATTTAATTGTTAATAATTACATCTTTCGGATGCTTACCACAGTCATCATCCATGGGGCACATCGTCAAATGCGGCTGCAAAGGTACACATTTTTTGTAAAACTCGCAAATATTTCGCCAAAAAGTTGTACCTTTGCACCCGAAAAATAGAAGAATTACGTAATTTAGTTATGCAGGATATCAGAAACATTGCAATTATTGCGCATGTAGACCACGGCAAGACGACGCTCGTGGACAAGATGATGCTGGCAGGCAATCTGTTCCGTGAGGGCCAGAACCTGTCGAGCCAGGTGTTGGACGCTAACGACCTGGAGCGTGAACGAGGAATAACCATTCTGTCGAAGAATGTGAGTATCAATTGGAAAGGAACGAAAATCAATATCATCGACACCCCAGGACACTCGGATTTCGGTGGTGAGGTGGAGCGTGTGCTGAACATGGCCGACGGCTGTCTGTTGTTGGTGGACGCCTTTGAGGGCCCTATGCCCCAGACGCGCTTCGTGTTGCAGAAGGCCCTGCAGATAGGTCTGAAGCCCATCGTGGTGGTCAACAAGGTCGACAAGCCCAACTGTCGCCCTGAGGAGGTGTACGAGATGGTGTTCGACCTGATGTTCTCGCTGAATGCCACTGAGGACCAGCTGGACTTCCCCGTGGTGTATGGTTCGGCCAAGAACGGCTGGATGGGCGAGGACTACAACAAGCCCACAACGGACATTACCTATTTATTAGATAAGATTGTCGAGGTGATACCTGCTCCCAAGCAGTTGGAGGGTACGCCGCAGATGCTCATCACCTCGCTCGACTATAGCTCGTACACTGGCCGCATTGCCGTGGGCCGTGTACATCGCGGAACCTTGAAGGACGGCCAGCAGGTGACCATCGCCCATCGTGACGGTTCGCTGGAGAAGACGAAGATCAAGGAGTTGCACATCTTCGACGGTATGAGCCATGTGCGCACCGACAGCGTCGACTGTGGTGACATCTGTGCTGTGATTGGTCTGGAGAAATTCGAGATTGGCGATACCATCTGCGACATCGAGAATCCGGAGCCCCTGCCTCCTATCGCCATCGACGAGCCCACCATGTCGATGCTCTTTACCATCAACGATTCGCCGTTCTTCGGCAAAGAGGGTAAGTTTGTTACTTCGCGCCACATCAACGATCGTTTGGAGAAGGAACTGGAGAAGAACCTTGCCCTGCGCGTAGAACCTTTCGAGGATGCTACCGATCGGTGGATAGTCTCTGGTCGTGGTGTGCTGCACCTCAGTGTGCTCATCGAGACCATGCGTCGTGAGGGCTACGAGTTGCAGGTAGGTCAGCCGCAGGTGATATTTAAAGACATGGTGTTGGTTGATGGGTGTTGGGTGATGGCTGATAGCTTTACACCAACACCTAACACCCAACACCCAACACCCGTTCGCTGTGAACCTGTGGAGGAACTGACCATCAACGTCCCTGAGGAATTTGCCTCAAAGATGATTGATATGGTCACCCGTCGTAAGGGCGAGATGACAAGTATGGAGTCACAGGGTGAACGCACCAATATCGAGTTCAACATCCCTTCACGTGGTATTATCGGACTGCGCACCAATGTGCTGACAGCCTCGCAGGGCGAGGCCATCATGGCGCACCGCTTCAAGGAGTATCAGCCGTATAAGGGCGAGATTGAGCGTCGTGTGAATGGTTCGATGATAGCCCTCGAGACAGGTAATGCCTTCGCCTATGCTATCGACAAGCTCCAGGATCGCGGCAAGTTCTTCATCGACCCAGGTGAGGACGTCTATATGGGTCAGGTGGTTGGTGAGCACGTTCACGACAATGACCTCGTCATTAACGTTTGCAAGGCCAAACAGCTGACCAACGTCCGTGCATCGGGTACTGACGACAAGGCGCGCATCATCCCCAAGGTAGTGATGTCGCTGGAGGAGTGTCTGGAGTATATCAAGGAAGACGAGCTGGTTGAGGTGACACCGAAGTCGATGCGTATGCGCAAAATCATTCTCGACCACGACCAGCGCAAGAAGGCCTCTATTCAGCGCGGATAGACTATGCAGACTGACGGACGGGGACGAATCGTAGAGCTGGACTTCCTGAAGGGAGTCCTGATTCTGCTGATGATCAGTTTCCATCTCGTCTGGTTTGGCGATTCCCATCCCTATGCGAAACAGGTGGTTTACACCTTCCATATGCCAGGGTTTCTCATCATCTCAGGCTATCTGATGAATGTTGAGAAACCCTGGCGACAGTTTCTGAAGACGTTGCTGAGCTATGCCGTACCCTATCTGGTGATGGAGTCAGGATATATCGTGATGGCATCGGTGTTGCCCATCAGGGAACATATCGACGAACTGACGATAGGCACGTTTTTCAACCATCTGCTGATTCATCCGCTGGGTCCCTACTGGTATCTGCTGACGCTGCTGGTATGCGGTGTGTTGTATTATGCGGTATTCAAATGGTTGAGAATCAGCACTCTGTCACGTTTCATCCTGTTGGGAATCCTCTTCTTCGCCATTGCCAAAGGGGTGGGAATGATAACACTGGCCTGTGCCTTGTATTTCCTGGCAGGAGCAGTGGTGAGACACAGTGGACTGAAGTTTACTGACGTCTTTAAGCCATCGGTGCTGGCCATCGTGGCCTTTGCCCTCTTGGCATACTTCCCCCAAAACTGCCGAATGGATGTGGCTGGTGGTGTGCTGATGGTGTATCTGGCCATCAGCAGTCTGTTGTGGATGGGCACGTATGTCAAAGGACGTTTGCAGCAGCTTGTGCTGTATCTTGGCAAGCGGACGATGCCGCTGTTCCTCTTCTCACCGCTGTTTACCATTCTCTGCAAACCCCTAGTGCCCTATCTCGACTTCGACCCCACATGCCTGATATTCCTGGCCGTCTCGCTACTCATTTGTGTATCGGGCAGCCTGGCAGTGGACTGGGTACTCCGTAAGACGGGCCTGAGCCGTTTGCTCTACCTCGGATAATCCTGTTCTCTTTGTTTACGCATCGGCAAACAGCAGACCGTCATCGAGGGTAATTTGCAGTTTGGTATACTCCGAATGGAAATCGTTTTGCAGACGGTCCAGATAGCGTGCACACTCCCACTTGCACATGGGCAGGTCGTGCAACAGGTAGTTGCCACAGGTCTGGGGCTCGGTGGCAGGCACCATGTCCTGCGTGAGAATCCACTCCAGACACTCGATGGTCAGTTGGCGCATGTCCTCAACGGTATATGAGCCCGTCATAATGATGTACATGCCTGTGAGACAACCCATTGGGCCGACATAGACGACATCGTCCTTGACACGGGAATTGCGGAACCAGGTAGCCATCAGGTGTTCTATGCTATGCATAGCCGATGGGGCTACAGCAGGTTCTTTGTTGGGCTCGGTGATGCGCAGGTCGAACGTTGTAAACCCTTTATCTATGCGTGAAACATAGATACCCGGCTTCAGGTGGGTGTGGTCAATCGTAAAACTTTGTATGACTTCCATTTATGAATTAAGAATTAAGAGTTAAGAATTAAGAGTTGTCGGCTTCGCCGATTAACAATTAAGAATTGAGAATTATAGGGACTCGACGAAGGTCTTGGTGACCTGGAAGGAGTGGTCGGCGATGGTGTCCCAGAAGTTGTGATACTGCGAGGCATCGGTGTCGCGAAGAGGAATGTCGCTGATGACACGGAAGGAAATGAACGGCACCTTGTTGATGTAGCACGTCTGGGCGATGGCACACGACTCCATGTCGACAGCCTTAGCCTCAGGGAAGTGTCCGATAATCTCGCGCATCTTTTCCTTCGAGTCCACAAACCAGTCGCCAGTAACAATCAGACCAGAATGTGTTTTGAGATTTGAGGTTTGAGATTTGAGATTTAGGCTTTGCGCCTTCTGCAGCAAGTGTGGGTCTGCCTGGTAGCGGGCTGGAAGGCCCTGCACCTGTCCATAAATGGTCGTGTTGTCGATGGCTGTGCCACAGTAGACATCGTGATAGCACAGTTCGCTGCTGACAACGACATCCTGTATGTTGACATCGTCGCCATTGCCACCAGCACATCCGCTGGAGATGATGCAGTCAGGGTGGAACTCATTGATCATGCGCTGGGCACCAAGGGCGGCATTCACCTTGCCGATGCCACATTTTTCTACACGGACGTGACTGCTGTCGAAGAGCTGCTGAAGCTGTCGCAGCTCCTTGTCCATTGCTACAATAATACCTATCTTCATATAGTAATGATGTATTTTTAATAATGTATCATGTAAAAATTGAGGGTTCTGCGTGCAAAGTTACGGATTTTTTCGTAATTTTGCAGGCAAAAACCAAAATATTGTTATGAAAAGTTTGAAAGCATGGCTGCCTGATGTGCTGGCAGTGGTATTGTTTGCAGTGATTTCGTTTGCCTATTTCTTCCCTGCCGATATTGAGGGACGCATCCTTTTTCGGCATGACTCATCGGCCAGCAAAGGGTTAGGACAAGAGTCTTCGGAGTACCATGACCGTACGGGAGAACGGACACGCTGGACCAATGCACTGTTTGGTGGCATGCCGACCTATCAGATGTCGCCGTCGTATAATAGCACCGATGTGCTGACAAAGGCTGAGAGTGCCTACCACCTGTGGCTGCCTGAGAATGTATGGTATGTCTTTGCCTATCTGCTGGGATTCTATATCCTGCTGCGTGCCTTTGACTTCCGCCAGTATCTGGCCATGCTGGGAGCTATCGTATGGGCCTTCTCCAGCTATTTCTTCATCATCATCGCTGCTGGTCATATCTGGAAGGTGATGGCGCTGGCCTACCTGCCACCGATGATTGCCGGTGTGGTGCTGGCCTATAGGGGGAAATACCTGTGGGGACTGGTGGTGACGGCCCTCTTCGCAGCTTTGGAGGTGTTGGCCAACCACGTGCAGATGACGTATTATTATCTGTTTGTCATCGTAGCGATGGTCATCGCCTTCTTGATTGAGGGTATCAAGCATAAGGATTATCAACATCTGCTGAAGGCTACTGGTGTCTGTCTGGCAGGTGCTGCCATCGGTATTAGTATCAATATCTCGAATCTCTATCATACGTGGCTCTATGGACAGGAGTCGATGCGTAGCAAGAGTGAACTGGTGAAGGAGAACAGTGCCAACCAGACCTCCAGCGGACTGGATCGCGACTATATCACCCAGTGGAGCTATGGCATAGACGAGACATGGACGCTGTTGGTGCCCAATGCAAAGGGTGGTGCCTCTGTGCCGATGGTACAGAATGAGAAGGCCATGAAGGTCGCCAACACTGATTATCTGAGCATCTATCAGCAGATTGGCCAGTATTGGGGTGAACAGCCGATGACCTTGGGACCCGTCTATGTGGGTGCCTTCGTGCTGATGCTGTTTGTGCTGGGCTTGTTCATTGTCAAAGGGCCTATGAAATGGGCATTGCTGGCTGTGACCATCCTCTCCGTCCTGTTGTCGTGGGGACGTAACTTCATGCCGTTCACCGACTTCTTTATCGACTACATCCCCATGTATGCTAAATTCCGAACGGTGGCATCCATCCTGGTTATCGCCGAGTTCACCATCCCTCTGCTGGCTATGCTGGCATTGAAGAAGGTCATTGAGGAGAGGGAGAAGATATCGCTTCGCACCATCCTGATTGCATTCGGACTGACAGGTGGTATGTGTCTGCTGTTTGTAATAGCTCCTAAGGTGTTCTTCGACAGCTTTATCAGCTCCACCGAGATGCGTGCCCTCAGTCAGATTCCGGCAGAGGAACTGGCTCCGTTAGTACAGAATCTGACGGACATGCGTGTTGCTATGTTTACTTCTGACTGTTGGCGTTCCTTCTTGATTATCGCTATCGGTACAGCATGTCTGCTGGACTACAAGTACCGTAAGGTGCGTGCTGAATTGACGGTGGGTATATTAGTTGTGCTTTGCCTGTTTGATATGTGGCAGGTCAACAAGCGCTATCTGAATGATGAGATGTTTGTGCCCAAGTCAGAACGTGAGGCACCTATGCAGAAGTCGGCTGCCATTGACCGTATCCTGCAGGACAAGTCGCTGGACTTCCGTGTGCTGAATCTGGCATCGTCGACATTCAACGAAAACGAGACATCGTTCTACTTGAAGAGCATCGGTGGCTACCATCCTGCCAAGCTGCGCCGCTATCAGGAACTCATCGACGCCCATATACAGCCTGAGATGGAACAGTTGTACAGTGCCGTTGCTGAGGCTGGTGGTGATATGACGCAGGTGAATGGTGACAGCATCTGTCCCGTGCTGAACATGCTGAATACGAAGTACTTCATCCTGCCCTTGCAGGGTGGTCAGACGGTACCTCTCGAGAATCCGTACACCTATGGCAATGCATGGCTCGTCGACAAGGTGAGCTATGTGGACAATGCCAATCAGGAACTGGAGACAACTGGCAAGATTGCCCTGCGCCATGAGGCCGTGGCAGACAAGAAGTTCCGCGACGTGCTGGGTGACGGCATCGAACAGGATACGCTGAGCCTTGTGAGCATCAAGAGCTACGAACCCAACCAGCTGGTGTACGAGGTAAACACGGGCAAGGGTGGTGTCGTGGTATTCTCTGAGATTTATTTCCCAGGCTGGATAGCAACAGTCGATGGTGTGGAACAGGAACTGGGCCGTGTCGACTACGTGCTGCGTGCCCTGCGGGTGAAACCCGGCAAGCATGAGGTGGTGCTCAGCTTCTTCCCCAAGAGCATCAAGCGTACGGAAACGGTGGCCTATTGTGCCTATGGCATCCTAATCCTCCTCATCGTGGGAGGTGCCTTCCTGGAATACCGTCGTCGGAAAAAATAATGTTCAACGTTCAACGTTCAATGGTCAATGAAAAAGCTCCTGTCGTTGCCACCGAATCTGGTGGACTGTTTCCACGACGTGACGGGACTGTCGCGTGACGAGTATTTCTGCACCTGTGACCCTATCGGTCATCGGTTAGGATCCGGTGGTGGCACTACATGGCTGCTTCAGCAAGCGTGGCAGGCAGAAGATGGTGGTCAGTCGTTCTCCGACTGGCTGTCAAAGGAAAAGCGCATCATCCTGCATGCCGGTGGACAAAGCAAGCGACTGCCTGCCTATGCTGTCAGTGGCAAGATTCTGACACCCATCCCCGTGTTTCGCTGGGAACGGGGACAGCGTCTCAGTCAGACGCTCCTCGACCTGCAGCTGCCGCTTTATGAACGTATGATGGAACAGGCACCGAAGCGGCTGACCACGATGATTGTCAGTGGCGACGTCTATATCCGTGCTGCTGAACGCATCGGAGCTATTCCCGATGCCGACGTGGTATGCTACGGACTGTGGCTCGATGCCTCGATTGCCAAGAATCACGGTGTGTTTGTCAGCGATCGCCGTACACCTACTGTATTGAAGCAGATGCTGCAGAAGCCCAGCGTAGAACGCCTTTCAGAACTGCTGAAAGACCACTTCTACCTGACTGATATTGGTATCTGGATGCTCAGCGACCGTGCCGTCAAGTTGTTATGTAATAGGTGTCAAGCGGAGGATGATGCCAACACCCATCACCCATCACCCAACACCCATCACCTCAAAGAATACGACCTCTACTCGGAATTCGGTTGTGCCCTTGGCACCGATCCCACCATCGCTGACCCTGAACTGCATGAGCTCAGCGTGGCCATTGTGCCCCTGCCTGGTGGCGAGTTCTACCACTTTGGGACGTCAAAGGAAATGATTACCTCGACGGTGGCCATCCAGAACGTCGTCAACGACCAGCGTGACATCATGCACAACGACCGTAAGCCACACCCCAGCATTTTTACGCAGAACAGTATCTGCCACTATCCTTTTACGGCTGACAACTACAATATCTGGGTGGAGAACAGCTACATCGGACCGCGATGGACACTGACCCACGACAATATCGTGACGGGGGTTCCCGAGAACGACTGGGAGGTGCATCTGGAGCCTGGCGAGTGCATTGATGTGGCACCTGTGGGCGATAGCGACTATGAGGTACGCCGCTATCGTATCGATGAGGCTCTAAACAGCAACGAACTCGCTGAGCGTGTCAATCTGCGCAGACTCTTTGAACAGCGTCGCACCTTCCGCAAGCAGAACTGGCTGGCATTGGCCAAGAACTGGCAGCACTCGGTGTTCTATCAGCTTGACCTCGACGATGCCTTCCATGAATTCAGCGAGGCGCAACTACCCATGCCAGAACCCCTTAGCGATACGGCACCCCTGATGACGCGCATCCATGATGCCATGTTCCGTGGCAATAGCCAGCAGGCCTTCTCGCTGCTGCGTCAGGGTATCACCCATCATCCGACACCTATCACCCCACATCTCTCCGTCTATCCAGACCAAATTGTGTGGGGACGTTCACCCGTCCGCATCGACCTGGCTGGCGGTTGGACAGACACACCGCCTTACTGTCTGATGGAGGGTGGCAACGTAGTGAATATTGCTATAGAACTGAATGGACAGCCACCACTGCAGACCTTTGTCAAGCCCTGCCGTGAACCGCATATCGTACTGCGTAGCATCGACCTCGGAGCGAGGGAAGTCATCGAGACCTACGAGCAGTTGGCGGAATATAACAAGGTAGGCTCGCCGTTCTCCATTCCCAAGGCGGCACTGGCCTTAGCGGGCTTCCTGCCGGCCTTCTCACAGGAGAACTTTTCCTCGCTGCGTCAGCAGTTGGAGGCCTTTGGAACAGGCATCGAACTGACGTTGCTGTCGGCCGTTCCTGCAGGCAGTGGACTGGGTACGTCGAGCATCCTGGCATCGACCGTACTGGGTGCCTTGAGCGATTTCTGTTCGCTGGCATGGGACAAGAACGAGATAGGCCGTCGTACCCTGATGCTCGAACAGCTGCTGACCACTGGCGGTGGCTGGCAGGATCAGTTTGGCGGCATATTGGGTGGCGTGAAATTGTTGCAGACGCAACGCGGCTTCAACCAAGACCCCTTGGTGCGCTGGTTGCCCGACGATGTCTTCATCCAACCGGAATACAGACAGTGTCATCTGCTCTATTACACTGGCATCACACGTACGGCCAAGACCATTCTGGCGGAGATTGTACGCCGCATGTTCCTCAACCACGGTGGTGAACTGCGTCAGTTGCGGGCCATGAAGGCACATGCCATCGATATGTACGAGGCCATCCAGCGTCAGGACTTCCAGGAGATGGGACGACTCATCCGCAGGACGTGGCAGCAGAACCAGCTCATCGACAGCGGTACCAATCCTGACAGTGTGCGATGCATCACTGACCTTGTCGATGACCTCTGTCTGGGCTATAAGCTGCCTGGAGCGGGTGGGGGAGGCTATCTCTACATGGTGGCTAAGGATCCTGAGGCTGCGGCTCGCATCAAACAGGTCATCAACGAGGCACAACCCAATCCCAATGCCCGCTTCGTCGATATGACGCTCTCCAAGAAGGGCCTACAGGTTAGCAGGAGCTAAAATCTAAATGAGAAATGAGGAATGAGAAATGAGGAATGACTATCGCATTTTCCATTTCTCTTTGAAGGCTTTTAGGCGAGCCTGCGTTTTTTCCTTGAACAAAAGGTATTCCTCCGACTCCGGATTGAAGGGACGATGGTGTAAGGCTTCCCTGATGGGGCGCCATTCGTCCATAAATGCTTTGGCCTCGTCGCTGAAGCACCACTCCACCAGCCGTTCCCAGATGTAGTCGACAGCCTGCTCCGAAGGGTGCAGCATGTCAGACGCATAGAAACGGTAGTCGCGCAATTCATCCATCACGATTTCGTAGGCAGGGAAGTAGGACAGATGGAGAGGTTTGAGGTTTGAGATTTGAGATGACATCACCTTCTCAATGGCTAACAATAGGGTGGCTTTTGACAGCTGGCTCTCATGATAGCCGTATTTGCGATAGCGGATGGGGCTGACAGTCAGCACCACGCGGACGTCCGGATGATGACCTCTGAGCAATTCGATGGCTTTCTGCAGATAGTCAGCACATGCATCTACTGTCAGTTCTTCCTCCTGAAACAGTGCGGCAGGGCGCTTCTCACAGTTGTCCACAATCTCGCCAGTCTCTTTCAGACGATATACATGGTTCGTGCCCAGCGTCAGGAAAACGGTGTTAACCGTGAACCGTGAACCATGAACCATGAATCGTTCCAGCGTATGCAGCACGCTGGCAGGGTTATACATGGTGCCGAATGGATTCACCGTTGCCGGAAAACCATTGTCCTTAAACCGTTGTCCTATCCCGTTTGCAAAGCACGAGCCCACCAGCAGTACATCTTCGCAGGCTTTTATTTCAAAGTCTGCTTTCCCCGTCTCAACCTTTGTCCTGAATTCCATAACAGATCAGTCAAGAGCTCATGGCAGTAGCTGTAGGAAATCTTAAAGACGAATGGTCTGAGTCTTCAGACCGATGGCGCGGGCAGTAACAATGCCACGACCTTTTACGACGGCGATGCAGCGGCCGAAGAAAGCCTTGCGCTCAGGAGCCGTGAAACGCTCCATCGACGTTTGGCAGCCATTGTCGGTGGCAATGACCTTGGCACCGTTGGTGGCAGAGAAGAATAGCTGGTTCTCGGCCCACGGACAGCGGTTGCCGTCCTTGTCGACGACCACGGCCTGAACGAAGGTCAGATCCTTGCCCTTATAGTCTATAGTCAGCTGGACGTGGTCGGGTTGTCCGGCCGTACGGATGGCCTGCTCGCGCACTACCTGTCCGTTCTTGCGGGCCACCACCTTTACCTCACCCGGTTCGAAGGTTACACGCCACATGACATGATACTGGTGCCCGTCCTTCTTGGCACGCACACCCTTGGACTGACCGTTAACAAACAATTCGACCTCGTCGGCATTGTTGTAGTAGCACCACATGTCAATCTCCTGCCCTTCGAGCCAGTTCCAGTGGGGGAAGAGGTGCAGCACAGGCTTCGCAGTCCACTCGCTCTGGTACATATAGTAGATGTCCTTGGGCTGGCCGGCCAGGTCGATAATACCGAAATAGCTGCTGCGTGCTGGGAACGAGTAGGGGGTAGGCTCGCCGATGTAGTCGAAGCCCGTCCAGATGAACTGTCCGCCCACATACGGCGTATGCTTCACCACGTCCCATGTCTGCTCATGGGTACTCGACCACGAAGCATGCATGTTATCGTATGCCGAACACATGAAGGTGGGGTCGGTATACGGTAACCACCACTCCTTCGGAGCCTTGCGTATCACGTCGCTGGGCATTGTATAGAAACCGTTGGTCTGCAGGGCCGACACACTCTCAGTCATGATGAACGGACGGTTGGGGAAGTTCTTCGGCACATCCTTGATCCACTCATGGTGGTAATTGAAGCCGATGATGTCGATGGCCTTGCCACGGAACAGGTGGTTGCCCGGTGCCGGTTCGTTACAGCCTGCGGTGATTGGACGTGTGGTGTCGTAGCGGCGCACAATGTCGCTCAGGTGGTCGGCTAGCAGCGTGTTGACGCTCATCTCGCCCTCCTTGGCCAGCGTCGACTTGTCGTGACCGGCATTCAAGATGAGGTTGGCCTGCTCCAGCGTCAGCGTGTCAGCCTCGGCACTCGACCACTGCTCCAGCACCTCGTTGCCGATAGACCACATCAGAATGCAGGGATGGTTGCGGTCGCGCAGCACCAGATCCGTCAGGTCGCGCTCGTGCCACTTGTCGAAGAAGCGAGCATAGTCGTTCTGTGTCTTGCGGCGACGCCACATGTCGAAGCTTTCGTCCATGACGATGAATCCCATCGTGTCGCACATGTTCAGCAGCTCTGGAGCCGGCGGGTTATGGCTGGAGCGGATGGCGTTGACACCCATCGCCTTCAGCTTCGTGAGCTTGCGGTGCAGGGCGTCCTCATACACGGCAGCACCCAGACAGCCGAAGTCATGGTGTTCGCAGACACCGTTCAGCTTCATGTTCTTGCCGTTCAGCCAGAAGCCCGTCTTCGCATCGAAGCGGAAGTCACGGAAGGCCGTGGTGGTCCAGACCTCGTCGACTACCTGGCTGCCTACCAGCACCTGCGTGCGTACCTTATAGATATTTGGACTCTCCGGCGACCACATCCTGGGATTCTTGACCTTCACCTTCGTGCTCTTTCCTGAGCCGCGGCCAACCTCTTGGCCCCGGGCATCAAAGACAGTGTTCAGCACGCTGTAGTTCCGTCCTGCCACGTCAGCACTGATGCTCACCTGACTCTTTTTGACGTTCGTCTGCACATGCACGCCCCAGTGCTTGACGTGCACGGGGTTAGCCTTGGTAAACCACACATGGCGGTAGATGCCGCAGCCCGAATACCAACGGGAGTTAGGCTGGTCGCTGTTGTCCACACGCACGGCTATGACATTGTCGCCGGCACGCAGGTAATTGGTGATGTCATACTCAAACGAACTGTAGCCGTAGGGACGGGTGCCCAGCCACTCACCGTTGATGTACACCGTAGCGTTCATGTACACACCGTCGAACTCAATGAAGTACTTGGCAGGATCGCCTACGCTGAAGTGCTTACGGTACCACCCTACGCCGCCAGGCAGCGCACCGCCGCCGGCACCGCTGGGGTTCGATGCCTGGAAGTCACCCTCGATGGCCCAGTCGTGCGGCAGGTTCAGCCTGCGCCAGTGGCCGTCTTTATAATCCGGACTGGCCAGATTGGCAGAGTCACCAAGCTGGAACAACCAGTCATTATCGAAATTCTTACGTTCACGGGCCTGCGTCGAAAGGCCAAAAGCCGTCAGGCATAAGCCTACAGCCAAAAGTCGTCTCATATTCATCATCGTTCTATTGTATTTCATGGCTACAAAGGTACGAATAAGCGAGGACAATACAAAATAAATAACGATTTATTTTCATTGTCGAGTGTAAGAGACTATAGCTTACCTTGTTCACCGAGGTAAGAGTCTTTGAAACCGAGGAAATAGAGGACGCCGTCGAGTCCGATGGTGTTGATGCTCTGTTTGGCATTGGCCACCACGCGTGGCTTGGCGTGGAAGGCGATGCCCAGTCCGGCCTGACTGATCATGGGGAGGTCGTTGGCACCGTCACCCACGGCAATAGTCTGTGCGAGGTTCACCTTCTCGACCTGTGCGATGAGTTTCAGTAGCTCGGCCTTTCGGTGGCCGTCGACAATCTCGCCGACATAGCGGCCTGTCAGCTTGCCGTCGTCGCCAATCTCCAGCTCGTTGGCATAGACATAGTCGATGCCGTACTTGCGCTGCAGGTACTCACCGAAATAAGTGAAGCCGCCGCTGAGGATGGCAATCTTGTAGCCGCAGGTCTTGAGGATGGACATGAGGCGGTCGACACCTTCAGTTATTGGCAGATGCTCGGCAATGTCCTGCATGACGCTGACATCAAGGCCCCTGAGTAGGCTGACACGGCGGGTAAAACTCTCCTTGAAGTCTATCTCGCCGCGCATGGCACTCTCGGTGATGGCCCTGACCTGGGCACCGACGCCGTTGCGCTCAGCTAGCTCGTCGATGCACTCCGTCTGGATGAGTGTTGAGTCCATATCGAAGCAGATGAGGCGACGCATGCGCCGGAACATGTCGTCGCGCTGGAACGAGAAGTCAATGCCCATCTCCGACGACATGCGCATCAGCTTGCCCTGCATCTCCTGGCGGTTGATGGGTTCTCCACGCAGCGAGAACTGTATGCAGGCACGCGTGTGCTTGTCCAGTTGCTTGATGCTCTTGCGGCCTGTCAGGCGCAGGATGCTGTCGATGTTCAGTCCCTGGTCGGCAATGATGCTGGTGGCGGCAGCTATCTGGCTGGCCTCCAGCTGTCGCCCCATCACCATGAGGATGTAGCGGTTCTTGCCCTGATGGCCCACCCAGTCTTCGTACTCATCGTCGGTGATGGGTGAGAACATGATGTTGACACCCAGCTCGGTGGCCTTGAACAACAATTCCTTCATGGCAAAGCCCGACTTTGTGTCATCCATGCGGATGAGGATGCCTAATGACAGTGTGCTGTGGATGTCGGCCTGACCGATGTCGAGTATCTGTGCGTCGTACTTGGCCAGGATGCTCATGACGGCTGCTGTCAGCCCCGGCCGGTCCTGACCTGTAATGCGGACTAATATCTGCTCTTCTTTCATAATTCTCAACTCTCAATTCTCAGCTATTTCAGGTAGTCTTCAAAATACCGGGTGATACGCTCATGCAGATGGACGCTGGCATGTCCCCGCATGTTGTGACCCTCGCCGGGGTAGGCGAAGAAGTCGGGCTGGGTGCCGGCCTTGATGCAGGCGTCGAGGAACGACAGGCAGTGCTGGGGTACGACGGTGTTGTCGTTGTAGCCCGTAATAATCTGCAGGCGTCCCTTCAGGTTGGCGGCCTTGTTGATAAGGCTGGTTTTCTCGTAGCCCTCGGGGTTTTGCAGGGGTGTGTCCATATAGCGCTCGCCATACATCACCTCGTACCACTTCCAGTCAATGACGGGTCCTCCGGCAACGCCGACCTTGAACACGTCGGGGTAGTTGAGCATGAGCGAGATGGTCATGAAGCCGCCGAACGACCAGCCGTGGACACCGATTCTGTCGGCGTCAACATACGGCAGGCTCTTTAGGAATGCTACGCCCTGCATCTGATCCTGCATCTCGACTTGTCCCAGCTGTTGGAAGGTTGCCTGCTCGAAGTCGCGCCCCCGGTATTCAGAGCCTCTGTTATCGAGAATGAAGATGATGTAGCCCTTCTGTGCCATATACGTTTCCCATGTACGACTGTACCAGTGCCAGCTGGCCTCGACGTTGTGGGCGTGAGGACCGCCATAGACGTAGACCACGGTGGGGTAATTCTTTGCCGGGTCGAAGTCGGCAGGCTTCACCATGCGGTAGTATAGGTCGGTACGTCCGTCGGCGGCCTTGATGGAGCCGCACTCGAAGAGGGGCTGCTGGTAGCCGGCCCACGGGTCTGCGGCGGTCAGGAGGCGGAGCGAGTGTCCAGCGGTTTTCCCGCTGGATACGTTGACCACGTTGATGTTGCGGGGCACATTGGGTGCTGAGTGGCGGTCGATGAGGAAAGCGCCCGTTGCCGACAGCTCTCCACGATGAACGCCGTCTTCTACCGTAAGCTGCGTGATTTTTCCACTATTGACGCTGACACTGTATATTTGGCGGTGCAGGTGATGGTACTTGTTGGCTTCGAAGATGATGCTCTTTTGCCTGCTGTTGAAGCCCAGCACCTTCTGTACCACCCACGGGCCACTAGTGAGCTGCTTCAGGAGCTTCCCCTCCTTATTATATATATATAGGTGGTTGAAGCCGTCGCGCTGGCTCTGCATGACGAACTTGTCGGAATCCCAGGGCAGGAATTGGATGGGGTGCATTGGTTCGACGTATTTGTCGCTGGTCTCGCGGTAGAGCTCGGCCATTCGCTCTCCCGTCACAGCATCATAGCTGACAAGGCGGCAGTCATTCTGGTCGCGGTTCAGCTCAAACATGTAGATGGTGCTGCCGTCGGGACTCCAGGCGATGTTTGTGAAGTAAACGGGGCTTGGGTCGGTGACGGAATCACCGACCACACTGCCGTTAGGGGTTTTCAAATAGACGGTCTTGCCGGTCTTGAGGTCGTAGACACCGACGGTCACCACGTGGCTCGTCATGCCGGCCATGGGATACTTGTCGGGCTCGTAGGTGGCCTCACGGGGGAAGATGTCGACCTGCGGATAGTCGGCAACCATGGACTGGTCCATGCGATAGAAGGCCAGGCGCTGGCCATCGGGACTCCAGAAGGTTCCCTTGTTGATACCGAACTCGTTTCGGTGTACGGGGGATCCGTACACCACGCTACGGCTGCCGTCGGTGGTCAGCTGGTGTTTCCGGCCCTGTCCGTCGACGATGAAGAGCTGGTGGCCGTCCACATAGGCAGTGGCTCGCGACGGCGTGCTCCAGTCGTTGGCCTCTTGACCAGAGATGCTGTCTTGCCACACCACCTGGTGGGCTTTGAAGTCGACGAGCAGGAATGCCTTCTTGTTGCCTACAGCCACCAGTGGCTGGTCAGGGTAGGGGAAGGTGACATTCATCAGGTGTCGTACATAGCGGTTGGCTTCTTCGTCGCTGTCCGCCCATTTGTTGATGTCGTCGAGGGTAAAGAGCTGCTGCTTCCTACCGGTCTTGACATCGATGAGGTTACATTCTTCCACATCGGTCTGTACCAGCTGGTCGCCCCACCATGTAAGCCACATGTTCTCGGGCTGCATGTTGCGGTAGTTGGTGCCACCGAAGTTGAGGTCTTCCAGCGTAAAGAGTTTGTCCTGAGCTTTCATGTCACAAGGTAACAGCCAACATCCAACACCTATCACCCAACACCAAACAACTATTACCCTTCGCAACGCCACACTCCTACCTTTAGGTGGGAGAATACCATGCTTAATCTTCGTCATCGTCGTTGAATCTGCTTTGGTTCTTTTTGGGATACTTGCCCTTCCTGAAGTCACGGGAGTCACGGGGACCACGGGGCTTTCGGGAATCACGGAAATCTCTGGAACTTCGGGAATCCCTGGCATCTCTCGGCTTTCGGGAGTCTCTCGCTTCACGGGGCTCACGGGGCTTCCGGGGCTCTTTATGCTCCAGTGAGTGGAATTTGAAGCTGCGGATGTCGCTACCCTCGTTCTCTTCCTGTTCGTCGAGGCGCTTTTTGAACTCACGCTCCTTGCGGAAACGGTGCTTCTCAGCCATCTTCTGCTTCTCCTCCTCGGTCTTTACAATGCCACCCTCTTCACGGAAAACCTTCATCTTGCCGTCGAACATCTGGTATTTGCGGAACTCGCATTCCAGGCTGCCGTTGAACAGGGGAATCTTGATGCTGGGCTTCAGGCCAATTTGGTCGAAACACTCCTCACGATAGGATAGCACCCAAGCATCGTTGCCGGTAAACTGGTGTTTCAGACGCTCGCCAATCATCTTGTACGTACCTAGCAGGTCGTTCGTAGAGATACGTTCACCGTAGGGTGGATTGGTCACCATGATACTCTTATCCCTGGGCTGCGTGAAGTCCTTGAAGTCTTGTTCCTGGATGGTGATATTGCTGGTCAGACCGGCAGCCTTAACATTGAGACGGGCTGTATTGACGGCCTTGATATCGACATCGTAGCCATAGATATGATGGGTGAACTCACGTTCCCGGGAGTCGTCGTTGTAGATTTCGTCGAAGAGGTCGGCATCGAAGTCGGGCCACTTTTCGAAGGCAAACTCCTTGCGGAATAGGCCCGGTGCCATGTTACGTGCAATGAGGGCAGCCTCGATGAGCAGCGTTCCGGAGCCGCACATAGGGTCGATGAAGTCGCACTCGCCGTGCCAGCCCGTCATGAGAATCATGCCGGCGGCCAACACCTCGTTGAGGGGAGCTTCCACCGATTCTTGCCGGTAGCCTCGGCGGTGCAGCGACTCGCCGCTGGAGTCGAGGCACAGCGTACATTCACTCTTGCCCGGTGCCACGTCGGCAATATGGATATGCAGCCTGAGGTCAGGGTTGGTGACGCTGATGTTCGGACGCTTTCCCGTTTTCTCGCGGAACTGGTCGACAATGGCGTCCTTGACCTTGTATGCCACGAACTTCGAGTGGCGGAACTCCTCGGAGAATACCACTGAGTCGACGGCAAAGGTCTTGTCGAGGGCAATATAATCCGACCAGTCGACGGTCTTGACACCTTCGTAGACATCGTCAGCCGACAGTGCCTTGAAGTGTTTGATGGGTTTCAGTATGCGGATGGCAGTATGCAGTTGGAAATTAGCCCGGTACATCAGTTCCTTGTCACCGGTGAAGGACACCATTCTTCGTCCTTCTTGCACATTGTTGGCGCCCAGCTGCGTCAGTTCTTTCGCCAAGACAGGTTCCAGTCCCATGAAGGTCTTGGCGATCATTTCAAATTCCTGTGTCATGATGTATTTCAATAAATATGCTGCAAAGTTACGAATAAGCGAGCAAAATACAAAAGAAAAACTGTTTTTTCTTTTCATTTCCGAGCGAAAGTAACTTTACCAGGGGTGAAAGTTACAAATAAAATATAATTTCTAAGCATAATTCATAATTATTTTGTAATTTTGCCCGCAATTATGCAAATAGGTCAATGGTAGCAACTGCAATGACACTGCTTTTTGCCCTTGAATCCATGCTGAGGCTGGACATCCTGGCATGGGTCGTAGGTCTCCCGCTGATGGTGGGGGCAATATGGTTGTTATGGTATCAGTATCGCCAGAAGAAGATGCTGGACAGCGAACTGGCCCAGATGAAGAAGATGCAGCGCTACTCCATTGAATATGAGATGGTCATCAAAGCCATGAAACTGTGTATCTGGCGTGTTGATGTACCAACACGTGCAGTCAGCATCAACAGTGACTACCGGGAATTTACCGATAACATCGACCCTCCGTCGAATGCCACTACTGAAACTATTATCGAGCAGCTGTCCCCTGAATACCAGGACGTCATCAGGAAAGGACTGCACGATGTGGCAACAGGTATGACTGACAACTTCCACATTCAATACAAGATGCGGAAACCCCACAGCGAGGAAAGTTATTGGAGCGAGACTTTTGTGACGATAGAGAAAAGAGATGCCAAGGGCAAGCCGCTGACCTTGGTGGGCACAACCAGACGCATCGACCAGCAGAAAGAGATAGAGCAGGCATTGATGGATGCGCTGTTCCATGCCGAAGAGAGCGACCGCCTGAAATCTGCCTTCCTGGCCAATATCAGTCACGAGATACGTACGCCGCTGAATGCCATTGTAGGATTCAGCGAAGTACTGCCGATGGTGGAAGACGATGAGGAACGCCAACATCTGGTGTCGATGATCAGTCAGAGCAATAACCAGCTGCTGCGCCTGTTTGACGACATTGTCAATATGTCGAAGTTGGAGGCACGTGGCGGCGGAGAGATAAAACGCTCGGAATTCCAACTGCAGTCGCTCATGACTTCATTGAAGGAAAAATATGTAGTCAGGGCGGAAATAAAGGGACTAGCCCTGGAGATTGAGGACGAAGAGACCATGCCGGTACTCCATACCGACCGTGACCGTTTGCGAGAAATACTGAACCAATATATCGACAATGCCATCAAGTTTACGCTTGAAGGGAAAATAACCCTGGGATGTGATGATACAGGCAGTCACTGGCGTATCTGGGTGCGTGATACAGGACAGGGTATCCCTGCCGATAAGTGCAACGATGCTTTGTTTGAACGCTTTGTCAAGGTCAATGAGTTCGTACCTGGCATGGGACTAGGATTGAGCATCTGCCGTAGCATGGCACTGACGCTGGGGGGTAACGTCGGCGTCGCTTCAGAACTGGGGAAAGGCTCCGTGTTCTGGGTGGAATTATCAAAAAGCTGAGGACAATGAAACATTATATAGTATTCTTTCTATTAACACTCTTTCCGCTCCGTGTGGCAGCACAGGAGATGATTACCGGATATGCTATTGACGACGTCACAGGAGACAGCCTGGGATTCGTCACGGTACAATATAAAGGTCAGAAAGTGAATACGGTCTGCGACCATCGCGGCTACTTCTCCATTCCCAAACATGTGGGATGGAAGCTGTCGTTCAGTGCCGTAGGCTACAAGACCCGCACCATCACCATTGAGAAGGGGACGCACCGTCTGCTTCTGGCCCTGAAGCCCGACAACAAGATGCTGGGGGAGGTCACCGTCAGAACCAAGCGCAGCCGTTATCGCCGCAAGAACAACCCTGCCGTGGAACTCATGCGAAAGGTGATAGAACACAAGAGGAAAACTGATCTGGCGCAGCGTGACTACTATCAGTACACCAAGTATCAGAAGCTGAAGCTGGCCCTGAACAACATTACACCGGACATGATGACCGACCCGCAGTTTGCCAAGTATCCATGGCTGACAGGGCAGGTGGAGAAATGTGACCTGACAGGAAAACTCATCCTGCCGCTCACCCTCGACGAGACCGTCACCAAGAAGATATACCGCAAAGATCCCCATGACGAGAAAGAAATCGTGCTTGGCAAAAAGGCAACGGGTATCAACCAGCTGATTGAGACGGGAGACATCGTTAATGTCGGTTCCAAGGATATCTTTACCGATGTCAATATCTATGACGACCAGATACGCATCCTCCAGCATCCCTTCACGTCGCCTATCGGCAAGGGGGCAATCTCTTTCTACAGATATTATATAGAGGATACGCTCAAGATTGACCGCGACTCGTGCATACACCTGCATTTCCTGCCTAACAACCAGCAGGACTTCGGATTCCGCGGCGACCTGTACATTCTGAAGGACTCCAGCTACCAGGTGAAACGCTGTGAGATGATTCTTCCCAACCAGACCGGCGTCAACTTTGTGGAGTCACTGCGACTCACCCAAGAGTTCAAGCCGCTGCCCACAGGCGAATGGGTGCTGACCACCGATGACCTCGTGGTAGAATTGGTTATGTTCGAGTTTGCACACAAGGGAGTTGCCATCAGAACGACGAGGTTGTCGGACTATTCCTTTGACCCTATTCAGAACAAACTCTTCAAGGGCTACACCAAGACCGTCGTCGACCCATATGCCGAGAGTCAGGACAACAGCTTCTGGCAACAGCACCGTACGGCCACCATGACACAGAGTGAAGAAAAGATGGAAGGCTTCATGGACGGCATCCGCAGCTTGGGCTTCTACAAGTATGCCCTCTTTGGACTGAAGATACTCACCGAGAACTTCATTGAGACCAGCGACAGCAGTAAGGTTGACATCGGTCCTGTAACCTCAATGATCAGCACGAACTTCATCGACGGACTGAGGCTGCGCATCGGTGCCCAGACCACCGGTAACCTGTCACACCACCTGTTCCTAAAAGGTTATGTGGCTCGCGGTGCCAAGAGCCATAATACCTACTATAAAGGCAATGTCACATGGTCGTTTAACCGAAAGCGGTATCTGCCCGACGAATTCCCCCGCCATCAGCTGTCGTTTACTTCCACCTACGACGTCTGTTCACCAGCCGACATGTTCCTTGAACACGATAAAGACAACGTGTTCACCTCTGCCAAGTGGACGACCGTCGACATGATGATGTACTACAACCGTCAGAGCCTGGCCTACGAAAGGGAAGAGCCGTGGGGACTGCGCAGCGTCTTCAGCATCAAGACAGAACGGAACGATGCTGCTGCCAGTCTGCGCTTCACGCCAATGTCGGAAACGAAACAAGGCAGTTTCACTTCAACGCTCTACCCCAAATGGACAGACCTGCCACCTACCATACAAGTGCGGACGACAGAGCTGAAAGCGGAACTGGAATACAGTCCCAATGCCCTCTACTCCAATCTGAAGTTGCGACGCGTCAAGATAAACCGCGAGGCACCCATCTTCAAACTCAGCCATGCCATCGGTATCGACGGCTTCCTTGGAGGACGCTACAACTACAACTACTCGGAGGCTAGCATCTTCAAACGTTTCTGGCTGTCCAGCTGGGGACGTATCGACCTATACACCCGTGCCGGCCTGCAATGGAACCAGGTACCCTTCATCCTGCTTTGTCAGCCAGCCGTCAACCTGTCGTACATCAGTCAGAAGCAGTCCTTCAACCTCATCAAGAACCTTGAGTTCATGAACGACCGCTTCTGGAGTGTCGACATCAATTGGGATATGCAGGGAAAGATATTCAACCGTATACCACTCATCCGCAAGGCACGACTGCGTGAATATATTGGTGCCAAGATGCTGTGGGGAGGACTTTCCGACAAGAACAACCCCTATCTGCCAGAAAATGCCAACAGCCCTATCGTCATGGCTTTCCCAGAAGGCTCACGGATCATGAATCCGAGAGTGCCTTATTGGGAAATCTCACTCGGCATCCGTGGCATCTGGCGTTTCTTCCAAGTGGAATATGTCCGCCGAATGAACTATAACGACTACCCGGGAGTTACCAAGAACAGCGTACGTTTCGGCTTCACGATGATGTTCTAAGAAGTTGTGTGCGCTGAGCCGAAGCAGTACATCGCGATGCTGAAAGATAAGCAAAAAAAATTAGGAGTATCTCACGACACTCCTAACCCCTTTCTAACTAACTTATTATCAACTATTCATTACTCATTCTTGTTTTTTACGTTGCAAAGGTACATACTATTTCGTGATTTTCAAGTAAAAAAGCTAAAAAAAAACACGTAAACGTTTGCGAGTTAGATAAAAATTCGTATCTTTGTGGTCGAAAAGGTTATCAACTATGACAAACAAGAAGCAGCATCGAACCTCGTTGAAGGATTTAGCTCGGGAATTGGGGGTTAGCATAGCAACCGTCAGCAGGGCATTACGCAGCTCTCCGGAAATAGGAAAAGAGATGCAGGAGCGGGTGAAGGAACTGGCCAAAAAGCTGAACTACCGTCCCAACCCTTTTGCACAGAGTCTGCGTAAGGAGGCTCCGAAGGTGATTGGCGTCGTCGTACCTAATCTGGTAACACACTATTATGCCGCCGTACTCGACGGCATTGAAGACGAAGCACGACGTTCTGGCTATAGCGTCATCAGTGCCAATAGCCATGAGAGCTTTGAAGATGAAGCCCGTGCCATCGATAACTTCCTTGGTCTGCACGTAGAGGGCATCATCGCCTGCCTGGCTCAGAATACCACCGACTACCAGCACTATGAAGAGATAGCTACGATGGGCGTGCCATTGGTATTCTTTGGACGTACCTGCCTGACTGACCGCTTCTCGACCGTGACAGCCAATGGTGATGAGGCAGCACAGATGGCTACACAGCACCTGATAGATACCGGTAGCAAACGCATCGCATTCATCGGCGGTCCTAACCACCTTGACATGGTGCGACGCCGCAAACACGGCTATCTGGAAGCATTACGGGAAAACCGCATTTCCATTGACAGGGACATCGTGGCCTGCGACAAGATTGACTATCAGGTGGCTCTCGATGCTACCCTGAGACTGCTTGACTTGCCTTCGCCGCCAGATGCCATCCTCGCCTTCAACGACATCATTACCTTTGCTGCCTTTACGGCTATCAAGGAACGTGGTTTGCGCATCCCTGAGGATGTGGCACTTATCGGCTTTACTGACGATGCCCATGCAGCCTATGTCACACCACGCATGTCGGCCATTGAAGACCAGTCGCACCTGATGGGTGTCACCGCCTGTCAGCTGCTGTTAAAGAACATTGCCGGCGATACGAAGGTCTATAAGGAAATCGTTCCCCAGCAGTTAGTCATCCGCGAGACATCGGCCAAAAACAAAAAGAAATAGGTGATTACCAATATTCTCTTATGATGACGAGTAAACTACGACAAGCACTATTACTACTAGCCCTACTGCCACTCATTTCAATGGCAGTGATTCCCGATATCAAGTTCCGCCGACTGGATACACGTGACGGATTATCAAACTCCCAGGTAAACTGCATCCTGCGTGACTCCCGTGGTTTCGTTTGGCTCCCCACCCCATTCGGACTGTGCCGCTACGACGGCTACCGCTTCCGTACATTCTACTCTTACGAGCAAGATACGACAACCATCCGCTCCAACCGTGTAAACGCGGTGATGGAGGCTTTCGACGGCCGTCTGTGGCTGGACCATGGCTTCAACTATGCTGTCTACGACCCCATCACGGAGACTGTGGAGCGTTGGCCTACCAAGTCGCTGGCTGAATACGGTATGACGGGAGGTGCCGAACACCTCTTCATCGACCCTGTCACCAAGCGTTTCTATGTGAAGTCGTGGGATAACGGCTATTACATTTACGACCCTAATACCAAGAAGCTGGTCAATATGGGCTTCGGCTACAAGGACAACGAGTTCCCGAAGGAGTTCGGTATCATGTGCTATGCCAGGACGAAGGAGGGCATACTGCTGGTATCAAACCTGGGCGAGCTGATGTGCATCGACGACGTAAAGGGCAAGGTGCTGTGGAGGGAAGACTACGTTCGGCGCAGTCTGAACGACACCTATAACGACTATTGGCTCTATTACGACAAGGACGGTATCACGTGGGTCATCACCCATTCTACGGGTACCTATATATATGTACCACAGGACAAGCGCTGGTATACGTCGCTGACAGAACTGATGCGTGCCAAGGGCTTCGAGAACGTGCCCGACGACATCATCGTCTGGGAGGTGCGCTACGACCAGAAAGGCTATCTGTGGGTGGCTACCGACCATTTGGGCGTGCTGTTGCTCGACTTCAAGAACAAGGAGTGGCGCCAGTTCACCAACGTGAAAGGCGACGAGACTACCCTTCCCGACATCACAGCCAAACATCTCTATGAGGACCAGTTAGGACGCATGTGGGTGGCAACGTACAAGAACGGTGTAGCCATGAGTGCCGATGCCATGTCGAACTTCAGCAGTCTGATGCTGGGAGACATCAATGCCATCACCGAAGACCGCGACGGCCACTACTGGCTGGGCCTGAACAGCGGCGGTATATTGAAGGTCAACCCGGAGACCTATGAGGTGGAGGAACGCTATTACAAACAAGACATAGGAGCGCAGAACGACGTCATCGTCGGCAGCTATGCCGCCAAGGACGGCTCCTTGTGGTTCGGCACATGGGAAGGCGGCCTCATCCGCTATCGCAACGGACAATGGAAGAACTACACGGCCGCCATGCCGGGCAGTGCCTTCCAGACCAACAACGTGTGGGGCGTGACAGAAGACTACTGGGGCAACATCTGGGCCGGTGTGCTGGGTGGCGGTGTGGTACGCATCGACAAGAATACTGACAAGCAACGCTCCTGGACGACGAAGAACTCCAGGATCAAGACCGACTGGACCAACAGCATCTCCCGTGCTGCCAACGGCTGGATTCTGTTAGGCAACTCCGAATACTGTTCGCTGGTGAATCCCAAGACCATGAAGGTCCTCAACATGCCATTGCCCCACGACCCCAACTCCTACACCATCTCAGCGTCCACCACGCAAGCACTGATGGACGAGAGGGGACTCATCTGGCAGGGGTCGGCATCGGGTGTCAATGTGTTCGATCGCAAGACAGGACAAAGCACGCTGCTCGACATGAAGTCAGGATTCCACGGCAACAGCGTCGTGGCACTGACGGAAGATGCCCGTGGCACCATCTGGGCAGTCACCGACCATGGCGTGTCGAACATCACTCCCCAACAGGAAGAGGACGGTGTATGGACCTTTGCCGTCCGCAGCTACAACGACCGCGACGGTCTGCAGCCTGGTCCCTTCAACCAGCGTGCCGTCTACTATTCCAAAGCGGGCATGCTGCTGATAGGCGGTCAGGACGGTCTTGACATCATCAATACCCGTAAGCTGGCAGGTGACAGTAAGGAAGAAAAGCCCATATTCAGCGGTCTGGTGATTTACGACAAGCTCATCGAGTCGGGTCATGAGTATGACGGACATGTCGTCTTGAAGAAGGCCTTGTTCGACAGCGATGCGATCACCCTGAAACACTCTGAGAACCACTTCACCATTCAGATGGCATCTGATGACGGCAGCATCAAGAACGGCACCCGCTTCATCTACTGCCTGAAGGGCTATAACGACACATGGGTCAAGACGGAAGCCATCAATCCCAACATCAGTTACATGGGTCTTCCTTCGGGTTCCTACACACTGTGTGTGCGCATGTTCAAGGACGACGGTACGATGGGCGAATACGAGAGCCGCCTTGACATTACCATCGGCGTGCCCTGGTATCGTTCCTGGTGGGCTTGGCTGCTTTGGCTGCTGCTGGCGGCAGCAATCATTTGGCAACTGCGTCACAGGTATGTAGAAAAAAATAGCAGCAAGAAATAAATATTCTCCATTTTATTTGGTCATCTAATAGAAAAGTCGTACTTTTGCAGAAAACATAAAACTACTTAGCAACTGTACGAGATGCGAAGAACACTATCCTTGCTTTTGGTGGCCATGCTGCTGCCAGTGGCACTTCAGGCCAGTATTCCTGATATGAAGTTTCGTCGATTGGACACCCGCGACGGTCTCTCCAATTCACAGATCCTATCTATTATGCGCGACTCCAAAGGATTCGTATGGATAGGCACGCCCTATGGTCTGAACCGCTACGACGGCTATCGCTTCAAGACCTATTACTCGGTCCTGAAGGATACCATGACGCTGCGTAACAACTACATTGACGAAATCTATGAGGCTGCCGATGGCTGTCTGTGGCTTCGTCAGGGCATGAACTATACTACCTTCGATCCGCGGACGGAACAGGCCGACCGCCATCCTGAGCGCATACTGACCAAGGCTGGCGTCAAGGGCGGTGTCGAGCGCATCTATATCGACAGCGAGAAAAACTACTGGGTAAAGACCTTCGAAGATGGTTTCTGGCATGTTGACCTCAAGGAGTCCAAGCTGAAGCAATACCCCTTTGGCTATGGCGACCAGGAGTTCAATAACGACATCGGTGTGTCATCCTTTACCGATGACGACAAATACCTGTATGTCACCTCAAACAATGGCGAGGTGCTGTGTTTCGACAAGAAGACCGATCGCATTGTATGGAAGAACAAATACCTGCGCGAACAGCAGTTGGTGAACAATCAGGGCTGCAGACCATGCCTCACCCCTGACGGTTTCCTGTGGCTGATTTCTACGGGCAATGCCTACATTCTGAACCTGCACACCAAGGAGTGGATCCGCTCTGCTCCTGAGGCCCTGCGCAGCTGGGGCTATCAGGATGTTCCCAGCGAGATGGCCATCTGGGACATGCGTGTCGACAAGGAAGGTCGCTATTGGATAGCTACCGATCATGGCGGTCTCTTCATTGCTGACCCCAAGACGAAGGAGATGCGCCAGTTCCTGAACAACAAGCTCGACCAGTCCACCATCTCCGACAACACCGTGCGCATGTTGATGTGCGACCAGCTGGGACGCATGTGGATAGGTACCTATACCAGTGGTGTCAACCTCTATTCGGGCAGCCTCTCCAATTTCGTCAACCTGGAGCTGGGCAACATCAACACCGTCTGTGCCGACCGTCAGGGCTACTGGTGGCTGGGCACTAATGACAAGGGTATCATCCGCTATAATCCACGTACCCAGGAGCAAGTCGTCTACAACCGTGAGAACAGCGGTTTCCGCTCTAACACCATGGTGGGATCACTGGTTGCCCGTGACGGCTCCGTGTGGTTCGGCACCTTCGAAGGCGGTATCATCCGCATCAAGAACGGTCAGGTGACGAACATCCTGGCATCGAACGATACCACCAGTCTTCAGACCAATAACGTCTGGACGCTGTGTGAAGACATGTGGGGCAACATCTGGATAGGTACGCTGGGAGCCGGTGTGCAGCGCATCGACAAGCATACTGGCAAGATGCGCACGTTCCGCATCAGCAATTCCCGTCTGCCCAGCGACTACATCAATGTGGTCGGCAAGACCAAGAAGGGCTGGCTGCAGATCTCCCACTCGGAATACATATCGTACATCAACCCCAAGACCTTCCAGATCCTGAACTTCAACATCACGAACAATCAGGACGACGTTCCCGTTACCGTCAGCGGCATTACGTCCCTTGAGGACAGCCGCGAACTCATCTGGCAGGGTTCCACGCAGGGTGCCACCATCTGGGACCGTAAGGGCAACCACGTCTATCTGCTCGACATGAAGTCGGGATTCTTCGGCTCTACCGTCAATAGCATCATCGAAGATGCCAAGCATACCATCTGGCTGGCTACCGACCACGGCATCTCGAACATCGTTCCGACGAAGCAGGACGACGGTACGTGGAGTTTCGTGGTACACAGCTACAACAACCGCGACGGCTTGCAGGACGGTCCCTACAACCAGCGGTCCATGTGCTATACCCCCGACGGGCTCATCCTCGTGGGCGGCCAGGGCGGCCTCGACGTCATCAACCCCAAGAACATGGGTAAGGGCCGTGTCCGTGAGGTGCCCATCTTCAGCGGTCTGCAAATCTTCGACCAGGACGTCCCCGTAGGTCAGGAGATTGAGGGTCGTGTCATTCTCGACGAAGCCCTTGACGACTGCCGTGACATCACGCTGCGCTACGATGAACAGTTCACCATCCAGCTGGCCAGCTCCAGCGGCGAGATCCACAACCGCTCTCGCTTTGTCTATCAGCTGGAAGGCTTCAACGAAAACTGGGTGAAGACCTCCGAGCAGAACCCCAATATCACCTATAACTCCCTGCGTGCCGGCTCCTACACCTTGCATGTCCGCATGCTGAACGACGACGGCACACTGGGTGAGGACGAGGCCGAACTCGACATCACCATCCGTCCGCCACTATGGCGCACACGCTGGATGATTCTGCTCTACATGGTGCTCATTGCCGCTGCTGCCTGGTGGTGGCGTCGCTGGTTCCTGAAGCGCCATGCTGAGCGTGTCCGTGCCCAGGAACTACAGCGCGAGACCGATAAGCAGCATTGGATGAGTGAGATGTACAAGAAGCTCAAGGTAGAGGCCGATGGTCAACACCCCTCAGCTGACAGCCAACAGCCATCACCCAACACCCAACAGCCAACAGCCATCACCCTGAACCTCGCCGACTGCAATCTGGTGGATGTCGTGAAGGATGTCACTAAGGTCTTTGCCGACTCACCTACAGGACGGAAGGCCAAGGTCACCTGTCGCTCGATGGCCGATGAGTTGTTGGCAAGCATTGACCGCAAGAAGATCGTCGAGGCCATGAACATCCTGTTCAACAACAGCGTCCGCTTCTCGCCCGGCGACTGCCAGATATTCGTCAATGTCGGACGTGGCGAGGGTGACCTTGCCAGCATTCAGGTGGCTGATAACAGCATTGGCATTAAGGACGAATTCAAGGCTACTGCCTTCGAACCCATGGTGGGTAGCGAGGGTATCGGTCTCGATACCGTGAAGAATATCGTGGTGGCCCATGGCGGCAGCATCCGTCTGGAGGACAATCCCGGTGGCGGCACCATCTTCTTCATCTCTCTGCCCGTCCATCCTGAGGTGGAATATGTCGTACCCGAAGTGATAGACTAACACCGATAGTTTCTATATTCACTATAGCATCAATAAAATCAATAACAACAATAACAACAATAACGCACTATTAATGAAAACAATGAGAACAATCTTGACGGGTGCGCTGTCCATGGCAGCAGTCCTGTTGATGGCTGCCGACGACATGGTCAACGGCCAGCAGGTAACCATTCCCGTCAGACAAGTCAAGGCCGGCGGACCGCGTGTGGTACGTCTGCAAGTAGTTAACGACAACATTATCCGTGTGCAGGCCACGTCCGAGTCACAGCTGCCCGAGAAGCAGAGTCTGATAGTGGTCAACCAGACTGCCAAGCCGAAGTTTACCGTCAAGGACGGCAGCGTGGTCAGCGTCAAGGCCAAGAACGTGGAAGCCCGTGTTGAGAGACAGACTGGTCGTGTGACGTTCTACGACGCCCAGGGAAACCAGCTTGCCAGCGAGGCCGAGAACGGCAAGACGTTCCAGCCCTACCGTGTGCCCGACCGTGAGATTGGTGTCGACATCGCCAAGGTGCCCGAGTCCCAGAAGAACGGTCTGACGTGGCGCCTGCTGTTTAACCAGAACAACAACGAGGCCCTCTATGGTCTCGGCCAGCACCAGTCTGAGGAGCTGAACATGAAGGGCCGCAACGAAGACCTCTTCCAGTATAACACCAAGGTCAGCGTACCCTTTGTGCTCTCCAACCGCAACTACGGTATCCTGTGGGACTCCTACAGCTACTGCCGTTTCGGCAATCCCAACGACTACCTGCAGCTGGGACGCGCCTTCAAGCTCTTCGACAAGCATGGCAAGGAAGGCTGTCTGACCGGCACCTATGTCGACAAGAACGGCAAGAAACTGGTGCGCGACGAGGACTCCATCTACTACGAGTTCGACTGCCCCGCTGCCTCTGAACTGGCCAACCGCACCGAGCCCGGCGGCATCAAGAATCTGCCCAAGGACTTCCAGTTGGCAGGTGCTACGGTGACCTATGAGGGTTTCATCGAGGCTCCGTCCAGCAGCGTCTATCACTTCATCCTCTACTATGCCGGATATATTAAGGTATATATCGACGGTCAGGAGGTAGTGCCAGAGCGTTGGCGTACGGCTTGGAATCCCAATACCTATAAGTTCATGACCCTGCTTGAGAAAGGACGCCGTTCCCAACTGCGCATCGAGTGGCAGCCCGACGGCGGCGTTAGCTATTGTGGCTTGCGTGTTGCCAAGCAGATAGGTGAGGAGCAGTACATGCTCAGCATTTGGAGCGAGATGGCCCGTGATATGGACTACTACTTCATTGCCGGCCGCAATGCTGACGAGGTCATCAGCGGCTACCGTACGCTGACGGGCAAGGCTCCCGTCTATCCCAAGTGGGTGCTGGGCTTCTGGCAGAGTCGTGAGCGCTATAAGACTGCCGACGAGATTGTCGGCACGCTGTCGGAGTTCCGCAAACGTCAGATTCCCTGCGACAACATCGTGCAGGACTGGAACTATTGGCCGGAGGACCAGTGGGGCTCCCACCAGTTTGAAGCCTCGCGCTTCCCCAATCCTCAGGCTATGCTTGACGATGTCCACAAGATGGGTGGGCGCTTCATGATTTCCGTATGGCCCAAGTTCTATTGTAATACCGACAACTACAAGGCACTCGATGCCAAAGGCTGGATGTACCATCAGGCCGTCACTGACGGTATCAAAGACTGGGTGGGTCCCGGTTATGTCGGCTCCTTCTACGATGCTTACGATGCCGGTGCCCGCAAGCTGTTCTGGAGTCAGATGGACAAGAATCTCTATACCAAGTATAAGTTCGGCATCGACGCCTGGTGGATGGATGCTTCCGAGCCTAATGTCCGTGACTGCACGCCGATGTGGTACCGCAAGGCACTGTGCGGCCCGACCGCTTTGGGTACTGCCACCGAGTATTTCAATGCCTACAGCATCGTCAATGCCGATGCCATCTACAATGGCCAGCGTTCCGTCAATCCCAACCAGCGCGTGTTCCTGCTGACACGTAGCGGCTTTGCCGGCGAACAGCGTTACAGCACGGCCACATGGTCGGGCGACATCGGCACACGCTGGGAGGACATGCGTGCCCAGATGACTGCTGGCTTGAACTACTCTATGTCTGGACTGCCCTTCTGGGGTATGGACCAGGGTGGATTCAGCGTTGAGAATCGCTATGTGGCAGCACAGCAGCTGTTCGACAAGAGCGGTCAGGAGAACGAAGATCTCCGTGAGTGGCGCGAACTGCAGACTCGCTGGAACCAGTTCGGCTGCTTCATCCCCCTGTTCCGCGCCCATGGCCAGTGGCCTACGCGTGAAATCTGGAACATCGCTCCCGACAACCATCCTGCCTACCGCTCGTTCGTCTACTACGACAAGCTGCGCTACCGCCTCATGCCTTACCTCTATTCTATGGCCGGCTGGGTACACTTCAACGACTACACCATGATGCGTGCCTTGGTGATGGACTTCAACAACGAGCGCGAGGTCTTCGACATCAAGGACCAGTGGATGTTCGGTCCCGCCTTCATGGCCTGCCCCGTAGGCTACTATAAGGCCCGCAACCGCAGCGTCTACTTCCCCAAGGCATCAGGCTGGTACGACCTCTATACCGGCGAGCACATCGATGGCGGCCAGCGCCTCGTGGTTGATGCACCCTACGAGCAGATGCCCGTCTTCGTCCGCGAGGGCAGCATCATCCCCTATGGCCCTGAGATCCAGTACACCGACGAGCGTCCTGCCGACCTGTTGACCATCTACGTCTATGCCGGACGTAATGGCCAGTTCCAGCTCTACGAGGACGAAGGCACCAACTACAACTACGAGAAGGGCAAGTATGCCACCATCGACCTGCGCTACGACGACGCTGCCCGTACGCTTACCATCGGTCAGCGCAAGGGACAGTTTGCTGGCATGCTGAAGAACCGCACCTTCCGCGTGGTTTATGTCACGAAGGACAATCCCCGTTCCCTCAACCTCGACAATCCCGAGGGCAAGACCGTACAGTACAACGGCAAGGCCGTCAGCGTCAAGCTGTAAGCTGCTGCCAAACATACTAACAGTGGGTTGGCCAAACGGCTAACCCACTGTTTTCGTTCATCGCTTGGCCTCCTCCCGATACCTCCCAGTTCTGCAGTCGATGCCTCCTAATTCTGCAGTCGATGCCTCCCGGTTCTGCACCCAAAGCCTCTCAATTCTGCAGTCGATGCCTTCCTGCTCTGCAAAAGCAGCCTCCCTGCTCTGCAGCCGATGCCTTCCTGCTGTGCAAAGGGTTATCTCATGCTTTGCAAATTAACTGAATTTGTTGAGTGAATTAACTGAATTTAATGAACAAATTAACTGAATTTGTTGAACAAATTAACTGAATTTGCAGAAAAAATTAACTGAATTTGCTAATAATGGAGGCCTTTGTTGGACTCCAGGAGAGCATCGGCTGCACACCAGAGAGGTATCAGCTGCACAGCAGAAAGGTATCAGTTGCACTCTATGGAGGTTTTGTTTGATAACGGGCAGCGATACTGTAGGGATAAAAATACATAATTATTTTGTGTTATCCCCATTTATTCGTACCTTTGCAGACGTAAACTAAATCATTAAAACGTTTTGGCATTCAAAAGAAATAACGATATGACAAAGACAAGTCAGATTTTTTTCCGGGCGGCAGTGATGCTGCCGAAGTACACAAAAAGTCCCCTTTGTGTACTTTTTGCTCACGATGACCGCACAGACGGCATGGGCATGGACGGGTAGCGGCACCAGCACCGACGTCACCGGCACCGCCGCAGTAGTCAGTGATGGCTACTGTGGTGATAACGTCACATGGACCATGACCGACACCAATAGCGACGGCACCGACGAGACCCTCACCATCAGCGGTACAGGAGAGATGTGGGACTACACTAAGGATCAAACCCCATGGTTCTCTTTTAGGGACAACATCACAACGGTGGTTATCGATAATAACATTACCCACATTAGTGACTATGCTTTCAATCGTTGTAGCAATCTGACATCTATTGAGATTCCCTCCAGCATGAAGAGTATCGGTAATTATGCTTTCAATATATGTAGCAAGCTTACTACAGTTGCCGTAAAACGCTTGTTTCCGTTAACAACGCTGGGCACCAAGGCATTTGATGGATGCTCTGCCCTTACAACAATATATGTGCCTACAGCTAGTGTTGATGATTACAAAGCTGCCGCCAATTGGTCTGACAAATCCAGCATCATAATGAGCTATGATGGCATGGGAAACTGCGGCACAACTGGGCACGAAAGTGAAGTGACGTGGGTGCTGGCACAGTATGGCGTACTGATGATCAGCGGTATGGGAGCAATGGCGGATTATTCAGCAGGTAATGCCCCATGGTACTCTGACCGTGCCTCTATCACAAGCATCGTTATCGATGAAGGCGTAACGCACATTGGCAACTATGCCTTCTATGGGTGCAATAATGAAAACCTGACGTCAGCAACCATCTATGCGCCAAGTCTGACTACGTATAGTAGCACTGCTTTCGCAGGCACAAATGCAAAACTTAAGATTCACGTATTCAACGGATGTGTCGATACCTATAAGAGTGGCTGGAGCGACTATGCAAGCAGGATAGAGGCCATCACCATCCCTGCCGAAGAAGCAGAGACGGGCGAGTACTGGGCAACATACTTCAACAATCTCTCCAACGCTCAGGCGCCCTCAGGAACGCAGGTATTCAAAGTGACGCTCAGCGGCACTTCTCTGAAGCTGGTGGAGATTCCTGACCGCATCATCAACAAGGGCAAGGGCGTGGTGCTGAAGTCTGCATCAAGTAGCATTCAGCCTGAATATGCAGCTTCGGGCAGCACTCACAGCTACAATAGCAACAGACTTGAAGGAAAAATGACCAGAATCACCAACCCGGGCAATGCCTACATGCTGAAAAATGGCAGCGACGGCATAGGCTTCTACCGTCTCAGCGACACCGATGACATCGTCGCCCAGACGGCTTACCTGACATACAGCGGCACCGAAGAATTCCTCCCCCTCGCCTGCACCGTGACCATGAACAGCGCAGGCATCATGACCTATGCCAGCACCCAGGCGCTCGACTTCACGGGCATCGCTGGACTGTCGGCATACATCGTCAGCGCATTCGACGGCACAGCAGGCACACTGACGCTGAGCAGTGTCGGCGCAGTACCCGCCGGTACAGGCCTGCTGCTGAAGGGTACACCCAGCACAACATTCACCGTACCAGTCGCCACCAGCGCCAGTGCGCCTGCCCAGAACTACCTGGTCGGTGTGACGGACGCTACGACTGAGGTACCCGTGACCACCAGCACGAACACGAACTTCATCCTGGCCAACGGCAACTACGGCATCGACTGGTACACGCTCTCTGAGGCCGGAGCCATCGGCGCCAACAAGGCGTACCTCTCACTGCCCACCAATCAACTGAACCTCAGCAACAATGCAGCGGGATTCCAGTGGATTTATGAGGGCGAGACGACGAACCTCAGACCCACCCCCAGCCCCTCCCTATATGGAGGGGAGTGGTATGACCTGAGTGGCCGCAAGCTCTCGCAGAAGCCAACGAAGAAGGGAATCTACATCAATAACGGACGAAAAGTAGTGATAAAATGAGGAATGTGGAATGAGGAATGAGGAATGGTCGCCTTCGGCGATTGATCAATGAATAATTGAAAATTCGTCATTCAGACATCTCGCAAAGCGAGACCATTCAACACTCAACATTCAACACTCAAAATTATAAAAGAAGAACAATGAAAAAACAATATTCCGCGCCTCGGATGGAGGCGATAGACATCAACATGAACCAACAGCTGCTGGCAGGTAGCGGCGGCGACGGCTACCACATGGACAACCCGCAGAATCCCGGCAGCTCCATGGCCCCCGCCCTCTTTGAGGGCGACGAGTGGGATGCCCTGCTTGGTAACTAAGTAAACAAAAAGTGGGCTGACCGTTTGGTCAGCTCATTTTTTTTTCGTACCTTCGCGGCATGAAATACAATAGAAAGATGAAGAAACGACTGATGACCATGCTGCTCGTGGCGTGCCTAAGCACGACGGCAGCCTGTGCACAGCAGTATCTGCAGTGCATGCCCAAGGATATGACGGGCGATTTCAACGATTTGCGTCATACGTATTTCCTGGCCGACTCGCTGGCCGCCTTCGACGCTGCCAAGGGTGAGGGTCTGGTAAACTGGAAGCGTTACCGCCTGACGCCGCGCCAGGCTTTCAACCTGAATGGCTACTGGCCGGTGCGGATGCAGATGCTGGACTTCCCCGATACGCAGTACGACAACGACCCCAACCTGCAGCTGAAGGTAGACTTCATCAGTCCCCGCTGCCTGCGCATCCGTATGCTGACCACTCCCGTGGCGTCGCAGCGGAAGGATAGCGACAGCCCCATGCTGGCGGGCCCCGTACCCCAAACGTCCGCCTGGCGTACAGTGTGTGACGACTCAGTCGTCACATACGAAACGGATTTTGGACGGCTGGAAATCCAGCGCTTCCCCTTCCGCCTGGTGCTGAAGGACAAGCAGGGTAGGGTGCTGACGCAGACGCGCCATATCATCGACAACGACTCCAGCCAGGTGAAGCTGCTGCCCTTCTCGTTTATCAAGCGCGGCAACGACAACAGCCGTTCGGTGAACCCCGTCTTCTCGCTGGCTCCCGGTGAGCGTATCTATGGTTGCGGCGAGTCGTTCGGTGCCCTGAACAAGGTGGGGCAGAAGGTACAGCTCAGCGTCACCGATCCCCAGGGACCGGAGACCGACGGGCAGTATAAGCCCGTGCCGTTCTATTTCTCGAACCGCGGCTACGGCATTTTTATGCATACCTCCGCACCTGTCACTGCCGACTTCGGCGCCAGCTATATCGGTGCCCAGCGCCTGTATATGGCCGACGAGCAGCTGGACCTCTTCGTGTTCCTTGGTTCCCCCAAAGAAATCCTGTACGAGTACACCGCCATCACGGGCCGTTCGCCCATGCTGCCGTTGTGGTCGTTCGGTACCTGGATGAGTCGTATCACCTACTTCTCGCAAGAAGAGGGACTGGATATTGCCAAGCAGCTGCGCCAGCACAGGATTCCTTCCGACGTCATCCACTTCGATACGGGTTGGTTTGGCGTCGACTGGCAGTGTGACTACGAGTTTGCCAAAGACCGTTTCAAGGATCCTGTGGGTATGCTGAAGCAGTTGAAGAAGGACGGCTTCCATACTTGCTTGTGGCAGTTGCCGTACTTCACACCGAAGAACCGCTTCTTTGGGGAGATCGTCAGAAACAATCTCCACGTGCGGAATGCCGATGGCGGTATGCCCTACGAGGATGCCGTGCTGGACTTTACCAATCCCGAGACCGTCAGCTGGTATCAGCAGAAGATACTGGGATTGCTGAAGCAGGGCGTGTCGACCATCAAGTGCGACTTCGGAGAAGCTGCGCCCTACGATGGCTTCTACCATAACGGACGGGGCGGACTCTATGAGCATAACCTCTATCCGCTGCGCTATAACAAGACCCTCTGGGAAGCTGTGGAACAGCAGTATCCCGGCGAGGGCATCATCTGGGCGCGCTCGGCATGGGCCGGCAGTCAGCGCTATGCCCTGCACTGGGGCGGTGATGCTGCCACGACGAATATCGGTATGCTGGGTGACCTGCGTGGCGGTTTGTCGTTCGGACTCAGCGGATTCTCCTTCTGGAGCCACGATATGGGTGGCTTTGTGACGGCATCGCCCGAGGATATCTACCGTCGCTGGCTGCCCTTCGGCTTCCTGTCGAGTCATACCCGTGCCCACGGTGCACCGCCCACGGAGCCGTGGCTGATCTCGGAGTCATTCACCGAGGCCTTCCGCGAGTGTGCCGAGATGAAATACAAGCTGATGCCGTATGTCTATGCCCAGGCTAAGGACTGCTCGGAGCGCGGTCTGCCCATGGTGCGTGCCCTGCTGGTGGAGTTCCCCGAAGATAAGGGAGCCTGGCTGGTAGAGGACGAGTATATGTTCGGTTCACAGATTCTGGTGGCCCCGCTGATGGAGAGCGGCACTGAGCGTGACGTCTATCTCCCGTCCTTCAGGGGAACTGAAGGACACTCGAAATGGATTGACTACCAGACGGGTGAGGTGCACGACAGCGGTTGGCAGACTATCAAGGCCGGCAAGATACCGTGCGTTATCCTGGTGCGTGACGGCTCACTCATTCCCCATGCACCGTTGGCCCAGCGTACCGACCAGATTCAGTGGGACCAGGTGGAGCTGAAGGCCTATAAGGCTAATGCCCGGAAGTGTACGGGTCTGTTGTATAAGCCGGGCGACGCTGCCCTTCAGAGTATAGAACAGTAACAACCAAGGAATATGACGAATCGACTGCATGTATGTCTTCTGACATTGGCGTCAGTGGTATTGCTGACCCTCGTGTCCTGCATCAAGGATGAACCTCGCAACAACGAGTGTGACATCACGGCTGCCTGGGTGGAGGGTGAACAGTATGAAGCATACTTCTACGATGTCAGTCAGATGCGGCATGATGCTATCATGTCGAACGAGGACGAGATCGTCTTCAATGTGCGGTCTATGACATCACTGTCCCGGCAGATACCAGTATCGTTTACACTCACCGAAGGCGCCACCATCGAACCGGCCAATGGTTCGATGCAGGACTTTACGGCCGGCCCCGTCACCTATACCGTGACCTCAGAGGACGGACAGTGGCAACGGCATTATACCGTGGTGTTCAAGGAACCCTCACTGCCCAGCAGCAAGTTCAGTTTTGAGCATATCGACTCGGTGACGATGACAAGCGGCTCCCAATACCATGTGTTTTATGAGATTGGCGCCGACGGCAGCCGTCAGAACGTATGGGCATCGGGTAATGCAGGAGCCGGCATGACCATCGCCAAGAACTCCCGGCCGTCGGCCTTCCCGACAAGTTCTACGACCAATGGCTATGAAGGTCGGGGTGTCTGTCTGAAGACCATCTCTACGGGCTCCTTGGGCTCTTTTATCAAAAAGCCCATTGCTGCCGGCAACCTGTATCTGGGTAAGTTCAATGTGGACAGCGTACTCGTTAAACCCTTGAAGGCTACGCAGTTCGGTATCGTAGCCGATAAAGTTCCCGTACGAATAACCGGTTACTATAAGTATCAGCCGGGAAAGGAGTTTACCGACAAGAATATGAAGATTGTGGAAGGGCGGACTGACGAGGCTACAATCTATGCCGTGTTCTATCGTAACAAGGACGAGCACGGACGTGACGTGTTCCTCTATGGCAACGATGTCCAGACGAATCCGTACATCGTTTCGAAGGCCATTGTGACCAGTCTGCCGCCTACCAGTGAGTATACCCGCTTTGAGGCTTTCTTTCAGGGGGGCACTATCGATGCCGACATCTTGGCCGACAAGGGCTATAACCTGACAGTGGTGTTCTCGTCGAGTAAGGGTGGTGATCTCTTTGAGGGTGCTATCGGCAGCGTGCTGTATGTTGACGAGGTGGAAATAACGTATGAAGAGTAACAGTGATTGGCAAGTGCTGATGATGAAGAGAATAGTAATTCTGATGATAACACTCGTAGGCCTGACGGCGACTGCCAGAGCAGGGCATACACTTGACAGTCTGCAACTGAAAGCACGACTGGGCTATAGCATTGGTGGTACGACGCCACTGGGACTGCCGGCAACCATCAGGAGTGTAGACGCCTATAAGCTGACACCGTCGTTCATGGTGGGTGTCGATGCCTCGCTGATGCTCAACAGCCGCTGGGGTGTGCTGACGGGTCTGCACTTCGAGAACAAGGCTATGGATGGCAGTGTCACCACTAAGGGCTACCACATGGAGGTGGTCAAGGGAGACAGCCGGTTGAGTGGCCTTTTTACGGGTAAGGTGCAACAGAAGGTGACGGAATGGATGCTGACGGTGCCTGTGCAGGCCGTGTTCAAAGCAGGCAAGAGGGTGGAGCTGAAGGGCGGACCCTATCTGTCGCTGTTGGTGTCCAGGGAGTTCAGCGGCATTGCCTACGACGGCTATCTGCGTCAGGGTGATCCTACCGGACCAAAAGTCGTCATGGGAGACAAGGAAGGCGAATGGGCTACCTATGACCTCAGCGATGATATGCGGACGATGCAGTTCGGTATTGCTGTGGGAGCCGATGTGTCGCTGACGTCGCGTCTGGGTCTTTCGGCTGATGTCAGCTGGGGACTCACCGGTATCTTCCCCGGTGACTACAAGACCGTTGAGCAGACGCTCTATCCCATCTATGGGACTATTGGAATCTATTATTATATTAAATAAGAACAATACATTATGGAAAAGAAACTGAAGCCTGCTACCCTTTGTGTACAGGCAGGCTGGAAGCCGAAGAATGGAGAGTCGCGTGTGCTCCCTATCTATCAGAGCACGACGTTCAAGTATGACAACACGGAAGAGATGGCTGACCTCTTCGACTTGAAGAAGGAGGGCTACTTCTACACCCGTCTGGCAAACCCCACCAACGATGCCGTGGCCAGCAAGATTGCAGCCTTAGAGGGTGGAGTAGGGGCTATGCTGACCTCCAGCGGACAGGCTGCCAACTTCTACGCTATCTTCAATATCTGCGAGGCTGGCGACCACTTCGTCACCTCCAACGAGATCTATGGCGGCACGTACAACCTGTTTGGTGTGACGCTGAAGAAGCTGGGCATCGAGTGTACTTATGTGTCGCAGGAGGCCTCGGAGGAAGAGATTGAAAAGGCTTTCCGTCCCAATACGAAGGCGCTGTTCGGCGAGACCATCAGCAATCCCGGCTGTAAGATTCTGGATATTGAGAAGTTTGCACGTATTGCCCACAAGCACGGTGTACCCCTGATTGTTGACAATACCTTCCCCACACCCGTCAACTGCCGTCCCTTCGAATGGGGTGCTGACATTGTGACCCACTCCACGACGAAGTATATGGACGGACACGCCACTCAGGTAGGCGGCTGTGTCGTTGACAGTGGTAACTTCGACTGGGAAACCTGCACCCATGCAGGAGCCCCTGTGCCCGACGGTTCTCCATCGGGTAAAGACAAGTTCCCTGGACTCTGCACCCCTGATGAGTCGTATCACGGACTGACCTATACGAAGAAGTTTGGCAAGATGGCCTATATGACGAAGCTTGTGGCCCAGCTGATGCGCGACCTCGGCAGCATTCCCTCACCCCATAACGCCTTCCTGCTGAACCTTGGACTGGAGACGCTGCACCTGCGTATGAAGCAGCACTGTGCTAACGCTCAGAAGGTGGCTGAGTTCCTGAGTCAGGACGACCGCGTGGCATGGGTTCACTATAGTGGACTGCCCACGGACGAGAGTCATGAATTGGCGCAGAAGTATCTGCCTAACGGCTCGTGTGGTGTACTGGCATTCGGACTGAAGGGCACCCGTGAGACGGCTGTCAAGTTCATGGACTCGCTGAAGCTGATAGCCATTGTTACCCACGTAGCTGATGCCAGGACCTGCGTGCTGCACCCCGCCAGCCATACCCATCGTCAGTTGAGCGACGAGCAGCTGCGTGAAGCCGGTGTAGCCCCCGACCTGATCCGCCTGTCTGTGGGTATCGAGGATATCGACGACATTCTGGCCGACATCCGTCAGGCCTTAGACCAGATCAAGTAAAAAAACAAAGAGGGCGCATTCCGATATGATTGGGATGCGCCCTCTTCATGGTATCTCTGTGTTCTTGCTTTAGCGGAAACTATCGGTCAGCAGCTTTATCTCAATCTGCGGACTGATACGCTCGTACAGGATATTGTAGACGGCATCGAGGATGGGCATGTTGACGTGGCAGTGGCGGTTGATTTCTTTCATGCACTTGGTACCGAAATAGCCCTCGGCAATCATCTCCATCTCTATCTGTGCCGATTTTACGCTATAGCCCTTGCCAATCATCGTGCCGAAGGTACGGTTACGCGAGAAATTGGAATAGCCCGTAACGAGCAGGTCGCCTAAGTAACAGGAGTCCACGATATTGCGTTCAATGGGATGTACTACCTTCAGGAAACGGGCCATCTCCTGTACGGCATTCGCCATGAGTACAGCCTGGAAGTTATCACCGAATTTGAGGCCGTTGCAGATACCTGCTGCAATGGCATAGACGTTCTTCAGTACCGATGAATACTCGATGCCAATGACGTCGGTAGATGTCTTCGTCTTGATGTATGGGCTGCTCAGGATGTCAGCGAACGACTGTGCCTTCTCAACATCGGCGCAGCCTACGGTCAGGTAGGAAAGACGTTCCAGTGCTACTTCCTCAGCATGCGACGGACCGCCGATGCAGGCAAGGTTCTCGTAGGGGACATCGTAGACTTGATGGAAAAACTCCGAGACGACAAGGTTCTCGTCGGGTACAATACCCTTGATAGCCGTGACGATATATTTGTCACGCAGCCGCACCTTCAACTTCTTGAGATGGCTCTTCAGATAAGGAGAGGGCGTGACGAATACCAAAGTGTCGTACTGCTGGATAATACGGTTCAGGTCGCTGTCGAAGTAAATCTCATCGATATTGAAGTGGACACTCGTCAGATAGGCAGGGTTATGCCCCATGCGGCGAAAGTCCTCGATACGGTCATCGCGACGCATATACCATCCGATATGATGGGTTTTCCCCACCACTATCTTGGCAATGGCCGTAGCCCACGAACCTCCGCCAATGATGGCTATTCTACCGCAGTCGTACATACTCTTGCTGTTAGCTATTAGCTGTTAGCTTTCTCTATCCATGCAGCGATTGCGTCGACAGAAGGCTTCTGCATGTCGAGCTTGTACTTCTTGACGATGTCACCAATCTTCTGCTGCAATCCCTGAGCCTTCTCTGTGGCGATGTTCTGCACGAGGTTGAAACCAGCTTTGCGCAGTACGGGTACCCACTCTTTGGCAACGCCTACAGCAGCCCATTCAGCAGGTGTAGACTGCGGAATCTTCTTCTCTGGCTTCATCTGCGGGAACAGCATCACCTCGCCAATAGTGAACTTGCCTGTGAGCAGCATCACAAGACGGTCAATACCGATACCGATACCAAACGTTGGAGGCATACCATATTGCAGGGCACGCAGGAAGTCCTGGTCGATGATCATCGCCTCGTCGTCGCCCTTGTCAGCCAACTTCATCTGTTCAATGAAGCGCTCCTCCTGGTCGATAGGATCGTTGAGCTCAGAGTAGGCGTTGGCCAGCTCCTTACCATTCACCATCAGTTCGAAACGCTCAGTGAGACCGGGCTTAGAACGGTGCATCTTGGTGAGAGGAGACATCTCAACGGGATAGTCGGTAATGAAGGTAGGCTGGATAAATGAACCCTCGCAGAACTCACCAAAGAGCTCGTCGATAAGCTTACCCTTACCCATGGTCTCGTCGACTTCCATGCCCTTAGAGAGGCAGAACTGGCGAATCTCGTCCTCAGACTTTCCATCGCAGTCGAAACCGGTCTTCTCTTTGATGGCGTCGAGGATAGGCAGACGACGGAAAGGCGCCTTGAATGAAATGATGTTGCCATCGATCTCCACCTCGGGCTTGCCGTTGACAGCCGTACAAATCTGCTCGAGCATATTCTCGGTGAAGGTCATACCCCACAGCAGGTCCTTATAGCTGACGTAGAGCTCCATACAGGTAAACTCCGGATTGTGGGTCTTGTCCATACCCTCGTTGCGGAAGTTCTTGCCCATCTCGTAGACGCCCTCGAAACCACCAACGATGAGTCGCTTCAGGTAGAGCTCAGTAGCGATACGCATATACATATCTTGGTTGAGCGCGTTGAAGTGGGTGATGAATGGACGGGCCGATGCACCACCTGCAATATTCTGCAGGATGGGCGTGTCAACCTCCGTGTAACCAGCACCATCAAGGATGCTGCGCAGGGTACGGATGATGGTGGCACGCTTTAGGAAAGTATCTTTTACGCCCTCGTTCACCACCAGGTCGACATAACGCTGGCGATAACGCAGTTCAGGATCATCAAACTTATCGTAGGCCACACCGTCCTTATATTTGACGATAGGCAGGGGCTTCAAGGCCTTTGACAACAGTGTCAGCTCTTTACAGTGTACGCTAATTTCTCCTGTCTGCGTACGGAACACAAAACCCTTGATGCCAATAAAGTCACCAATATCCAGCAACTTTTTGAACACCGTATTATATAACTCCTTGTCCTCACCAGGGCACAGGTCATCACGCGTTATATACACCTGAATGCGGCCCTTAGAGTCCTGTAATTCTACAAACGAAGCCTTGCCCATCACACGACGGCTCATCATACGGCCTGCAATGCTTACCTCACGGGGCTCATCATCGTCCTTGAAGCTATCTATGATTTCTGTTGAAAATGCATTGGTGGGATATTCTGCGGCTGGATACGGGTCGATACCCATTTGCCGTAATTGTTGCAGACTTTCGCGTCTGCCAATCTCTTGTTCACTAAGTTCTAATACGTTCATAATATTGAGTTCTGTTTTCACAATACGGTGCAAAGGTACGAAATTTTTCTTAATTCACTGTTTATAATCATAATTATTTTGGGATTGACGTTAAATAATTGCTAAAAACTTGACAAACATTTGGCGGATTAAAGAATTCTTACTAAATTTGCGACACGTAAAACAATCAGGCATGCCATGATATACGAGATGACTAAGACGCGAGTTGTAGGTGTCAATATCAGTTTGGAAAGTACGACAACTGCTGTTGTGGATGTACGAGGCAACGTGATAGCCAAAGATGACTTCCCCACTGGCGACAATCCCAATGTGGGTGACTTTGCATCCAGACTCAGTGAAAATATTGTGAATCTGGTGGAGGCTAATGGCGGATATGAGAGTATTCGCTCGGTAGGCATCTGTTGTCCCAGTGCAAATTTCCTGACAGGTTGTATTGAGAATGCCCCTAATCTGCCATGGAAAGGGGTAGTGCCTTTGGCTGCCATGATGAGAGACCGTATGGGATTAGCTGTGGCATTGGGCAACAATGCCCATGTCCGTGCGTTAGGTGAACAAGCTTATGGCTTGGCTCATGGTATGAAGGACTTCATTCTGATAACATTAGGCAGTGGAATGGGCAGTTGCATCTTCTCCAATGGACAGCCACATTTAGGACGTAGCGGGTTTGCAGGCGAGATAGGCCATACTTGTGCCAAACAAGGCGGACGTCTCTGTGGGTGTGGCAATAGAGGATGTCTGGAGATGTATACCTCGCGAAGGGGTATTGTCCAGACTGCCAAGGAACTGATGGCTGAAAGTAGTGAGCCCTCCAAGATGAGAGACGTGGAAGCGTTGTCTGCCGATATCGTTTCTGCTTTGTGCAATGAAGGTGATGTCTTAGCCCTCGAGGTCATGCGGCGTACAGGCTACATGCTGGGTGTCGGACTGGCCAACTATGCTTCGATGGTCAATCCTGAGGCTATTATTTTCACAGGTAAGGTTGCACGTTATGGTGATTGTTTGTTGAATCCTGCAATAGATGCGTTTAACTCGCATGTATTTCATAATGTTGAAGGCAAGGTGAAGTTCCTCCTCTCGCATTTTGATGAAAGTGAGGCCAACCTCTTGGGAGCCAGTGTGCTGGCTTGGAATGTGAAAGAATATTCGTTGTTTAAGTAATCAGACGAAAGAGAACCAATATGAGTCAGACGATAAAAACCAGAGTAGTCGGTGTCGACATCGGCGTAGAGTTTACCACTTATGCTGTTGTGGATATTCGTGGTTTTATCATTGCTGAAGACCGCATTCATACGCCTGACTACCCTAACGTGAATGATTTCGTGAATATGCTCAGCGAAAAGATCATCATGTTAGTTGAGGCCAATGGTGGTTATGAGACAGTGCGTTCGGTGGGTATCAGTGCCCCGAGTGGTAACTTCCTGACAGGGTGTATTGAGAATGCAGGCAATATGCCGTGGAAGGGTGTCATTCCGATGGCTGCCATGATGCGTGACCGCTTAGGTCTGGCAGTGGCCCTTGCCAATGATGCCCATGTGACAGCTATTGGAGAACGCGTCTATGGCTCTGCTCATGGTATGAAGAACTTCATTGTCATTTCATTGGGACATGGCGGTGTGGGCAGCTGTTTCTACTCACATGGCAATCCGCATCTGGGTACATCTGGTTCTGCCGGTGAGGTGGGACATATCTGTATTAAGGATGGTGGCCGACAGTGTGGCTGTGGCCGGAAAGGTTGTTTGGAGGAGTATGCTTCCAAACGTGGCATTGCACAGACGGCTCGTGAGGTGATGGCAGAGCGTTCGGAACCCAGCCTGATGCGTGCTTTGCAGGATCTGACGCCAGAAGCCATAGGTCTTTGTTGTGACCAGGGCGACGTCTTGGCGAAGGAGGTCTATCGCCGTACTGGCGAGATGCTGGGCATTGGCCTGTCCATCTATGCCTCCGTCATTAATCCTGAGGCTGTGATCCTGACAGGCGAACTGACGAAGGCCTGGAAGTGGCTGGAGGAATCGACCCAACAGTCGTTCGACGAGCATGTGTTCCACAATATCCGTGGCAAGTCTCCATTGATGGTGTCTATCATCAACGACAGTGAACGCGATGTGGTAGGTGCCAGTGCCTTGGCCTGGGAGGTTGAAGAATATTCATTATTTAAATAGACAAGGATAATTATAACTGACTATAACAACTATTATTATGGAAGAAGAGATTGTTAAATCACGGGTCATGGGTATTGATATTGGCAACGAGCAGACGGCTTATGCCATTGTTGATATCCGTGGAAACATTATTGCTGAAAACAGCTTTGAGACATCTGTTTTCCCCAACGTCAATCAGTTTGTATCAAAACTGGTGGATAGTATGATAGAATTGATGGAGGCCAATGGCGGCTTTATGTCTGTGCGTTCGGTGGGTATCAGTTGTCCAAGTGCTAATTTTCTGAACGGATGCATTGTCAATGCTCCCAATCTTCCATGGAAGGGGACCATCCCCTTGGCTGCCATGATGCGCGACCGTTTGGGTATGGCAGTGGCAGTGGCTAACGATGCACACGTAGCTGCCTTGGGTGAATTCAGTTATGGTACAGCCCATGGTATGAAGGACTTCATTGTGGTGTCACTGGGAATCGGCTTTGGCAGTTGTTTCTTTTCCCGTGGTCGCGGACATCGTGGCTTCCGAGGGTTTGCAGGAGAGGTAGGACATGCCTGTATTGTTGATCATGGTCGTAAGTGTGGCTGTGGCAAGGAAGGTTGTATGGAGGCCTATTGTGCTGCTCATGGTATTATTCAAACAGCCCAGGAGTTGATGGCTGAAAGCAATGCGCCTTCTCTGATGCGTGACATTGAGAATTTGACGCCGCGAGATATTACCGAGTGCTGTGAGAGAGGCGATGAACTGGCCATTGAGGTATATCGTCGTACTGGATATATGCTGGGTCTTGGTCTGGCTAATTACGCCAGTATCATCGACCCCCAGATGATCATTTTGGCGGGTGGTATCTCCAAGGCAGGCAAGTGGCTGTTAGAGCCTACGCGCCAGTCTTTCAACGACCACGTTTTTGGTAATATGCGTGACAGCATCAAGATTGTGCTGTCCCAGATGAACAATCGTGAGCGTGAGGTGCTGGGTGCTGCTGCCTTGGCATGGACCATTCCTGAGTATTCACTGTTTAAGTAGTGACAGGTGAAGCATGAATGTAGAGCGCATAACAGAGATTATTAATGCAAAACCCAATTTGAGTACCGCCCTCGGTATGGAATTTATCTCCACGCCTGAGGACGATACTTGTATGGCACGTATGAAGGTGGACGAACGAAATCGTCAACCATTCGGTTTTCTCAGTGGCGGTGCCTCACTGGCATTGGCAGAGAATGTGGCGGGAGTAGGTTCGTCAGCTCTCTGTCCGGGTTGTGCCTGTGTGGGTATCGAGGTCAGTGGGAGCCACGTTCAGGCTGTCAGCGAGGGTGACATCGTTTCTGCCTATGCACGTTTGCAGCATAGTGGCAAGACGCTGCATGTATGGCATGTCGAAATCAGGAATTCAGCAGACGAACTGATCAGCACCGTCCGCGTTACCAATTATATCATTAAGCAGAAGAAGTAGTCATGACGGGTGTCGCCCTTTTCCGTTTGCCATACAGCAGACAATGTACGATGGTATCGGGCGAGGTGCTCGAACTGCCTTCGTGTGGGGCACTCAGCAGTTGTCAGGGATTCGTTGTGGCTCCGTTTGCACCTTCTGCCATGAACCCTGTCCTGATGATCCGTCCAGACGAGGTGGAGGAGCTCTCGTTGGAAAAGGAAACCGATGGTCTCTCGAGATTATCATGTTTTCCTCTTCTGACAAGGATATCCAGTCTGTCTGTCCGAAATCCCCGACAGGAGTATCATATCGATTTCTGTAATTTCCACGCCCATCTGACGAATGGCGACTTCCAGAAACTCGTTCTTTCGCGTAGTATCGATATCGGAAGAACTGAGGATGTCTCACCCATCACACTTTTTTTACGGGCTTGTGAACGTTATCCTCGTGTCATGGCTTCGCTGGTCTATACCCCTCAAAGCGGATTGTGGCTCACGGCAACGCCTGAGATCCTGTTGTCAGGCACCAACCATGAGTGGCATACGATGGCACTGGCTGGTACGATGCCTTTTGCAGAAAGGGTGAGCTGGGGTGATAAGAATATTCAGGAACAGCGTTATGTGGCTACCTATATTACCCGTCAGTTGGAGCAGTTCACGGATGATTTTCGTGAAGAAGGACCCTATACCACTCGTGCTGGCCATCTGGCTCACCTGCGCAGTGATTTTCACTTTTCCCTGTCTGATGCCACACAGATAGGCGATTTGCTCCAGGCCCTGCATCCTACACCTGCTGTCTGCGGACTGCCCAAACAGGAGGCTTTCCAGTTTATATTGGAATATGAGCACGACCAGCGGAACTACTATAGTGGCTTCCTTGGTCCGTTGTTCGTTAACGGACAAACCAACTTGTTTGTGACTTTGCGTTGTATGCAGATTTTCGAGAACGGCTATCGGCTCTATGCAGGCGGCGGATTGCTGAAGGATAGTGTCGAAGAATTGGAGTGGCAGGAGACGGAGACGAAGCTCGATACGATGCGGAACTTGTTTTTAAAGACTGCGTAGTTCTTTAAAGACTGCGTAACATATTTGTATAATACGCTTTGAGTACACGCTCGTCCTCGGCTGCATCGGTGATGACTTCGAGGAGAACGGGACGCTGACTCTCTATATTTAATAAGGTATCAATACCCTGTTGCATCTCATCCATATTCTCTGCCTTCAAATAGACGACGTCATTCTGCAGGCAGATACCTTTGGCAGTAGTGTGGTGCGCTGCTGAGACAAACTTATCACGGGCAGGACTTTGTTCCAGACCTTTCAGCATATTAAAGATACCACCCTTGCCATTGTTTAGCAACAGGATGCGCAGGTTGCCTTTTAGGTTCTGATTCCAAAGGGCATTCTGATCGTAGAAGAAACTCAGGTCGCCAAGCACACAGACTATTCTCTGCTCCGAAACAACAGAATAGCCGGCAGCAGTGCTGAGTGAGCCCTCAATGCCATTTACACCCCGATTGCACCAGACGGGATGTTGTGCATAGATATTTGCAAGACGGATGGCAGTGCTGTTGGCGTAATGGAAAGAGCCACACAAAGAGTCAGCCCCATTGTGTGCTTCGAGATACTTCACTGCAGCCATCTGGGAATAGGCAGGCTCATAGGCCGACACCTGTCGGCGAACGTGTTCCAGCAGAGCTTCCCATAGCTGCACAAAGGGATGTGGCTGCTGTTCCAGCATAAAGCGCACCTGATCGGCCACGACATTTCCGTCGCCTTGTATGACGTGTGTCACGTTCATAAATGTATCAGTCACCTCGCCTGTCTCGTTCACTACCCACGTCTCCTTGGCTTTGCGCAAATAGTGTTTCACGCGTTTACTGACGATACTGCCACCTGTGTATAGTACAAAGTCAGGCACGTATTTTTCGTCATCATCTACCACCATCACGGCTTCGTCGAGTAGTGGATTCATGGGCTGGCCACTGATGAGCATCGGACGCTCTGCCTGCATGAACATATGCAGGGCATGGCTCAGCGTGTGGGGCAGGATATCGGCAGGCAACAGCTCTATCTTCCGTTCTTGGGGCAGTGACGACTGCGTGTATTCAAAGAGTGGTTCTGTAATAGGTACGTTGATATGAACTGGTGTATGACGTACGATAAGGGCTTCGTTGACAAGCCGGTTGCAATACCAGTGCTCTTCTTCGTTCCGCACTTCTGGCAGCGAAACGGCCCTGCACACAAAGTGCCCTAAGGCATCCGTCTGGGGGAGTGTCTGTCCGTCCAACTGGTCAATCCATTGTGGGGGACGATCAGCAGAAATCACCACTAAAGGAACGTGCTGGTAATAAGCTTCCGCCACAGCAGGAGCAAGATTCAGTAGTGCCGTACCACTGGTGACACAAACGACCACGGGCTCAGCCTCACACAATGCCATCCCCAAAGCATAGAAGCCTGCGCTGCGTTCGTCGGTTACAGGATAACAAGCAATGTCAGGGCATTCATTCAGATTATGTACAAGGGGTGAGTTGCGGCTACCTGGACACACCACAGCATGTCGTATTCCATGTGCCACCAACAGTGCTGTCAGGATATTGACATTCTCTTTGTTGCTATACATAACCTCTCCGCCCTTAATTTATAATTTTTAATTTTTAATTTTTCATCTTTCATCTTTAATATTTAAAGCTGCTGCCACCCACGAACTCACGCATGATGCTGGTGGGTGGAATCTCCTTGTCAGAGACAGGGAGGAAGTAGTGGATGAACTTCAGCAGCCGGTGGGCCTCGGCGTACTCAGCGCAGTTGCGGGGTACGGAGGCCAGAATGATTTCTGCATGGGTACGGAGTACGGCAAACTCGATGTTCAGCGCCGAGTTGAACATCGCATCGGCAGTCTCCTGATAGGGGAAAATCCATTTGTCTTCGGCCTCGCAGACGTTCTTCCATTGGGCAATGGTTTCCTGAGCCGTAAAGGCTCCCTTGTTATAGTCGCGGATGATGCGGCGCAGCAGACGGTTGTCGCGTGTCGGAATCCAGTTGTGGTCATCGAGTGAGATGCTGGTCAGTGCTGAGATATAGATCTTGTACTTCAGCGAGTCTTCTATCTTCTTGGTCAACAAGGGATTCAGTGCATGGATGCCCTCGATGATCAGCACCGTGTCGCCTCCCAGTTTGATTTTCTTACCGTTCCACTCGCGCTTGCCTGTCGAGAAGTTGTATTCAGGAATCTCCACGCGTTCGCCATTCATCAAAGCTGTCAGGTGATCCTCCAGCAGATGGTAGTCGACAGCTTCGATGTTGTCGAAGTCGTAGTCGCCGTTGGGTAATTTTGGCGTATCGACGCGGTTGACGAAATAATCATCTGTCGAGAACGATAGCGGACGCAGTCCACATGCCAGCAGCTGAATGCTTAGACGTTTGCAGAACGTGGTTTTTCCCGATGATGACGGTCCTGTGATGAGCACGATGCGGATGGGATTCTCTTCGGCGTGGAAACGACGGTCTATATCCTCTGCTATCTGTACGATTTTCTTTTCCTGCAGGGCCTCACTGACCTGAATCAGCTCTGAGGCGTGCCCTTTCAGGATGGCTCTGTTGACATCGCCGGCATTGGACAGACGCATGATGATGTCCCAACGGGTCTTTTCAGCAAACATCTCGTAGGTCTTAGGCATGTCGACCTTCTCGGCCAATATGGTGGGGTTATTCCAGTCGGGTACGCGGAGCAGCATACCGTCGTGGTAGGGCTCCAGTCCGAATACTTTCAAATAACCCGCACTGGGCACCAACGGACCATAGTAGTAGTCGGCAGTATCGCCCAGCATGTAGTAGTCGCTGTATATCTGTCCGCTGGTCTCCAGCAGCTTCACCTTGTCTGCAAAGCCCCGTTCGGCAAAGACGCGGATGGCTTCTTCGTTCGTCGCCTCAGTGCGTCGGAACGGCATGTCCAGATTCACTATCTCATTCATGCGATTGTAAATCTGTTCTACGTCGCCATCGGACAGCACCTCGTTGCCCTTCTTCTTGAAGTTACAGTAGTAGCCACGCGAGATGGTATGCTCAATGAAAAGCTTTGACCCGGGAAAGACGTCCTGCGTAGCTTTGTAGAGCAGGAAGCACAGGGAACGCACATAGACACGATGACCACTTCCCTCACGGGCGTCGAGGAATTCTACATCGCGATTCTGATAGAGACGGAACTTTAGTCCTTGCGAGGCATTATTCACTTTGGCCGAGACCACAGGGTAGGGGAGTTTGATGTCGTCGGCAAACTCCTGATAGACGTCTAATAGGGAGCATCCTTCAGGGAAACTCTTGGTGACGCCATTGTTCTTGCAGCGGATTTGTAGCATAGCAATGGAATTTTGTCTGCAAAGATACAAAATATTTGGGATTTTTTCCTATCTTTGCACAAAATTTTAGGAACATATGGAAAAAAGACAATGGAAAGAGATTAGGAAGTTCGAGGAGATTCTCTTCGAAGAGTATCATGGCATCGCTAAGATTACCATCAACAGACCGCACTATCGCAATGCCTTCACGCCGAAGACGACGTATGAGCTGAGTCAGGCCTTTGCGCTTTGCCGCGAGATGCAGCAGATCCGTGTGGTGCTGCTGACGGGGGCTATGTCGGAAGTGCCGGAGGGACAGCGCCCGGAGGACGTGAAACACGCCTTCTGCTCTGGTGGCGACATGCATGTCAAAGGTCGTGGCGGCTATATCGACGAGGATGGCGTGCCCCGCCTCTCTGTGCTCGATGTGCAGATGCAGATTCGCCGGCTGCCTAAACCCGTCATTGCGATGGTGAACGGCTATGCCATCGGTGGGGGCCATGTGCTGCATTTGGTGTGTGACCTGACCATCGCGTCCGAAAATGCCATTTTCGGGCAAACAGGTCCTAAGGTCGGTTCCTTCGATGCTGGCTTCGGCTCCAGCTATCTGGCTCGTATCGTGGGTCAGAAGAAGGCTCGCGAGATATGGTTCTTGTGTCGTCAATATACGGCAGCAGAGGCTGAACAGATGGGAATGGTGAACAAGGTGGTGCCTATCGAACAGCTTGAGGACGAGTGTGTGGAGTGGGCTGAGACGATGATGGAGCGTTCGCCGTTGGCATTAAGGATGATCAAGGCTGGTCTGAATGCTGAACTCGACGGACAGGCTGGCATCCAGCAGCTGGCGGGAGATGCCACCATGCTCTACTACTTCCTCGACGAAGCACAGGAAGGTGGAAAGGCTTTCCTCGAAAAGCGTAAGCCCGACTTCGATAAATATCCACAGATTCCATAAATTATGATTGACCACAGATTAGACGGATTTTTCGGATGAGTTATAAAATCGACATTGAGGAGCGCGTACTCCATTTCAAACAGCCAGCAGGTACCAGTCGTGGCGTCTATACTGAGCGCCGCATCTGGCTCCTTCGCGTGTCCGACGGTTCTGCAGTCGGAACAGGCGAATGTGCCCCGCTGCCCCAGCTCAGTTGCGACGACCTGCCAAACTATGCCGACGTGCTGCGCCACTTCTGCGACGATGTGGAGCGTACTGGTGAAATACCCTACGAAGCCCTCCGCGACTACCCCTCCATGCTTTTCGGCTTGGAAACAGCATTACTTGATTTGAGGAATCATCCATCACCCAACACCCACCACCCATCACCCATTCTCTTCTACACCCCCTTCTCTCGTGGCAAACAGGGTATTCCCATCAACGGTCTCGTATGGATGGGAACCTTTGAAGAGATGCAACAGCGCATCGAAGAGAAACTCAAGCAGGGCTTCCATTGCGTCAAACTGAAAATAGGGGCTATCGACTTCGATGCCGAGCTGGAACTGATTAAAAAGATTCGCAGCCGTTTCAGTCATCACGACGTTGAACTGCGCGTCGATGCCAATGGTGCGTTCTCCTTTGACGAAGCTTTGTACAAACTCGAACTGCTGTCGCAGTATGCCCTGCACAGCATCGAGCAACCCATCCGTGCTGGCCAGTGGTCGTTTATGTCCGAGCTATGTCGCGAGTCACCATTGCCCATCGCCCTCGACGAGGAGCTCATCGGTGTCAACGATCCTGACCAGAAGCGCCAGATGCTCAACATCATCCGTCCGCGCTACCTCGTGCTGAAACCTTCGCTGCATGGTGGCATGATGGGCTGTCGCGAGTGGATAGAAACAGCTCGCGACATGCGTATCGGCACGTGGATTACATCGGCTCTTGAGAGCAACATCGGACTGAATGCCATCGCACAGTTTTGTGCCAGCGTGTATGAAAGCTCCCCCAACCCCTCCCAAGGAGGGGAGATGATGCCACAGGGTCTTGGCACAGGTCAGCTTTTTACAGATAATATCGATATGCCTTTAGAGATAAGGGGCGACAAATTATGGTTAAGGGTTCATGGTTAAAGGTTCAAGGTGAGTTTAGAAGAGTTTCTTGCCGAATGGCACAACGATAGTCCCACGCTGTTGGTACATACCAGCGGCTCCACGGGACAGCCGAAGCCCATGCTCGTAGAGAAACGGCGCATGAAGGCCTCGGCACGCATGACATGCCGCTTCTTGGGACTGCAGCCAGGCGATACGGCTCTGCTTTGCATGTCGCTCGACTATATCGCAGGCAAAATGATGGTCGTCCGTGCCCTCACCTGTGGCCTGGAGCTTATCACTGTTCCACCCAGCGGAAACCCGCTGGGAACAGTGGCTGGGCATATTGATTTTGCGGCGATGGTTCCTCTTCAGGTTTACAACTCGCTTCAGGTTCCTGAGGAACGCGAATGCCTGAAAGCTATTCGTCATCTCATCATCGGAGGGGGTGCCATCGATGCTGAGCTGGAGCGTGCCCTGGCTGATTTCCCAAATCCTGTTTATAGCACCTACGGCATGACGGAAACGCTCTCACATATTGCCCTGCGCCGACTCAACGGCCCTGAGCGCTCCGACTGGTATACGCCCTTCGATGGCGTCCGTTTATCGCTGAATGATGATGGCTGCTTGGTCATTGATGCCCCTACTGTTCACGACGGAACTCTCGTCACCAACGACATCGCTGAACTGCGGCCCCCTCTCCAGTCGGAGAGGGCGGGGAAGGTGGCCTTCCGCATCCTTGGGCGCAAGGACAACGTCATCTGTTCAGGTGGTATCAAGATTCAGATTGAAGAGGTGGAACGCCTGCTGAGGTCTTGCGTGCGTGTTCCTTTTATAATTACCAAAGTGCCAGACGTCAGACTCGGCGAACAGGTTGTCATGCTCACCGAGTCGTCTGATACTGCAACCTTACAGGCCATTTGCCGTAACGTTCTTCCTAAATACTGGCTTCCGCGCCATATCCTCACCGTTCCGCATATTCCAATGACGGCTACAGGTAAACCCGCTCGTCACGAAGCGCAGCAACTGGCAACATCCCTTTGTGATAATGATGGTTTGGCGTTTTAGTCCAAATCGACAACAGTAATACCGGCGCCACCAAACTGAACGTGTTCATCGCGTGCCTTAGTGACATTGGGGACGGTATTCAGATACTGGCGAATCAGCTGGCGCAGAATACCTGACCCCGTGCCATGAAGGATGCGCACTCGGCTCATGCCTATTAGAATGGCATCGTCGATGAAGTGCATGACGGTGTCGACGGCCTCGTCACCACGCATGCCGCGCACGTCCAAGTCCTGATGGAAATTCTGCTTGCGGTCTTCCATCGTCGAGCGTGTCATCTTGCTGGTCTGCACAGCCAGATGGGCATGCTTATCTGCAGCATTCTCCCCTCCTTTGGAGGAGCTGGGGGAGGCAGTCCTTTCCAGTTGTTCCAGCTTCACCTTCGAACGCAACCCGCCGAAGATAACCGTGGCCTGCTTGCCCTGTATGGTTTCTATCTCGCCCACGCTGTTCGTACCCTTGATGCGCACGGTGTCACCCTTCTCCAAAGGACGGTTGGCATCGTCCAGACTCGCTTTCGCCCTGGCAGCCAGCTTCTCGCTGACGGCCTTCTGCTGCTGCCCTTTCTCAGCCTTGCGCTTTTCCTTACGGGCCTTGCGCTCCTCCATTTTCTGCAGACGCTTGGCAAAGTCCTCTTCGCTCATCAGTCCGCGTGTGTCGTCGTTGACCACCTGTTCGCGGAACTGCTGCAGCTCTTCGCGGACAATACGGGTGCGCTCCTTCTCGGCCTGCGCCTCCTTGATTTCACGGATGGTGTTCTCAATCTTCTGGTTGGCCTGGCGAATCAGTTCGTCAGCTTGTTCCTGGGCACGGCGCAGAATCTGCTTGCGCTCACGCTCAATCTCCTCCAGGTTCGTCTCGTAGCGCTGGATGTGACCTTCCAGCGACTTCTCGTGCTGGTGGATGGTCTGACGCTTGCCCTCCCAGTAGCGCTTGTCGCGCACAATGTCCTGCAGGTATTTGTCGCTTTGGATATATTCCGAGCCCACTATCTCCGAAGCGTCGCTGATGACTTCCTCAGAAATACCCGTCTTGCGGGCTATCTCAATGGCAAACGACGAACCGGGCTGTCCGATGGAGAGCTGGAACAGAGCCTGCATCTGATGACGGTCGTAGAGCATGGCTCCGTTGACAACGCCTTCATGGTCTTCGGCAAAGTGCTTCAGATTCTGATAATGGGTGGTAATGACGCCATAGGCCTGCTTCTGCCAGAACTGTTTCAGCACAGCCTCAGCAATTGCTCCGCCGATGGTGGGTTCCGTACCGCCTCCGAACTCGTCTATTAATAATAAGGTATGACTGTCGGCCTGCTTCATCATGTTCTTCATGTTCAGCAGATGGCTGGAGTAGGTGGACAGGTCATCGGCTATCGACTGCTCGTCGCCTATGTCAATCATGATGTTGCGGAATATACCGCATGTAGAGCGGTCACCAATGGGTATTGACAGACCACACTGCAACATATACTGCAACAGTCCCACCGTCTTCAGACACACTGACTTACCACCTGCATTCGGACCGCTAATGATAAGCAGCCGCCCTGCGTTGTTGTTTTTCGTTATAACGTTATTATGTAATTCCGTTATACCGCTAAGATTAATATCCAGTGGCACCACCTTTTTCTCCTGCTTCGCCAGCGAACGCTGCAACAGCGGATGGATGGCCCGTATCCAGTCGATGTGTGGCTGGTCCAGCACCTGCGGTTCGAAGGCCTGCATCTGCTCGGCCATCGCTGCCTTTGCCTGTATCAGGTCTATCTCGGCCAGGAAACGGTACGAGTCCAGCACGTCCTGCACGTGAGGTCTGAGCTCGTCGGAGAATACTGTTAGGATGCGGATGATCTCACGCCGCTCGGCAGCCTCCAGTTCACGCACCTTGTTGTTGGCCTCCACCACCTCGGCAGGTTCAATGAACACCGTCTTTCCGGTGGCTGACTCGTCGTGTACAATACCCTTGATGCGGCGTTTCAGTCCTGGTGCCACAGGAATCATCAGTCGGCCGTCACGCAGGGTGGGAGCAACGTCCTGAGCCACCAGACCGTCACGCTGGGCCGAGTGCAATATCGTATATAAGGTACGCGATATGGAGCCCGCTGTCTGTTCCATGTCGTGACGGATGCCAGCCAGCGTCATTGATGCCGAGTCCTTGATCTTTCCGAACTTGTCGAGTATCGAGTCGATGCGGCGTATCATGGCCGGGAAAGTCTGCACGTCCGATGCCAGACGCTGCAGGGCAGGGTAGAGGTATTCCGGTCGATCGTCGTCACCGTTATTCTTGTTCAGGAATTCCACGATTTTCCCTATTGTCTCCAGCGAACGCCGTAAGTCGTAGAGTTCGTCCTCCTCCAAATGGGTGTTCTCCATCTTGATGCGGGCCACCGACTTGCGAACGTCGAAGAAATAGTTCATCTCAGGCTTCTCTACAGCCTGTTGAAGCTGGCGGAATTCACGCATCTGCTGCAACCATTCGTTCACCATGGCTGCATCGTCAGAGAAAGCAATCTCGTCAGCACGTTCCTTGCCCAGCGTCGAAAGACAATGCTCCTTCAGCAACCGGCGTATTTCGTCGAATCCAACCTTAGATTCGTAGTTTTTCGGGTAAATCATGCCGCGAAATTACAAATAATAGTTAAAATCACAAAAATATTTAATCTTTAATCTTTAATATTTAATTTTTTTAGTACCTTTGCAGCCGCTTTCGAAGCTTCGAGCACTGGAGAGATGGTAGAGTGGTCGATTACAACGGTCTTGAAAACCGTCGTGCTGAGAGGCACCGGGGGTTCGAATCCCTCTCTCTCCGCTCACTGAAAAAGAAACTCGCTGATTTTCAGCGGGTTTCTTATTTCTCTCCTTTAGAGGTTCCGTTTTAGGTTCCGTTTTTCTTTTATGAAAGTTTAACTGTCAAATTTGAGCTTGCCCCCGATTTTAATCGTTTTGGAGCTTTTTACTCCGCTGTGATGTTAATTCTACATTTTCGAAACCGCACTTTCGTAGTAGCTCTACAACTTTGAAAAACCCTTTATTCAATGACCGCTTACGACTCTCATAATCATCTTTATTTTGGATTCCTTGATCTTTTGCAGATGATGACAAGTTAAAAGATTTTCCTCTCTTATGTTTAAAGAAAGAAGCGAATTTCGAAAAAACCATTGGAGGTTGAGAGGGTGAAGAGAAAAGGCATCTTGCAATGTATCCAAGTAGTACACCACTCCCCGTCCATAGGATTTTTTCGTCTTTATTAATTGTCTGATCGTTTTTGCGGATTCCAGAAAAACGATATATGAAGAGCTCTTTGGAAGTATCATTGCCAATACTCGGTTTTAGATCAATATCCTCAATTCCGCTTATTAAATAATCGAATAGTCGTTCAAGACATTCGTATATAATTTTGTTGTCCGGTTGATTTACAGGATTATTGATTTTACTGGGCAATACTCTAACATAATTATCAGGATCGCTATCTTGTATATACGTGTTAGATTCTGATTCCTTTTCTTCTGAAACAGATACCTTTTCATCTTTTGAAACCGTCGAGAGTCTTTCAGCATCAGAAATTAAATCCGAATTAAATTCAGCATTACTGTTTACACCCTCTTCATCTTCGCCGCCAGATAAGCCTATGTATTTTAAAATCTCATTTTTCTTATTGTCATTGTATATTTCTTTCTTTATATATGGCCCCAAGTCATTTTTATCATTAATCAAAAAATCCCAAATGTGCATATCTGCTCCTCTTAACAATTCATCTTCAACATACAATGAACTTAGAGGAAATTCTTTTATAATATCACTTCTCAAATTATTTATTACAGATTTTCCGAATATGTCCGTATTCCCACAGTTACGAATATAACATTGTGGTAACATCATTTTAAATTTAATGTCAAATTCTAAATTGTTAATTAACCATAGATGTTTTGTATGTAATTTTTGAATGTACATCTTGTCTAATCTCATAAACTCATCATAGCCTGGTGGCATCGAATTCGAAATGACATACCACGTCTTTATTACTTGGGGATCATTTCTTTCCAATAACTTTTCCATACAAGCTAAATAAGGTTCTTTCAGATTATAAAAACTATCTGAATAAGAAATGCCTTTAGTAGAATTTAACCACGTATGTATTTGTTTTACATTATCAAATCCAAGACCGGATAAGGTGTTCTCACAATCAAGATTGTTTTCTAAAAACAACCAAAGCCAAAACATCGTTTTTTTAAATGACTCTGATTCCTTGAGACCAAATTTTACTTGGTTTAATTCTTCATTAATTGTTTTTATATAAGCTTCTATGTCTTTATCAGTTACTTCATCCCTAAGTTTTGCTACATTTTGATTGAATTGATATTTTGCAATTGCTTTCCTGATTATTAAAGCTAGATAATAGTTATCAACTTCTATCGATTCTTGTTTTCTCTTATTTGCAAACAGTTCTCTCTTTTTATAACTGTCAAGATAAATTTTCTGAAAATAATTTTCTGCTTCAGGACAAAAGAAACAGTCTTTCCATGTTTTATGAATTTGGCTTTGGGAAAATAAACGATCATATCTATAAATACCGCAATCATTTTCGGATTTTATTGCATAATCGTAATAAATGCCAGTATTAGTTATATTTTATTGCTGTCCGATAAAAATCGGAATTGATTAATATTCGTTTGAGAATGCCTAAAAACAGGCGATTCGCTTCACTTTTTTAAAAAGTAAGCCCCCTATGGTGAAAATCGGAGTTCCAATTGCACCG
>JAEEGF010541013.1_pt1 | contig 91011 bp, 57 predicted proteins | sample 9134171 | NCBI WGS metagenome assembly JAEEGF01 (sample SAMN16246542, study PRJNA631951) | gut metagenome | biome: gut microbiome; feature: rumen; material: AP-attached | host: Bos | place: Iran: Karaj | collected 2018-10
TCTGAAGCCATGGACTTTGGATCTGTGACGCTTTCTGGGCTGATAGGTACGCAGCATGTGGTTACACCTCCTAATGGTAGAATATGCTCAACAGCTGTAAACAGCCGCAGCGAGTCATTTGGGAGCCGAAGGCTCATTCGGCGTATATTATAGCCTGTTTCGGGTAGAAATGTCAAGAATTATTTTTTGCCCTTTGGAGCGGCCTTGCCGTTCTTCTTCGGGGCGCCCTTCGCGGTCTTTTTCTGGGCCGCCTTTCGCGAAGCGCCCGGAGCAGCCTTTGGGGCCGGCTCCGGAACGATCTCCGGGACCGCCTCCTGCGCGGTCGGGACCACCTCCGGAACAGGCTCCGGAATGGGCTGCGGAACAATCTCCGGGGAAAGGGGCCGGGCCTCGGCTTCTCCTTCCGCTTTTTCCCGGTCGATCTCCTCCAGAAGCTGATCCAGCCGATTCAGATAGGCCAGCGATTCAAAGCTGCCCGGCTTATCCATCTCCGCGGGATAATCGTTGGGGTCAAAAACGCCGGTAGTCTTCAGCGGCGCATGGTCCGGCAGCTCCGTCCCGTCCGGCCTCGGCGGGAGGACGGGCTCGGCCTCGGGAGCGGTCTCCGGCGCGTATCGCTCCGGGTCCGGGTATTCATCCGAATAATCCGCTTCCGCAGGATCCCCGTCCTCATACACGGACTTCGACTCCACCCGGGAACGGGACAGCTCCAGAGCCGGCATATCCGTGGTGGACTTGGGGAAAATGGGCTCGGCCGCAGGCGGAGCGTCCATGGGAAGCTCCTCGCCCCGGCGAGGGTCCGCCAGATGGACCGGCAGCTTCACAATGGGCGGCCGGGTAAAGCGGGAGAGCAGCGCCACAATCACAAAGGCCAGGAAAATAGCCAGGGATATGATGCTGATTTTCAGGCCCAGGGCAAAACCGGGGGCTTCATAATCCAGGACAATGGAATGGAGGCCGGGCTCCAGATGAACGGCAATCATGGCGTCGCTCACCGGGGTAATCCGGGCCTTTTCCCCGTTCACGCTGAGGCTCCAGCCCGGATCGGCAGGAATCGCAAGATAGAGCAGGCCGGGCTCCCGGACGTGGACAGCGCCTTCAATCCGGGTATCGGTGACGAGGGTGGGAATCATGGAGTTCTCGGAGAACTTCTTATAAGCCCGGTCAAAGACATCGGTATTGAACAGTGCCGCGCCAATGGTAACGCTGCCGTTTTTGCCGCTCTTTGCCCGGTAGCGCAGGCTGATTTTGTCTCCCTTGTCGAAGTTCCCCATACAGCGGTTATAGCCATAGGAATCCGACCAGGCATACTGCTTCTTGCCGTTCAGATAGAAGGTCACGTCCTGCACGCTGCTGCCCTTGGAGTAGACGCAGAGCATGCCGCTCTTGGGCATGACGAAAGTGGCCTCCACATAGTTGCTGTCGTCGCATTTGCCCTTCACCTGGAAGGAAGCGGAGGTCTTTCCGCTGAGCTCGGCGGAGCCCACAGCCTCCACAGTGGAGAGCGGAATCCGCTCATACAGGGCCTCCTCGAAACCCGTCATTTCCTTAAACAGGTGGTTGAGCTGCTCAAAGGGCAGGCTGGCCCGCTTGGTGGAGTCGAATTCCAGCATGTGATCGTTCACCATAAAGCCCAGGGTGAGGTAGCTCTTGTTCTCAAGCAGGAATACCTTGCCTTGCTCCGACACAATCCGGAAATAGCTGGAATTCACATTTCTTCCGTTGCGGTCAATCAGGTATTTGACCCCCAGGATCAGGTTCGTAAAGGGATCCGCTTCCTGGTAAACGTAGCGGTTTCCCGCCACAGAGGCGGCAATGCCGATGCTCTGCATAAACTCGGAGATTCGGGCGTTGGCGGCGGAGGAGAATACAGAAATTCCGTTGTAGCCCAGCAGAGTGCCGTCATTGAGGGTCTGCTTCATGGCCACCTCCGCCCGCCAGAGGTCTACGGTCTTATCCTCCCGCTGCAGCATGGTCTGCACAACTTTCTTGGTTTCCTCTTTCTTCGTGGGGTAGGCGGTAGCCTCAGTGAAGCCGATCTTGTTGGCCGCGAAGATGGCGCAGCCCAGGGATTCCAGCAGCGTGATGACGCAGAAGCCCAGCACAAAAAGTTCCTTGCGCTGAACCCGGAAGCTGTAGAGCAGCACTCCCGCCACCGCAAGAACCGCCACGACGGTGGATACCAGCGCCACACGGGTCTCTCCCGCGCTGATGACACAGTAGAGCAGCAGCGCCACCGGCAGAATGAGGGCAATCGCCCGGGGACGGCTCAGGTGTTCCAGCTGGGTATAGGCCCGGAAGGCCATGAAAATCACGGTAAAGGACCAGAGAAAACTGAACCGGTAGGGCAGCATATTGGGGAAGTGCATGCCGTGCCAGAGATAGTCCAGGGTGCGGAACAGGAAACTGCTTCCAAAGAACAGCAGAAGCAGCACCGAGAAAATCCGCTCCCGCAGAGAAATCCGCTTGCAGCCCAGATAAACCACGGCCAGGATCATGGTGAAGAAGCCACAGAAGATATTTGGCCCGCCTTCCATGGTGGTGGGCTCCGCCAGGGAGCCGGTGCCGGCCAGAACAGAGCGCAGTCCGTCCAGCGGGACACTGAAGCCCTCAAAGAACGCGCCGATCTCTCCCAGGCGCAGGGCGGTCAGCATTTCATGGGCGCCCATCCAGGTGGGGGTGAAGTTGGAATCGGTGTTATAGCTGGGCGCTTCCCTGCCAAAGAAGCTAAAGAGCTCCGAAAGGCTCCCCTGGCTGACCAAATCGGCGGCGTCCTTATGGCTCATCGTCGGAATTGTGACAATGTTCATGGCATTGGAATCCGGGAATTTGTTCACCGCCGAGGAGGTGTTTTGCAGACCCAGATAGGCCGGTATCGTCAACAGGGCCGTCATGCCCACGGCCACCAGGCTGAACAGGACGATCCTCCAGAAACGGGTCCAGAAGCCCGCCAGGTCATCCCAGTTTACCACGTGCCAGCCGATGAAAAGAAGCACCACCCAGATGCAGACAAACAGACCGATATAGTAGCTGCAGTAGACAGACAGGGCCAGGCTCACTACATAGAGCACGTAGCGACGGTCCCGGAGCAGGCTGAAGGTTCCCAGGGTCACCAGCGGAAGCAGGGCCACCGTGTCCAGCCAAATGGCGTTCCAGTAGTATCCCATCAGGAAGGCGCAGAAGGCGTAGGCGGTAGAGAAGAAGGCCACAGCCAGTTCATCGCGTCCGAAGGTCTTTTTCAGGAAGTAAGCGCAGAAAAGTCCCGCCAGGCCAATGCGGATCAGCACCGCCAGGGTATACCAGGGCAGCAGCAGGCCCTCGGGCAGCAGCGCCGCAGGCAGGTTCAGGGGACTGGCAAGATAATAGGCAAACAGGGGCAGATAACTGGTCCCCATGCCGGTGGTCCAGGAGTGCAGCAGGGACTGGCCGTTCTGCAGCCTGGAACGCAGATCCAGGAAGAAGGGATAATATTGATGCCATTGGTCATGGGCCAGAATCATTTTGGAACCAAAGGGGATCACTCCGCAGATTGCCCACATCACGCCCATGATGAGCGCAGGCAGGAAAAAGGCCGTCAGATACAAAGTACGGGAATTGCGGGGCTTGGATAAAAAACCGCCTGCGGCGTTGAGCCCGCGCAGGGTTCCGCCGGCCATGGATCGCAGCGTCATATCAATTACCTCTTCCGGTGAAAGTCAATCATGGATCTGTGATAACAAACTAAATTGTATTATAACACACGGGCAGGCAACTTGCAACTTTCATTTTCAGCCGCCTGCACCCTTAGACGCCGAAAAATTCATTTTGTTTCAAAAAAACACGCGCCGTTTCCGGCGCGTGAGGAATTATTTCCCGTTTCCGGGTCTCTGTCTCTGCGCATAGTATTCGCAGCTGTGGGAGAAATATACCTTCTCCCGCCGTTTCGCGTTCCGATTCCAGCTGTCAGTTGGATTGCGTCCGCTCCCGCATCAGCTCCAGAGCGGCAATCACGCACCAGAGGGCAACGCCCAGAAGGGCCAGCAGATCCGAAAGCGCCATGCGCTCCGTCAGGAAATAATCCGGAACGGTCATGCAGGCGTACATCCCCGCGCCAAGACCGAAGAGAATTCCGCTGCGGCGATGGCCCACGTTCAGGGAGAAGCCCGTCAGCAGCATCATTTCCATCATGCAGCAGGTCCAGGCCAGAAGTGCGGGGACAATGTGGATGACCAGCGGATCGTGGCTCCAGGCCCGGAAGCGCAGCACCAGCGCGGCCCCGGTAAAGAGGAGAGGAATCAGCCGCACCCAGAAAAACGCCCTGCCCCGCCGCTCCCGCAGAGAGGTCCAGCCCAGCAGCAGCGCGGAGAGAATCCCCGCGCAGGGAATTACCGTGTCTCCGTTGAATGCAAACTCCTTCAGCTCTCGCAGGGCCAGCACTGAACCCGCCAGCAGCAGTCCGGCGGACAGCAGCTTCATCGGCAGCCAGACGCCCTGCACGCTGAAGAAATTCTCCCGGCCGGGGAAGCCGTTGAGCCTGGAGGACAGGAACCATAAAATGCCAAAGCAGACCGCGCAGGCCAGGACTGTCAGGGGCAGTACCTTGCTTCCAATCGGCAGAAGTCCATTTTCATCAAAGGCGGTCTTCAGAACCGCCACCCGCAGTACGGCCAGCAGAATCGCAAACAGAAGCGCAATCCAGCGAAGCAGCAACGCGGATTTTCTGTATTTCATATCAGCACCTCTTACGGACAAGTTTTTTCGTATTATAGCACCGATGCCGGGGAGTTGTCAATTGTCGATTCCGATTTCCAGCAGAGCAGTTTCCCCCGCCTTCAGTTCCACCTGTCCCAGCGGCTGATTCCGCCGGACGGCGGTATACAGGCCGGGGGACAGGCCCGGGAAGTCCAGCGTCCGTACCCAGAGACCCGGCTCCTTCGGCTCCTCGCTGTCCGGAACATAAAGATCCCGGTTCCAGCTGCGGCCATCCCGATCCCGGAGCCCCAAGGTATAATAACCGGGCTCAGCCATGGTGACGGAAAGCCGGACTGTACCCGGCGTAAAGCGCTCCAGCCAGAGCAGCCTGCCCTCCGTCCAGACTCTTCCTGCGGTATCGCTGAGGGCTGCGTCGCCCCGGAGGCGGAAGCTTCCCACCTCCGTCTGCCCCGCCCAGATGCTGTAGCGTCCCGGGGGCAGCGGGCCAAGGATCACTTCGCCGTTTTCATCCGGTTCGATTCCCTCCAGGGGGCAGCCCAGGCGATCACAGACAAAGAGCTTCTCTCCCGGAATGGGGTCCGGAACCCAGAGATGAACCTGAAAGGGTCCCGCCGCGGGATCCTCTTCCACAAGATCCTCCGCCGGGTCCTGTTCTGCCAGAACCGGGACAACCGGGCCCTCCTCCCAGGCCTCAGCCGGGGTCTCAGACTGCATCCCGACAGGGGCCGACGCGGACTCCTCCCGCTTCGGCGGGTGCAGATGCGCGAATATCGTGGCGCTCAGAGCCAGAGCGCCGATCAGCGCCCCGGCCAGCGCCAGGGAAACGGATTCTCTGTTCATTGGCCTTCTTCCCTCCTTTGTACGGTTCCAGTATAACAAGGGGGAGGGGAGAATGCTGTCGAGCCGTGACGCAGGCCGGAAAAGAAGCTCGTCTCTTCATTGACAATCGGGAGATTATCCGCTATGATGAAGAAAAACAAACAAAAGGTGATTGGATGAAACGAAAAAACATGCCGACTCAGGCTGCTTCCGCGCCGGAAACGCCGCTCCGTCGGTCCGTTCCCGCCTGGCTGCCTTCGCTGCTGATTCTGCTCTGCACAGGCGTCCTGTTCCTGATTCTGTTTTTCAACGCCCGGGAGGGAAAGATCTACAATCCCATCCTGCTTCAGGACGAGTATCACACTGTGGAAAAGGCGGAGGTGCTGAACATCTCCTATGACACCGTAGAGCCCGACCCTTACTCCGCCGATGGGGTGGAAAAGGGCAACCAACGGGCCCTGGTCCGTCTGCGCTCCGGGGAATTCGCAGGGCAGACCCAGGAGATGTACTATATGATCGGCTATTTCGCGGGACCCAAGCTGGCCCCGGGAGACGCCATCACCGTCCTCCAGATTCGGGATGAGGAGACCGGTGCGCTCCAGCAGGTCACCTACTTTCAGTATGACCGCATCGGGCCGGTGCTGCTGGTGCTGGGGCTGTTTGTGCTGGCCGTGGTGATCGTGGGCGGGAAAACCGGTCTGAAATCCCTGCTGGGACTGGCGGTAACGGTGGTAGCCTTGATCTGGATCTTCTGCCCCATGTGGATGAAGGGCAGCGCTCCCCTGCCCCTGGCTATGAGCCTCTGCGCCTTAGTGACGGTGATGAGCTTCGTAATCCTGGGCGGGACCTCCAAAAAAATACTCTGCGCCGTTCTGGCTACTCTGGCAGGCGTGGGCATGGCCGCGGGCTTCGGCGCCCTGGCCCAGCATCTGTGCCGAATCACCAGCTTCAACCTCTACGACGTGAACGGGGAGATCGCGGAGCTGGTCACTTTGCAGTCCAGAAACTACCCGGTCCGAATCCACGGTCTGCTGTCCGCCGGGATCCTGATTGCCTCCCTCGGCGCCGTCATGGACGTGGCCATGAGCCTTTCCTCCGCCGTGGCGGAGCTGAAGCAGGTCAACCCCGGGCTGGGCCGCCGGGCACTGTGGCGTTCCGCCATGAACATTGGCCGGGACATGGTGGGCACCATGACCAACACCCTGATCCTGGCCCTGGTGGGCTCCAGCCTGGTAACTGTGCTCCGGCTCTGGGCCCAGGGCCCCACCTGGCGGATGCTGCTGACTTCGGGCTATTTCGCTGTGGAGCTGATTTCCGCCGTGGCCAGCTCCATCGGCGTGATACTGGCCGTGCCCCTGGCCGCCGGAATCGGCGCGGCGCTTTTCGGAATGAAAAATAAAGAGCGAACCGTGAACAATTGAGGTGTTTTCAAATTCCCATTGGAAAACATACGGGATGAACGTTTGTCCTGCTCTCCGAAAAACCTGCCAATCGGCAGGTTTTTCATTTTTTTCTTGTACTTTTGCGCATTATCTGATACAATATATAGGATATTATGAGAAAGTGTACACATTGCTATGAAAAATGATACTTTTGATCGAAAAAAACCGAATTATCCCGCCGCCCGGAACGACGGACGCAGACGGTCCGGCTCGGAAACTGCGCCTGAGGAACTCTCCGAGGGTCTGATCGAGGGCCGCAACGCCCTGACTGAGGCGCTGAAAAGCGGCCGCACCATCGACAAGCTCTATGTGGCCGAGGGCAGCACGGATCGCGCTCTGACCCGGCTGGCCGCTCTGGCCAAGGAGGCCGGGGCCGTGGTGGTCCCCGTGGACCGCCGGAAGCTGGATCAGATGAGCCCCACTGGCGCCCATCAGGGGGTCATCGCCGCGGTTGCCGCCCATGAATACGCCGACCTGGAGGACATTCTTGCCCTGGCGGCCGAACGGAACGAAGCGCCGCTGATCGTAATTTGCGACGAGCTCTCCGATCCCCACAACCTGGGCGCCATCCTCCGCTCCGCCGAGTGCGCCGGGGCCCACGGGGTCATTATCCCCAAGCGGCGCAGCGTGGGGCTCACCGCCGTGGTGGCAAAAACCTCCGCGGGGGCCGTGGAATACCTGCCCGTGGCCCGGGTGGCCAACATCGCCAACACCATCCGGGAGTTGAAGGACAAGGGCGTGTGGATCTACGGCACCGCCGCAGACGGGGCCAGTGACCTCTACCGCACCGATCTGACCGGCCCCTCCGCCATAGTCATCGGCAATGAAGGCGAGGGCATGAGCCGCCTGGTCCGGGAGAGCTGCGACGTGCTGGTGAGCATCCCCATGAAGGGCCGCATCTCCTCTCTGAACGCCTCCGCCGCAGCCACTGTGCTGCTCTACGAGGCCCTGCGCCAGCGGGAGAGCAAATAACCACGGCGGCCCTGAGCCCCGAACCCTGTTGCCTCATGGCCGGCAGCTTGCCGGCGCCGCAGACTCTGAACTCTGAACTCTGAACCATCTGACAATACTGGGAGTGCCTTTGGAATGAAAAAGCGCCAGGAACAATTTACGCCGGATCCGGAATTCAACCGTCCGGCCGCGCCGTCCGAGGAGGGGACAAAGTCCGCAGACGACTTTGCCCTTCGTCTGGCTGCCCTGCTCCGCGCCGACAAGGACGCCCATGAGACGGCCGCCCGGCGGCAGTCAGATCTCACAGATATTTCGGACGTCGCTTTCGAGGAACCGCAGCAGGCTGAGGTCCCCAAGGCAAAGCCTGCCGCTCCCCAGGAGCCCGGCCTGCGGCCTGCCCGCATGGAGGTGAAGCCCTCCGCCCAGGACGCCCGGGATACTCGCCCGGAGCCGGATTTTCCAGTGGAATTGGCAGACCTTTTCCCGGAGGCTCCGGAAGTCCGTCCCGATTTAAGCGACGTACCCTTTGTCCCGCCCGAGGAGGATCCCTCCCTGGAGGAAATTTTCAATTTCTCCCCCGCCGAGGAAGTGTTGGCAGAAGCCGGCGCCGCGCCGGAAGAGCCCGAGCCGGTTGACATGGCCGAGTCCCCGGAGTCCGTCTCCGTTTTGGAAGCCGTTTCCCTTTCAGAGCCTGTTTCAGCGCCGAAGGAAACGTCGGATCCCGAAGCTCCCGCGGCTCCATTCCGGGACAACACGGACACGCTGCCCTCTCTGGAGGAAATCTTTGGGACTCCTGCGGTCCCGGAGACGCCCGCCGCGGAGAATTCCGATCCACGAGTCCCCGCCGCCGAGGGATCGGTTTCCCAGGCCCCGGCCAAGGAGTCTGCCGGCAGATTTGCCCGCCGGGGCAAGCTTCGGGGACTGCTGGACAGCCTGATGGCTCCCCCGGATTCGGACGAGTGGGAGGAGGAGCCGGACAGCGTGCCTGCCCAGGCTGAGACCGCCTTTCCGGAACCCGCCTCCGGGGCAGAACCGGATCTTCCCGCCCCGGATGCGCCGACCGCGGACTTCCCTGCCGAGGATCCCCTGGCGGACATTGATCTGGATGCCATTTTGAAGGAATTTACAGGAGTGGATTTCTCTCCTGACGATATGACCGAGGCCGTTCCCACTGCGGAGCACGCCCCGGAAGCGGAGTTGTCCGCCGCGCCGGAGGTCGTCCCCGAAGCTGGGCTGTCCGCTGCGCCGGAGGCAGTTTCTGCGGAGCCCGCTGAGGAACCGGAACCCATTCCGGCGGCGGAAGCTTCCACCGTGCCCATGAATCTGCCGAAGAAGGCCGCGGCAGCGGACCTGACGCCCCCTCCCAAACGGGCGGGGCGCAGCCCCAAGGGCGTCAACGCCATGACCCTGGACGAGCTGCTGGCGGCAGCGGTCCCCATCGAAGAAGTCGAGCCGCCGCGGATTACCCCGACCCAACCGGAGGAAACGCCGAAGCCCGGGCCGCGCCGCAGCCGCAAAAAAAGCCGGAATCGTCCCGCGGCCCGAAGCAGCGCCGAAATTGCCGCCGCCAGAGTCGCGGCCGCCGCCGCGAAGAGCGCCGCCTCCGCCGCAAGAGCCGCGGCAGCAGTCCCGATGACCGAGACGGCAGCCAGCCTGACGGTGGAATCCCCTTCCCGTCAGGACGCGTCTGCCGAAAAACCCCGGGCAGGGCAGAGCGGCGCGCGGGCAAAGCGTCCGGCCCCTCTCCCGGAAACCGGCTCCGTGCCCACCCGCTCCGGGGATTCCACGGAAGCGGAAGCTCCCCGCTGGGCCCCCTCTCCCCGCCAGGAGGAAGCCGCCGATCCGGTTCCCTCCGCCGACGTGCGGAAGGAAGCCCCCAGGCCGGAGCCCCCGAAACCATCGACCGCCGCCCGCAGCGCACCGCTCAAGCGGGACGAGGATGTGCTTCCCCCGGAGGAAAGCTCTGTGCTGCACCCGGAGGAAGCCTACCGGATGTACGCCAAGCCCCTGGACGAAATCGGCTCCAGGCTGGTTCTGACGGGTCTGTTCACGTTTTTGAGTCTGTTTTTCACTTTGTATCTTTCCCAGGGCTGGACCTTCCTGCCGGAAATCTTCTCCGGCGGCACTACCGTCTATATTCAGTTGGGTCTGCTGGTGCTGATGACCCTGGCGAGCTGGAAATGCCTGTTCCGCAAATCCCAAAACGCCAAGGGGCTCCGGCCCACCCTGCTGCTGGTCTTTGCGGCGGCTTTCACCGCAGCGGACTGTTTCCCTGCGGCCAAGGAGCTGCGTTCTCCCTTTACCGTTGTCGTCGGCGCGCTGCTGATGGTCTTCCTCTGGGGTGAGTATGACAGGGGTATGGCCCTCACTACCACCGTAAAGGTCCTGCGGGGAAGCTCTCTCGCCTCCGGCGTCAGTGAAGTTCCGGAGATTTCCAAGGACAGCCGCGGCCTGGTCCGCACCGCTCCCGACGTGGGCAGCTTCATGGAAAAGCTGGAAACCCGGGATCTCACCCAACGGGTCCTGCGGTTCTACACCCCCATCGCCGTTATCGGCGGCATTGCGCTGACCCTGCTGATCAGCTTCGGCCTGAAACGCGATATTGCCTGGACCGGCGCGCTGATTTTCCTGGGCAGCGTTCCCGCGGCGGGCCTGATGACCTATCCCCGGCTCTTCCTGCTGCTCTCCCGCCGTCTGGCAGATATGGACGCCGCCCTGTGCGGCTATCACGGCGCCGAGGTTTTCGGCGGCGAGCATGCCATCCTGATCGGGGACGAGGACATCTTCCCTGCCGGGTCCCTGACCCTCAACGGCTTTAAGGTTTACAGCGGCAACCCGGATCGAATCATCGCCTACGCGGCCGCCGCCGCCCGGCATTCCGAGAGCGCCCTGGACCCGGTCTTTGACGATCTGCTGGTAACCCACAACGGCCGCCACTATGAGGTGGACACCTTCCGCTTCTACGACAGCGGAGGCATCGGCGCCAGCATCCAGGAGGACGTGGTGCTGATGGGCTCCCTGGATTTCATGCGCCGGATGGGCGTCCACATGGACAAAGGCGCCCGGGTGAAACAGGCGGTGTACCTCTCCCTCAACGGAGAACTGGCCGCGGTCTTTGCCATCCGCTACGCCCCACCGGATCACCTGCGAAAGGGTCTGGCCTCCATCGCGGGCAACCGCCACTTCAAGGGGATCCTGGTGACCCGGACCTTCCTGGGCACCCCCAGCTTCCTCAAGGCAAAGTTCGGAATCCCCACCAGCGCCTTCCTCTATCCCTCCACCACGGAGCGGATCCGCCTGTCCGAGGCGGAGCTGAAACGAACGGGAGCCCAGGGCGCGATTCTGGCAAAGGACAGCTTCTCCGGCTTTGCCCAGGCCGCCGCCGGCGGACGGATGCTCCGCTCGGCCACGCTGGGCGCGGCGATCCTCACCGTGCTGAACGGGATCAGCGGTCTGCTGCTGATGGGTGTTCTGGCAGCCCTCCCGGCGCTGGACACCGCCACCGCTCTCAACCTGCTGATCTACAGCGCCGCCTGGCTGATCCCGGCTGTGCTGCTGAGCGTGTGGGGAAAACACTTCTGACGATTGACAATTGAAAATTCCCAATTGACAATTGTTTTTTGATTGTATATAATAACATCGATTGTGGCTGAAAAAGGCTTTTCATCCGCGTGAAAGGAGAATATAGTAAATGTACACTGCGAAGGACATCCGCAACATCGCCCTGCTGGGTCACGGCGGCGACGGCAAATCCGCCCTGTGCGAAAGCATGCTCTTCAACACCAAGGTCATCACCCGTCTGGGCAAGCGTGCCGACGGCACCACCGTCTCCGACTTCGACGACGAGGAGAAGAAGAGACAGTATTCCATCAAGACCTCTGTGATCCCCGTTGAATTCAACAAGACTAAGCTGAACATTCTGGACAATCCCGGCTACTTTGACTTTGCCGGCGAAGTGGTCCAGTCCCTGCGCGTTGCCGACTCCGGCATCATCGTTCTGACTGCCAAGTCCGGCATCGCGGTTGGCACCGAGAAGGGCTGGAAGGCCCTGGCTGACCGGGAGCTGCCCACCATGTTCTATGTCTCCAAGCTGGACGAGGAGCACGCCAACTTCTTCGGCACCCTCCAGTCCCTGCGGGACAGCTTCGGCGCTTCCGTGGTTCCCTTCACCTTCCCCATTCTCAACGGCGATGAGGCCGTGGGCGTGGTGGACCTCATTGAGAAGAAAGCCTACGACGCCAGCGGCAAGGAAATCGCCCTGCCCGCCGACGCTGAGGAAAAGATTGAGGAGTACATGATGGAGCTCAACGAGCAGGTCGCCGAGACCGACGAAGCCCTCATGGAGAAGTTCTTCATGGAAGAGCCCTTCACCCCCGAAGAGCTGGCTCAGGGTCTGAAGACCGGTATCTCCACCCGCGCCATCACCCCCGTCTTCTGCGGCTGCTCCACCACCGGCCTGGGCGTTGACGCCCTGATGGCCAACCTGGTCAAGTACGCTCCCTCTCCTCTGGAGGGCAAGCCCATGGTCACCGTGGACGAGGAAGGCAACGAGGGCGAGTTCAAGCTGGATCCCGCCGGCAGCCCCATGGCCTTCGTGTTCAACACCATGTCCGACCAGTACGGCAAGAACTCCTACTTCAAGGTCATTTCCGGCGACATTGAGGACACCCTCACCGTGGTCAATGGCCGCACCGGCAGCAATGAGAAGCTGGGCAACACCTTCTTCCCCCGGGGCAAGGACAACATGAAGACCGCCAAGGTCTGCTGCGGCGACATCGGTGTGTTCACCAAGCTGGCCTCCGTCCGCACCGGCGACACTCTGGGTCTGGCCGGCAAGGTTGTGAACCTGAAGCCCATGGAATATGACATTCCCAACTACCGCATGGCCATCTACGCCAAGACCAAGGGCCAGGAAGACAAGGTCGCCGCCGGCCTCGTGAAGCTCAACGAGGAAGACGCCTCCTTCACCTACGGCAACGACCCCGAGACCAAGGAAATGATCATCGCGGGCGTCTGCGATATTCACCTGTCCGTCATTATCTCCAAGCTGGCCTCCAAGTACAAGGTCGAGGCGGAGCTCCGTCCCGCCAAGATCGCATACCGTGAGACCATCATGGGCAAGGTCGAGCAGCACGGTCGCCACAAGAAGCAGTCCGGCGGCCACGGCCAGTTCGGCGACGTCTATATCCGCTTCGAGCATCAGGATGAGCAGGACGACATGATCTTCGCTGACGAGACCGTCGGCGGCTGCGTGCCCAAGAACTTCATCCCCTCCGTAGAAAAGGGCCTGCGCAACTGCGTGGGCAAGGGCGTTCTGGCCGGCTACCCCGTGGTCAACCTGAAGGCCACCCTGTACTTCGGCTCCTCCCACCCGGTGGACTCCTCCGATATGGCCTTCCAGACCGCTGCCGGCATCGCCTATAAGGAAGGCCTGCCCCTGGCCCGTCCCACCATTCTGGAGCCCATTGCCGAGCTGAAGGTCTTCGTGCCCGACACCTACACCGGCGACGTGGTCGGCGACCTGAACAAGCGCCGCGGCCGTGTGATGGGCATGGGCGGCGGCACCATCGAGGCCGAGGTTCCCATGGGCGAGATGAGCTCCTACGCCATTGACCTGCGTTCCATGACCCAGGGCAGAGGCTCCTACACTATGAAGTTCGTCCGCTATGAGGAAGTCCCGCAGATGAACCAGGCCAAGATCATTGACGAAGCCAAGAAGAACGAGGAAGAATAATCCTTTTTCAAAGCGGCTCCCGGGTCATCGCCCGGGAGCCGCGCTGTTTATCGTTTCATCCGTAGGGCGGCCGCCCGTGCCCTTTATAGATAGACCCCAGACCGCCGCTCCATAGGCTTTTCGCGTTTCCGGCGGCCAGACCTCTGGCCGCCCTACGCAGATTCACCGAATCGAGGTACACCCAATGAGAACCAGAGCACTTTCCGTCATTTTCGCCCTGCTGGCTCTGGCAGCCGCGGCGGCGCTGATGATCTTTGTGATCGTCCCGGCTGTCAAGGGCGGTCGGACGCAGGAGCCCACCGACACCATGCCCGCTCTGACCCAGACCCAAACTACAGCCGAGACCCGGCAGCCCACGTCCGCCGCCACCCAGGCCGTCACTACGGAGCCGGTCACCACCGAACCCGTCACCACCCAGCCTGTCACCACGGAAGCGCCCACCACGGAGCCGCCCACGGAGCCCCTGCCGGAGCCCACCCCCACCGACGTGGCGGAGGGGCCGGGAGACGTGCACACCCCGGCCTACCAGTCCGGCACGGTCTTTATCACCGAGGGGGGCGGCTACAGCGCCTACTATTTTGGGGAAAAGAACAGCACCCGGTACTGCGAGGCTGTGGGCAGCGTGGCCCGGGCCCTGGAGGGCAAGGCAACGGTCTACTGTCTGATCGCGCCCCTCTCCACGGGGGTCATGCTGGACGACGCCGTTCGCTCCGACCTGGGCTTCAGCGATGAAAACCAGGCCACGGCCTGGATGTACGAGCACATGGACCCGCTGGTGAAAACCGTGCCGGTCTACGGGGCACTGAAGCTCCACAACGACGAAAACATCTTCTTCCGCACGGATCACCACTGGACCGCCCTGGGCGCCTGGTACGCCTACCGGGAGTTCTGCGCCCGGAAGGGCGTCCGGCCCCACGACCCGGCGGAATTTGAGACCTACACCTACACCGACTATCTGGGCAGCTTTGTCAATTACAGCAACGGCAGCGCCGAGCTGAAAAACAACCCCGATACCCTGGTGGCCTATATTCCCAAGGGGACCAATCAGATGACCATGTACATCCCAGAGGGGGGCGGCTACGGCAAGTACGAATGGCCCATTGTCAAGGATATGTCCGGTGGAAACAAGGGCTCCTATTACCTGGGCTTCGTGTCGGGAGACCGACCCTGGAGCTATGCCCACAACGAGACCGTCACCGACGGCTCCGCCGTGCTGGTGGTGAAGGACTCCTTCGGCAACGCCTTTATTCCCTGGCTCATTGACCACTATGAGCACATCTACTGGATCGACTACCGCTCCTACGCCGACTGGTGCCCCTGGGCCGGAGTGGAGGACAGCTCCATCTCCAACTTCGCGGAGCGAAACAACATCCAGGACGTGATCCTGCTGAACCAGATCGGCTCCACCGGCAGCGGGACAAATTTGAAGGATATCGAAAAGATTTTCAAGTAAGAGAAAATGCCGAGGCCCGCACGGGCCTCGGCATTCGTCTACTTTTTGAGCTTGAAGACCCCGGCGGGAAGGGCCGTGGCCAGGTGGACCAGGGGACAAAATTCCTCCAGCTCCAGGGCCGCGGAAAAGGCCCGGAATTTGCTGCAAAACAGGCCGAACACCACGGAACCGGTACCGGTAAGTCGGGCGCCGATGGCCCCGTGGGCCAGCAAAACCTGCCGCAGCTCCTCCACAATGGGATGCCGGGCCGCCACCAGGGGTTCAAAGGCGTTTTGCAGATTGGCGCCGATGGCGTTCCGGTCCTTCCGCCGGATGGCGGAGACTATGGCCTCCGTATCCGGTCGGGCGCTGACCTCCGCCTGGTCGATCTCCCGGAAAAGCTCCGGGGTGGAAACGGAAAAGTCCGGCTTCACCAGCACGAAGTTCAGCTCCCCGGGCAGATCCGGGAGCCGGGTCAGCTCCTCTCCCCTGCCGTGAACCAGGGCCACGCCCCCGAAGAGGCAGTAGGGCACGTCGCTGCCCACGGTCAGGCCGACGGCCCGGAGCTCCTCCTCAGAGAAGCGGCCATAGTGCCGGTTCAGCGCCCGGAGCACGGCGGCGGCGTCGCTGCTGCCGCCCGCCATGCCCGCCTGGACGGGAACGCGCTTCTCCACGTGGATCCGCAGCCCCTGGGGATCTACCCCGGCGGCGTCGCAGTAGGCCTTGGCGGCCTTCCAGCAGAGGTTGTCCGGCCCCGTGGGGACCTCCGGCCGGTCGCAGGTGACAGCCCAAGGCTCTCCCGTGCCCAGCTCGATGGTCAGCTCGTCCCGGAGAGAGACGGAAACCATCACCATTTCCAGCTCGTGAAAGCCGTCCGGCCGTCTGCCCAGCACGTCCAGGGTCAGGTTCAGCTTCCCCGGGGCGTCTTCCCGCAGGATGGTCGGGGCGGACGGCAGCGTGCCGTCCCTACGATCAGAGGAAGTCACTTGATTTTCCGGGCTTCCAGATAGTAGCGCTTCTCCCGGGCGTGGCCCATGGAGAAGGTCTTTCTGGGCAGAATGCCGTCAGCAATGACGCCACGGAAGAGCTGGCTCTTCTCCATGGCGGGCAGCAGGAAACCGATTGCCTTGTCCTGCTTGGCCAGGTCGATCAGCACGTCGTCGTCATGGATGTAGTCGATCTCGCCCTCGTGCTCCTTCAGGTACTTGTCCAGGAAGGACTGCAGCGCGCCCACCGCCAGCTGGCTCTTGGCCTTGTCCAGGTACACGGTGCCGGACTTTTCGCCGATGAACCACTTGACGGGGAACCCGCCCTCGGCACACCAGGTGGACTCCAGCTCCTTCAGCAGAGCTTCAGGGTTGGTCTTGAAGATGACCCGGTGAATGGGCTCAAAGACCTGGGCGGGATCATGGATGTTCTCCAGCTCCACCAGGGCAAAGCGGGCGGGATGGTTGGACAGATCCACACCGGGGTTCTTGGCCTTGAGCTCCTCGTAGCAGCTCTTGGCGGTGGCAAGGCTGTGGTTGCCGTCGCCCACGGCAAAGACCATGGGAACGCCGGGCAGGCCCTCGTACTTCTTGCCCACGTTGGCGGTATAGGCAGTGAGGCGGTCCTCAAAGGCCTTCACCTCTTCGCCCTCCACCAGGTAGCCCACGATATGGCCGCCGTCCTCCATCAGGTCGAAGTCATAGAGCTTCTTGAGCTGAGCCTTCTTGGCGGCAATGGGCTCGATCAGAACCTTGTCATGGTCGTCGGCAAGCATTAGGATGTGGGGCAGCTCCAGGGGCGCGTCCCGGCGGACACGCTGGCGGGGCGGGATGCGCTCCACCACGGTCTTCTCGGTGGCACGGATGGCAGAGGTAGAGCCGGTGGAGTAATCGTAAGCGTCCAGGTCCACCATGCCCATCAGGCCAAGGCGGACAGAGCCGTTCTCCAGGGTACGCTCCACCAGCACCAGGCTGTGGGGATAGCAGGCAAAGACGTCGTTCTTCAGATATTCGCCCATGGTCTTGTTGATCAGGGCGGTGTGCTCCGCCTCCCGCGGGGTGCCCAGCTCGGCCTCGGGCAGGATCAGATTGATGGTGGAAGCGCTGCCGGCAGCGTTGGCACGGACACGGTCCCAGTACTTCTGATCGGAGGTGAACTGGTCGCAGGCAATGACGGCCCATTTCTCCATGGGGACGTCGCGGGGCAGAAGAATGTCAGCGGGTAAAAAAGCGTTCATCAGGATAATCCTCCTTATGGATTTCGGTAAGCGAATTATAACAAAGATATTTTGCTTTTGCAACCGCAACTTGTAAAAAACACCGAAAAAAACTGAAAATAAGTTATGAATGTATAGAATCTTTCCCGCAGGGCATACTTTCAGCAACCCAAATTGAAAAGGAGGCTGCGTTATGGACACAGCGGCATTGCTTTTGGTCATCATCGGCGCGCTGAACTGGGGCCTGATTTCCCTGTTTCAGTTTGATCTTGTCGCCTGGATCGGCGGCGGTCAGGGCGCCCTGCTCAGCCGGATCATCTACGGCCTTGTGGCCCTGGCGGGTATCTGGTGCATCAGTCTGCTCTTCCGGGACCGCCGGGAGGCGCTGACGGAGTAAGCCCTGCGCCGCAGCCCGAAATGCGGCGCGACAATATGCTATACAAAAATCTAATTTTTTTGATTTTTGTATAGCATATTTTGTTTTTATCTGTTATAGTATAGGTTACGGGATTATATCCACGACGAACGAAGAATCCCGACCATGGGCGGAGGTGACAATATGGAACGAAGCGTCAAGCGTCTTTTGCGAAACGGAGCCTACATATTTACTGCGGCGCTGCTTATCTTCAGCGCCATAGAGGCCGCCCGGAAAGAATACGCCATGGCGGCCGCCATGGCCGCTGCCGCAATCTTTCTGCTGGCGCTGGACCTGGCCGTCACTCGGCAGCGAGTCAAGGGCATCGCCGCCAACGTCCAGACCGCTGTGGACAATCTGAGCAAAACCGTCTCCTCCACCGCACCCTGGCCCATGGCGGAGGTCCGGCTCTCCGACGGAGAGATCCTGTGGCACAACCGCCAGCTGCAAAAGGCCTTGAATACCGCGGAATCCCGGGTAGGAGAGCGAATCGGAAACGTATTCCGGGACTTCAAGCTTGACTGGCTGCAGGCCGGCAAGCTGGAGTGTCCCGATGAGCTGCAGATCCGGGAGCGCCGTTTCCGCTGCCTGGGCTTTATTCCCAAACGGGAGGCCGACGCGGAAGCCGTCGCCCAACTGCTGTGGATCGACAGCACCGAGCTGCTGACCACCCGGGACGAGTACCTTCGCTCCCGGCCGGTGGTCTCCATCATATTGATTGACAACTACGAGGATCTGACCAACAACCTCAGCGACTCCGCGGTCTCCACCCTCAACGCCGCCCTCAACGAGCGCATTTCCGCCTGGGCGGAAAAGATCGGCGGTCTGCTGCGGAAGCTGGAGCGAAACCGCTTCCTCTTTATCTTCGAAGCAAAAGAGCTCTTCCGCATTACGGAAGGCAAGTTCTCCCTGCTGGACAGCACCCGGGAGGTCATGAATCCCAACGGCATCGCCGCCACCATTTCCTTCGGCGTGGGCAAGGACGGCGAGAGCTTTAAGGAAAACTTCGATTTCGCGTCCCTGGCCCTGGAAATGGCCCTCTCCCGAGGCGGCGACCAGGCCGTTATCAAGGACAAGTACGATTTCAGCTTCTACGGCGGCCGGGCCATCGAGACCGAGCGCAGAAGCAAGGTCAAGTCCCGGGTCATGGCTTCCTCCCTCACCGCGCTGATCCGGCCCGCCAGCCGGGTCTTCCTGATGGGGCACCGAAACGCCGACGCCGACGCCATCGGCGCCGCCTGCGGCGTGGCCGCCCTCTGCCGGAGCATGGGAAAGAAATACCATATTGTTGTGAACGTGGACGCCAGCGCCGCCCCCAAGCTGCTGGAGGTTATCAAGGCGGACAGCCTGTATCAGGACGTCTTCCTCTCCGGTCAGGACGCCATGCTGGCAGCCGACGCCCGGAGTCTGCTGATCGTGGTGGACACCAACCGACCGGACCAGGTGGAAAGCCGGGAGCTGCTGGAATCCATGAACCAGGTGGCAGTCATTGATCACCACCGCCGGGCCGCCGACTATATCAGCAACGCCGCCCTGAATATCCACGAGCCCTTTGCCTCTTCCGCCAGCGAGCTGGTCACGGAGCTGCTCACCTACACGGTAGACGCCAAGACCATTCTCCCCTGCGAGCTGCTGGCCTTGATGGCGGGCATTGTGCTGGACACCAAGAACTTCACCGTCCGGGTCAACAGCCGGACCTTCGAGGCCGCCGCTTTCCTCCGCTACCAAGGCGTGGACCCAGTGGATGTGAAACGCATGTTCCAGAGCGGCTTTGAAGAGACCGTCCGCCGTTACCGGATCATTGAGTCCGCCCGGGTCTACCGGGATGAAATGGCTATTTCCTGCGTGGATGAGGAAGTCAATCGGGCTCTTGCCGGCCAGGCCGCAGACGAGCTGCTGTCCATCGACGGCATACGGGTTTCCTTTGTTCTCTTCCGCCAGGGGGACGTGATTTATGTTTCCGCCCGCTCGGTGGGCACGGTAAACGTGCAGGTCATTCTGGAGCCCCTGGGCGGAGGCGGCAACGCCGTCACCGCAGGCGCCCAGCTGAAAAACACCACCATGCAGGAGGCCCAGGAAATGCTGGTGGACGCAATTGACCACTATTTTGCAGTTGAATAATTCGAGAAACAAAAAGGAGTATCGTTATGAAAGTTATATTGTTGCAGGACATACGGGGACAGGGCAAGAAGGGCGAGATGATCAACGTCTCCGACGGCTACGCCCGCAACTTTCTCTTCCCCCGCAAGCTGGCCCAGGAGGCTACCGCGGACAACGTCAACACCATGCGCATGAACGACAAGGCCAAGCAGGAAAAGGAGCAGCGCGCCCGGGAAGAGGCCGCCGCCCTCTCCGCGAAGCTTCGGGATATGACCCTGACCGTCCTTGCCAAGGGCGGCGGCGCGGGCCGTCTGTTCGGCTCCGTCACCAGCCAGGAAATCTCCGACGCCCTGAAGAGCCAGGGCATTGACCTGGACAGGCGCAAAATCGTCATCGAGGACGCCATCAAAACTGTGGGCCTGTATACCGTCAAGGTGAAGCTGGGCTTCGGGATTGACGCGCCGCTCAAGGTGGAAGTCAAGGAACAATAATAATACTATTCGTGAATGGCGAACAGTTGAGGGATTTTTCAAAACTGCACTTTGAAAAATGATTTCTGCATTATCGCAAAGCGATACCACAGTTCTTCAATCTTCACGCTTCATTCTTCACGAACGAAAGAGGTAGCGCCATGGCCGATTTTGACGACCTTATCAGCAAACAGCTTCCCCAGTCCCTGGAGGCCGAACAGGCCGTGCTTGGTTCGATTCTGATCGACAGCCGATGTGTGGGCGACGTGGTGGGAATCCTCAAGCCCGAGGACTTCTATCTGCGCCAAAACCGGGAAATCTATGAGACGGTCTACCGGATGTTCAGCTATTCCCAGCCCATCGACGTGGTGACTGTGCTGGGCAAGCTCAAGGAAAACGGCTACTTTGAGGAAGCCACGACCCCGGCCTATATGCGGCAGCTTATGGAGATTACTCCCACGGCGGCCAACGTCAAGCATTACGCCGGCATCGTGCGGGACAAGGCCCTGCTGCGATCCCTGTCCAAGGCCGCCACAGACATCAATGAAATGGCGATCCGGGAGGAAGGCACCGCCTCCTCCATTCTGGACAGCGCCGAGCGCAAGGTCTTCGGCCTGCGCCGGGGCAACGCGGACGACGAACTGGAGCGCATCGGCACGATCATGGTCAAGCTCTTCGGCCACCTGAACGAGTTGTCCCAGTCCGACAGCGACATTCCCGGCGCGCCCACGGGCCTCCGGGATCTGGACCGGAAAATCAACGGTCTGAACAAATCGGACCTCATCATCATCGCCGCCCGCCCCGGCATGGGCAAGACCACCATCGCCCTGAACATCGTGGCCAACGTGGCCAAGGCCACCCGGAAAACCGTAGCCTTCTTCTCCCTGGAAATGTCCCGGGAGCAGTTGGCCTCCCGGCTGCTGTCCTGCGAAAGCGCGGTGGACAACAACAAGCTGACCACAGGCCGCCTGGATCAGGAGGATTGGGAAAAAATCGCCATTGCCTCCGACGCCCTGGGAAAAACCGACATCCGGGTTTCGGACAACCCCACCATCTCCGTCACGGAAATGAACGCCCTCTGCCGCCGCCTGGACAATCTGGGCCTGATTGTGGTGGACTACCTTCAATTGATGACCCGGGCTGATAAGGACAGCCGCAGCGCGGAAAACCGCGTCAACGTGGTGGCGGAGATTTCCCGGGCCCTGAAGATCATGGCCAAGGACCTGAACGTCCCCGTGATCTGCCTGAGCCAGCTCTCCCGTGCCTCAGAGGGCCGCACCGACAAGCGGCCCCTGCTCTCCGACCTGCGGGAATCCGGCGCCATCGAGCAGGATGCCGACCAGGTTATCATGCTCTATCGGGACGACTATTACAACCCCAACACCGCGGAGCAGAACGTCTGCGAATGCATTGTGGCGAAAAACCGCCACGGGGAGCCCGGCACCGTCAAGGTCCAGTGGAGGCCCCAGTTCTTCTCCTTCTCGAACTTAGACACCATACACAGTTGAGAATTGAAAATTGAGAATTGAGAATTCTATGGAAGACAAGGTCTTCCGCTTCCTTCAGGACAATGCGCTGCTCTCCCCCGGGGACGACGTGACCGTCGCGCTCTCCGGCGGAGCGGACTCTGTGGCCCTGCTCTGGGTGCTGCGGACCCTGGCCCCGGCGCTCGGCGTTACCCTGCGGGCTGCCCATTTCCACCACGGGCTCCGAGGGGCGGAGGCAGACCGGGACGCGGATTTCTGTCAAAAGCTATGCGCCGCCTGGGAGATTCCCTTCTCCCTGGGGCGAGGCGACGCCGCCCGCCGGGCGGCGGAGACCGGAGAAAGCGTCGAGGAAGCCGCCCGGGTCCTGCGCTACGCGTTTTTGCAAGGCGCGGCTCCCGGCAAGCTGGCCACCGCCCACAACGCCGACGACAACGCTGAGACCGTCCTCCTGCACCTGCTCCGGGGCACCGGCCTGCGGGGGCTGGGCGGCATTCCGGTCCGGCGGGAGAATATCATCCGTCCCCTTCTCTCCTGCACCAGGGCCGAGATCGACGCCCTGCTGGGACGGGAGGGACTATCCCATGTGGAGGACGGAACCAACGCCGAAGACGATTGCGTCCGCAACCGGCTGCGGCACCGGGTCCTCCCTCTGCTGCGGGCGGAGAATCCGGCTCTGAGCCGCACCCTGGGCCGCACGGCGGCCCTGCTCCGGGAGGAGGACGGCTTTCTCTCCCGTCTGGCAGCTCAGGCGGACGCGGAGTGCCGGACGGCGGAGGGCCGGACGGCGGAGGGCTGGTCCTGCGCCAGGCTGCTGGGGCTGGACCCCGTGCTCCGGCGGCGGGTGCTGCTGGGGATGCTGACGGAGCTGGGACTGGAGGACCCCTCCCTGGTCTATGTAGGAGCCCTGGAGCGGCTTTTGGCCGCAGGTCCCTCCGCCGCGGTCTCTCTGCCCGGCGGGCGGACTGCCCGACGAAGCTACGACCTGCTGACGTTTGCCGACACGGAAGCTCCCGCCCCGCTGGAAGAGCAGCGGCTCCCGGTACCGGGGTACGTTGCGCTGCCGGGCGGCCTTGGAGGCATTCGCTGCTTCGTTACAAAAAATTTAAATTTACGCAAAAAAAACCTTACCACCTTTGCACTGAAGTGTGATATGATAGCGACGCTTGAGTTGCGGGTCCGGGGCCGACGCCCCGGGGACCGGCTCACCCTGGCCGGAGGGACCAAGTCCCTGAAGGCCCTGATGATTGATCGGAAAATTCCGGCCCGCCTGCGGGACGCCGTTCCGGTGGTCACAGCCAACGGGAAGCCCATTGCCGTCTTCGGCGTCGGCGCGGACCCCGCCTGGGTAGCAGGCGACGGGGAAGCCGCCGTGGTGATTGAATATGAACACGGGCGGCAGAGTGCCGTCCCTGCAAGCTCTGATCCCTGAAAAGAGAGGAAGAAGTGAATGAATCAACAGAAACCGCAGGCCCCGCGGCGGGGCCCGATCATCGTTTACACGGTCATCATGCTGCTGATGCTGTTTGCCCTGTATCGGCTTTTTGACGCGTCCAACTCCGTGGATCTGAAGTACTCGGAAGTGGTCAGTCTGTTCAAGGACGAGCAGGTAGAAGCCTTTGAAATCCAGAGCGACACCCTGAAAATGCAGCTTAAGGAGCCCTTCAAGGGCCAAACTATTGTCAAGTACCGCCTCTACAGCTTCTCCCTGTTTTATGAGGATCTGGGAGATGTCGTCGCGGAGCAGTTGGAGGCGGGGACGCTGAAGCAGTACGACGTACTGCCGGAATCCCAGAGTGCCTGGCTGCTCACCAGCCTGCTGCCCATGCTCCTTATGGGCGCCATCGTGATCATCGTCATGGTGGTAGTCATGAACCGGATGGGCGGCGGCGCAGGCGGGGCTATGAAGTTCAGCCGGGCCAATGCCAAAATCGGAAAATCCAACAGGCGGGTCACCTTTGACGACGTGGCCGGCGCGGAGGAGGAGAAAGCCGAGCTCCAGGAGATCGTGGATTTCCTGAAGGATCCGGCCAAGTTCACCGCCCTGGGCGCCAAGGTTCCCAAGGGCGTCCTGCTGGTAGGCCCTCCGGGCACCGGCAAAACCCTGCTGGCCAAAGCCGTAGCCGGCGAGGCGGAGGTGCAGTTCCTGTCCATCTCCGGCTCCGACTTCGTGGAGCTCTACGTGGGTGTAGGCGCGGGCCGTGTCCGCGACCTCTTTGACCAGGCGAAGAAGATGGCCCCCGCCATCATCTTCATCGACGAAATCGACGCCGTTGGCCGCCACAGAGGCGCGGGCCTGGGCGGCGGACACGACGAGCGCGAGCAGACCCTGAACCAGCTTCTGGTGGAAATGGACGGCTTCACCGGCAACACCGGCGTGATCGTCATGGCCGCCACCAACCGAAAGGATATCCTCGACCCCGCCCTGCTGCGTCCGGGCCGCTTTGACCGCCAGGTCTATATCGGCAAGCCCGACTGCAAGGGCCGTGAGGAAATTCTCAAGGTACACGCCAAGGGCAAGCCCCTGGCCGACACCGTGGATCTGCACATCGTCGCCCGGGCCACCGTGGGCTTCACCGGCGCAGACCTGGAAAACCTGCTGAACGAGGGCGCGCTGCTGGCCGCCCGGGCCAACCGGCCCTGCATCCTCATGGAGGATCTGGAGGAAGGCCTGCTGAAGGTCAGCTACGGTCCCCAGAAGAAGAGTCACAAGATCTCCGAGCGCAGCCGCCGCCTGACGGCCTACCACGAGGCGGGCCACGCTGTGGCCGCCTGGAATCTGCCCCACCATCCCCCGGTGCAGATGGTCTCCATCATTCCCCGGGGTCCCGCGGGCGGTCTGACCATGTATCTGCCGGAGGAGGACCAGGATACCGCCAGCCGGGGCGAGATGTTTGACTATATCGTCTCCGCCCTGGGCGGACGGATTGCCGAAAGCCTGAAAATGGACGACATTTCCACCGGCGCGTCCTCCGACATCCAGCAGGCTACGGCCATTGCCCACGATATGGTCACCCGCTACGGCATGTCCGACGCCCTGGGCACCGTCCGCTACGGCGACGACGGAGAGGTCTTTGTAGGCATGAGCTACGGCCGCACCAAGCCCTATTCCGAGGAGACCGCCGGCAAGATCGACGACGAGGTTCGCCGGATCGTGGATCAGGCCTACGAGCAGTGCCGGAACATCCTGCGGTCCAACGACGACAAGCTGGAGGCTGTGGCGTCCTATCTCATGGAACACGATACCATGACCCGCTCCCAGTTCACCGCCTGCATGAAGGGCCAGCCCATTCCCGAGGCCGAGTCCGAGTCCATCTTTGACCGCTTTGCGGAGCTGGAAAAACAGGAACAGGAAAAATCCGGCGTCCCCACGGAGGACGAAACCCCGGCGAATGACGAAAACAACGTGTAATACGCATAAAAAAACAGGGCTTGCCCTGTTTTTTATGTCTATCGGACAAAAACCGTTGCATCGAGGCTGTTTTCATAGTATAATATTCATGTCGCACTTCGATGGCAGGAGGAAATACCATGGCAAAACTCTATTTCAAATACGGTGCAATGGGCTCTTCCAAAACCGCCCAGGCCCTGATTACCAAGTATAACTACGAAGAGAACGACATGCGGGTCTGGCTCATAAAGCCCGCCACCGACAGCCGGGACGGAGTCTCTCTGGTCCGCTCCCGGATCGGTCTGGAGGCAGAGGCGGAAACCATGTCCCCCGAGGCGGATCTCTTTGCCCTGTTCCAGGCACGAAACGCCGACGTGGTGATCGTGGACGAGTGTCAGTTCTTGCCGCCGGAGCAGATCGACCAGCTCCGACAGATCGTGGACGTGCTGAACATTCCGGTGCTCTGCTTCGGCCTGCGGACCGATTTCCAAACGAAGCTCTTCCCCGGCAGCCGCCGTCTTTTTGAGCTGGCAGACTCCATTCAGGAGATCAAAACCATCTGCGACTGTGGCTCCAAGGCCACAGTCAACGCCCGGGTGGACAGCGACGGCTACGTGATCACCGAGGGCGCCCAGGTGGTGCTGGGGGGCAACGACCGCTACGTCGCCATGTGCCACCGGTGCTGGCAGAAAGCCATTATGGAACACAAAAAAGTCAAACTGCACAGACATTAGGCAATCGCTGAATCGGCAATCGGGAATCGGAAATCTGCGCAATCTGCCCGCTGCGGTAAGAGATCCCAGCGGCGCGCACCGGTGCGCGTCGCTGCCGAGCTTTTCATATTTCGTCGTTCTCCTGTTGCCTATCGCCTGATGCCTATTGCCTGATGCTCATTGCATCAACGAAAGGAGTATCTGAAGATGAACTACCCGACCCCACATATCAAGGCAACCCCTGCCGACTTCGGGCAGACGGTCCTCATGCCCGGCGATCCGCTCCGGGCCAAATACATCGCGGATCATTTTCTCAAGGATCCTGTTCTGGTGAACAACGTCCGGGGCGTCCAGGGCTACACCGGCACCTACAAGGACGTCCGAGTCTCCGTCATGGCCTCCGGCATGGGCATGCCCTCCATCGGCATCTACTCCCGGGAGCTCTACGAGGCCTACAACGTCCGCAACATCATGCGCATCGGCTCCGCCGGAGCCATTCAGCCGGACATCAACCTGAAGGACATCGTGATGGCCATGGGCGCCAGCATGGATTCCAACTATCAGGCCCAGTTCCACCTGATGGGCACCTTCGCCCCCATCTGCTCCTTTGAAATGCTCCACGCAGCCACCCAGTCCGCCGAGGAGCTGGGAGCCGTCTACCACGTGGGCAACATTCTGTCCTCCGACTTCTTCTATGACGACGATGAGGGCGTCCCCGACGCTTTGGACCCCAAGAAGAACTGGCAGAAGATGGGCATTATGGCCATCGAAATGGAATCCGCCGCCCTCTATCTGAACGCGGCCCGGCTGCGGAAGAACGCCCTGTGTATCTGCACCGTCTCCGATCAGCTGGTCCGGCACGAATACCTCTCCGCCGACGAGCGCCAGACCGGCTTCGAGCAGATGATGAAGGTAGCGCTGGAAACGGCGGTCAAGCTCGAAAAGTAAAAAGTAAGAAGCCGGAAGTAAGAATGCTTCGTTTGTTTACCTCTTACTTCTTACCTCTTGCTTCTTCCTTCGCTAAGAGAAAGGTATGTGATAACATGAAACGTGTTTTTCTGTTCGTTCTGGACTCCTGCGGGGCCGGGGAAATGCCGGACGCGGCGAAGTTCGGGGATTACAACGTCAACACCCTGCGGTCCTGTTCCACCTCCAAGCTGCTGGACATCCCCAATATGCGGGCGGCGGGCCTGGGCAACATTGACGGATTGGACTTCCTGGGCCCCGTGGCAAAGCCCGCCGGCGCCTACTGCAAGCTGGCGGAGGCCTCCATGGGCAAGGACACCACCATCGGCCACTGGGAGATTGCCGGCGTAGTCTCCCCCAATCCCCTGCCCACCTATCCCAACGGCTTCCCCGAAGAAGTGCTGAAGCCCTTCCGGGAGGCCACCGGCCGGGGCGTCCTGGCCAACGCCCCCTGGTCCGGCACCGCCGTCATCAATGAATACGGCGATGAGCACGTGAAAACCGGGGATCTGATCGTCTACACCTCCGCCGACTCCGTTTTCCAGATTGCCGCCCACGAGGACGTGGTGCCCCCGGAGCAGCTCTACGAATACTGCCGCATTGCCCGGAAGATCCTCCGGGGCAGGCACGGGGTTGGCCGGGTCATCGCCCGTCCCTTCATCGGCAGCAGCGGCAACTACACCCGCACCGCCAACCGCCACGACTTCTCCCTGGAGCCTCCCCGGAAGACCATGCTGGACGCCTTCAAGGACGCGGGGCTGGACTCCATCGCCGTGGGCAAGATTTTTGACATCTTCGCCGGACAGGGCACCACGGAGCACGTCTACACCAAGGGCAACACCGACGGCATGGCCAAGACCATGGCTTATGCCGACAAGGATTTCACCGGCCTCTGCTTCATCAATCTGGTGGACTTCGACATGCTCTACGGCCACCGGCGGAACATCGACGGCTACGCCGCGGCTCTGACGGAGTTTGACGGCTGGCTGGCAGAGTTCATGAAAAAAATGGGCCCCGAGGACCTGGTGATGATCACCGCCGACCACGGCTGCGACCCCGCCTACCGGGCCACCACCGATCACACCCGGGAATACATCCCCCTGCTGATCCTGGGCGACAAGGTCAAGCCCGGCAATCTGGGCGTCCGGACCCGCTTCGCGGACATCGCGGCCACCATCTGCGACGTCTTTGGCCTGGCGCTGGAGACCGAGGGAGAGAGCTTCAAAGAGGAAATTTTGTAACCGTCTCGGGGTACGTTCTTTCACGTTAATCTTTGCAGCACCGTAGTGGCTGACAATCCGGCAGCCATAGCGCGAAGCGCTTTTTGCACGGGGTTATGGCTGCGCAGGTGCGCAGTCGCTACGGCCATTGACGGAAGAATTTAGATGAAACAACGTCGTAGGGGCGAGCATTGCTCGTCCCAATCCATCGTACAGAAACTCCGAACAACGCAGGTGCCGCTATGGAAACAGAACACCGCAGAAAGCAAAACCGGCTCCCGGATTTTGATTACAGCCAAAACTATGCGTATTTCATCACGATGTGCGCAGAAAACAGGCAATGCGTGTTTGGCACCGTCGTTGATGCAGGAGAAGGTCAGGCACCGCTGATTGGCCTGTCAGCCATCGGAATGATTGCGGATCAGTCCGTACAAGCAATCCCCGTCCATTATCCAAGCGTGCGGCTTGAGAACTACGTAATTATGCCAAACCATATCCATTTGCTGCTGCGGTTGGAGAATCCTGCTGCGGAACGGGCCGTCTCGGTTTCGAAGGTTATCCAACAGTTTAAAGGGTACGTAACGAAACGGGTCGGGCGCTCCGTCTGGCAAAAGCTGTATTACGACCATGTGATTCGAGATGCGAATGACTTTGCCGTCAGATGGCAATACATCGAAAACAACCCATATCGTTGGCTGGAAGACAAATACTATGTCTGCGATTGACGTGTCGCGTTTGGGGACGAGCAATGCTCGCCCCTACGGACGCTTCTTCACGGCATTCATTTCGCAGCATTGAGTCCGGCGCAACCGAAAGGAGTAATGAAATGACCACACCTGAAAAACTTGTCGCTCTGGCACGGGAGGCCAGGGGGCAGGCCTATGTCCCCTACTCCGGCTTCTCCGTGGGCGCGGCGCTGCTCTGCGCCGACGGAACCGTTTACCAGGGCTGCAACATCGAAAACGCAGCCTTCGGGCCCACCATCTGCGCCGAGCGGGTAGCCGTGTTCAAGGCCGTTTTCGACGGGAAACGGGACTTTGCGGGCATTGCCGTAGCCGGCGGACGGGCCGGGCAGGAGGTCACGGGACTCTTTCCCCCCTGCGGGGTCTGCCGCCAGGTGCTGCGGGAGTTCTGCGGTCTGGATTTCCCTCTCTATCTGGCAAAAGAGGACGGAAAGTTCGAAACGCACACTTTGGGCGAATTGTTGCCCATCAGCTTTTCCAACGCCGACATGGGCTGACCCTTTTGTGCATTTTTAACAAAAATGGAACTGGCTCTTGATTTTTGAGACCGGTTGTGCCATAATGCGTGTAATGATGCGGCCCTGCGGCCTGTCATATTTTATTTTAGAAAATGGAGGAACAAAAATGAAGAAGATTCTTGCTCTCCTTCTGGTTGTTGTTATGGTCGCTGCTATGTTTGTCGCCTGTGACAATCAGAAGACTCCGGAGACCACCAAGGCCCCCGATGGCACCCAGGCCCCCGAGGCCACCAAGGCCCCCGAGAACACCAAGGCCCCCGAGGACACCAAGGCCCCCGAGGACACCAAGGCCCCCGAAGACACCAAGGCCCCCGAAGACACCAAGCCCGTTGACACCGACGTGAACGCCGACGACATCGCCGACACCATGACTTCTGCCGACGGCAAGTACGAAGTCGCTTTCGTCACCGACGTGGGCCAGCTGAAGGACAAGTCCTTCAACCAGGGCACCTTCGACGGCGTCAAGCTTTTCGCCAATGCCAACGGCAAGTCCTACAAGTACTATCAGCCCGCCAACGGCTCCGACGCCACCGATGACGACCGCTTTGAGGCCATGAAGGCCGCCTGCGACAACGGCGCCAAGGTCGTTGTCTGCGCCGGCTTCATGCAGGGCACCGCCCTGGCTCAGGCCGCTGCCGCTTACCCCGACGTCAAGTTCGTCTTCATCGACGGTTGGTCCCTCGGCATGGACAATGTCGCCGGCATCGTCTTCCACGAAGAGCAGTGCGGCTACCTGGCCGGTTACGCTGCTGTTAAGGAAGGCTACACCAAGCTGGGCTTCACCGGCGGCGGCGGCGGCACCAATGATGCCTGCTGCCGTTACGGCTACGGCTATGTCCAGGGCGCTGACGCTGCTGCCAAGGAAATGGGCGTCAACGTTGAGATGAACTACACCTGGCTCTACGGCGCTTCCTTCTCCCCCTCTGCTGAGCTGCAGACCCTGTGCGCCGGCTGGTATGAGAACGGCACCGAGGTCATCTTCTCCTGCGGCGGTTCCATCTTCGACTCCGTCACTGCTGCTGCTGACGCTGCCGGCAAGAAGGTCATCGGCGTGGACGTCGACCAGAGCTTCTCTTCCAAGACCGTCATCACCTCCGCTCTGAAGGGCATCGGCGAGGCTGCTTATCAGGCTCTCGAGGCTGCTTTCGGCGTGAAGGGCGACTGGACCGAGTGGGCCGGCAATAACTGCAAGAACCTGGGTGCCGCTGAAGGCTCCGTGGGTCTGCCTGTTGCTACCTGGTCTCTGAAGAACTGGAGTGTTGAAGACTACAACGCCATGTTCGCCAAGATCGTTAGCGGTGAGATCGTTGTCGACGCCGACTTCTCCAAGCTGGCTTCCACCGACAACGTCAAGCTGAACGTCGTGGAGTAATCCGCGAATATCTCTGCATTACATTTCGTGGGAAAGGCTTTTACCTTTCCCACGATTTTTATTATTATTCAAATTTCGTTCATAATTTCCCCGAAAAGGCAAAATAGCTGTTGCCATTCCTGTGAATATGTGCTAAAATGTAAAATGTTAATGATGGGGAAGTGTAACGCCGTCCGTTAACAAATCTGCATGGAACAAAAGGAGAATGCTATGAAACACAGAAAAATTGCCTTTGCCGCGCTGCTCTGCGTGACGCTGGTCTGTGGTCTGTTCCTTTCGGCCTGCACGGGGTCCGTTACGGAGGTAAAGGGTCTGGATTCCGCTTTGGAAAAGGCTGTCAGGGACTATCTCGCCGATTATGTGAAGGCGAATCTTGCCGACTACCAATACGATCAGGAATCCACTCAGATCAATTCCCCGGCAAACGACGGCATCAACTACACAGTCAAGGGCACACTCGGGCTCAAGAATAAGGCAAGCGGAGCCGCCGCTTCCTCTGCTTTTGAGCTGCGTGTAGAGTTCATCAACTACGTAGGCCAGACGACGGCCACCTTCCGTATGCTAGAGGCCAACGTCGGGGCCCCCCGCTGATCAGAGCGGTTTCATTCGAACAGGAAAGCAGGTGCGAAATGGACAAATCTCAGGATTATGTCATTGAGATGCTGAACATCACCAAGGTGTTCCCCGGCATCAAAGCAAATGATAACATCACGCTCCAGCTCCGCCGCGGCGAAATCCACGCGCTGCTGGGCGAAAACGGCGCCGGCAAATCCACGCTGATGAGCGTGCTCTTCGGTCTGTACCAGCCCGAGGAAGGCGTCATCAAGAAGAACGGCGAGATCGTCAAAATCAACGACCCCAATGACGCGACAGCCCTGAACATCGGCATGGTGCATCAGCACTTTAAGTTAATCGAGGTCTTTACCGTTCTGGACAACATCATTCTCGGCGCGGAGACCACAAAGATGGGCTTTCTGCAAAAAAAGGAAGCCCGCAAAAAGGTGGAGGAGCTTTCCAAGCGTTACGGCCTGAACGTAGACCTAGACGCCAAGGTTGAAGACATCACCGTGGGCATGCAGCAGCGTGTGGAGATTCTCAAGATGCTCTACCGCGACAACGAAATCCTAATCTTCGACGAGCCCACCGCGGTTCTGACCCCCCAGGAAATCGACGAGCTGATGGAGATTATGCGCGGCTTTGCCAAGGAGGGCAAATCCATCCTCTTCATCACCCACAAGTTGAACGAGATCATGGCGGTCGCGGACCGGGTTTCCGTGCTGCGAAAGGGCAAATATATCGGCACGGTGGACGTGGCAAACACCACAAAGCAGGAGCTGTCCAACATGATGGTGGGCCGTCCCGTCCAGCTCCAGGTCCAGAAGGATCCGGCCCAGCCCAAAGAGGTCATTTTGGACGTGAAGGATTTCACCGTCCCCTCCAGGCTGCACCACAACGACGCCGTGAAGCACGTTTCCTTCCAGGCTCGCGCGGGCGAGATCGTCTGTATTGCCGGTATCGACGGCAACGGTCAGAGCGAGCTGATCTACGGCCTCACCGGTCTGGAGAAATCCAGCAGCGGCACCGTGACACTCTGCGGTGAAGACATCACCAAGGCTTCTATCCGCACCCGGCTGGGCAATCTCAGCCACATTCCCGAGGACCGGCACAAGCACGGTCTGGTGCTGGACTTCACCCTGGAGCAGAATCTGGCGCTCCAGCGCTTCCGCGAGAAGGGCTTCCAGCACTTTGGTTTCATTAACAACGGCAACGTCCGGCAGTACGCCCAGCGGCTCATCGATCAGTTCGACGTCCGCTCCGGTCAGGGCCCTGTGACCACCGCCCGCTCCATGTCCGGCGGCAACCAGCAGAAGGCGATTATCGCCCGGGAGCTGGACCGCGACAAGCCGCTGATCGTCGCAGTTCAGCCCACCCGCGGTCTGGATGTGGGCGCCATCGAATACATCCACAATCAGCTCGTCAACGAGCGGGACGAGGGCAAGGCTGTCCTCCTGGTCTCCCTGGAGCTGGACGAGGTCATGAGCCTCTCCGACCGGATACTGGTCATGTATGAAGGCGAGATCGTGGGCGAACTGGATCCCAAGCAGACCACCGTTCAGGAGCTTGGCCTGTACATGGCAGGCGCAAAACGTCAAGGAGGTATGAGCCATGAATAAGTCTCCCTTATTACAGCGGGCCGGCACCCAAAAGCTCATTGCCTCGGTGCTGTCCATTGTGATTGGCCTGTTCTTCGGCAGCATTCTGGTTCTGATTGTCGGCCTCGCCACCTCCGATATCGGCGCCAAGGGTGCCTGGGACGGCATCCGGCTTATCTTCATTGGTCTGTTCTCCAAGAGCCGTGATGCGTCAGGCAACCTGGTTTTCGGCATGAACACCACCAACGTGGGCAACATGCTCTTCCGGGCTACCCCCTTGATTATGACGGGTCTTTCCGTGGCAATTTCCCAGAAAACTGGTCTGTTCAACATCGGCGCTCCCGGTCAGTACTTGATGGGCACCATGGCCACGCTGATGATTGCGCTCTCCATCCCCTCAACCTCTGTCCCCCCCTTCCTGATCTGGATTCTGGCTTTCCTGGGTGGCTGTATCGCCGGCGCTCTCTGGGGCGCGATTCCCGGCATGCTCAAGGCCTTCCTCAATATCAACGAGGTCATTGCCTGTATCATGACCAACTGGATCGCCGCAAATCTGGTCACCTGGCTCTTTGATATTGCCAGCTTCAGCACCATCAAGGGCAGCTTCTACTGCCAGACTAAATGGAAGATCGCCGACGGCACCTTCAAGAACCTCATTGAGAACACGAAATCCGGCTACGTCTACAAAACCACATGGAATAATGTGGCAACTCCGAAGTTGGGCTTGGACAAAGTATTCCCCGGCTCCCAGGTCAATGCCGGCATCCTCATTGCCATTCTGATTGCCATCGTCGTTTTCATTATCATCAACAAGACCACCTTTGGCTTCCAGCTCAAGGCCTGCGGCTCCAACCGTCACGCTGCCCGCTACGCTGGCATTAAGGATCGCGCCAACATCATTTACTCCATGGCCATCGCGGGCGCCCTAGCTGCCGCCGGAGCTGCCCTCTACTACCTCTCCGGCAACACGGAGTTCAACTGGCATACCGATCAGACCCTCCCGGCAATCGGCTTCAACGGCATCCCTGTGGCCCTGCTGGCGGTCAACAATCCGGTCGGTGTCATCTTCTCGGGTACCTTTATGGCAATGCTGAACATTATCGGCACTCAGCTGACCAAGTTCACGGCTTATAACGAGTACATCACGGACGTTATCATTGCCGCCATCGTGTACCTCAGCGCGTTCTCCCTAGTAATCCGCTCCCTCATCAGCGGCAGAAAGAAAAAGGTCGCTGTGGTGAACGACGCCAACGCAGAGAAGAATCCTGTTACGCCGACTGAAGCAAAGACTGAGAAAGGAGGTGCGCAGGCATGACATTCCTGGTTCAACAGACACTCCTGTTCGCGATTCCGCTGATGATTGTCGCACTGGCCGGCGTGTTCTCCGAGAGAAGCGGTATCATCAACTTGGCGCTGGAAGGCATCATGATTATGGGCGCCTTTGTAGGCGTGCTGTCCGTCCGTCTTCTCCAGAGCGTCCCCGCTTTCCAGGAGGCAGCCAGGCAACTTGCGGAATTCAACGCAGGAAACATCGAATCCTCTTCCGCTTGGTTGACGCTTCAGGGAATGGAAGTTCTCTGTATGCTGATTGCTGCGGCGGCAGGCGCCATCTTCTCTCTGCTGCTGTCCTACGCCTCCATCAATCTGAAGGCTGACCAGACCATCGGTGGCACTGCTCTGAACCTGCTGGCTCCCGCCATCTCCCTCTTCCTGATCCGTATCATCGTCAACCAAAACACCATGGGCATGGAAGGCGGTGCAGGCGGCGCAAGTTGGTTCCTGATCCGCAAGACCTTCTTCGGATATGACTCCAATGCGGATCTTGGCTTCCTGGGCAGCACTTTCCTGGACAAGACCTACCTGGCCACCTACCTGACCATTATCGTCTTTGTCCTCATGTCCATCTTCCTTTACAAGACCCGCTTTGGCCTGCGGCTCCGCTCCTGCGGTGAAAATCCTCAGGCTGCGGCCTCCTTAGGCATTAACGTCTTCAAGATGCGCTACGCAGGCGTCACCATCTCCGGTGCGCTGGCTGGCATGGGCGGCTTTGTCTACGCCCTCACCACCCAGGGTTGCACCACCAACGGCGACGTGGCCGGCTTCGGCTTCCTGGCCCTGGCCGTCATGATCTTCGGCAACTGGAAGCCCCTGAACATTGCCCTGGGTGCCCTGCTCTTCGGCCTGTTCAAGTGCATCGCCGCCTCCTACTCCACGCTGGACATCAACGGCGACGGTCGCTTCTTCCTCAGCGAAATCGGCGTCAGCTCCTACATCTATCGCCTGCTGCCCTACGTCATTACGCTGATTGTTCTGGCCTTGACTTCCAAGAGCTCCCGTGCCCCCAAGGCAGAGGGTATTCCCTATGACAAGGGCATGCGATAAGCTCTTGACATTTCGCGCAAATACTGCTAAAATCTACACCGGCGGGGGGGAACTCCGCCGGTGTAAAATTTTAAATATGGTGCGGATTCGGAGGTATGGGAATGGAAAAGATTTTGGTCATCGGTATCGCCGGCGGCTCCGGCAGCGGCAAAACCACCCTGATGCGCAACCTCACCGAGGGCTTTGGCGACGGGATCACGGTTCTGAGTCATGACAACTACTACCGAGCCCACGACGAGCTGCCCTTTGAGCAGCGCAGCAAGCTCAACTACGACCACCCCGACGCCTTCGAGACCGACCTGATGATCGAGCATCTGAAGCAGCTCAAGCAGGGCAAGCCCATCCAGTGCCCCGTCTATGACTACACCATCCACAACCGCACCGCGGAAACCATTACCGTGGAGCCCAAGAGCGTCATTATTGTGGAGGGCATTCTGATTTTTGAGAACAAGGCCCTCTGCGACCTGATGGACATCAAGATCTTCGTGGACACCGACGACGACGTCCGCCTGATCCGCCGGATCAAGCGGGACGTGGCCAAGCGCGGCAGAAGCCTTCAGTCCGTGCTGACCCAGTACCTGGAGACCGTCAAGCCCATGCACGAGCAGTTCGTGGAGCCCAGCAAAAAGAACGCCGACGTGGTGGTTCTGGAGGGCGGCAAAAACCTTGTCGCCCTGAATATGATCACCAGTCAGATCCAGCACCATATCGATCACTGCAGCGATCCGGCAGTCTCAGATAAGCACGCCGAATAAGAACGAAGAAGGAGTATCAAAGCCTTATGAATCGTATAATCTCTCTGGTCCTGGCCCTGTGCCTGGTCCTTTGCCTGGCCGCCTGCTCGGACAAGACTACCCCCTCCGAGACCACGACCACGCCCAAAACCGAAGTCCCCGCCACCACCACCGTCCCCACTACCGTCCCCACCACCGAGGCGCCCACGACGGCCGTACCGACCACGCAGATCCCCGCCACGGAGGCACCGGTTGCCACCATTTCCACCACCGAAGTTTCCGTGACGGAACCGCGTCCCAGCGATGAGCGGCCTACACAGCCCGATGAGATCGCCAGCGTACGGGGCGTCGTGGACGGAACCAGCTACATTAACGAATACTTTGGCCTGCAAATCGACGCCCCCACCGGCTGGATGTTCTACACTGCGGAGCAGATTGCCCAGGTGAACAACATGGCCGCGGATATGCTCGAGGGAAGCGACATTGGTGATTTGATTGCCCAAAACGGTCAAATGACGGACATGATGATGTTCAATCTTGCCGGCTCCTCTGTCAACCTGGTCATCCAGCCCAGCCAGGCCCTTCTGGTTGCCTATTCCGATTCGGAGATTTTCAGTCTCCTCGAAAATACCTTCGAAACCCAGATGACCGCCGCCGGCATGCATGTAGACGCCTACGAGGTAATCCAGGTCAAGCTGGGCGGCGAGGACAAGGACGTCCTTCACATGTCCGTAAGCTACAGCGGCGTAAATATCCAGCAATATCAGGCGTGGTTCCGGGATTCCAATTACATCGCCGTTCTCACCGCGTCCATTGCGGACGACACCGATCCTCAGGAATTCTTCAACTGCATTACGCTGAACTAATCATCCCGGCCATCGCCCATCCCCGGGCGATGGCCTTTCTTAGGAGGCATCCATGCCATACGAAGCTCTGGCGTCAGCCTATGACCGCCTGACCAACGACGTACCCTACGGGGAGATTCTGGAATTCTACCGCCACCTTTGGACGGCTTACGGCCTGGAGCCCGCCTCGGCGGTGGACCTGGCCTGTGGCACCGGGTCCATGGCCCTGCTGCTGGCCCGGGAGGGCATGTACGTCCTGGGCGTGGACCGCAGCGAGGAGATGCTGACCCTGGCGGCGGAAAAAGCCATGGAACTGGACAACCCACCCTACTTCATCCGCCAGCGGATGGAAAAGCTGCGGCTGCCCGCCCCGGTGGACCTAGTGGTCTGCTGCCTGGACGGGGTCAACTACCTGACGGATCCCGCCGCCCTACGGGAGAGCTTTTCCCGGGTCCGGGACGCTCTGAGGCCCGGCGGCCTGTTCATCTTCGACATCAACTCCGAGGCCAAGCTCCGGGGGCTGGACGGCCAGATTCTGCTGGACGAGGACGATGAGGTGTTCTGCCTCTGGCGAGCGGAGTTCGACGAAGATACCCGGATCTGTACCTACGGAATGGACATTTTCCAGAAGCAGGGCCGGCTCTGGTCCCGGGACCGGGAGGAGCACCTGGAATACGCCTATCGGGTGGGAGAATTGACCGCATGGCTGGCCGAGGCAGGCTTCTCCGGGCTCAAGGTCTGCGGAGATCGCAAGCTGGAATCCCCGGCCCCCGACGAGCAACGGATTTTCATTGCGGCACAGCGCCCTGAGAGAATTGAAAATTGACAGGTGGCAGTTGACAATTCTCGGTGTTTTGCAGATTGCCATCTGCAAAAGCAAAAGCTTTCCCGTCTGTCATTCTGCCTTGCCCTGAGCAAAGCCGAAAGGGCAGCGAAGAATCCGCATCCCCTGTTCCAATTTCAAATTCATCCTCAAATGGCAATTTGAGGACACCACCATTATTCATTATTCGTTATCCATTGGGACGGCACAGCCGTCCCTACCCAGGAGGTATCTATGTCCGACCAAATTTTGCGCGCCATGACCACCGACGGGTGGGTCAAGGCTGTCGCCATCAATTCCAAAAACATCGTGGAACGGGCCCGGACCATCCACGGCACCACCCCCACCGCCACGGCCGCCCTGGGCAGGACCCTGTCCGCCTGCGCCATGCTGGGCAATATGCAGAAAATCGAAAACGGCTCCGTCACCCTGCAAATCAAGGGCGGCGGGCCTCTGGGAACCGTTCTTGCGGTCTCCGACGCGGAGGGCAACGTCCGGGGCTATGTGCAGAATCCCCACATCACCCTGCTGGAAAAGTACGCCGGGAAGCTGGACGTGGGCGCCGCCGTGGGCACGGACGGCATGCTGACCGTGATCCGGGACTTGCAGATGAAGGAGCCCTACGTGGGCTCCGTGGAGCTGGTCTCCGGGGAGATCGGCGACGACGTCACCGCCTATCTGGTGCAGTCCGAGCAGTGTCCCTCCGCCTGCGGCCTGGGCGTGCTGGTGGACGTGGATCACAGCGTCAAGGCAGCAGGTGGCTTCATTTTGCAGCTCCTGCCCGGCGCGCCGGAGTCCGTCATCGACAAGCTGGAGGCAGGCATTGCCGCCGCGGGCCCCGTCACAACCATGCTGGATTCCGGCCTGTCCCTGCGGGAAATGCTTTCCAGGGTCACCGGTGGCATGGAACTGGAATTCTTTGAGCCCACTGAGGTGGAATACCGCTGCTACTGCAACCGGGACCGGGTGGAGGCGGCCCTCATCAGCCTGGGAAAGGAAGAACTGGCAGAAATTGCCGAATCAAACGAGGACGTCAAAATGGAATGTCAATTCTGCGACGCCAAGTATGTGTTTACGCCGGACGATGTGCGAAGCCTGTTAGCAGGACTGTAAAACAAAAGAAAGAGGTAAGAGTTAAGAAGTAAGAAGTTGCTCAAACAAGCAATTCTTACTTCTTGCTTTTTCCTTCTTCCCTAAATTCGGAGCAGCCGTTTGGCATTCTCGGAGGTGGTCTCCCCCATTCTCACCGGGGAGATACCCTTGATCTCGTCCAGCCACGAAATTCGGCTGGATTTGCCTGCGGCAAATTGCATTCGTTCCGAATGCCGGACGAGCAATGCTCGTCCCTACGGTGGGAACGGCAAAGGCCCGGCAGCTGCGCACGCCTGTGCGCCGCTGCCGGGCCAAAACTGCAAAAGTAAGAGGAAAGAAGCAAGAAGCTGCTCAAACGAGAAATTCTTACTTCTTACTTCTTTCTTCTTCCTTTTTACTTCTTACTTCTTATTTTTTTCCCTAAATTCGGAACAGCCGTTTAGCGTTCTCGGTGGTGATCTCTCCCATTTCCTCCGGGGTGACGCCTTTGATCTCGGCCAGCTTCGCGGCGACCAACGGAACCAGGCGGCTGTCGTTCCGCCTTCCCCGGTGGGGCTCCGGAGCCATATAGGGGCAGTCCGTCTCGATCAAAATCCGGTCCAGAGGCAGCCACTGGGCCACCTCCACCGCCTTTCTGGCATTTTTGAAGGTGACAACCCCGGTGAAGCCGATATACCAGCCCCGCTGGACCAGCTCCCGGGCCAGTTCCAAAGAGCCGGAATAGCAGTGGAAGACCCCTGTGACCTCGGGGAACTGGCGGATCAGCTCCATGCCGTCGGCATGGGCCTCTCGCTCGTGGACGATGACGGGCAGGTCCAGCTCCCGGGCCATCTCCAGCTGCTTGCGGAAGGCGGGAAGCTGCACCTCCCGGGTGGGATTCTCATAGTGGTAGTCCAGGCCGATCTCTCCGATGGCCTTCACCCGCTCGTCGGCACAGAGCTGCCGGTACAGGGCCAGCCGGGCCTCGTCCAACTGGGCCGCGTCGTCCGGGTGGGAGCCCACGGCGGCATAGACGAAGGGGTATTTGTGGGCCAGGGCCACGCTTTGCAGGCTGCTTTTCAGGTCGCAGCCCACGTTCATTATCAGCCCCACCTCCCGCTCCGGCAGCTGGGCGAAAATCTCCTCCCGGTCAGCGTCAAACCGCGGATGGTCCAGATGGGCGTGGGAGTCAAAATACATGGATTCGTCCTCCTTCATTCATTTCGCCCCATTATAGCACGGAGGCAGGGGAAAAGCTATACGCTTTTGTCAAAAAATTAGTAAGTATTTCGAAAAAACTTTTAGTTTTCCAGAAAATATTTGTGGCATTTTGGAGAATTCTGTGCTATGATATAATTTAGGATTATAGGCGGATTTGTTTTTTGAAACGGCCGCCCCGGTCTGAAAAATCATAAAAATGGAGGAAACGCTATGAAGAAACACTGCACAAGAGCATTGGCCCTGCTGCTGGCTCTGGTCATGGTTCTCTCCGCGATGCCCGTCCTCAGCTTTGCCACTGAGGAAGGCGAAGAAGCGGTTGCGATCGAAGGCCTTCCCGGCGATCAAGCCTATGGCGTTCTGTTCAACGTAGGCAACTACGTGATGGGCGCTGACGTCAGCGGCGGCGGCGCGCCCGCCAAGTCCGTGGAAGTAACCACCGACGGCAAGAAAATCAAGAGCCTTCCCAACGGCACCGCCATCATCAAGTTTGTCAAATCCGGAGATGACTACATCTTCCAGGTTGGCAGCCAGTACCTCGCTCTGAACGACAGCGAAGAGCTGGTCTACGTGGACGAAATCGGCACCAACGGCTACGCCAAGTGGACCTTCATCCCGGACCAGGCCGGAAAAGCCGGGTACTACAACATCAAGAACGTGGGCTTCCAGTACAACGGCAACCCCGTCTATCTGGAGGTCTACAACGGCAATTTCAAGCCCTGGAGCTACAAGGCTTCCACCGCCAACCTCTACCAGTTCAAGGTCTTCGCCACCACCGCCGACGAGGACGGTCGTGTGGGCGACGTAATTGAGGCCGGTCCCGTGCCCGTGGACGGCGGCAAGTACGTGGTGTACAACCACTACGCCCGGGCCGTGATGGGCCAGCCCACCGGCGAGGACGTGGCCGCCCCCGCGCTGCAGGCCGCGGCTGCCCTGGTGCAGGACGGCGCCATCGCCTATGAAGACGTGGCCGACGGCGGTATGATCTTCACCGTCCACGTGGGCGGCACCGCTGCCAACCCCGTCTACTCCTTCGAGAACAACGGCAAGTATCTGGCCATGCCGGAGAACACCGTGGACGAAAACGGCAAGACCAACAACGACGAGACTCTGCTGCTCATCGACTGGCCCACCGACCCCGAGAAGCAGGGCTATGCCCAGTGGACCCTGGTGGAACGGGCAGGCGGCTACGAGATGAAGAACAAGGCCGCCAAGTACGGCAACTATTACTGCAGCATCGAGTTCTTCAACGACGTGTTCAGCGGCTGGACCTACAAGGCCGACTCCGTTGAGCTCTTCGCCATGAACTTCTACCCCATGGAGGACCTGGACGGCCAGGGCTACGTGGTGAACCCCAGGGCTGTCATTGACACTCCCGATCCCGCCATTGGCTCGGACTGCCCCGTCACCTTCAAGCTGGACGACGCCGGCACCCTGGCCTCCGTCACCGCTTCCTATCAGGTGGACGACAATGCCGCCGTGCCCGTGGAGCCCGAAATGGTTCAGAAGCAGGGCAGCTTCACCGTGCCCGCCGCCGCGTTGGATGGCGGCCACATCCTGAAGATCACCGTCTCCGCCAGCAACACTGTTCCCAAGACCTATGAGGCGGAGCTGGAAACCGAGATCCGGGACGAGCCTCTGATCCTCGGCGCTACCCCCGCCTCCAACTCCGCCACCGGCGAAGACAAGCGGCCTGAAATCTCCGTCACCTTTGCCAATGTCGGCGCCAACCCCAGCTTCCTGATGCAGCTGGACGGCGAGACCGTGCCCGCTGCGGTCTCCGGCGACAAGCTGTCCTACACTCCCGCGGAAGACCTGGCCGACGGCAAGCACGCTGTCTCCGTCACCATCACCCGCGCTGACGGCAAGTCCGTCTCCAAGAACTGGAACTTCTTCGTGGGCGTGGGCGGCGAGACCCTGTACTTCGGTCAGATCCATGCCCATACCGCGGAATACTCCGACGGCGCCGGCACCCTGGAGGACGCCTACGAGCACGCGCACGGCGTGGACGATATGGACTTCATCATCGTCACCGACCACTCCAACTACTTCGACACCACCGCCACCGCCACCACCTCCAGCTACTACAACCTGAGCTCCCTGCTCCAGAACGCCGCCAAGACCACTACCAAGTGGGAAGAGGCCCGGGCAACCGCCAAGGAGTACAATGAGCTCTATGACGACTTCCTCTGCGTGTACGGCTACGAGATGACCTGGTCCGGCGGCCCCGGCCACACCAACACCTTCAACACCTACGGTGTGGTCTCTCGGAACAACAAGGACCTGAACAACAAAACCGGTTACGCCGGCATGCACCTGTACAACGACCTGATGGTCAACGCCGACAAGGGCCTGGACATTGACGGCGCCGAGGCCAAGACCACCCGGGACGGCGCTGAGGTCACCGGCGTCAACGCCACCAAGAACATCCCCTTCGACGAGGAAGGCAACGCCGTTCCCGTCATTTCCCAGTTCAACCACCCCGGCAAGACCTTCGGCAACTTCGACAACTACGCGGGCTACTCCTCCAAGCGCGACGACGTGCTGAACCTCATTGAGGTCGGTAACGGCGAAGGCAAGGTGGGCGGCTCCTCCTACTTTCCCTCCTATGAGGAGTACGACCTCTGCCTGTCCATGGGCTGGCACGTGGCTCCCACCAACAACCAGGATAACCACAAGGGCGCCTGGGGCGACTCCAACACCTGCCGTGACGTTATCCTGACCGACGACTTCTCCGAGATCGGTCTGTACCGGGCTCTGGACGCCCGCCGGGTCTACTCCACCGAAGACCAGAATCTGCGGATCTTCTACGAGCTGCAGGTAGGCGAAGAGACCTTCAAGCTGGGCGACATTGCCTCCGTTTCCGAGGACGCTCAGCCCGAAAAGGTCACCGCCAGAGTGAACGTCAGTGAGCCTGACCGCACCGACCTGATCGCCACCGTGGAGATCATCGGTGAGGCCGGCAAGGTCCTGAAGCGGATCGACGTCAACAACACCTTCTACGACGGCGAGATCGAGCTGGACAACACCGACGGCTACTACTACGTCCGTGTCACCGAGGCCGACGGCCAGATCGCCGTTACCGCCCCCGTGTGGGTCAAGGAAGCCGTTCCCGTGGCCGCCGACCTGGAGACCTCTGCCTCCGTGGCCGCCCAGGGCGAGGCCGAGACCATCACCGCTACCCTGACCAACGGCTCCGAGACTGAGGCTCTGACTCTGACCGGCTACACCGTGCAGGCCGAGGGCCGTGTGCTGGAGCAGCAGTCCGGTCTGACCGAGGCAGTGGCCGCAGGCTCCTCCAAGGTCCTGACCGTTCCCTTCACACCCTCCGTCACCAATCCTCCCGCCCAGAAGACCTACGACATCACCGCGACCTTCAACCTGATCTTCAAGGGCAAGGCTCTGGTCTACACCAAGACCATTTCCGAGACCTCTTATCCCTCCAGTCAGATGACCTACATTGGCCTGGACAAGGGCCACAAGAACTTCTACGTCTCCGGCGACTACGCCAACAACGAGGGCTCCTTCCTCCAGATCTGCGCCGAGCGCGGCATCATCTGCCAGTACATCGAAGAAGGCCAGATGACTAAGGAAAACCTGGCCAAGTTCAAGGCCGTGGTCCTCACGGTGCCCCGCATCAACGAGACCACCATGCCTCCCGTCTGGACGGCGGAAGAGCTGGAAGCCCTGGCTGACTATGCGGCCAACGGCGGCTCCATCATCAACCTCTCCAAGTCCGACCGCTACGACTACGCAGATATGGTGGACGGTGAGGACAGCTACAACTACTCCTCCGCTTCCCTCTCCAACATGATCAACGAGGCCATCGGCGCCCAGACCCGCTTCGTCCGGGGCATCGTGGTGGACAACGACATGAAGGCCAACGAGGCCTACCGTATCTACTTCAACGGCAGAAACCTGGTGGGCGATCACGAATTCACCCAGGGCATCTACCTCTCCTCCACCGGCGAGTACCAGTGGTACAACGGCACCGGCATCACCTACGACCCCTGCGCCCGGTTCACCGACGTGAAGCGGAATCAGTGGTATCACTCCTACGTGGACTTCGCACTGGATTACGGTCTGATGGTCGGCACCACCGCCACCACCTTCAGCCCCAACACCAACCTCACCCGTGAGCAGTTCGTCACCATCCTGTGGCGAATCGCCGGCAGCCCCGAGGCCACCGTGGAAAATCCCTTCCGGGACGTGAAGCCCTCCAACTGGGCTTATCCTGCCATTCTCTGGGCCTATGAGGCGGGCGTCACCGCAGGCAAGAGCGCCGACAAGTTTGACCGCACCTCTGCCGTCAGCCGTGAACAGGTGGCTGTGTTCCTCTACCGCTTTGCCGAGATCAAGGGCATGGATATCACCGCGCAGGCGGATCTGTCCGTCTATCCCGACGCCAACAAGGTCGCCAGCTTCGCCAAGGACGCCATGAAGTGGGCTGTGGCCAGCGGCATGATCTCCGGCAGCGCCGCCGGCGATACCATTCTGCTGGCTCCCAAGGGCACCACCACCCGGGCCATGGGCGCCACCATGCTGAAGGGCTTCGTGGAGCTCAGCGGCGAGACCCTGCCCAAGGCGGAAGGCGCTGTGACCTACCTGGTCGCCCCCTATGACTCCTCCTGGGTTGCCTCCTACAAGGCCAACTTCACCGGCTCCGCCTATGTGCCTGACTATGAGAACGACGTGGTCATGGCAGAAAAAGGCAGCTTCGGCCTGGTCACTGCCGAGCAGCTTCCCGGCGGCGGCTTCCTGGTCTGCGCAGGCGCCTGCTTCATCTCCAACTATGACCTGAAGTACGGCACTCCCTCCAACGAGCAGTACGAGAACTACGGGCTGGTGTGCAACATTCTGGACTTCGTGAAGAACGGAAAGTTCAGCGACACCGTGACCCCCATCGCGGAGGTCCACAACGGCCAGGTGGGTCAGGAGTTCACCGTGGAAGGCTGGATCACCTCCAACGCCTCCGACTATGACAAGGACACTGCCTTCTTCGACTGCATCTACGTGCAGGACGAAACCCGCGGCATCAACTGCTTCCCCGTCTCCGGCTACTACTTCATCGGCGAGCAGGTCCGGGTCCACGGCGGCGTCACCTACTACTGCGGCGAAATTGAGCTGAACCTGGGCACCGATTACAACGGTTCCATTCGGATCATCTCCAATGATCTGAACGTGCTGGAGCCCACCGCGGTCACCTGCGCGGAGGCCATGAGCGACGCCAACATCGGCAACCTGATGAAGGTCTCCGGCACCATCACCGAGATCCACCGCACCGCGGGCGTCATCGACAAGATCTACGTGGACGACGGCTCCGGCGAGCAGGCCATGCTCTTCATCAACGCCTATATCCAGAAGGATTCCACTGCTCTGGACGCCGCCGAGGTCGGCATGCATATCGAGGGCGTGGGCATCGGCTCCCGTGACGTGGACGAGGCCAGCGGCGGCGCTGACGGCCAGATCGGTGACATTGATCCCAGTATGTACATCAAGCGTCTGCGCGTCCGCTCCAGAGACGAGCTGATTATTACCCCCGCGAACTGATTGTTACAAAAGAAGAGCGGCCCCTTGCGGGGCCGCTCCGAACAAAAGCGAGAAGCGGAAGCTGCGGCTTCCGCTTCTCGCTTTATTGGATTACAGGCTTCGGAGCTTCCGCAAAACCGTTTCAAAGTATTCCGGCCGGGGGCAGGTGACGGTGATCTTCTCCCCTGTTCTGGGGTGACGGAAGCTCAGGGCCCGGGCATGGAGGCACTGGCTGTCCTGGCCCAGCTCCGGCTTGGGGCTGCCATAGACCGTATCTCCCAAAATGGGATGGCGGATGTGGGCCATGTGAACCCGGATCTGGTGGGTCCGGCCCGTCTCCAGGCGGCACTCCACCAGGGTGTACTGCCCCATCCGTTCCAGAACCCGCCAGTGGGTCACGGCGGAACGGCTGTTCTTTTCGGTGACCGCCATCTTCTTCCGGTCCACGGGATGACGGCCGATGGGCGCGTCCACGGTGCCCTCGTCTTCCTGAAACCCGCCCTTGACAATAGCCTCATAAGTCCGGGACAGACTGTGATCCTGCAACTGCGCCGCCAGGGCCTGGTGGGCGAAGTCGTTCTTTGCCACGATCAGCAGGCCGGAGGTGTCCTTGTCAATCCGGTGGACGATGCCCGGCCGCAGCTCTCCGTTGATGCCGGAAAGGCTGTTCCGGCAGTGGAACATCAGGGCATTCACCAGAGTGTCGTCCCAGTGGCCGGGGGCAGGATGGACGACCATGCCCTTCGGCTTGTTCAGCACCAGCACGTCCGCGTCCTCCCAGACCACGTCCAGGGGCAGGTCCCGGGGTTCGATGGAGACCTCCTTCACCTCAGGCAGGATCACCTGATAGACGGCTCCGGCCTGGGTTTTGTCCTGCTTTCGCAGGGGCTTTCCCGCCAGGGTCACGGCCCCGGACTCCAGCAGCTTCTGGACTGCGGAGCGGCTCATGCCCTCCAGGGTCTCCGAAAGGAAGACATCCAGGCGGAGACCGGATACTTCAGCTTGTATATTCATAAGCAGATCCACTTCAGGCTTTTTCCTTTTTCCTGTCAAAGAACAGCATATAGACCACCAGAGCGGCGGCGCCGCAGGTGATGAAGATGTCCGCCACGTTGAAAACGGCAAAGTCCATGAACAGGGGCTCGATCATATCCGTCACCTCGCCGGTGAGGGCCCGGTCGATGGCATTGCCCACCGCGCCGCCGCCGATGGCCGCCAGGCACCAGAGCTCGGCAGGCGCCGTAATCACCCGCTTCCAGATCAGAACTGCCAGAACCGCGAAAAAGACCACCACCAGGACCAGGAACAGCCACCGGGCCCCGCTCAGCATGGAAAAGGCCGCGCCGGTGTTGCGCACATAGGTGAGCTGCACCACGCCGGGAATGACCTTTACCCCGGTCCCGTAGGGGATATTGGCCCGAACCAGGGCCTTTGTGATCTGGTCCGCCGCCACGATGAGCGTCATAAGGAGGACCATGGCAAGCCATCTCTTCTTCGTCATTTGGTAGTCCTTTCGTCTCTGGCGGAATGGCCGCTGCGCGCAGCGGCCATTCCGGTTATCCTTTCGTTCCGGGCACCCCGGCGGCCAAATCTCTGGCCGCCCTGCGGGCGCTCTGTTCCGCCCCGTCGATGACGTGGCGCATGAGAATGGTGGAGGTCACGGCACCCACGCCCCCGGGAACCGGGGTGAGGGCGGAGGCCAGCGGGGCGACGGCGTCACTGTCCACGTCGCCGCAGAGCTTACCGCTCTCCAGGTCCCGGTGGATCCCCACGTCCAGAACCACGGCGCCGGGCTTGATAAAGTCCACCCCGATCATGCCCCGGCGGCCAAGGGCCGCCAGAAGGATATCCCCCTCCCTGGCCACGGCGGCCAAGTCGGCGGTGCGGCTGTGGCAGACGGTGACGGTGGCATTGGCCTCCAGCAGCAGCTTAGCGGCGGGCAGGCCCGCGGTCCTGGAGCGTCCCAGGACCACAGCCCGCTTTCCCTCCACGGGGATCTCATAGCGGCGCAGCAGCTCCATACAGGCCTCCGCCGTGCAGGGCACATAGTACGGCAGGTCGTGAAGATTGGCGCAGTCCACGTCCTTTTCCGGCGCGATCAGGGCTGTCACCGCATCCTCGTCCACGTGGTCGGGAAGGGGACGCAGCAGGAGCAGACCGGAAATGAGCATGTCCGCATTGATCCCCCGGATCAACTCGGTCAGGTCCTCCGTGGTCACGTCGGCAGGGAGGATATAGCGCCGCACCCGGACGCCGGTGGCCTTGGCCGCCTTCAGCATTCCCGTTTCATAGCTGACAGCGGCAGGATCCTCCCCTACCCGAATCGTCGCCAGAACCGGGAAAACGTATTCCAGATACAGGGCGTCCACCCGGGCTTTCAGCTCGGATTGAAGCTTTTTTGCAACGGCAGCGCCGTCGAGGATGGTAGGCATGATTCCCCTCCGAGTGGTTGGATTTAGAACAGTCCGGTGATCTTCCCGTTCTCGTCCACGTCGATCTTCTCCGCGGCGGGGACCTTGGGCAGGCCGGGCATAGTCATGATGGAGCCCGTCAGAGCGACCAGGAAGCCGGCGCCGGCGCTGATCTTTACCTCCCGGACGGTGATGGTGAAGTCCTCGGGAGCGCCAAGAACGGTCTGATCGTCGGTAAAGGAATACTGGGTCTTGGCGATGCAGACGGGTAGATTGCCGTAGCCCATCTTCTCGAACTCCGCCAGCTGCTTCTCCACGGCGGCGGGGAAGCTGACGTGCTTGGCGTGGTAGATGCGGTGGCCGATGGTGCGAATCTTTTCCCGCAGGGTGGCGTCCAGCTCATAGCAGAACCGGAACTCGTTGGGCTGGTCGCACAGGCGCAGCACTTCCTTCGCCAGGGTCTCGCCGCCTTCGCCGCCCTTTGCCCAGACCTCGGACAGGGCCACGTTGACCCCCAGCTCCTTGCACTTGGTCTCGATCATGGCAAGCTCCGCCTCGGTGTCGTTGGGGAAGCGGTTGATGGCCACCACGCAGGGCAGGCCGTAGACGTCCTTGATGTTGCCTACGTGGCGCAGCAGATTGGGCAGGCCCTTTTCCAGCGCCTCTAGGTTCTCGGTGTTCAGCTCCGTCTTGGGCACGCCGCCGTTGTACTTGAGGGCCCGGACCGTGGCGACAATGACCACGGCGTTGGGATGCAGACCGGCCATGCGGCACTTGATGTCCAGGAACTTCTCCGCGCCAAGGTCGGCGCCGAAGCCCGCCTCCGTGACGGTATAATCCGCCAGGGACAGCGCCAGCTTGGTGGCAGCCACGGAGTTGCAGCCGTGGGCGATGTTGGCAAAGGGGCCGCCGTGGACAAAGGCGGGGTTGCCCTCCAGGGTCTGGACCAGGTTGGGCCGGATGGCGTCCTTCAGCAGAGCGGTCATGGCGCCCTGGGCCTTCAGATCTCCGGCAGTAACGGGCTTGCCCTCATAGGTATAGGCCACCACAATGCGGCTCAGACGGGTCTTCAGGTCCGCCAGGTCGCTGGCCAGGCAAAGCACCGCCATGATCTCAGAGGCCACGGTAATGTCGAAGCCATCCTCCCGGGGGGTGCCGTTGGCCTTGCCGCCCAGGCCATCCACCACAAAACGAAGCTGACGGTCGTTCATATCCACGCAGCGCTTCCAGGTAATTCGCCTGGGGTCGATGCCCAGGGCGTTCCCCTGCTGAATGTGGTTATCCAGCAGGGCGGCCAGCAGGTTATTGGCCGCGCCGATGGCATGGAAGTCGCCGGTAAAGTGCAGATTGATGTCCTCCATGGGGACCACCTGGGCATAGCCGCCGCCGGCGGCGCCGCCCTTGATGCCGAATACAGGGCCCAGAGAGGGCTCCCGCAGGGCAACCATGGTCTTCTTCCCCAGACGGGTCAGGGCGTCCGCCAGACCGATGGTGGTGGTGGTCTTCCCTTCTCCAGCAGGGGTGGGGTTGATGGCCGTTACCAGGATCAGCTTTCCGGGCTTGCCCACAGGGGCGTCCGCCGGACGGATGATCTTGGCCTTGAACTTGCCGTAAGGCTCAACCCAGGATTCCGGGATTCCGGCCTTGGCGGCAACCTCATAGATGGGCCGCATTTCACAGCTCTGCGCGATCTCGATGTCAGTTCTCATGGCGTCTTTTTCTCCTTAATTTTATTGCGATTTCTCGCAAAAATGGATCATTTCAGATTCCCGTTGCCCTCGTCGCCCACATAGTTCAGGCTGTCCCGCATGACGACCACTACGTCGGCGGGGTAGGCTTGCAGATACTCGGTCAGAGTCATTTCCGTGTATTTGCGGAAGTCCAGGCTTCGGATCTCATTGAAGCTGCCCACGCAGAGCGCCTCCACCGGGTTGGTAAAGGAGTCGCCGACGATCAGAATATTGGGCAGCTCCGGCCGGTTGGTGCGGATCACGGTCTCCCCCATGTCGCCGCCCATGTAGGCGGTGTACTGAATGTGCCGTCCTTCCTCCGGAATCAGGAGCAGGGGTGCGTCGGTTCGCTCTCCGTCGTCCCAGCGCTCGTAAGCGGGAAAAACGGAGGTGTCAAAGATCAGCAAGGGATCCTGAATCGGCGACAGGCCGTAGAGCTTTCGGCTGTAGGTGCCGTAGAAGCTCTGCTCCGCCGGGCGAATGCGGAGAGAATCCCGGTCCAGGATGGGCACCGTCAGGCCCCGGTCATTGCACCACCCGCAGATGGCCTGGTAGCTCAGATATGCCCCAAGGAAGTTGTAATGGTGATCCACGGTGGAGTAGTAGGGCTTGGGACTGCCCCCCGCCGCCACAAACACGTCGTGGGAATAAAGCGCGGAGAAGCCAGCCTCCGCCAGGGCGGTACGGAAGGCCGCCGCGCAGTTTTCGTAATAATCTACATGGGTGTGGAGGTAGACGGGATAGCCCTCCCGGAAGACCACAGACTGGCCTTCGACGCCATAGAACAGGAACAGGCCCCCCCGATTTTCCACCGCCTGCCGGACAGGCTCCAGCCGGGCCACAGCCTCCCGGGCCAGGCGGTCGTAGTCGTCGCTGCCGAAGTCCTTCTCCCCCAGGTAGGGCAAGAGCGCCTCCCGGGAGATCATCACGTCGTTCACCAGCACCTGTTTTTTGGCGTTCAGCCGCAGCCAGAGCCAATCCCGCATCATATTATCGCGGAAGGCTGCATGGTCGGCAAAATAGTCATCCCAGCCCCGGAAATAGCTTCCGTCCAGGAGACTTTCCCCGGAAAACTCCGGGTGGGCGGCCAGATAACGGTTTTCATACTCGGAGATTTCCTGTCGGCGGCCCAAAAAGGAAGCAAGCAGAAACGCTGCGGTGAGAAGAATCAGGCAGAGCACAAAGCCCCGTTTTACAGGCCGCATGGGCACACCCCCTCAGAACCGGAAATAGATAAAGGCGTTGAAGCTGCTTCCGGTGAGGGCCAGCACGGAAAGCACCAGCACGGCCAGCAGCCAGAGACAGCGCAGCAGCTCCGCCCAGGGCTTGTCTTTCCCCAGACGGAACAGTTTCAGGGGCAGCGGCGTGCAGAGGGCAAGGCCAAAGAGAAACTCCGGCACATTCTGCCGCAGCACCAGCAACGCGTAGCCGAAATCGCCCCGGAAGCGGAAGAGGTCGGAAAAATAGCCCCCCAACTGGGACAGGTCCGTGCAGTTGAAGATCACCCAGCCCAGCATGATCAGGATCACGGCATAGACATGGCCCGCAGCGGCAGGCAGCTTCTTCAGAAGTCTGCCCAAAAAGAGCTTCTCCAAAATCAGCAGGACGCAGAAATACAGTCCCCAAAACACAAAATTCCAGGAAGCGCCGTGCCAAAGACCGGTGAGACCCCAGACCACGAAAAGGTTCAGAATCTGCCGGGGCAGGCCCTTTCGGTTGCCGCCCAGAGGGATATAGACATAGTCCCGGAACCAGGAGGACAGGGAGATATGCCAGCGCCGCCAGAATTCCGTGATGCTCTTGGAAATATAGGGATAGTTGAAATTTTCCAGAAAGTGAAAGCCGAACATCCTGCCCATGCCGATGGCCATATCGGAGTATGCGGAGAAGTCAAAATAGATTTGCAAACCGTAGAGCAGGGCTCCCAGCCAGGCCGTGGCCGTGTTCCGGACGCCGGATTCCATGGCGAAAATAACCTCCGCCTCCCGTCCAAAGGCGTTGGCCAGCAGGAGCTTTTTGCCCAGGCCCATAATGAAGCGCTGGAGGCCGGCGTAGATTTCGTCGAAGGACTGAGTCCTGCCGGTAATCTCGGCGGAAATCGTCTCATAGCGAACCACCGGGCCAGCCACCAGCTGGGGAAAGAGGGAGACGTAAAGGGCCACATAGAGGGGATTGCGCTGGGCCTCCGTCTTGCCCCGGTAGACGTCGAAGACGTAGCTCATGGACTGGAACGTAAAGAAGGAAATGCCGATGGGCATGATGATCTCCGGCACAGACAGGTTCAGGGAGAACAGACTGTTGGCCGTCCGCAGGAAGAGGCCCGTGTACTTGAAGTACGCCAAGGCCCCCAGACAGACCAGCAGCTCCAGCCCCAGGCCCAGCCGCCGCAGAAGACGGCGTTCCCCGGCCCGGGAGATGATCCGGGCGCTGAAATAGCTGACGGTAATCACGGCCAGCATCAGGAGCACGCCCTTGCTCTCCCCCCAAAAATAGAAGAACAGGGAGCAGGCCAGAAGCACCAGATTCCGGGCTGTGCGAAAGCGCTCCGGAATGATAAAATAGCAAAAGCAAACCGCCGGGAAAAAAACCATTAAAAAGGTAAAGCTGCTAAAAACCATGCTCGTTCCTCAATCTTCCGTTTCTGAATCGGTTGGGCAGCACGCCCTTCGCCCCCGGCTCGGGGCAGTCATTTCAGGTCGCCGTTGCCCTCATTGCCGACGAAGTTCAGGTTGTCTCGGACAATCACCACGGCGTCCGCCGGATGAAGGGCCAGATATTCTGTGAGGCTCATTTCCTGATAGTGGCGAAAATCCAGGCTTCGAACTTCGTTGAAGCTGTAGACACAGAGCGCCTCCACGGGATTCGTGAAGGAATCGCCGACGATCAGAACGCTGGGCAGATCCGGGCGGTTGGTCTGGATGACCGTCTCTCCCTTGTCGCCGCCCATGTAGACGGTGTACTGCACCTTCTCCCCTCCGTCCGGCAGATTCAGCAGCGGTGCGTCGGTGCGAACTCCGTTATCCCAGCGGCTATAGGCCGGAAACGTGTCTGTGTCAAACACCGTGATCTGCTCCCGAATGGGGGAAAGATCGTACAGACGGCGGCTGTAAGAACCATAGAACTCTCCGGGCAGCCGGTACAGGCCCAGCTGATCCGCCTCCGCCACCGGGAACGGGGAAAGATCCGGCGCAAGCACTTCACAGATAGCCCGGTAAGTCTCATAGGCTCCGAAGAAATTGAAATGATGATCCACAGCAGAATAGTAGGTCAGCTGATCTTGCCCGCCAAGCCTGTCTCGGAGAAAGAGAGTCCGAATACCCGCCTCCTCACAGGCCGCCCGAAAGGTGTCTGCCATTGTCTCATAGTAATCACTCTTGCTGTAAAGATAAGAGGGATAGCGATCCGCCAACGCGGTTCGCTGCTCATCCACGCCCACGTACAGAAAGCGGCTTCCTGCTGTCTCCACCTTAGCTTGCAGCTCTGCCAGACGGCCAACAGCGGCATTGACAGGCGCATCATAATCGTAGTCACTATAATCCCGGTAGGACAGCAACGGAAGCAGGGCATCCTTTGTGATAACCACATCGTTGGAGACAACCACCCGTTTCAGGTAGATCTGAAGCCACAGATATTCCCGCATTCGATCGTCTCTGTGGTAAATGTGATCTGAAAAATAATCGTCCCAGCCCCGGAAGTAGCTGCCATCCCACACCCCGTTCAGGGAAAAGCCGGGATGGGCAGCCAGAGACCGGTTCTCATAAAGAGAGACTTCCTGCCGTCTGTCCCGGAAGGAGAGGAGCAAAAACAGTGTGGAAATTCCGATTATGACAATAAGGAAGCCTCGTTGGATGTTCTTCATCTATACTCTCCTTGCAAACAGGAGTACCGTGCTGGAACCGTCCCCGTTCAGGATAAAAAGTCCTTCTTGTGTTCCAAAAAGACCCGAACCAGCTCCGGGTCAAACTGGCGCCCGGCCTCGGTACGCAGAATCTCCACCGCCTCGTCAAAGGAAAATGGTTCCTTGTAGCAGCGCTCGGACACCAGAGCGTCGAAAACGTCCGCGATGGCCATAATCCGCGCCGCCAGTGGGATTTCCTCCCCCTTGCGGCCCTCGGGGTAGCCGGAGCCGTCCCAGCGCTCATGGTGGAACTTGGCAATGTCCGCGGCAAAGGAGACGTAATCCTCGTCGGTAAGCCCGAACATGACCTTGCGCACAACCCTGCCGCCCTCGGCGGCATGGCGCTTCATGGCCTCGTATTCCTCGTCGGTCAGCCGGGCGGGCTTTTGGAGGATGCGGTCCGGCACCAGAATTTTGCCGATGTCATGCAAGGGAGCCAGCATGGTCAGAAGAGAAATAAACCGGTCGGTCAGCTGGTCTGAATACACGCCATCCGCCTTCGCCTTCTCTGCCAGCAGCTTCACGTATAGGCCCGTGCGGGCAATATGCTGGCCGGTCTCCAGATCCCGGCTCTCGATCAGGTTTGCCATGCCGAAGACCATTTGGGTCTGCATATCGGTAATGCGCTGCTGCTTGAGGAACAGGTCCTCCTGGGAATCCTGCTGCATGAGATCGTTGAAATAGATATAGCAAAGGGTTGCGCTGATGGCAATGGCCAGATAGGTGATGTTCACGCGAAACACGGCCATCGGCACAATCCCCGCAATCAGGACCACCAGGACCATCGCAATCGTTCTGGTGTCCTTGTGGCGGAACCGACGCCCCACCAGAATCATATTGCGAATCAGATAGGCCATGCTGATCACGTCAAGGATCCCGTAGATGACAAAGAACAGCGGGCCGCGGCTGTACCCGGCATCATCAAATCGAAAGACCCAGCCGAAACAGGCTGCCACGGTCTCCGCCAGCAGATTGACGGCGAAAAAGGCCGCTACAAACCGTCCCCGGTGGTGGATGCCCAGCGCACCGGAAAACAGCACCCCCAGCAGGGGCACGCCGGAAAACTGCAGGACGGTGATAATCGTCAGAAACAGTGCGCGGGAAGGTCTGTATTCTGTGCGAAGCGCAATGAATTCCGCCGCCGCGCAGAACGCGACCGACAGGAAGGTTGCCAGATACCAGGCCTTCTGCCCCCGGGTAAAGCCGGAATAGCCCGCCACATGCAGAATCATGGCCAGCATCAGCAGCTCCGTCAACAAGAAGATACTCGCATAATAGTCCATGTTTGCGCCTCCTGTTTCCCTCGTCCGGTTGCTTGTCCTCTATCCGCAGTCTTTTCCCTCCGCGCCCTGTCTCCTGTTCCTGTATTTCCGCTGTGTTCAGCCGCCGATATGCTCCGCCAGCCAGGCGCGAAGCTCCGAAATGGGCACCCGGACCTGCTCCATGGTATCCCGATCCCGGATGGTGACGGCGTTGTCGGGCTCAATCCCCTTCTCGGGGTCGCCCACGGTATCGAAGTCCACGGTGACGCAGTAGGGGGTGCCGATCTCGTCGGCCCGGCGGTAACGCTTGCCGATGGAGCCGGTGTCGTCATAGTCCACCATGAAGAACTTGGCCAGCTCGTCCCGGAGCTCCATGGCCTTGTCTCCCAGCTTTTTGGACAGAGGCAGGATGGAGGCCTTGATGGGGGCAATGGAGGGCTTCAGGTGCAGAACCACCCGGACGTCGTTCTTCTCCGCGTCCACCAGCTCTTCGTCGTAGGCCTGGCAGAGCAGCGCCAGGACGGTACGGTCCAGGCCGTAGGTACTCTCCACGATATAGGGGATATAGCGCTCGTTGGTGTAGGGATCCAGATAATCCATCTTCTGACCGGAGTACTCCTGGTGGCGGGTCAGGTCGAAGTCGGTGCGGTCGTGGGTGCCGTTGATCTCGCCCCAGCCCAGGGTCGGGAAGAGGAACTCGATGTCGCAGGCAGCCTTGGCATAGTGGGCCAGCTTCTCATGGTCGTGGAAGCGGAGGTTCTCCGCGGGCAGGCCCAGGTCCTCGTAGAACTGTCTGCCGTAGTTTTTAAAATATTCGTAGAGCTCCAGATCGTCGCCGGGCTTGCAGAAGGTCTGGAACTCCATCTGCTCGAACTCGATGGTGCGGAAGGTGAAGTTGCCCGGGGTGATTTCGTTGCGGAAGGCCTTGCCGATCTGGCCGATGGAGAAGGGCAGCTTGGCCCGCATGGAGCGCAGCACGTTGGGATAGTTCACATACTCGCCCTGGGCGTTCTCGGGGCGCAGATAGATGACGCTCTTGGCGTCGTTGGTGACGCCCCGGTAAGTCTGGAACATCAGGTTGAATTCCCGGATGTCGGTAAAGTTATGCTTGCCGCAGTTGGGGCAGGGAACGGAATGGGCCTTGATGTAGTCGAACATCTCTTCCTTGGTCATGCCGTCGGCATGGGCCTCGGGGTCAAATTCGTCGATCAGATTATCGGCCCGGAAGCGCATTTTGCACTCCTTGCAGTCCAGCAGGGGGTCGGAGAAGGAGCCCACGTGGCCGCTGGCCTCCCAGACCCGGGGGTTCATCAGAATGTCCGCGTCCACCTCAAAGGAGTTGTGCCGCTCCTGGATGAAGCGCTTGCGCCAGGCGTCCTTGACGTTGTTCTTCAGGCGGGCGCCCAGGGGGCCGTAGTCCCAGGTGTTGGCCAGGCCGCCGTAGATCTCGGAGCCCGCGAAGATAAAGCCCCGGTTCTTGCACAGGGCCACGATCTTGTCCATGGTTTTTTCGGTGTTATTCATGAGAGGATTTCCTTCCTGTCGGTATTTCGTCGGATCGGTTTTATCACGATCTAAGCCTGCCCGCATTATACCCGATTTCCTAAAAAATTTCTACCCCTTTTTTCGTAATTTCACAAAAAAAGGGGTAGAAGTTTGTTGAAATTGTACGGGTCCGGAAGCGTGGATGCACGCACGCATCGTGTTTCGAATGCGGGGGGACCGGAAACCGTCGGAATGTGCAGTGCACGCCGTTCACCGAGCCATTGTCACCGGCATCAATCAGACCGCAGCCAGGCTTCAGGATGAGCTGGCTGACGAAGTCGGCTGTGATCTGGTGGAGGTCAGCGCCCACGCGTGGGCCCGGCCGGAGCACGCCGAATGGCAGGGAAAGATCTATTCTCGCTCCGGGAAGAGTGAGAAATACCCGGATTTCCGCAGCTCCACCGGCTACGGTACCGGCGCGGGGCTCTGCGGGTGGAACTGCCGCCATACCTTCGGCCCCTACATCGAGGGCAGCCCCCGGGTCTGGACTGATGAAAAGCTGGCCGAGCTGAACGCGCCGAAGTATGAGTACCAGGGGGAGCAATTCACCGAGTATGAGGCCCGACAGAAGGAGAATTACTTCGACCGGCAGATCCAGCGCTGGCATCGGGAGGCCGAGGCCATGAAAGCCGCCGGGCAGGATCCCTCTGAGGCCCGGGCGAAGGTGAAGGCCTGGACTACCAAAAAGCGGGATTTCCTGCAAAACCGGGTGGATTTGCCGAGCCAATCAGCTGATTTGACAGATCACAGGAAACAGCAACTTTCCTCGCTCCGGGCAAAAAATATAACAAATGTTATAGCGTCAAAAGGAAGGGAAACTTACGAAGAGATTACTGGGCGTTGGTATCCAGACGCAACACCTAGCAGTCATGAAGTCAAGGATTTACTGGAATATACCGCACCTGATGGGAAAACATATAAGGTTGACGGGCATCATGTAAAGTTTACGTATACCAAGCATGAAAAAGAAATCGCCGAACTTCTCGAAAGAGAAAATGGCGGCGAAATCTACATGGTTCCGAAGGTGGATAACCCGCAAAACGTAAGAACTCCTGATTATCTTTTTCATGGCAAGGGGTACGACCTTAAAACGATTGCTCCCCAAGCTGGACAAAACACGCTATACAACAGAACGAAGAAAACTTCCGGGCAAACAAAGAATGTTATTCTTGATATTACAAAATCTGGGTTAACCGATGAAACGGTAAAAGAGCAAATCAAAAAGATATTTTGGTCAAAAGAAACACAATTCGTTGATGAGATTGTAATAGTCAATGGAGAATCAATCGTAGGAGTTTACAAAAGGAAAAAAAGGGGCTGACACATCGCCACATCTCCAATAGGAGAATACAAGTCGGCAATGATCAACCTCTTAGCTATTATATACCACATTTTAAGAAAAAATGCAAGCGTTTTTTGGAGTTGAATATCGTGATTTATGGTTACGTGCGCGTGTCCACGAGGGAGCAGAACGAGGAGCGGCAGATAATTGCCATGCGGGAGTTCGGCGTCGAGAAGATCTTCACGGACAAGCAATCCGGCAAGGATTTCAACCGGCCGGAATTTCAGAAGCTGCTCCGGAGGCTGAAACACGGCGACGTGCTGGTCGTGCACAGTCTCGACCGCTTCGGGCGCAACTATGACGAGGTGATCGAGCAATGGAAAACGATCACAAAGGACAAGCAGGCCGACATCGTCGTGCTGGATATGCCCCTGCTGGACACCCGGAACGACAAAAATCTGACCGGACGGCTGATCGCTGACATTGTGCTTCAGCTTCTCGCCTACGTCGCCCAGACTGAGCGCGAAATGATCCGCAAGCGCCAACGCGAGAGCCCTGGAAGAGGCGGCGTTTCGCGTGCTTGGGGGGCATGACGTTGACAGCACCGCCGAAATGATGGGAAGGCTGATGCGAGAATACGACCACGCAGTATATGAGCGGGTGATGCGTGAGACCTGGCCGTTTTAGGCCGGGACGAATGGGCGGGCTGATAGCCCGCGCTACAATACCGTTGACGAAAGCGCGATGCAGAAGCACCGGGCTTTTTTCATACCATTTTTGTCCGGCTCAGGACGCAAAAGGGAGCATCCCCGGCAGAGGCGACCTGCGGCAACAAAGCGAAGGGAAGAAAGGAACCACATGAAACGCGAAGACATTAAGAACCTGCTGCCCGACATCTCCAAGGAGAACCTGGACGCTATCATGGATCTGCACAGCGCCGACGTGGGCGCCCACAAGCAGAACGTGACGGCGCTCACCACCGAACGGGATCAGCTGAAGACGCAGCTGGAAGATGCCAACAAGCAGATCCAGTCCTACAAGGATATGGACGTGGACGGCATCAAGAAGGCCGCCGCGGATTGGGAAGCCAAGCACGCTGCCGACACCAAGGCCCTCCAGGACAAGCTGGACGCGGCCAACTACGGCTTCGGCGTGGAGCGGGCCGTGGCGGGGCTGAAATTCAGCTCTACGGCGGCCAGGAATCAGTTTGTGGCCGATCTCACCGCCAAGAAGCTGCCCTTGCAGGAGGGGAAGCTCCTGGGTCTGGACGATTACGTCAAGGGCTACAAAGAGCCCACCAAGGAGGATTATGCAACCTACTGTTACGTATGGACGTGCGAATGGACAGAGGCGAACACAGGCGAAGGGACAGAAGAATACCGCGGCGAGGTGGATTTCCAGTGGATACAGACAGAAACAGAAAAATATCGCGTCGTGGATGCAGTGGATTTCCAGTGGCTAAGCAGCCTTATCTCCTGGGAAGAGAATGAATGACGAAGAGCTTCCGGGAACGGCTTTCCGGAAGCTCTTTATCGCTCTTACGTAATCATCCTGCAGGCAGGGGCGGGCGAATGGCCCGCGCTACCGATGGGTACGTCCGGGCGGGGAAGCGCGGACGGCAGAGTGCCGTCCCTACGGGCTCTGAACCACACGCCATGCGGACGAGCGATGCTCGCCCCTACGCACTCTGAACCCTGAACCTTATCCCATGGCGCGCCGGTTAAGTGACGGCCCAAATATGCAAGCCGTTGCGCAGCATATTTGGTTGCCGGAACTTATGCAGAACTGTGCGCCGCTACCGATCATGCGCCGTGTGCTATGAGCCATGAGCTATGAGCTCTGAACCCTGATCCCTACTCGCTGCGCAGGGCGGTGACCGGGTCCTGTCTCGCCGCCTTGCGGGAGGGGATCAGGCCGCCCAGAAGGGTCAGGACGATGGACAGGGCCACCAGGATGGCGGCTGCCGTAACCGGGAAATAAGCGCGGATGTTCACCTCTCCCGCCACGGAAGCAATGATCCGGTTGGCGGGGATCAGCAGCAGATAGGTGATCCCCACGCCCAGGAGACCGGCCATAGCGCCGATGATGAAGGTCTCCGCGTTGAAGACCTCGGAGATGTTCCGTTTGGAGGCGCCGATGGCCCGGAGAATGCCGATCTCCTTCCGGCGCTCCAGCACGGAGATATAGGTAATCACGCCGATCATCACCGAGCTCACCACCAGAGAGACCGCCACAAAGGCAATCAGCACGGCGGAGATCGCGTCCACAATGTCCGTCACGGAGCTCATGAGCGTATCCACCAGGTCGGTGTAGGTAATGACCTTGTCCGGGTCCTCCCGCTCCATCCGGGCGTTATAGTCCGCCAGGATATCCTTGATCCGGCCCTTGCCGGCAAAATCTCTGGGATAGATGGTGATGGAGGAGGGATTCTCGTCCGTGGCGTAGCCCAGCTTCCGGAGGTTGCCGGCGTAGGTATTGGTCTGCTTGGACATCAGGGCCGTCATCAGATCCCGGAGCTCCGCCGGGTCCATGTTCATGGAGAAGGCCTCGGCCAGGGCCTCGGGGTCGATCTGGAAGGCGTCCTGCAAATTGGCGGCAAACTGCTCCGTCAGGCCGGAGAGATTCTCCGCAATGGCCTCGGTGAGCTGTTCCGTCAGGCCGCCCATGGCGGACTCCATAGCCTTGCCGATGGCGGAGCCCATAGAGGCGGAATAGCGGGAGAACAGGGCTGCCGCCTTGGCTTCGAGGCCGGAGGTGTCCACAGCCTTGGAGACGGCCTCGGTGAGAAGGGCTGAAGCCTCTTCGGAGGACAGGTAGTCGGTGAAGGACTGGCCCAGGGACTCGAAGCCCGGCACGCCGTTTTCTGCGGCGTAGGTCTCATAGCCCTCATAGACCGCCTCGGTCAGGGCCTGAATCTGCTCGGCAGAGAGGGTAAAGTCCATAGCCCGGTCCAGCATCTGGCCTGCGGCGGCTTCCAGGGCCGCTCGGGCCTCCTCCGTTTGCAGATAATCAGAAAGGTAGGCCAGGGGCAGCGCTGTGCCCTCCGGGTCCTGCTGAGCGGCATAGTCCTCATAACCCGCCAGGACGGAGACCAGGAGCAGCTCCAGCTCCTCGGGGGTCACCGCCGCAGCGCCGTTCTCCTCCAGCGCCTGCCGGATCCCCGCCTCCACGATCTGCCGGGCGGCGTCGGAGCTCAGATACTCCCGCAGCGCCCCCGCCAGTCGGGTGGGGTCGGTGGCCGGGTCCTGCCGGGCCTGGGCATACCAGCCGGAAAGAAGCTGGGTGAACAGATCCCGCAGATCCTCGGCGCTGATTTGCAGCTTGACGCCGGACATCAGGTCGGCAATGTCCCGCTGGGAGAGCCTGGGCATGGCGGCGGAAAAGGCGTTGGGGTCCACCGCGCCGGAGAGATCCAGTCCGGAAAAGTCCAGCTCAGACAGGTCAAAGGCGGAAAGGTCCAGGTCGCCTTCCTCTCCCAGATCAAACTGGAACGCCTTGGAAATGGCTTCCTCGTCCACGGAGAAGAGGGCGGAAAGATCCATATCCCGGTCCCGCTCGGTTTCCCCGAAGGGCAGGCCGGTGAATACATCAGTGGATTGGTCGGCAAGCTGCTGCCGGGTCACGTCGCTGTCGGCGGAGAGCTCCCGCAGATGGTCCGCCAGAGAGGCGGGGAACGCGATGCCGTACATCAGCGTGGGATTGCTCATGTCCTCTTTGGGCATAACCACACCCACCACCGTCAGGTCTCCGGCGTTCTCCAGGGCCTTGCGAAGCCAGACCTCATCGGAGGAGCGGTCTGCCCAGACATGATAATCCGTATCGTAGGAATACAGAGCAGAGGCCGGGAGCACCTTGAAAGAGATTCCCAGCAGATCCGTGTAGCGCAGCCGCAGGGAGGGTCCCTCCGGTTCCACCGTCTCACCCTGGGAAAAGCGGCGGACCATTTCTTCCAGCTCCGCCGGGTCCTTCAGACCCAGGGCGTAGAGGGCAAGGTCTGGAATCCAGCCGCCCTTGGTCAGCACCACCACGCACTCATTCCAGTCCTCCGGCCAGTGGCCGGCCATCACGTCGTACTGGTTCTCATAGAGGGCCGGCTCCGAGGGCATGACCCGGAAGGAATCGGTGGAGGTAAACTGGGAGAGCATAGAGCTCATGCCTTCGGCAGAGGTAAAGCCCATGGCCGCAAAGGTGCTGTCCGGGTTCACCTGGCGCACCCGCTCCTCGCTGAGGGCGTAGATCCGGGGCGTGATATTGTAATCATAGGTAATGCTCTGCACATGGTCGTAGACGTCCGTCTCACCGGATTCCAGGTAGGCCCGGAGGGCAGTCAGGTCGTTGACGCTGACCCGGGAGAAGAGGCTGGTCACGGTCTTCCACTCCCGGACCTCCGCGTCGTCCCCTTCCTCCCGCTCTCCCGCACGGCCCTGGTTTCGGTTCATCAGGGTGGCCAGATCAAAGCTGGTATCGGTGATCTGCAGCGGATAGCTTTTCAAAGTGTCTTCCTCTACAGACTGAATATAGCGGTCCACGCCGTTGGACATGGACAGGATCATGGCGATGCCGATGATGCCGATGGACCCGGCAAAGGCCACCAGCAGAGTGCGGACCTTTTTGGTCCAGAGGTTGTTAAAGCTCAGGCTCAGAGCCGTCAACACCGACATGGAGGCCTTGCCCAGGTTCCGGTGGACCGGGGGCTCCTCCGACTCCGGGTCATAGGGGTCGGTGTCGTCGGTAATCCGTCCGTCCTTCAGTCGGACGATGCGGGTGGCGTACTGATCCGCCAACTCCGGGTTGTGGGTAACCATGACCACAAGCCGGTCTCTGGCCACCTCCTTCAGCAGCTCCATCACCTGCACGGAGGTTTCGCTGTCCAGGGCGCCGGTGGGTTCGTCGGCCAGGAGGATGTCCGGGTCGTTCACCAGAGCCCGGGCGATGGCCACCCGCTGCATCTGGCCGCCGGAAAGCTGGGCGGGCTTCTTGTGGATATGCTCCGCCAGTCCAACCTTTACCAGGGCCTCCCTGGCCCGGCGGCGGCGCTCCCGCGGGGAGACGCCGGAGATGGTCAGGGCCAGCTCCACGTTGGCCAGAATGGTCTGGTGGGGGATCAGATTGTAGCTCTGGAACACAAAGCCCACCGTGTGATTTCGGTAAGAGTCCCAGTCCCGGGCGGAATACTTCCGGGTGGAGACCCCGTTGATGATAAGCTCCCCCGAATCATAGCGGTCCAGGCCGCCGATGACGTTCAGCAGGGTGGTCTTTCCGGAGCCGCTGGGTCCGAGAATGGCCACAAATTCGTTGTCCCGCAGGCTCAGGCTCACCCCGTCCAAAGCACGCTGCACCAGCGCGCCGGTTTTATATACTTTTTTTACGTCCTTGATTTGCAGCATGGGGCTCGCCTCCCATCAAAAAATGCTTATTCTTGCTCCAGATTATACACAAAAACCGCCGCAGAGAAAAGGGGGCGGCTATTCATTTTAAAAAAAGTTTACATTTCCGTTAAGAAGAACAAAGCAGAAGCCCGGAAAAACCCTGGATTTTGTGATTTTGACAAGGAAAAACCGGGAAAGTCTTCTTGACTTCCCGGCCCGCATGTGCTATAATAGGACTCCAATATGCGAATCTATGCCCATTTGCAATCTTCACCCTTACATTGGCAGTATACCATAACGCGGGAAAAAATGCAAGCGGGTGTTTTGAGAAACAGTAAACCCACCCGGGCGTATCAAATTGTTTAACATGAATTTCATATACGAAAGGCAGTGATGAACCCACATGGCATTGGTGAAAGACAAGTACTTCGGCAAGACCCTCCGCAAGAGCTACGCCAAGTACGAGGAAATTCTGGAGATGCCCAATCTGCTGAAGATCCAGAAGGATTCCTACAACTGGTTCCTGGAAGAAGGCCTCCACGAGGTCTTCCGGGACACGGACGCCATCACCGACTACACCGGCAATCTGGAGCTCACCTTCCTGGATTACTCCATGAACGACAAGCCAAAGTACACCGTGGAGGAATGCAAGGAGCGGGACGCCACCTATGCTCGGCCCATCAAGGTCAAGGTCCGTCTGCGCAACAAGGAGACCGGCGAGATCAAGGAGCAGGAAATCTTTATGGGTGATTTCCCCCTGATGACCAACGGCGGCACCTTTGTCATCAACGGTGCGGAGCGCGTCATCGTCTCCCAGATCGTCCGCTCCCCCGGCATGTACTATGCCGACGAGGTGGACAAGGCCGATCAGCACTCCTACACCGCCCAGATCATTCCCTATCGCGGCGCCTGGTTGGAGTATGAGACCGACGTGCAGAACGTCTTTTACGTCCGGATCGACAAGAACCGCAAGCTGCCCATCACCTGCCTGATTCGCGCGCTGGGCGTCAACACCGACGCCGAGATTCTGGAGCGCTTCGGCGACGATCCCCGGATCACCGCCACCCTGGAGAAGGACACCTGCCACAGCCCCGAGGAGAGCCTGCTGGAGATCTACCGCAGACTGCGCCCCGGCGAGCCCCCCACGGTGGACAACGCCCGCTCCTACCTGGAGGCCCTGTTCTTTGACGACCGCCGCTACGACGTGTCCAAGGTGGGCCGCTATAAGTTCAACAAGAAGATGGATATGTGGTGGCGTCTGGCCGGCAACGAGCTGGCCCAGCCCATCGCCGACCCCCTGACCGGCGAGATCATCGCCGAGCCCGGCAAGGTCCTCACCCGGGAAGAGGCCAAGGCCATTTCCGCCCGGGGCGTCAACGAGGCAGTGCTTCTGGTCAACGGTAAGGAGCTCAAGGTCTTCTCCAACAACATGGCGGATATGTCCCAGTTCGTGGACTTCGACCCCAAGCAGTTCGGCATCAAGGAGAAGATCGACTTCCCCACCCTGAAAACCCTGCTGGAGCAGGCCAAGGCCGAGAACTGGACCACCGAGGAGTGGGGCTACGCCATTGAGGATCACGCCGACGAGCTGATGCCCAAGCACATCACCCCCAACGACATCCTGGCCTCCATCAACTATCTGATCTGCGTGGCCAACGGCGTGGGCACCACCGACGACATCGACCATCTGGGCAACCGCCGCCTGCGCTGCGTGGGCGAGCTGCTGCAGAACCAGTTCCGGGTGGGCTTCACCCGCCTGGAGCGGGTCATCCGGGAGCGCATGACGGTCCAGGATCTGGAAACCGTCACCCCCCAGAGCCTCATCAACATCCGGCCCGTAACCGCGGTCATCAAGGAGTTCTTCGGTTCCTCTCCCCTGTCCCAGTTCATGGACCAGAACAACCCCCTGGCGGAGCTGACCCACAAGCGCCGTCTGTCCGCCCTGGGCCCCGGCGGTCTGTCGAGAGAGCGCGCCTCCTTCGACGTCCGTGACGTTCACTATTCCCATTATGGCCGCATGTGCCCCATCGAGACCCCCGAAGGTCCCAACATCGGCCTGATCAACTATCTGGCCTGCTTCGCCAAGATCAACGAGTACGGCTTTGTGGAGGCTCCCTTCCGCAAGCTGGAAAAGGTCTATGACGAAAACGGCAAATACGTCGGCTCCAAGGTCACCGACCAGGTGGACTACATGACTGCCGACGTGGAGGACGACTTCCGGGTGGCCCAGGCCAACGAGCCTGTGGACGAGAACGGCTTCCTGGTCAACGCCCGTGTCACCTGCCGTCACCGCAACGAGATCATCGCCGTGGACCGGGAGCAGATCGACTACATCGACGTCTCCCCCAAGATGATGGTCTCCGTGGCTACCGCTTTCATCCCCTTCCTGCAGAACGACGACGCCAACCGTGCCCTGATGGGCGCCAACATGCAGCGTCAGGCCGTTCCGCTGATGGTCACCGAGGCGCCCATCGTCGCCACCGGCGTGGAGCATAAGTGCGCCGTAGACTCCGAGGTCTGCGTGAAGGCCGCGGGCGCCGGCGAGGTCACCAAGGTCTCCGCCGACTGGATCACCGTCCGCTACGACGACGGCTCCGTCATCGACCACAGGCTCACCAAGTTCGCCCGCTCCAACCAGGGCACCTGCGTCAACCAGCGGCCCATCGTCTCCGTGGGCGAACGGGTGGAAGAAGGCCAGGTCATTGCCGACGGTCCCGCCTGCTCCCAGGGCGAAATCTCCCTGGGCAAGAACGTGCTCATCGGCTTCATGACCTGGGAAGGCTACAACTACGAGGACGCCATTCTGCTGAACGAGCGTCTGGTCCGGGAGGACGTCTTCACCTCCATCCACATTGAGGAGTACGAGACCGAGGCCCGGGATACCAAGCTGGGGCCCGAGGAAATCACCCGGGACATCCCCAACGTGGGCGAGGATACCCTGAAGGATCTGGACGAAGAGGGCGTCATCCGCGTGGGCGCTGAGGTCACCTCCGGCGACTACCTGGTGGGCAAGGTCACCCCCAAGGGCGAGACCGAGCTCACCGCCGAGGAGCGTCTGCTCCGGGCCATCTTCGGCGAGAAGGCCCGGGAGGTCCGCGACTCCTCCCTGAAGGTTCCCCACGGCGAGAGCGGCATCATTGTGGACGTCAAGAAGTTCACCCGTGCCAACGGCGACGAGATGGCCCCCGGCGTCAACAAGGTGGTTCGCGTCTACATCGCCCAGAAGCGTAAGATCTCCGTGGGCGACAAGATGGCCGGCCGCCACGGCAACAAGGGCGTCGTTTCCCGGGTCCTGCCCGAGGAGGATATGCCCTTCCTGCCCGACGGCACTCCCTTGGACATCGTGCTGAACCCCCTGGGCGTCCCCTCCCGTATGAACATCGGTCAGGTGCTGGACGTCCACCTGGGCTACGCCGCCAAGACCCTGGGCTGGAAGGTCTCCACCCCCATCTTCGACGGCGCCAACGAGAAGGACATCCGGGACACCCTGAAGCTGGCAGGGCTCCGGGAGGACGGAAAGTCCATCCTCTACGACGGCCGTACCGGCGAGCAATTCGACAATCTGGTTACCGTGGGCTGGGTTTACTTCCTCAAGCTCCACCACCTGGTTGACGACAAGATTCACGCCCGTTCCACCGGCCCCTACTCTCTGGTTACCCAGCAGCCTCTGGGCGGCAAGGCCCAGTTCGGCGGCCAGCGCTTCGGCGAAATGGAAGTCTGGGCCCTGGAGGCCTACGGCGCTGCCTACACCCTGCAGGAGATCCTGACGGTGAAGTCCGACGACGTCACCGGCCGTGTGAAGACCTACGAGGCCATCGTAAAGGGCCACAACGTACCCACCCCGGGCGTACCCGAGTCCTTCAAGGTTCTGGTCAAGGAGCTCCAGTCCCTGTGTCTGGATATCAAGGTTCTGGACGAGCGGGGCGACGAGATCGAGCTCAAGGACGAGGACGAGGATGATGTGGTCTACACCGCCGAGGGCGGCGACGACTACGCCCACGAGGAAGAATTTGTCACCGACGCCGACGAGGTGTTGGAATCCGGATACAACTACGACGAGGAACAGGATGAAGATACCTTCTCCACCGTCCTCCAGGAGGTCGTCGCGGAGGCGGAAGCCGCCGCGGACGGCGAAGACGACTACGAATAAGGAAGGAGGGACAACACAATGCCTAACGCAACCTTTGATTCCATCAAGATCGGTATTGCCTCCCCTGAAATGATCCGCGAATGGTCCTACGGCGAAGTGCTCAAGCCGGAGACCATCAACTACCGCACCCTGAAGCCCGAACGGGAGGGCCTGTTCTGCGAAAAGATCTTCGGGCCCACCAAGGACTGGGAGTGCCACTGCGGCAAGTATAAGAAGATCCGCTACAAGGGCAAGATCTGCGACCGCTGCGGCGTTGAGGTCACCAAGGCCAAGGTCCGCCGGGAACGCATGGGTCACATCGAGCTGGCCGCTCCCTGCTCCCATATCTGGTACTTCAAGGGAATCCCCTCCCGGATGGGCCTGTTGCTGGACATCAGCCCCCGTATCCTGGAAAAGGTCCTCTACTTTGCCAACTACATCGTGGTGGACCCCGGCGACGCCCCCCTGATCCAGAACCAGATCCTCTCCGAGAAGGAGTACCGGGATCTGCGGGAGAAGTATGAAGACGACTTTGACGCCCGGATGGGTGCGGAAGCCGTCCAGGCCATGCTGAAGAAGATCGACCTGGAGGAGCTCTCCGAGAGCCTTCGGGCTGAGTTGAAGAATGCCTCCGGCCAGAAGAAGCTGCGCATCATCAAGCGTCTGGAGGTCGTGGACTCCTTCCGGCTCTCCGGCAACGATCCCGCCTGGATGGTCATGGACGTACTGCCCGTGATCCCCCCCGAGCTGCGGCCCATGGTTCAACTGGACGGCGGCCGCTTCGCCACCTCCGACCTGAACGACCTGTATCGCCGGGTCATCAACCGCAACAACCGTCTGAAAAAGCTGGTCTCCATGGACGCCCCCGACATCATCGTGCGCAACGAGAAGCGGATGCTCCAGGAGGCGGTGGACGCCCTGATTGACAACGGCCGCCGGGGCCGCGCCGTCACCGGCGCCAACAACCGGGCGCTGAAGTCCCTGTCCGACATGCTCAAGGGCAAGCAGGGCCGCTTCCGTCAGAACCTGCTGGGCAAGCGCGTGGACTACTCCGGCCGTTCCGTTATCGTGGTCGGCCCCGAGCTGAAGCTCTATCAGTGCGGCCTGCCCAAGGAAATGGCCATTGAGCTCTTCCGGCCCTTCGTGATGAAGAAGCTGGTGGAGGACAAGCTGGCCTCCAACATCAAGTCCGCCAAGAAGATGATCGACAAGGGCGCTACCGAAGTTTGGGACGCGCTGGAGGTCATCATCAAGGATCGGCCCGTCATGCTGAACCGCGCCCCCACCCTGCACCGCCTGGGCATTCAGGCCTTTGAGCCCGTGCTGGTGGAAGGCCGCGCCATCAAGCTGCACCCCCTGTGCTGCACGGCCTTCAACGCCGACTTCGACGGCGACCAGATGGCCGTCCACGTTCCCCTTTCCGCTGAGGCCCAGGCCGAGGCCCGGATGCTGATGCTCTCCGCCAACAATCTGCTCCGGCCCCAGGACGGCAAGCCCGTCACCGTGCCCACCCAGGATATGATCCTCGGCACCTACTACCTGACCTACAAGCGCTACCAGATCAACCACTATCCCAGCCTCCACGCCGCCATGCAGTACATCTCCAGCGGCAAGCTGACCATGGACGATCCCGTCTTTGTCCGCAACAGCTGGGATGATCCCGAGGCCGAGGGCTTCCACCACTTCATCAAGACCACCGGCAGCGGCATCCACAACGAGACCGACCGGCCCGACGAGGCGGACAACGCCTTTGAGACTCTGGCCGAGGCCGCGGCCGCTCTGGAGGCCGGGAAGATCGAGGCCACCCGCACCGTCTTTATCTACAACACCTGGGACGACGCCAAGGCCATTGCCGAAGAGGATCACCTCTACGTCCGCACCCTGGCCTGCCTGGCCAAGGAAGCCTTTGACAAGGGCGAGCGTCCCCGGGAGATTCTGCCCAGCTTCACCGGTGTCAACGAGGCTATGATGGCCTACGCCGAACACGGCCTGGATATGCACGAGCCCATCCGCGTCTACATGGAGCGGGAGATCAACGGCGAAATGCACCGGGGCATGATCGACGCCACTGTGGGCCGTCTGATCTTCAACGAGCCCATTCCCCAGGATCTGGGCTTCTTCGACCGGTCCAGCGGCGACCTGCTGAGCCTGGAAATCCAGGAAAAGGTGGGCAAGAAGCTGCTGGGCAAGATCATCGACCGCTGCATCCGGGTCCACGGCTTTACTATCTCCACGGAAATGCTGGATAAGGTCAAGGCTCTGGGCTACAAGTACTCCACCAAGGGCTCCATCACCGTCTCCATTGCGGACATGGCCATCCCCGAGCGGAAGTATCAGTTGGTCCACGAGGCCGAGCAGGCCGTGGTCAAGATCGACCGCCAGTACAAGCGCGGCTTCATCACCAACGACGAGCGCTACCGCCTCACCGTCAAGGAATGGGAAGAGACCATCAAGAAGGTCACCGACGCCCTGCAGAGCAACCTGGACACCTTCAACCCCATCTTCATGATGGCGGACTCCGGCGCCCGTGGCTCCATGAACCAGATCCGTCAGCTGGCAGGTATGCGTGGTCTGATGGCCGATACCTCCGGCCGCACCATCGAAATCCCCATCAAGGCCAACTTCCGTGAAGGTCTTAGCGTTCTGGAATACTTCATTTCCTCCAGAGGCGCTCGAAAGGGCCTGACCGATACCGCTCTGCGTACCGCCGACTCCGGTTACCTGACCCGCCGTCTGGTGGACGTGTCCCAGGAGGTCATCATCCGGGAGGACGACTGCGGCACCACCAAGGGCTCCTGGAAGTCTCAGATCGTGGAGAAGGGCCAGACCATCTCCACCTTCGGCGAGCGCATCCACGGCCGCTTCCCCGTCTACGACGTCACCGACCCCGTCACCGGGGAGGTCCTGCACAGCAAGGACGTGATGCTCCACGAGGAGGACGCCAAGAAGTTCCTGGCCCACGGCATCGACAAGGTCTACGTCCGCTCCGTTCTGGGCTGCCGCGCCAAGTCCGGCGTCTGCGCCCGCTGCTACGGCATGAACCTGGCCTCCTCCAAGCTGGTGGATCCCGGCGAGGCCGTCGGCATCATCGCAGCCCAGTCCATCGGCGAGCCCGGCACCCAGCTGACCATGCGTACCTTCCACACCGGCGGCGTCGCCGGCGACGACATCACCCAGGGTCTTCCCAGAGTCGAAGAGCTCTTCGAGGCCCGGAAGCCCAAGAAGATGGCCGTCATCTCCGAGACCACCGGCATCGCGGCGGTGGACGAGAGCCACCGCACCGCCCTGCGCTCCATCACCGTCACCTCCGAGGACGGCGAAGTCAAGGAATATCAGGTTCCTTACTCCGTGGGTCTGCGGGTGGAGAACGGCAAGGAAGTCAAGAAGGGCGACCGGATCACCGACGGTCCTCTGAGCCCCCACGACGTGCTTCGCATCCGGGGCGAGGAGAAGGTGCAGGACTACCTGACTCAGGAGGTTCTGGCCGTCTACCGGCAGCAGGGCGTTGACATCAACGAAAAGCACATCGAGGTTATCATCCGTCAGATGATGCGGAAGGTCAAGGTCAACGACCCCGGCGACACCGATCTGCTCTCCGAGACCCAGGTGGACGTGGTGGAATTCGAGGAAGCCAATGAGAAGATCGAGCGGGAGAATGCGGCCATTCAGGCCCGGATCGACGCCGGTGAGACGGAACTGGAGCTGAAGCGTCCCGCCACCGCCACTCTGATCCTCATGGGCATCACCAAGGCCTCCCTGGCCACCGAGTCCTTCCTCTCCGCCGCCTCCTTCCAGGAGACCACCAAGGTCCTCACCGAGGCCGCCATCAAGGGCAAGGTGGACAAGCTGGTGGGCTTGAAGGAGAACGTCATCATCGGCAAGCTCATTCCCGCAGGCTCCGGCCTGACGGTCTACCGGGATTACAACCTCACCGCCTGCCCTGAATCCCAGGTCACCGGCGATATGATCGCCAACGAAGCCAAGCAGGGCTAAGTCCATTTTGCATCACACACAGGCCGCGGACAGCCAAGCTGCCCGCGGCCTTAAATTTCCCCTGCCAAGGGGATGGGGGCCGGCGGAGCCGGTAGATGGCGGCGCACCCGCCCGCCCGCCCAGGGGACACATTTCCCCCGACAGGGGTGAGCGTCCCGGTGTCCCGGTCTTCGGGCCCAACGACATTTGTCGCCGGGTAAACCAAACGATATGAAACACCCCCTATGCGCAGCATAGGGGGTGTTTCATCCGCTCTGCCCTCGCGATCAGTTTTGAAGCTCCGCTGGACCAGAGTGATATGCGGTTCAGTTTTTCCCGAGCTGCCCCAGATCAATGATATAGTCGTAGTAATCTGCTCCGGCCATGGAGACGATGGACCCGACTACGGTGATGGAGCCGTCTTCCGCGGGGAAGGCCGGTACGGAAATGTTGACAGCGAAAAGCCTTGCAACCTTTGCACGGTACTCATCCCGGGCTCCGATCGAGTACTCCCGCTCTTCCTCACTGATGCCTTCCATGTGTTCGTAATCATTCATAGAATCAAATTCCTCGTAAAACCGGGCGGCGCAGGCCTCCAGGAATTCATCCGGGGTGATTCCCATTTTCCGCAACAGGGCGGATGTGTTCAGGCGGCGGCCGGTGGAGCAGTCATAGCAATACACGTCGTATCCGTCGAAGCCCCAGGTGCAGTGTGTGGTGATGACGGTAGTTACCACGTCCTGCCAGACCGTGACGCTGTACTCCACGGAAGGATTAATCAGGCTGTCGTCTCCGTCCTCCAGGGACTGGACGTAGCGCGCGAGCTCGCCGTATTTGCTGTCAATTTCCTCGTTGATGGCAGCGGCGTCCAGGGTGTCCGCGTTCAGCCGGGGAATGGAATAGGAGTAGTTGTACACGTTGCCGCCGGCGTCGGTATAAGTTCCCTGAATGAGCGTGGCCTCGCTGACCAGCGTTTTGGGGTCTGTCGGCTCCAGATCGGGAACGGGCTCGTCACTGTAGCCCTTGACCTGCAGGGTATTCAGATCCAGACGCTCTACGAGGTAGTCCGAGCTGATCTCTCCCGCTTCCACGTCGATGTGGAAGCCGCCGCTGACGAAGGGAAGATCAAAGGATCCGATTCGGCTGGCATTGTCGTCCTGGTCAATCTTGCGCACTTCGTATTGGATGTGGGCGCCCTCCGTCCCGCTCATGGAAGAATAGACTTCATCGTCTTCCAGGGCAGGGCTGTAGACGTAGTAAAGGCAGCCATCCGAAACCGCCCAGCCAAAAACGCGATTGATCTGCGTCACGATCTGATCGTTCCGGTCAACAGCCTTCAGGCTGCCCCAATTGTCGAGCAGTGTCCAACCGTCCTGGAAGCTGACGGAACAATACTCCGCGAGAACGGTTTCGTTCCTGTTCTCATAAGATACCGCGTAAACAAGATGCGCAATGCCGACCGGCTCTGTTTTTCCTTCCGAAAAATACAGGCGGTTAGCTGTGACGCCCTCCAGGATCTTCTTTTCATCGTCTATCGCGGAAATAAGCGTTTCGACCGTGCCGGAGGACACGTCCTTTTTCTGGATCGCAGCGCCCTCCTGCCAGATCTCGGTCTGGCTGTCGGTGAAATACGTGCGGTCACCGTCCTCAATCCGAATGAAATAGGGCTGCGCAGAGGCCGGGTTAGAATCTGCGGGGACAGGCTCTGTGGCAACTTCCGACTGAACGGGCTTCGTGGGCTCCTCCGTCTGGTTGGGCTCTGTAGAGACATCCGCGGGCTCCCGGGTGGGGAGCTCGGTATCGGTGATGGAAGGTTGGGGGTCGCCGACGTTGGGAGACTCGCGCTTCAAGGCCTTGCTGCCGGCCCAGATGCCGCCGCCGATGACGCACAGGGTCAGAGCGCCCGCCGCCAGCTTGGCGGCCAGTCCGTGACGGATGGCCTCGCCCGCGGTCATGGCGGTGAGCTTCACCACCTCCCCGTCCACAGCGCCGAAAGCAGCGCTTCCCGCAGTGGCTGCGCTCCCGGCTGCCGCCGGAGCCTGGGTCAGGACAGCGGAAAGGGCCTTTTGCCCCAGGGCCTCTCCGGGCTCCAGGTTCCGCAACAGAGCCAGCAGGAAGGGGAAGGGAGCCAGACCGTAGAGCTTGAGACCCTGCTTTTCCAGGGCGCGGACCTTGGTTTCTACTTTCTTCCGGCCAAAGCAGAGCTGAGCCCGGACGGTACTTGGAGCCAAATTCAGCAGATCGGAGATTTCCTTAACGCTCAGATCTTCATAGTAGCGCATACCGACGATCAACTGCTGCTGCTCCGGCAGCTCCGCCAGGATCTCCCGCACCAAGCGGGAAGTCTCCTTCCGGTCCAGGGCCAGCTCTGGCTGGACCTCGGGGTCCGGATCCGGCAGCTCCGGCTGAATCTCGTCTTCCTCGTCACCTGCAAGCTCGGTAAAGGTCGTCGGCAGGCGCTTGGACATCTGCCGGGCGGTCTCGTTCACGGCGATGCGACGAAGCCAGTTCAGGAAGGCCCCGTCGGCCTCCAGCTTGTCCAGACTCTGGAAGGCCTTGACGTAGCAGTCCTGGAGAATGTCCCAGGCCAGGTCCTCGTCGTGGACCATGGAGCGGACGGAGCGGTAGAGGGCGGTATGGGTCTGCTCGTAGAGCTCGGTAAAAGCGCTCTGGTCGCCGGTCCGGGCCTTGGCCACCAGGGCGGGATCGATCTTGGCCTTCTGGACCTTGTTTTCATTCTTCTCTTTCATGGTTCTCTTTTCTCCTTGTGTGTTCGTCGTATTTTATCATCGGCTGGTGCTGATTGCAACAGGAAATTTACTGTGTCCGAGGCACTGCCTAAGTGCGCCGCTGGCGGGGCTTTGGTTCGTGGGGAGGCGGGCCCTGGGACAGTCGCCGCAGCACCGTGTTCAGGGCGGCCTGGGCCCGCTCCGGGCCGGGGTCGAAATTGCTGTCCAACAGCTTCTTATATAGCACCGCAAAGCTGGTTTGCTCCGGCATGGCGTTCCCTCCTCTCGTGCCGTTCTGTCTGTAAGACCCGGGAAAGTGGGAAAAAGCTTAAAGAAAAATAAAAATATTTTCCCGAGGAGAAGAAATCTCATATCGGACCGCTCCGGATAGGCAAACAGACTGGGAATAGCAAACCACCCACGGACACAAAAAATCGTGTCCGTGGGTGGACTTTATGGAGGCGGATTCTCAATCACACCACAGAACCGGGATCATACAATCATAGGAATCGCCGCCCGCCATGGAGCTGACGCGAGCAATGCAGACAAGTCGGCCATAGCGATCCAGCGTAAGCCGCGCGCTGTCTGTGTAGCTGGGCATATTCTGGAGACAGTAGCTGGTATCCTCGCCGTAACAATTGCCGCCGGGGATATAGAGTTCATGGTCAAACTCTATGAAAAATTCACCGTAAAGGGCCTGGAGCAAGCCTGCATCAAACGCCGCGCGGCTCACGCCCCGGCGCTCCAGGAGCTCGTCCTCCGTCAGCTCTCTGGCCTCGGAGACGGAGAAGTACCGGAATTCGATCGGGAAGATTCCCGCATAGGCTTCAGAAATATGTACGCAGAGAATATCGCCGTTCAGAGACCAGTCGTATACCACCATGTTCCAGTCGAAGTATTCGCCGCCTTCAGTCAGAAACTTCTCTTGAATCTCCCGGTTGAAATTCTCGAAAGCCTCACCCTCCAGCGTGATCTGCGGCAGGCGGTAATACGCATTCTTCTCCTTCTCTTCCGGCAGGTCTTCACGGTCCTTTACCGGGGCAGCTTCCGCTGTGCCGGGATTGGAAACAAAGCAATTCTGTACGCGCCATTGACTCGCTTCCGCATCCCAGGTGCGATAGGTGAAGCTGATCAGAGAGCCGCAATCGGCATAGAACTCCTCCGGCGTCAGCACGCTGCCGTCAGCGCTTCGGTAGCTGTGCGCACCCTTCTCCGTGCAGGTGTAGGTCCACTGCTGCTCTTCCCGGAGCGCGGCCTGCGCCGCGTCCAGCCGGTATTCCGTGACCTGGGCCGGGCTCGTGTAGTAGCCGTTTTTCACGCAGCGGATCACGCCGCTGTCGTAGATATCCACAAGATCGTTGCTTGTAACGCCGATCTGGCTCAGCAGCTCAACGGGCTCCGCTCCGTTCCAGGCATAGATCGCGCAGATGCTGTAGAGGGTGTCGTTCAATGCGCCTGAAACGGACTGGCAGATCACCAATTCCTCGGTGCCGTTGCCGTCAATATCCGGATAGAAGGCGTAAAGGCCCTCCTCGTCTGCGTATTTGCTCCAGCGCATGGCCGTGCTGGAGACCGTGTCGGCGTTGACCAGCGGATAGGCTACCGCAGTAAAGTCCGGGTCCGCCAGAGCCTGCCGGTATTGATCCAGCACGTAGTCGTAGGCCGATTCCGCCGTATCGAAGCTGAGTTGAGAATCAGCCTCACCGGGCTTCGTGGGCTCCTCCGTCTGGATGTACTCCGCAGTGACGTCCGTGGGCTCCCGGGTGGGGAGCTCGGTATCGGTGATGGAAGGTTGGGGGTCGCCAATGTCGGGGTTATTCCGCTTCAGGGCCTTGCCGCCGGCCCAGATGCCCCCGCCGATGACGCAGAGTGCCAGAGCGCCCGCCGCCAGCTTGGCGGCAAGACCGTGACGGATTGCCTGGCCTGCAGTCATAGCGGTGAGCTTCACGGCCTCGGCTTCACAGACGGCCCCTCCGAGAGAGGCGGCGCCGCCCGCGGCCGCGGTCCCGGCTGCCGTCGGGGCCTGGGCCAGAACAGTAGAAAGGGCCTTTTGTCCGAGGGCTTCTCCAGGCTCCAGGTTCCGCAGCAAAGCCAGCAGGAAGGGGAAGGGAGCCAGGCCGTAGAGCTTGAGACCCTGCTTTTCCAGGGCGCGGACCTTGGTTTCTACTTTCTTCCGGCCGAAATGAAGCTGGGTTTTGATGGTGCCCGGGGTCAGGTGCAGCAGCTCCGCGATTTCCTTGACGCTCAGGTCTTCGTAATAGCGCATACCCACGATCAACTGCTGCTGTTCCGGCAGCTCCGCCAGAATCTCACGCACCAGGCGGGAGGTCTCCTGCCGGTCCAGAGCCAACTCCGGCTGGACCTCGGGGTCCGGGTCCGGCAGCTCCGGCATGGTCTCGTCCTCCCCGTCCCCGAGCTCGGTGAAGGTCACAGGCAGACGTTTGGACATCCGGCTGGCGGTCTCGTTGACGGCGATGCGCCGAAGCCAGCTCAGGAAGGCCCCGTCCGCCTCCAGCTTGTCCAGGCCTTGGAAGGCTTTCAGGTAACAGTCCTGAAGAATATCCCAGGCCAGGTCCTCGTCATGGACCATGGAGCGGATGGAACGGTAGATGGCGGTATGGGTCTGCTCGTAGAGAGCGGTAAAAGCGGACTGGTCGCCGGTGCGGGCCTGGGCCACCAGAGCGGGATCGATCTTGGCCTTCTGGGCCTTGTTTTCATTCTTCTCTTTCATTGTCTTCTTTTCTCCTTGCGTGTTCGTTGTATTTTATCATTGGTTTCTGTTTATTGCAACAGGAAATTTATTCTGTGCCAGCAGCGCTGCCTAAGTGCGGCGCTGCTGGGGCTTTGATTCCGGATTCTACGCTTTTGGGGGCGGGCCCTGGGACAGTCGCCGCAGCACCGTGTTCATGGCGGCCTTTGCCCGCTCCGGGCCAGGATCGAAGTTGCTGTCCAGCAGCTTCTTGTATAGCACCGCAAAGCTGGTTTGCTCCGGCATGGCGTTTCCTCCTCTCGTGCCGTTCTGTCTGTAAGACCCGGAAAGCGGAAAAAAGGTTGAATGAAACAGAAAAAAATTTTTAAATGCCGAAAAATACTTGACAAATCCGCAAAAATGAGTAGAATACAATCACAACTGAACAGCCTTATCAAGAGTGGCGGAGGGACCGGCCCTGTGAAGCCCGGCAACCTGCTTATGCAAGGTGCCAAATCCGGCGAGTAATCGGCAGATGAGGACGTATATCACGACCTGCTGCCGCCTTGAAAAGGCGGTTTTTCTTATGCCCGAATGGGGAGGGCCGCACGGTGTGTCGTCCCCGCGAATGCTGTGAACGGAAAGGAACAAAACTATGCTGAAACGTATCTTCACCTCTGAATCTGTGACCGAAGGGCATCCCGACAAGGTCTGCGACCAGATCTCCGACGGTGTTCTGGACGCCATTCTGGCCAAGGACCCCATGGCTCGGGTGGCCTGCGAGACCGTTACCGCCACCGGTATGGTGCTGGTGGCAGGGCAGATCACCTGCGACTGCTTCGTGGACATTGCTCAGATCGCCCGCCGCACCCTGCTGGACATCGGCTACGACTCCCCGGAAATGGGCTTCAACGGCAACACCTGCGCCGTGCTCACCGCCATCGACGAGCAGTCCAAGGACATCGCCATGGGCGTGAACGCCTCCTTTGACGACAAGTCCATCGGCGCCGGCGACCAGGGCATGATGTTCGGCTACGCCTGCGACGAGACCATGGAGCTTATGCCCGCTCCCATCGGCTACGCCCACAATCTGACCCGGGCTCTCACCGCCCTGCGGAAGGACGGCACCCTGCCCTGGCTCCGGCCCGACGGCAAGAGCCAGGTGTCTGTCCAGTACGACGACGAGGGCCGCCCGGAGCGCATCGACGCGGTGGTGGTCTCCACCCAGCACGCGGAGTCCATCGACATCGACACCCTGCGGCAGACCGTCATCGACACGGTGATCCGGCCCAACCTGCCCAAGCGGCTGCTGGACGCCGACACAAAGTTTTATGTCAACCCCACCGGCCGCTTCGTTCTGGGCGGTCCCGCGGCGGACACCGGCCTGACCGGGCGGAAGATCATCGTGGACACCTACGGCGGCTACGCGGCCCACGGCGGCGGCGCCTTCTCCGGCAAGGATCCCACCAAGGTGGACCGTTCCGCCGCCTATATGGCCCGGTATATCGCCAAGAACATCGTGGCCGCAGGTCTGGCCCGGAAGTGCCAGCTGGAGCTGGCCTACGCCATCGGCGTGGCCCAGCCCGTTTCCGTGCTGGTGGAGACCTTCGGCACCGGCAAGCTCCCCGACGGCGAGCTCTCCGCCCTGGTGCGCCGCAGCTTCGACCTGCGGCCCGCCGCCATCATTGAGCGGCTGGACCTGCGCCGTCCTATCTATCAGCCCACCGCCGCCTACGGTCACTTCGGCCGGATGGATCTGGATCTGCCCTGGGAGCGGACGGACGCTGCGTTCAATTGACAATTCAGAATCGACCGTTGACAATTTCTTCTCTCGCATAGTTTTCCATAATTCGCAAATACTACCTCCGACGATCAAACGAAGGAGGTAGTACTTTTTTATGAAAGCAGAAAAAATGCTTGGGCGGCTGGCCCTTGGCCTCTTGGCCGCTCTGGCGCTGGCCCTGCCCGTCGCCGCTGACACTGACGGGGACGCCGCCGCAGAAGCGCCTGTTCCGGAGGAGGGGCTCTATTGCTTCTCCCGGGAGGCCCTGGATGAGCGGGCGGAGCTGACCGGGATCTTTTTCACGGAGGTCCCGGCGGAGGACGCGGCCCGGGTATGCCTGGGCAGCAGAGTGCTGCGGGTGGGAGACGCAGTCTCCCGGGAGGACCTGTCCAGACTGACAGTGGAAGCCGTAGGCGGCGGAGAAACCCGGCTGTCCTTCCTGCCCTTTGAGGACGGCCATCTGGGAGAAGAAACCGTGATGACCTTCCACTTTGAAACCGTGGAGGACACGGCTCCCTCCGCGGCAAACAGCAGCCTGGAAACCTGGCGGAATCTGCCCAACACCGGAAAGCTCAAGGCAACCGGCACCGGGGAACTGAGCTTCCGACTGGAAAATCGGCCCCGCCGGGGCACCGTGGAGCTGAACGCCAACGGCAGCTTCACCTACACCCCCAAGAAAAACAAGGTGGGCGAGGACAGCTTCACTTTTACCGTCACCGACGCCGCCGGACGGGTTTCCGAACCTGCCACGGTGCTGGTTACCATCCGCAAGCCCAACGACGCCCGGACCTTCGCGGATCTGGACCGGGACGAGCAGTTTGAGGCCATTTGGATGCGGGAAGCCGGGCTTTTCGGTGGAGAGCTGGTCTCCGACCGGCTGAGCTTTGGCCCGGAACAGCCTGTCAGCCGGGGAGACTTCCTGGCCATGGTCATGGATTTGGAGGGAATTGATCCCGAAATCGGACTCCAGGTCTCCGGCTTCGCCGACGAGGCCGACGCCCCGGTCTGGCTCCGACCCTATCTGGCCTCCGCCCTGCGGCGGGGTCTGATTCAGGGGGAGACCACTCCCGCCGGTCTGGTCTTCCGGCCCAACCAGCCCATCACCCAGGCCGAGGCTGCCGCTCTGGTGGCCCGGGTCCGGGACATGGAAGAGCTCCTTCCCACCGCCTTTGCCGATTGCCAGACGGCCCCGCTGACCCGAAAGCTGGCGGCGGAAATGCTCTATGGGGCATACAGGGAAAAATGAATGCAGAAAAGAGGCAGGAACCACGGCTCCTGCCTCTTTCTGATCCTCCGTTACTTTTTCAGCTTGATTTTTGCCCAGAAGGGGAAACTCAGGGGCCAGACCCCCACGGCGAAAGCCACCATGCAAAAATACCGCAGGCAGTCCCAGAACAGATCCTCGGAAAGCATGGAAAACAGCTTTTTCAGCAAAACCTTGAGGCCAACCAGAATTGCCAAACCCAGAACGGTTTTGCAGATCTGGCCAAGCAGCGGAGCCTTTTCGGAGAACTGCGTTTTCCGGTCCGCCGTATAGCCCACAATCAGGCCAAGCAGAGAGCCCAGCAGGGACCAGGCGTTCTTCAGAGCGTTGGCGTAATTGCTGGTCCCGGTGATGGCGTCAATCTCGTAGGCATCCGCCGGGAATTTCCAAAACTTGACAAAGGCCAGATACCCCAGCGTGATTGCCAGAAGCACCGCCAGCAGGCCGTACATAAAGCGGGTGCTCTCCCTGGCCTTTTGGAAGACGGAATACATCACCAGCACTGCCGTCAGGCCGAGAATCAGACCCACCCCCACGTCAACGGGATAGTGGGCCCCCAGATACATCCGGGAGAAGCCGATCAGCAGCACCAACAGACCCATGCCCCAGCGCAGCCAGCGCCGCCTTGTCATCCGGGCAATGCCGCCGTAGGCGCAGACCGCCCCCTGGGTATGGCCGCTGGGGAAGGAATAGCCGGTGGCGCCGCTTTGGGCGGATTTCACCACGGTAAAGGTCGGATCCTTCACCCAGGGCCGGGGAATCCGGCAGATCAGCTTCAGGCCCTGGGACAGAACAGTGCCCACAAAGCTGGCAGAGAGCAGATAATATCCCTTCCATTTATCCACGCACCAGAACAGCACGATGGCAAGGACCATGAAGACGGTCTCTTCCCCCAGGAAGGTAAAGGCCTGCATGATCCAGTCCAGCACCGGACAGCGGATGGATTCCAAGGCTTTCAGAAATTCCAAAGCATTTCTCCTCCTCAATACCGCGGTTGGATGTAGGGCGACCGGGACTCCGGGTCCGGGCGCATGTGAATGCCGGAGACCAGCCCCATGGCCAAGAACAGCGTAACGATGGAGGAGCCGCCGTAGCTGACAAAGGGCAGAGTCAGGCCGATGACCGGGGAAACGCCGATGCACATGCCCACGTTGCTGATGATCTGGAAGACCAGCATGGCGGCCATGCCAAAGCAGATCAATCGGTTCATGTAGTTGGGGGTTTTCAGCCCCACGTGGACACAGCGGACCACAATGGCAGTCAGAAGCAGCAGGGTGAACAGGCAGCCCAGGATGCCCAGCTCCTCTCCGATGGCAGAGAAGATAAAGTCGGTGTGCTGGGCGGCAATGGCGTGATTCTGGACCATGGTTCCATGGAACAGGCCCTGGCCGGAAATGCCGCCGCCGGAAAGCATGGCCACGGAGCGGTTGGTGTCCCAGCGGATTCCCTTGCCCTCCGGGTCAATGGTGGGATCAAAGAACATCATAATCCGCTGCTTCTGATAGTCCTGGACGAAATGCTCCCACAAAATCGGGAAAACCGCCACAATCACCAGAAATCCTGCCAGGAACCACCAGGACCGCACTCCGCCCACATAGGCCACCACCAGGAAGATGAACAGGAAGACCAACGCAGAGCCCTCGTCCCGGGAAATCACCACGATCAGGCCCATCATAATCAAAGTCTGCAGCACGATGGACGCCACGGATTTCACCGAGGAGATCTTGCTCCGGTGGTTGTTCATGGTCTTGGCCAAAGCAATGACAAAGGTGATTTTGCAGATTTCCGCCGGCTGAATGTTGACCGGAAGAACGGGAAGGTCCAGCCAGGCCCGGTTGCCAGTGTTGCCCTCCACGCCCCAGATATAGAGGGTGGACATGAACAGCACGTTGAAGGCCATCATCAGTTCCCGGTGTTCCGCCAGAATTTCGATATCCAGCATGGACACGGCCACGTAAAGGATAATCCCCAGCAGCAGAGCGGCGGCCTGCACCACCAGATAGCGGGCGGAGCCGCTGTATCGGGTGGCGCTGGCAATGACGACGATGCCGAACACCGTGGCGACCACGCACAAAAACAGCAGAAGCAGATCGCCCCGCCGATAAAACTCCGTGATCTTGTTCCAGATTCGCCGCACAGCCGCACCCCCTCGATTTTTGAAGCGTACGGGGGTATTATAGCATTTTTCCCGGCGGGTGTAAAGAACGAAGAATGAAAAATGAAGAAGGAAGAGTTTCGCTCTTCCCAATTCTGCGAATTGGAAAGAAAATCAACGAGAATTTGAAGCGTCCACGGCAATCAGCAGGCGGCGGAAGCTCAAAAAGAAGTTTACCAGGTGGGACAGGCAATACGTAAACACATAGCCCCCGATGCCGAATCGGGGCAGAAGCAGCCAGAGTCCCAACACGTCGATGACGTTGGTAAAGCTGTTGTAGCGCACCAGATGAAGCTGCTGGCCCAGGCCCTTTTGCAGGCCGTCCACCACGGCATCCGGGTACAGGAACAGCACCATGGGGGCGAAGATCCGCAGATACCGCCCGGCCAGCTCGCTGTGAAAGAGGCCCCTGCCCAGCAGACCGCCCCCCAGGAAAAGGAGCGCCGCCACGCCCAGGGCGTAGGCTGCAGTGAGCGCCAGGCTTTTCCGCACCAGAGCCAGCAGGCGGGCGTGGTCCCTCCGGGCCAGCAGGCGGGCGGTCTCCGAGACCATCAGCTCACTCAAAGCAAAGAGGAACTCCGCTGGAAACCAGAGCACGGGAAACACCATGCCGGAGATCGTGCCGTAGGCGGCCAGGGCCGTATGCCGGGAGCCGGTCTGCTCCAGGCCGTAGGGAATCAGAAACTGCTCCACCGCCCCCAGACCGGAGCGCAGGGCGTCGTTGGCTCCCAGGGGAAGGGCTGTTCCCGCCACCGGCGGCAGACGCCTCCGTCGGGGCAGAGATCGGGTAAGCCGCAATAGAAGCACCGTGAAGGAAAAGGCAGAGGCTCCGTAGGAGCCCGCCACCACAGCGGCGCAAAGCAGAGCCGGATCCGAGCCGGCGGCAGCCAGCAGGGCGAGCGTCACCCCCACGCTGAGCAGCCGTTCCGCCAGCTCCACCGCCACCAGCTCCCGAACCCGCCCGCAGGCGGTAAATGCGGAGCGCAGGACGCCGGAAAGAATCGGCAGGGGCAGCAACATGCCCAGAAGCCGCAGGGCGGGGGCCGTCCGGCTGTCCCGAAGCAGGAGGGTCCCGATAGGTGCCGCCAGCAGGCACAGGCCCAGGCCCGCTCCGGCGCTGACCAGAAAACCGTAGCGCAGGCAGGCCCAAAGAGCCCCGGCAATTCCCGCTGCATCTCCCCTGCCCCAGGCCCGGGCCGTAAGCTGCAGGGCCGCCACCCGAATCCCGGCGGAGCCCAGGGTGCCGGCGAAGCCTCCCACGGTGAGGATCAACTGCAGGACTCCCATGCCCTCCGCCCCGATCCGACCGGCCAGGATGGCCTGAAACAGCACCCCCAGCCCCCGGAGCGCCAGCCCGCTCACCGTCAGCAGCAGGGTCCCGCGAATCAGCGTCCTTCCTTTTCCCACCCGATCACCCCCGAAAACTCTATGCTGCCCCGGAAGCAGGTATGATACACCGGAATCGGGGCATACTGGGAACAGATTCTTTTCAGGAGGGACCGATATGAACCTGCAAAACACCGAAACCCAGAAAAACCTGATGCGAGCCCTGGCCGGAGAGAGCCTGGCCCGAAACCGCTATACCTTTGCCGCCGGACAGGCGGAACGGGACGGTCTGCCCGTGATTGCCGCCGTGTTCCGCTACACTGCCGACCAGGAAAAGGAACACGCCGAAATCTTTGCAGATTTCCTGCGTCGGGGCGGGGCGGAGAACATTCCGCTGGAGGGCGGCTTCCCCGTGGATACCGCCGCCGACACTCTCTCCCTGCTGGCAGCCGCCGCCAAAAACGAGGCGAAGGAGCACGGGGAAATCTATCCGGCCTTTGCGGCCGCCGCCCGGAACGAGGGCTTCGCGGAGGTGGCCCGGAAGCTGGAACTGATTGCGGAAATCGAGAACTGCCACGCGGGCCGGTTCCAGGCCTTTCACAGGCTGCTCAGCGAGCGCAAGCTCTTCGTCTCCGACCTGGCCTGCGGCTGGATCTGCATAAACTGCGGCCACGAGTTCGAGGGAACGGAGGCTCCGAGAAACTGTCCCGTCTGCGGAGAGGCAGGGTATTTCATCCGGGTGGAGATGTCTCCCTTTTCCTACCTCAACCAATAATCGTCCCGTCGCTCAGGGCCGGAGCCTGCCGCTCCGGCCCTTGGTCTATTTTTCACAGAATCACCATACTACTTGCTGGAAAAACGAGCGATTTTGTGCTATTTTATAGGCGGATGGTTCTCCCCGTTTACTCTCGAGAAACATCTTTTTCGGCAAAACATTCCTAATTTGAAAAGGAGCCGCAACATGAACAACCGACTGTGCAAACCCATCGCCCTGCTTCTGGTCCTCTGCCTTCTTTCCGCAAGCTTCCCCGCCGCGCTGGCCGCTGGCAGCCCGGCCGCAGCCGCCGAACCGAAACCCTCGCAAGAACTGACAGAACCCCCCCTCACCGGCTTCCATCATCTGGAGCTTCCCGGCTATCATCTGCCCGCCGAAGAGAAGACCGGCGGAAACCGGGCCCCTCTGCCCGCCTCCTTCAACGCCGCGGCCCAGGGCTGGGTCACTCCCGTCAAGAATCAGCAGCCCTACGGCACCTGCTGGGCCTTCGGCACCCTGTCCCCCATCGAAAGTTACATGATCAAGCACCGGATCCCCGTGGGCAGCACCGGCACCGCCGCTGACACGGACCTGGACCTGTCCGAATATCACCTGTCCTACTTTTCCTACACCAACGCCTACGATGAACTTGGTCTCACCGCCGGCGACAGCTCCATTCTGGCAGACTCCCACCTGAACATCGGCGGAGACGGCTACAAATCCACCCTGACCCTGATGCGCTGGGAGGGCCCCGCCAGCGAAGAGATCCCCGAGCTGGCCTACAACCAGGCCGATCCCACCGAGACGATTGATCCCAAATACGCCTACGCCTACAACGTGGCCCACGTTTCTGACGTTGACTGGATCAACACCTCCGACCGGGACGCCGTCAAGCAGGCCATTATGGAGTACGGCTCCGGCTTCTTCGGCTACTGCTGGATGCAGGCCTACAACTCCACCAATGGCAGCGGCGCCTACTGTTACATTCAGAACGATTACACAAACGGCGCCAACCATGCCGTCACCCTGGTGGGCTGGGACGACAACTACTCCAAGGAAAACTTCAACTATCTGCCAGCAAGCTCCCGCCCGCAGAACAACGGCGCCTGGATCGTGAAAAACTCCTGGGGCGCAAGCGGTTCTCTGGCCGCCTATACTGACGATGGCTACAACTACATCTCCTACGAAGACACCGCCTCCTACAACGAAACCTGTATGTTTTACAAGGCGGAACCCGTGGACAACTATCAGCATATCTATCAATACGACGGCACGCTGAACATCGACGACTACGTGGGGCTCATGCAGAACCACTCCAAGGTGGCCAATGTCTTTACCTCCCAGGGCCACGAGAAGGTGGAAGCCGTTTCCATTCTGACCCTGGAGGAGGGCCTGGGCTATACGCTGGATATCTATAAGGGCCTGACCATTGACACAGACCCCACTTCCGGCACTCTGGTCTCCACTCAAACCGGCACCATCGCCTACCACGGCTACCACAGCATCACGCTGGAGGCTCCAGTCAGCGTGGACGCCGGGGAGAAATTCTCCGTCGTCTTTACCCTCCACAGCAATCAACCCTCCGATTCTCTGATGATGGTGGTGCCGGTGGACGCCTCCCGCACCGACAACTATGAGACCACCACGCTGACCCACACCCACGCCATCCACATGAATACATCCTTTTTCCAGTTGGCCGGCACCGGCGGCTGGAGCCAGCCCAAAGAGGGCACAGGCAACTTCCGCATCAAGGCCTACACCAGTGACGATCCCTATGCGCTGAGCGCCGTCTCCGAGGACGAGAACAAGGGTACCGTCACAGTGGGCGGTCACACTGCACGGGGCTGGAAGGTCACGGCGACCCCAGCCGAGGGCTACTACGCCTCCGGCTGCACCGTCACCGTCGGTGACGCCGCCGTGGAGCAGGAGGGCGGCGTCTTCTATATCGAGCCCACCGTGGACAGCAGCGTGACCATTCACTTTGCCGCCAAGTTCCCCGTTACCGTAACCTACATGGCCAACGAGGAGACCGTGGGCACTGCCTCCGGCGTGACCGGTGAGGCCCTGACTCTGCCTGAGACCGCCCCTGTTTTTGAAAACTGCACCTTCTTGGGCTGGACGCCCACGCAGACGCAGAGCTCCATGACCCAGCCTCAAACCTACGCCCCCGGCAGCGTCTACTACCCCTTGGGCAACGACACGCTCTACGCGCTTTACTACTTCCGCCATCAGGCAGTGCCGGGCCAGGACGGCAGCTATGTAAAAATCACCAGCACCGCCGAGCTGACGGACGGCAAATACCTGATCGTCAACGAGTCCAGGCAGCTGGCCCTGAACGGCGCGCTGATCGACTCCGCCATCGACGTGCTGGACAATGAGATGGCAGTTACCGTCAACGGCGACCGGATTCCCGAGAACGAGACCGTCAACGACGGGGCTTTCACCTACGACGCCGCCACCCGTTCCCTCGGCGGCAAACGGGAGAGCTCCAGCGGGAAGGTCTACTATATCGGCGCCCCCGGCAATCCCAATACCGGCAGGCATTACATCTACACCACCCCCTATCAGACCAGCGCCGGGCTGATTTTCACCTTCAACAGCGACGGCAGCGTGAAGATTGCCGACGATTACTACACCGCTTGGAGCCTGCAGTACTACGACGACGGAAGCGAGTCCAACTTCCGCTTCACCAAGACGAGCGAAAACGTCTATCCCATTTCCCTCTACCGCAAGACCGAGAATACCACCTCCAACTTCTACACCACCGACATCGACGCTGAGCCGATTGTCTCCTACGTAGTCAGCTTCAACTCCAACGGCGGCTCCCATGTGCCGGATCAGACCGTCGCGGCGGGGCAGACTGTGGTGAAGCCCGATGATCCGACGAAGGACAGCTTTGACTTCGCGGGCTGGTACAGCGACAGCGGCCTGACCCAGGCCTACGACTTCTCCACCCCTGTCAATTCCGGCTTTACGCTCCATGCCAAGTGGATGGAGGCCACTCCCAAAACCTACACCGTTACCTTCAATTCCAACGGCGGTTCCGCCGTCCCGCCCCAAACCATTGTTGACGGTGGCACTGTGGTCAAGCCCGAAGATCCCACCAAGGACGGCTTCAGCTTCGCGGGCTGGTTTGTAGATTCCGGACTGGTCAATCTCTACGATTTCGGGATGCCTGTCCACGGGAACTTCAACCTGTTTGCCAAATGGGAGGAGGCTGCGCCTCCCCATACCCACACCCCCGGCGAGGCCGTGACGGAAAACGAGACCGCCCCCAGCTGCACCGAGGCAGGGTCCTATGACAGCGTGGTCTACTGCGTCACCTGCGGGGCGGAGCTGAGCCGGGAAACCGTCTCCCTGGACCCCCTGGGCCACGACTGGGACGAGGGCGTTGTAACCCTGGAACCCACCGAAAACGAGGACGGCCAGCGTCTCTACACCTGTGAGCGCTGCGGGGCCACCCGCACGGAAGTCATCCCCCGGTTGGACCAGGTCAACCCCTTTGTGGATGTAACCTACGGCAAGTACTACTATGAGCCGGTGATGTGGGCTTTCTATCACGAGCCTCAAATCACCTGCGGCACCGACGAAACCCACTTCTCCCCCAGCGCTCCCTGCACCCGGGAGCAGATCGTGTTCTTCCTCTGGGCGGCACAGGGCAAGCCCGCACCCTTCACAAATTCTACATCTTTTATTGACATTAAGCCCAATAAGTATTATTATGAGGCTGTACTTTGGGCACAGGAGAACGGAATCACCAACGGCATTCGCGAAACCCTCTTCGGCGTGGGCAGCTACTGCACCAGAGACCAGGTCGTCACCTTCCTGTGGCGGGCGGCAGCTTCCCCGGAGCCCCAGGGAGCGACCCAACCCTTCCGGGACGTCCCCGCCGACGCCTACTACGCCAAGGCGGTCCGCTGGGCCGTGGAGAACGGCGTGACCGGCGGCAGCTCCGCCAATACCTTCAGCCCCCAAAAAATCTGCACCCGCGCCGAGGCGGTTACCTTCCTGTACCGTTTTGACGAGCTTCTCGCCCAGTAAATCCCCGCATTCCCATCCCTACACTCATTCTCAGGAGGAAAAAAATGAAACCAATCCGAACACTTCTCAGCATTTTCCTGGTCTTCGCAATGCTGGCCTCCATGGTCCCGGCCTATGCCATGGAAGCCAAATCCGACCCCTCCGATCAGCGCACCATCCATGATTGCGTTCTGATCGACGATGATCCCGCCGGCGGGTATCAGGGCGATTACGTCGTAATCTACAACCCTTCTACCAGTCTCTACTCTTCCGGCTACTCCACCGGCAATATGTCCGGCCTTATTGAGACCGAAATCAGCCCCAACGTCAGGGGAAACGACCGGCGGTCCGCTGAGGTCGAAACCCGCCCCTACAAGCTGGACGTGGATCAGCTCCTGCCCGAGGCCCCCAAAACGGAGATGGAGGAATCCGGAGGAACCAAGGCCTCCTTCAACGTAGGCGACAAAAAGACCTTCTCCATTTACGGCTCCTATTCTCCCACCGGCAGCAGCAGCATCGAGTTCAAGTGTCTGTATGTGGGCGAGCACTGCTACATCTGGACACCCACCTCCACCGCCAGCAATGTCCACCCGCTGGACGCCATCGACCCCTCCTTTGCGCAAATTGCCGCCAATGAGTTCGACAGCAAGTTCCCCCTGATGCAGTCCTCCTTCGGCAACCACACCAACGGCTCTCAGGGCGACGGCAAGCTCCACATCATGTACTACAACATTGACGACGGCTGGCAGCCCGGCGATCCCTACGTAGCCGGCTTCTTCTGGGGCGGCGATCTCTCCAACAACGGTCTGCCCATGCTGAACATCGACACCTACCCCGGCGTCTCTTACACGGACTCCCAGGGCAACCCCCAGACCAGAATTGAAGATACCTACGGCACCATGGTCCATGAGTATCAGCACCTGATCAACTACTCCAACGCCGGCATGAGCTCCTGGCTCAACGAGTGCTTCTCCGCCGCCGCGGAGGAAATCTGCTATCCCGGCAGCTCCGTCATTCCCCGTATCCAGTCCTGGGAGCATTACTACTACTCCGACGACTGGCTGAATCCCCCCGCTGAATTCGCCTACTCCCCCTCCTCCGAGCTCCACAACGGCTATTCCATGTACGACTGGAGCAACGGTTTGGACGATATTCTGGCCCTCTACGCCCAGGTATCCTTCTTCTCCCAGTATCTGTATACCCGCTTCGGCAACACCATCTATCGGCAGATCTCCGACAGCTATTCCGGCAGCGAGGTGAACGCCATCTCCTCCGCCACCGGTGTCAACTGCGCCGAGCTGGTTCGGGATTTCCGCATCGCGGTAACAGCCAACGCAGCTCAGAACCTGAACAACGGCGTCTACGGCTTCAAGCCTCAGAACGACTTTGATCCCGCCCAATACCACAACGTCCAGAACCCCTACAACCTGCTGGGGCCCGTGGTCTTCACCGGCACAAGCTGCTCCATTGAAGCCGGCGGCTCCATCACCGTCAAGCCCGTAGGCGGCCTCTACAATCCCCCCTCCGGCGCCAACTCCGGCCTGAAGTACTACGGCATCAGCTTCTCCGCGCCCCACACCGTCACCGCCGTGTCCAACGACGAAAGCATGGGCACCGTGGAGGTTAACGGCTACCGGATCGTTGCCCATCCCGCCCAGGGCTGCTATGTGGCCGGTTATGAAGTAACCGAGGGCAGCGCCACCGCTGTCATCGACGGCAATCAGATCACGGTCTCCGCCGAAACCGACTGCACCATTCTGGTGATCTTCGCTCCCAAGCCCACACTCACCGTAAACTTCGAGGTCTGCGGCCAGAACATCGGAAGCCAGTCTGCTCTGATCTATGACGAGATCACCCTGCCCGCTGCCGTGGACGTCAGCGTGGACGGCTGGACCTTCTCCGGCTGGGTTGCGCAGCAGCTTCCCATGGAAACCACCGACAAGCCCACAGTCTACGCCCCCGGCGCTTCCTACACCGTGACCGCCAACGAGACGCTGTACGCCGTCTACACCCGCAAAGAGGCGGGCGGCGAGATCGTCTATGAGCTGCTAAGCGCCGCCCCCGAGGATTGGGCCGGCGACTACGTAGTCTCCTATGGCACCAGCAGCAGTATGTATATCCTGAAGGGCGTGACCGTCAGCTCCAACGGCGCGGAAATCGAAAACAGCTCCAACGCCTCCGCCTTTGCGGCGACCGGCATTACCCTGGAGGACAACGTCCTGCACAACGTGGGCGACTCCTACCGCTTCATCATGGCGCCTCACGGGGAATACTATTCCCTGCAAAGCGCCTCCACCAACGTGTACGTGGGCGTGACGGCCAGCTCCTACCTGGGCGGCTATACCACCTACACCTCCGGCAGATGTGACTGGACGCCCGGCTCCGGCCCCAACGCCAGCAGCGCTCACAGCGGACAGAACGGCCAGTATCCCTACTTCAGCTTCAACACCAGCAACAACTATTTCTGGACCGGTTCTACCCTCAACAACAACATCCGGTTCTGGAAAGCCACCGACGGCTACACCACCTATTATTGCACCTCCCCCACTGCCGGCGGACACGTTCATACCCCGGAATACGTGGAAGAATTGGCTCCCACCTGCGGAGCGGACGGCCATACCGCCTACTACCGCTGCACCACCTGCGGCAAATACTTCTCTGACGAGGCCTGCGAGAACGAAATCTCCCCTGCCAGCACGGTGATCCCCGCCACCGGCAACCATACCTTCGGCAACTGGAGCTCCAACAACAACGGCACCCACAAGCATACCTGCTCTGTCTGCGGACAGACGGAATCTGAAAACTGCAGCTATAATTCCGTTGTGACGGAGCCCACCTGCACCGAGGCCGGTTATACCGTCTACACCTGCACCGTCTGCGCTTACAGCTATCAGGGCAGTCCTGTAGCCGCTCTGGGACACGATTTCAGCGACTGGACCGTGACCACCGCTCCTACCTGCCTTGATGCCGGTGAAGAGACCCGGAGCTGCTCCCGCTGCAATACGACGGAGACTCGGACTGTGGAAGCTCTGGGCCACGACTATACCGCTGTTGTGACAAGCGCTACCTGTACCGAAGGCGGCTTTACCACCTACACCTGCTCCCGCTGCGGCAACAGCTACACCGACGACGCCACCGAGCCTCTTGGCCACGACTATCAGGCCGTGGTGACGGAGCCCACTTGCACCGAGTCCGGCTTCACCACCTACACCTGCTCCCGCTGCGGGGACAGCTACACCGACAGTGAGACCGAGGCCCTGGGCCATGATTACG
>JAEEGF010727825.1_pt1 | contig 90609 bp, 69 predicted proteins | sample 9134171 | NCBI WGS metagenome assembly JAEEGF01 (sample SAMN16246542, study PRJNA631951) | gut metagenome | biome: gut microbiome; feature: rumen; material: AP-attached | host: Bos | place: Iran: Karaj | collected 2018-10
ACGAAATGGATTTTAAACTACAAAGTGCATTTCAGCCTACCGGAGATCAGCCCCAGGCGATAAAAGAGCTTGTAGAGGGATTCAAGGCCGGGAATCAGTTTGAGACGCTTCTTGGCGTTACCGGGTCTGGTAAGACCTTTACCATGGCGAATGTCATAGCGGCACTGAACAAGCCAACGCTCATAATAAGCCACAACAAGACACTGGCGGGTCAGTTATACGGAGAGATGAAAGAGTTCTTCCCGGAGAACGCTGTTGAATATTTTGTTTCTTACTACGACTATTACCAGCCTGAGGCCTATGTCCCCCAGACTGATACTTATATTGCAAAAGACTCATCGATAAACGATGAAATTGATAAGCTAAGGCTCTCAGCTACAGCGTCCCTGGCAGAGCGCCGGGATGTTATCGTCGTTGCCAGCGTATCCTGTATCTACGGCCTTGGTAGTCCTGAGGAATTCAAGGGAATGTCAGTGTCCCTTCGTCCCGGCATGACCAAGGACAGAGACGAGCTGATAAAAGACCTTGTGGCCATCCAGTACGATCGAAACGATATGGAGCTTGGCCGATGCAACTTCAGGGTTCGCGGAGATACCGTTGAAGTGTTCCCTGCCAATGCGGATGATTATCTCATCAGAATAGAGTTCTTTGGGGATGAGATTGACAGAATATGTGAGGTGGAGCCCGTGACCTCCAAGGTCAGGAGCGAGCTCAGCCACGTCATGATCTACCCTGCATCCCACTACGTTGTGCCCCAGGAGAAGATCAACGCCGCCTGCGACAATATAGAAAAAGAGCTTGAGGAGCAGGTTAAATTCTTCAAGGGCGAGGACAGACTTATCGAAGCCCAGAGAATTTCGGAGCGCACCAACTTCGATGTGGAGATGATGAGGGAGACCGGTTTCTGTTCGGGAATTGAGAACTACTCAAGACACCTGAACTTTGCCAAGCCCGGAGAACCGCCCCTGACACTGCTTGATTTCTTTGACAACGACTTTTTGATCATAGTAGACGAATCACACATGACTATTCCTCAGGTGGGAGCCATGTACAACGGCGACCGCAGCAGGAAGCTTACACTGGTGGATTATGGTTTCAGACTCCCCTCAGCTCTGGACAACAGACCGCTGAACTTCGAAGAGTTTGAACAACATATCGACCAGATGCTGTTCTGTTCAGCAACTCCGGGTAAATACGAGGAGGAGCATGAGCTTCTTCGGGCAGAGCAGGTTATAAGGCCCACAGGTCTTTTGGATCCGGAGGTGGACGTAAGGCCTGTTGAGGGACAGATTGATGACCTTATCGGAGAGATCAGAAAGGCCACAGACGCCGGCAATAAGGTGCTTGTGACAACACTTACCAAGAGAATGGCAGAGGATCTTACCCAGTACCTGGCTGAGTCAGGCATCAGGGTCAAGTATCTTCACTCGGATATAGATACACTGGAGAGAGCAGAGATCATCAGGGATATGCGACTTGATGTCTTTGACGTTCTCGTAGGTATCAACCTGCTCAGAGAGGGTCTTGATATCCCGGAGATATCGCTGGTAGCGATAATTGATGCAGATAAAGAGGGCTTCCTCCGATCCGAGACATCACTTATCCAGACAATAGGAAGAGCGGCCCGTAACTCAGAAGGCCACGTTATCATGTACGCTGACAACATGACCGACTCTATGAGAAAGGCTATTGATGAGACCAAGAGACGCCGCGCGATCCAGCAGAAATATAACGAAGAGCACGGCATAACACCTCAGACCATCAAGAAGGCAGTCCGCGATCTCATTGCGGTTACCAAGGCTGTTGCCAAGGAAGAGGTTAAGTTTGAGAAGGATCCTGAGTCCATGAACAGGGATGAGCTGGAGAAGCTCATTGAGCAGGTTCAGAAGAAGATGAAAAGAGCTGCAACAGAGCTTGACTTCGAGACTGCGGCTATGCTGCGTGATGAACTTATTGAACTTAAGAAAGTGCATACGGAGCTTACTTCAGGGCTGTGAGTACCTGATGGCTGTGAGTACCTGATGAGGTCTTTTCGAATCTGGTACGAACGTGTTACTCCGAACTATGAGAGGAGTAACTTCATTGTAATTTTCGAATCTGGTACGAACGTGTTACGCCGAACGGAGAGAGGCGTAACTTCCTTGTTTTTTTTTATATAATGGGAGAAATTACATGTCAGAAAACAAAATGACCAAAAAGAACACCACCAAGAGGATACTTCCCTCAGACATACATGACTATATCCGTGTCCGTGGTGCCAGCGAACATAACTTAAAACACGTAAACGTCAAGATCCCCAGAGAGACCCTTACCGTTCTCACCGGCGTATCCGGCTCCGGCAAGTCATCTCTGGCCTTCGAAACAATATTTGCAGAGGGACAAAGAAGATACATGGAGTCCCTCTCATCCTACGCCAGAATGTTCCTTGGACAGATGGACAAGCCCAATGTTGAGGCCATAGAGGGACTTTCCCCCACCATATCCATCGATCAGAAATCCACCAACAAGAACCCCAGATCAACTGTTGGTACAGTGACTGAGATCTATGACCACTTCAGGCTCCTTTACGCCAGGATCGGAATCCCCCACTGCCCTAACTGCGGCAGGGAGATCCGCCGCCAGACCGTCGATGAGATGTGCGATCAGATCATGGCGCTTGGAGATGGAACCAAGCTCCAGATTCTTGCACCTGTTGTACGAGGCAAAAAGGGTGAACATCAAAAGACCCTGGACAGAGCTAAGCGTGCCGGTTACGTCCGCGCAAGAATTGACGGCAGCCAGTACGAGCTCACAGAAGAAGAGATCAAGCTGGATAAGAATATCAAGCACAGCATCGAGATCATTGTAGACAGAATCGTAGTCCGCGATGATAACGAGAACCTCAGGCGCAGGCTCACAGACTCCATAGAGAATGCTCTTCAGCTTACTGAAGGACTGCTTCTTGTGGATGTGGTTGACGGAGAGGAACTGAGCTTCAGCCAGAGCTTTGCATGCCCTGACTGCGGTATCAGCATTGCCGAGATTGAGCCCAGAAGCTTTTCCTTCAACAATCCTTTTGGCGCATGTCCTGAGTGCTCAGGCCTTGGCTACAAGATGAAATTTGACGAGGATCTCATGATCCCCGATAAGAGTCTTTCCATCAACGACGGCTGCATCGTTGTCATGGGCTGGCAGTCAGCCAACAAGGACAGCAGCTTTAGTAACGCTACCTTAAGGGCTCTTGCCAAAGAGTACAAGTTCAGTCTTGATACACCTTTCCAGGATCTGTCTGAAGAGGTACAGGACGTCCTGGTTAACGGCTCTGACAGAACAGTAATGGTTCACTATAAGGGCCAGCGCGGCGAGGGTGATTACCCAATCAAGTTCGACGGCCTTATCAGGAACGTGGAACAGCGCTATCGCGAAACCTTCTCTGAAGCCATGAAGGCTGAGTACGAGGAGTACATGCGCATAACTCCCTGTCAGCTCTGTGGCGGACAGAGACTGAAAAAAGAGTCTCTGGCTGTAACCATTGATGATAAGAACATATTTGAGATAACTTCAATGTCTATAGATGAGCTCCAGAGCTACCTTGAGAACATGACCCTCACCAAACAGCAGGAGATGATCGGTGCTCAGGTGTTAAAAGAGATCCGGGCAAGGGTAGGATTCTTAGTAGACGTTGGACTGGACTACCTGTCCCTTTCAAGAGCAACAGGAACCCTCTCCGGCGGAGAAGCTCAGAGAATCAGGCTTGCGACCCAGATCGGTTCAGGCCTTTGCGGCGTGTGCTACATCCTTGATGAGCCCAGTATCGGGCTTCACCAGAGGGACAATGACAAGCTCCTCAATACACTTAAGAACCTGCGTGATCTTGGTAACACACTCATAGTTGTTGAACACGATGAGGATACCATGAGAGCGGCAGACTATATCGTAGACGTTGGTCCCGGAGCCGGCTCCCACGGAGGCAAGATCGTTGCCTGCGGAACCGCCGAGGACATCATGAAGGTCAAGGAGTCAGTGACAGGACAGTACCTGTCAGGCAAGCTCAAGATCGAAGTGCCATCCACCAGGAGAAAACCTACAGGCTGGCTCAAGATAATCGGTGCCCAGGAGAACAACCTGAAGAACATCGACATAGAAGTTCCCCTCGGAATAATGACCATTGTTACGGGAGTTTCAGGGTCAGGCAAGAGCTCTTTTGTCAATGAGATCCTGTACAAGCATCTTGCAAGAGACCTTAACAGAGCCAGATGTATTCCCGGCAAACACAAGGCCATTGAAGGACTTGATCAGGTGGACAAGGTAATTGCCATCGACCAGTCACCCATCGGCAGAACGCCGAGATCCAACCCTGCCACTTATACCGGTGTGTTTGATATGATCAGGGATCTCTTTGCCGGAACACCCGATGCCAAGGCGAGAGGCTACAAGAAGGGAAGATTCTCCTTTAACGTCAAGGGCGGCAGATGCGAAGCCTGCGGAGGCGACGGTATCATCAAGATCGAGATGCACTTCCTTCCGGATGTATACGTTCCCTGCGAAGTCTGCGGCGGAAAGAGATACAACCACGAGACACTGGAAGTCAGATACAAGGGCAAGAATATTTATGACGTTCTGGACATGACAGTTGAGGAAGCCCTTAAGTTCTTCGAGAACGTCAAGACAATAAAGCGCAAGATTCAGACCCTCTATGATGTGGGTCTTGGATATGTCAAGCTGGGACAGCCCAGTACAGAGCTCTCCGGCGGAGAAGCCCAGAGGATCAAGCTGGCGACTGAGCTCAGTAAAGTTGGAACGGGACGAACAGTCTATATCCTTGATGAGCCCACAACGGGACTTCATTTTGCAGATGTCCAGAAGCTGGTCACCATCATGCATACACTGGTGGATCAGGGCAACACGGTTGTGGTAATTGAACACAACCTCGATGTTATCAAGACCGGCGACTATATCATTGATATGGGACCTGAAGGCGGCTCCAAGGGCGGAACAGTGGTAGTATCCGGAACTCCCGAGGAAGTTGCAAAGTGTAAGAAATCATATACAGGAGCGTATATTAAGAAGATGCTCAAATAATTGTGGTAGAATAGGTATATGTGTGGCCATTAACAATCGGGCCGTGCAGGGAGGAACCCTATGACTGAAAGAAATTTTGACACAAGACCCATAGACCTTAAGCGCTTCTGGAGGCAGTTCACAAAGCGCTTCTGGATCGTGATCGCTGCCACAGTGGCAGGGGCACTGCTGGGATTTGTCATTTACGTAATTTACAGCAACGTTATGAGCGGCAACACAGTTTACCGCATTCGCAATGACTATTACATAACATTTAACCACGAGGAGTTCCCCAACGGCGTCGATTATTACAACGCATACACCTGGGATGGAATCCTCAGGGACGACCCTATCGTGAACAAGGCCCTGGAGGTTGCACCCGATGTGACCAAGCAGCAGATCCTTGATAGCGTGACCGGGGAAATCCTGGGAGACTACAGGATTCTTACGGTTGTTGTCACAGGAACTGACCAGGCCCTGATCCAGAAAATATCAGATGCTTATAAAGTAGCAATGCCTCACTTTGCCAGCATCATAGATATGATCAAGACAATAGAAGTCTGGACCGATGCCGACATGGAAGTTTACGATGCCTACACAAGGGAACCCAATGCAGCGTTCCTTGGTGGGCTTATAGGTCTTTTCATAAGTCTGTTTGCAGTGCTTATTTATGGCATTTTCGACGACGGGCTCTACTCTGAGAGGGACTGGGTCATCAATTACCCGGATATTCCTTATCTTGGTAAAAGAGATACCGACGAGTATAACGCCAACAGATCACACCTTCTTGCCTATGACGGCAACTATATTGAACTGGCAGCAGATCAGTTTAAGTTTGACCTTAATGAGTTTGACAGAATGAGGGGAGCAGACGGAGTTATCCTAAAGCTAAGGCCCGGAAAAGACAAAACTCAGGAAATGGACAAGGTGGTATACACCTTAAAGAAACAGGATGTCAAAATTGTGGGAGTGATGGAGTAAATGATTCTTTACACCCTTGTGGCTGCCATCACGATCCTTTTGGCATGCCAGGTCAGGACATCGGAAGGCTGCGAATATGACCGTGTCCCGGCCGTTGCAGGAAATAAATATGTAAGTGGCAGGAATGTCCTTATGGGATATACAACAAGGCGGAGGGCTTTAAATGCTCTGTGTCTTGTTTCTGTATTTGTTATTCTCACCACACTGGCAGCTCTTCGACATGAAGTTGGCAACGACTATGGAACCTATGTCGTAACATGTCACGAGATATTCCAGAGAGGATATGTGGTAACGGAGCCGGGCTTTAACCTGGTGGTGCGTATCCTGTACACACTCTCCGGCAAAGAAGACTATCTTCTGATGTTTGGAGTTTTTGGTGCAGCTATCGTGGCCATATTCCTTAAGGTTCTCGCGGATCAGAGTGACAGCTTCGCCTGGGCATTTTTTATCTTTATGTCTCTGGGGCTTTACTACAAGAGCTTTAACACAGTAAGGTACTATTTTGCGCTTGCTATTGCTACATTTGCGCTGCGCTACCTGGTGGACATAAATGTGGAGGGCATCATAAAGTTCTTTTGCCTGATACTGTTTGCTGCTACCTTCCACAAGTCAGTTCTGGTGGTCATTCCCATGTACTTCGTGGCCAGGATCCACTGGAAGAGATGGGCGCTGATATTGCTTGGAGTGTTTGCGATTGTTGTGGGACTGCTTAACAGACAGATCATGGATATTGCTCTTAAGCTCTATCCTTCCTATAGAAACACTGTGTACATCGAGGAAGTTCACAGGATAACCGAGTATGCGGCGCCGGTGTTTGGATGCCTGTTTGTCCTTGCATTGTGCATCATCTGCTACAGCGATGCCATAGAGAACAGGGTAGATAACCGCATGTACTTCAATATGAATATCATGGGCATGGTGCTTTACCTTAGCTGTTACTGGCTTCCGCTGGTAACAAGGTTTTCCTATTACCTGACAACAGCTCAGATACTGCTGCTTCCAAATATTATCTGCAGTATTAAGGACCAGAAGAAAAAGAAGAGAGTGATCGCGGCAGTGATTATCTTCTGCATCTTCTATTTTCTGTATTTCCTGAGGGAAGCAGACCAGGTAGGCGTCAGAGTACTGCCTTACAAGAGCTGGCTCTTTTATGATCATCGCTGGCTCAATCAGACTGATACGTTCTGATAGTTCAATAGGTGGGGGCGGAAAAGCGCCCCCATTTTCTCATGAGGAGGGAAAATATGTTTAAAAGAGCTATACCTTGCGTAGTGTGTACAACAGTTGTTAGCGCTATGCTCTTTGTGAGCTCCGGTGGAAACTGGAACCCGGATGAGAGAAAGATCGACAAGGTCGTTTCGGAAATGACCATGGATGAAAAGGTCTCGCAGATGATCATTCCGTCAATCCGTACCTGGAATGAGGAAAATGTTACGGATCTTGATGCGGTTCCTGAGCTTAAGGTAGCGCTTCAGAAACACCAGTACGGAGGCGTAATCCTGTTTGGTGGCAATATTACAGGAAACGAGCAGATGGCCAGACTCACCTATGAGCTGCAGGATAACAATATGCAGATGGAGGGCGTCACTGAGCACATCCCGTATCTGCTCCCTGTTGACGAGGAAGGAGGAATCGTTCTTCGCTTTAGCAACGGAACACGTATGAACGGCAACATGGCTATCGGCGCCACAAAGGATGCTGTCGGCAACGCCGAGAAGACCGGCAAGGTACTTGGCGAAGAGATTGCAGCTGCCGGATTTAATGCAGATTTTGCCCCGGATATTGATGTAAATAACAATCCAAACAATCCTGTTATCGGAACCAGGTCTTTTTCCGATGATCCTGACAAGGTTACTGAGATTGGATTGGCATATACAAAGGGACTTGCCGAGAGCAACGTCATTGCGACTTACAAGCACTTTCCCGGACACGGAGACACAGGAACAGACAGCCATATCGGCACTCCTTCAGTGGAGAAGACCTATGAGGAAATTACTGCCAATGAGCTTGTGCCCTTCAAAAAGGTAATTGAAAGCGGCGCGGACATGATAATGACTGCGCACATTACATTCCCTCTGATTGATGAGGAAGTGACCTTTGGCGATGGTGTGACAAAAGGCTTCTATCCCGCTACTATGTCTAAAAAGATGATCACTGATATTTTGAGAACTGATCTGGGCTTTGAGGGAGTTGTAGTAACGGATGCGCTGGAAATGGGCGCCATCCATGAAGGCGGACTGGTTCCGGGAGCGCTGGACTCAGTAGAATATGGCGTGAACATTGCAAAAGAGGTAATCAATGCCGGAGTTGATATTCTCCTTCTTCCTATTGATCTGACAGGGCCGGAGCTGGTGACATATTATGATGAATACATCGCAGGCCTGGCAGCCAAGGTTGAATCCGGAGAGATCAGCGAAGACAGAATTAATGAGAGCGTTAAGCGTATCCTGATGCTTAAGGCCAAGTATGATATTTACAAGGTTGACGGTGACAATACACCTTCTGTTGATGTTGAAACCCAGGTGCAGAAGAGCGTTGAAGTTGTGGGCAGCAAAGAGCACCACGATATAGAGATGGATATGGCAAGGCAGGCAATTACCCTTGTTAAGAACGACGATAACACTCTTCCTGTTTCTAAAGAGAACAAGAAGATATTTGTCCTTGGAAGACTCCAAAGCGATGAGACGACCCTTAGCTACGCCGTTGAGTCCATGAAGGATCAGGGCTATATCGCTGCAGATGCAGACATTTCTTACGATTACTACTACGAATCAAGCGGCGACGATCGTCTGCACTATACAGATGAGATCAAGACAAAGGCTGAAGATGCAGATTTAGTACTTGCTCTTTCATACGCATCAGGCAGCAGTGCTCTTGATAAAGAAAACGCACAGTTTATAGCACTTCATAACGCCATAAGCGACACACACAGCGACGGTGACAAGTTTGTTCTTATCAGCGAGAACCTTCCTTACGATGCCGCTATTTATCAGGATGCAGACGCGATCCTTCTGGCTTATCTGGGCTCAGCCCTTGGAACAGACCCTACCGAGAAGGAGAAAGACACTGTTAAAAATGCCATCAATGCCAACATAATCGCAGCTATCGACACAGCATTTGGCGCAAACAGCCCTGAAGGAATCCTTCCTGTAAATATCCCTGAGGTTGAAGAAAACGCTGATGGAAGCCTGGAGTACGCAGCAGACTATTTATATGAAAGAGGCCACAGCCTCAGCTACTAAATAACTTTTTTAATGGGACAGTGGGGAAGGTTCTCACTGTCCCACTTGCTATAGAATTAGCTGTAGTAGTATACTTATTCGGAAAGTGGGACACTTAGAACCGTCCCCACTGTCCCGTGTTAACGAATAGATTCAGGAGGATTTAGACATGAAGATGAGATATTGTAAGCGCTGCCTTCAGCCGGACACCAGGCCGGGCATCGTTTTTGATGACGAGCAGATATGCTTTGCCTGCCGCTATGAGGAGTCCAAGGCAACTATTGATTGGGCTGCCAGAGAGGCTGAGCTTAAGGGCTTTGCCGAGGAAGCAAAGGCAGAGGCTAAAAAGCGCGGAAACATCTACGACTGCATAATCGGTGTATCAGGCGGTAAGGATTCAACCTTCCAGGCAGTTTACGCCAAGGAGAAGCTGGGGCTTAATCCCCTTCTTATCAACTGCATGCCTGATGAGATCACAGAGGTTGGTCAGAAGAACATCAACAACCTCAACAACCTTGGCTTTGACATCATCTCCATTCGTCCAAATCCTATTGTTGCCAAGAAGCTTGCCAGAAAGTCATTCTTTGAGCGCGGTAATATCATCGCTGCTTCAGAGTACTGCCTCTGGGCATCTTCATATATCATGGCTGTTAAGTTTAACATCCCTCTTATCATCCAGGGAGAGAACGCAGCCCTTACCCTCGGCGCAGCCAAGAACCAGGAGCCTACAGGCAATGCATTTTCAGTTATGCAGCTTGAGACCATCCGCGGCGCCAGCGTAGACAGCTTCGTTGATCTGTCAAACAACATTACTGAAAAAGATCTTTTCCTCTATAAGATACCTACTGTTGAGGAGATGCAGGCCAAGGGCATCAAGGCAATCTTCCTTCAGTACTACACCAAGGAGTGGTCACAGGTTTCCAACGCCGACTTCGCAATTGCAAGAGGTCTTACCGGCAGAACCGATGACCTTCATGACCTTGGACGCTACAGAAGATACACAGCCCTTGACTGCGACCTTCAGATCCCTAACCAGATGATCAAGTACCTGAAGTTTGGCTTTGGCTATGCTACAGACGAGATCTGCTACGACATCAGAGAGGGCAGATTCTCAAGAGAAGACGGCAAGTGGTATGTGAATGAATACGACGGCCTTTGCGGCGAGAAGTACATCCAGAAGGCCTGCGATTACCTGTCTATTACAAAGGAGGAGTTCTGGGAGGTTGTTGATAAGTACGTCAACAGAGATCTCTTCGAGAAAGTAGACGGCAAGTGGACCAGGAAGTTCACAGTTGGTGAGGATTATGAATCATAATATCAAGAAAAATTGGTATATGTATTTAACAGGAACACTGCTTCTTATACAAGCGGCAGTGTTCCTTGTATTTCGTGGAGAAAGCTATTTCCAGATCCACGATAACTTGGATCTGTTCATGGGCCACTACGAAATGCTGAAAAAAGCGAATCTCTGGTTTGCCCACGGAGCTAATGCACCGTTCCTTCACGGCGTTTCAAGGGATCTGTTCGGATCAGAGTTTAATCTCTACAATCTCTTTTACATTATTCTGCCCACCTACTGGGCATACCTGGCAGGTTACGCCGCCAAGATAGCCATCGGTATGATCGGCTTCATTCTTCTGGCAAAAGACATCTACCAGGATCGCTACGAAAACTACAGGCCGCTCATTATCGTCATTGCAGCAGCCTATGGAATGATCCCGGTATTTCCTACTTATGGCATTGCATTTACTTCCGTTCCGCTTATAGTTCTTTTCCTTAGAAAGCTATACTGCGCAGATACGCTAAAGGACAGGATTCCATGGTACATCGCAGTTTTCTGTTACCCGTTCATTTCATATTTCTCATACCATGGCTTCTTTATTCTGAGTTATATGGTTCTGGCGGTGATAATACTCTGGATAAGGGATAAGCACTTTCCGAAGAGCACTTTTGTCTCCATCGTGATCTTGTCAATCGGCTATGTGCTGTTCGAGTACAGGCTTTTTGGCGCGATGCTGGGAAGCGATACCGTGACCATCAGAACTACCATGGATCACGGCGACCTGACCTTTGCGCAGGCCATGAAGACCGCTTTTGATGAATTTGTTAATGCATCCTTCCACTCGGAGGATTCACACACATACATCGTTCTCGGCGTTGTGCTGGTGGCGCTGGTGCTGATCAATGTGGGACACGTAAGGGCTGGTAAGGCAAAACAGATCTTCTCTGATCCCGTAAACCTGATCATGGTCTGGATCATCTTCAACGTACTTATCTTTGGACTGTACCAGTTTGCGCCCTTCAGGCATCTCTTTGAGATGCTGGTTCCACCTCTCACCGGCTTTGAATTTGCGAGGACAGCTTACTTCAACACGTTTTTGTGGTACGCGGAGCTACTTCTGGTGTGCATTCGCATGTATGATTACAGTAAAAAGAACCTTAAGCTCCTTGCTAATGTCATCGTGACACTGGCAGTTCTGGTGGTAATGTTCATGCCACAGGTTTACAACGATTTCTACTATACCTGTTACAATCAGGCCTACAAGGTGATCAAGCACAAAGAGACCAGCACGGTTAACTATAATGAGTTTTATTCAGCAAAGCTCTTCGAGAAGGTTAAAGCGGAGATTGGATATAACGGCGAGTGGTCAGCTTCCTATGGGATGCATCCGGCAATCCTAAACTACAACGGAATTGCATCGGTTGACGGATACCTTGGCATGTATGCCCAGGAGTACAAGGATAAGTGGACCAGGGTAATTGAACCGGCTTTCCCTGATTCTCCGTCCCTCTCTTCATATTTCCTTGGATGGGGCGCGAGAGTAAATCTTATCTCGGCTGATGATGAGAACACCTATGCACCGCTTCGCGTCATGGAGCTGAATGACACCAGGCTTGTGGCTAATATGGACGAGCTAAAGAGCCTTGACTGCAAATACATTTTCTCAAGGATCAAGTTCTCAAATGCGGATGAAGCTGGTGTAACACTCGTTGGGACCTTCACGGACGAGAGTAGTCCATATACTATTTACGTATACGAATTATAATGGTTTTGCTATTAGGCGGGCGACATTTCTGTCGTCCGTTTTTTGTGTCATTTGGAAGTTGAGATTTTGTGTGACATTTTTGTGATAGAATTAATTGTATTATCTATCTCGTTGAGAGAAGATAGCCCGCAAGGGCGCAAAAAGAGATTATGAGGAGAGATAATTATGAAGAAAAGAGTAGCATTACTGATGACGGGCATCATGATCGCCCTTACTGCATGTGGCAGCCAGCAGACTGCGCAGGAGCCGGCAGCAGAGACTGCACAGACAGCTCAGGAGACCCCGGCAGAGACAACAGATGATGCAGCAGAGACTACTGCAGCTAGTGAAACACCTGAAGGATATGTTGAGGATATGGTTCTTTCAACAGATCTTTTCACACTGACAATGCCCGATGAGTTCAAGGGAAAATTCCTTGCATCCATCGATGGCAACATGATAAGCATCTATGACAAGGAGTGCAATGAAGCAGGATTTGGCGGCTATGCCTTCTCTGTGGTTGCTGATAAGGGGGAGAATATTCTTCCCGGAGGAATGTATACTAAGGTTGGCGAACTGGCCGCACCGAATGGAGATATTTATGTTGTCTGCAAGGGTGGCCCTTCAGATGTACAGTGGGATTACACCAAATACACCGACATGGCAGAGGTGGAGAATTACAACAAGCTTTACAATTCTGCTGATTCACTCATATCTACTATCACAGCTAATGATGGCGGCACCTTCATGTACGGTGCAGGCATAAAGGGCGAGGATCTGTACTCCTATATCCTTTCTAAATACATGGAGGCTTTCAGCTCAGACTGGGATGCCAATCAGTATGAAGAAGCAGGCATCAGTCCTGAGTTCTATGCAATTCTTCAGAGCGAGGGTGAAAAGGGCCTGGACGAGATCGGATTTGCCTATGCAGATATCTCCAACGACGGTATTGATGAGCTGCTTGTAGGACCTATCGACGCTTCTGATGAAGGCAGTGTTGTATACGACATTTACACAATGGTAGACAGAGATCCCAAGCTGGTTGTTAGCGGAAGCGCCAGAAACAGATATTATGGAATGACATATGGCGGAGTTGCTAATGAGTATTCAAACGGTGCTGATGAGTCCGGTATAGACGTTTCCATCATTGAGCCCAACACTTCAAATCTCATGCCACAGTACAGCATAAAGTATGACGGCTATACTGATGAGAAGAATCCGTGGTTCATCAGATACGGTTCTGATGAGAACTACGAGCCAATGACAGAGGATGACTTCAACGAGAGAATGGAGCTTGCACAGAGTGAGTACTTAAAGCTTAACTATACACCATTTTCCCAGATAACACCTATTGATTATTCCAAGGTTGACCTTTCAAAGTACGGCACATTTACCGAGATGCTCTCCGATTTTAAGACCGGTATGGGCTATGCAAATGTAAAGGTTGGCGATACAGATGTGTTCCTTGCTTCAACAGGCACATACAACGGTGAGAACAACACAAAGAATGCAATTGATGCATCGGTATTTATGTACGATGAAAACGGAAAGATTGTTTACCTTGGTCAGATTGAATCAGGCGGCACAGCTTATCCGGTAATGGTTGCGGATGGATGTCTTTTCACCGGTGGCCATCATTATGTTGTGAAGAATACCGTAAAGAACGGCAAGCTGGTTGCTGTAGAAGAGGCACAGGAAAGCTATGATACAGATGCTAATGTGACTTACTACTATGGCAAGGACGGCGGCAAAATGGAAAAAGTTGAGGATGATTCAAACCTCACAAGACTCTTCGATGAGTACTTCAATGGAGAACCCGTGGATTTTTCCGTTGAGAAGCCTTGAGAAATATGCATAATTATAGCCCCTTGGCTGATTGGGTCAGCTGAGGGGCTTTCTTTGTGGGAATTCTTAAATTTTTCTTAAGAAGTTGACTGCGAATCGTTTGGTATTTGGGCAAAAGAGTTGTTGGAAAGGAGCATAGAGAGGCGTCTTTAATGCTTTAGGGTCGTGCCACGGTCTGTGGCAGGGATGGTACGCGTTATCGGAATTTTGTATAATGATTTTGTGTGCGACGTTTTTTGGTGAATGTTTATTTCGCAAAAGATATGGACTGATAAGTTTTGCTCTAAAGGAGGAAATTTTACATGAAGGAACGGGCAACTGAGAGAAAATCTTGGATCCTCAGCTTTCTGCTGGCTTTGGCAATGGCAGTGACAATGTTTGCCAGGGTGCCGGTGATGGTGGAGGCGGCGTATAATTATCAGGAAGCAACCATTGAACCAGAGAATGCAGGAACGGTAGAATATACCATGAATTCGGCTGAGCGTTGGGATTACACGGCAAAACCAAATCAAGGGTATGAATTTGATAGATGGGAATATGTTTATAATGGCAATACGTGGGCTTCACAGCAAAACCCCAGGACGTTTTATGATGGAGAAAATAATATTAAGGTGTTTTTCAAAGAAATAACCCATGTTACTAAGATTCAATTGAATAAATCAAGTGTTTATGGAAAAACCGGAGATGTATTTAAACTCGAGGCTACGATTAGCCCTAGTGATGCATCATTGAAGAAAGTTAAATGGGGTATTCAGGGAAACCCCGCTTTGGCTAAGTTTTACGCTAATCGGGCATGTACGCAGGAAATAGAGAAAGATGTTCTTGTATCAAATTTGACCGTTTATGCAAAATTGCAAACAGATCCGTTGGGAGTATATAACCTTTTTAGTGTTGAGAGTGAAGAGGGATCGAATATCACCGCTTACACGCATGTTTATAACGAGTCTGCGAAGGAAGCGTCAGAAGTTCAAGAACCTCCTGCAGCGAATACACTGACTTACACAGGCTCTGCACAGGAGCTTGTGACTGCTGGAATAGCGATCGGCGGTGTGATGAAATATGCAATTGGAACTGATGCAACTACTGTGCCAACAGATGGCTGGAGTAAATCCATACCTAAAGGCACTGATGCTAAGACTTACTATGTATGGTATAAGGTTGTTGGAGATGATAGCCATAAAGATACTGAAGCGCAAAATGTTCCTGTAACTATAAAAAATGCGATTCAGCACACTGTAACCTTCAAGGTAGTAAATGGTAAATGGAATGATGGGATAAATGCAGATAAGATAGTGACACTGAAAGGTGCCGAAGGAGATACACTGAAACTAACTGCAGATCAGATCCCTGAAGTTGGAAATAAGCCCAGTAGTTCTTATAAGGCAGGAAGCTGGGATGTAACACCGAGCACTGAAACAGCTATTACAAAGGATACTACATATACCTATGCATATGGACAGAAGGCTGACAACCCTGCAACAATCACAGATACAGTCTCTGTAGTTGCGGGCGGAAAAAAGATTAATCTGGCTAATTGTGTCAATCTCAATGGCGCTACAGGTGCTGTAAGCTACAGCTTATCTGGTGATGCTGGTGGATGTTCCCTTAACGGAAGCATACTGACCTCCGGATCAGCTGCAAATACTGTATACGTAAATGTGACGGTTGCAGAGGATGACAATTATAAAGCATTGGATGCCAAGCGGATTACAGTCAGTGTTACAGACAAGCCGCAGCAGGTTCTCGAAGCTGAAGATGTGTCTGTAACTTATGGCGAGACAGATAAGAAGGTCACAGCCACTGTTACAACACCAGCTACAGGTGGCGGAGCAATCACATACGCTGTCAAGGATGGCAGCGGAGACTATATTGACGTGGATGCATCCACAGGCCTGCTTACTATAAAAGCAGTTCCTGCAGATGGAAAAGCTTATGTTACTGCTAAAGCTGCTGAGACAGACACATATGCAGAGGCTACACAGGATGTAACCATAACAATAGCACAGGCACCAGTAACTCCTAAGGTAGAGCTGAACAAGACCACGCTTTCGCTTACAGTAAATGAGGAAAGTACACTCACAGCAACCACAGTTCCTGAGGGACAGCAGGTTACATGGACCAGTTCTGATGCAGCAATTGCAGCAGTTGATACAACTGGAAAGGTAACAGCAAAGGCAGCAGGAACAGCCAAGGTAACAGCCACAATTACAGTTGAGGGACAGGAATACAAGGCTGAATGTGACGTTACAGTAACAGCTGCGCCTACACCAGTAACCCCTAAGGTGGAGCTGAACAAGACTGCACTGGCTCTTACAGTAAATGAGGAAAGTACACTCACAGCAACCACAGTTCCGGAAGGCCAGCAGGTAACATGGACAAGTTTTGATGCTGCAATTGCAGCAGTTGATACAACGGGAAAGGTAACAGCAAAAGCAGCAGGAACAGCCAAGGTAACAGCCACAATTACAGTTGAGGGACAGGAATACAAGGCTGAGTGTGATGTCACAGTCACAGCTCCTGCACCCACTCCCGTTCCATCCGAGACTATAGTAGTTCCGGAGGCTCTTTCAGACGATAACCTCTCACCTGAGATCATCGAGAGATATGGCTCGGCTGAACGGGTTACATTAAGGCTTGAGGAAGTTATGAGCGTAACACCTGAGAGCAGAGCGAACTCACGGGTTTATGATGCTCGGGTAATGGTTATAACGGACCAGGGAGAAAGACCAGCCACAGCTGATGACATTACCCCTGAAGGACTTGAGGCAATCTTCCCTTATCCTGACGGAACCAACAAGGACGATTACACATTCAGCGGTGCACATATGATGGGCGAGTCTGGAGCAGGATATCAGGCTGGTGATATTGAGCAACTCTCATTCACCAACGGTGAAGATGGACTTCATACAAGGGTCCATGGACTCTCACCAGTAATCATCACCTGGACCATAAGGGATACTCCGGCAGAGCCTGGAGATGGCATCGACAGACATGTACACGTTTATGAGTGGGATACAATAAATGCAACAGCAGATCAGGACGGTGAGATGAGATATCAGTGCCGCATCTGCGGAAATATCCAGATCAGAGTGCCTATCACTGCTTACTACATCTTCAACAAGGAAACAACAGAGAAGATCAGAAGAGCAAAACAGGGCGAGACAGTCAAGATTGAAACAGCAAGATGGATTTCCTTCCACAAGATGGTAATGGAAGCCCTTGCCGACAGACCTGACGTAACCCTTGAAGTTAGCTTTCTTGACGAAGAACACAAGGGAACAAGAAAGTCATTCACGATCCCTGCAGGAACCGCTGATGTTACAAGCCTTGTAGACGACAAGGGATTTGCAGGATTTATCTATCTTACGAACAAGTTTGGAAATACAGTAACTACACCATAACTAATGATGGCTCCGAGTCAGTAATGACTTGGAGTCTTTGCTTGTGGAACAACTTAGTTTAAATCGGTGATGTTATACTGTTGTATGAAGAAAATCGATGACAATGCAGAACTAGAAGTGATTACTTGCCTGCTCCGGGGTATGGATTGTAGCACCGCTCGGTCCGCAGTCAAGGGCTGCCCGTGTAACTGCTGATGGCATCCTATAAAACAGGATGCTCATCATCAGAAACACAGCGTACTGTCCCTTGACTGCGGGCCTTACTTTGTGCAATCAGGTCACCAACCGGGCCAGGCAGAAGGGGAATGTTGAGATGGGGGATATAGTGACTTCAGGCAAGATGAAGTTTATGGCAAACAAGCCTCTGAAGTGCCTCTGGGCATGTAAAACTCAAGTGAAAAAGCCAGATCGGTTCTGGAAATTATGGCAAATCAGCCTCTGAAGTGCCTCTGGGCATGTAAAATTCAAGTGGAAAAGCCAGATCAGCTTTGGAAATTATGGCAAATCAGCCTCTGAAGTGCCTCTGGGCATGTAAAACTCAAGTGAAAAAGCCAGATCGGCTCTGGAAATTATGGCAGATCAGCCTCTGAGAAGCTCCTTGGCATGTAATTTCAGAGTAGGAGACCATGAAGCATAATACGCGTCAGCACAAAGTTCATTTTGGCGAGGCTGTGGTATGAAGCGATTTTTGAGGTTCACTCCAATTTTTAAATATCCATGCACTTGAAGTGCATTTTCAGAGAATTGATTTAGAATTAATCATCTGCCTTCATACTAATCGCCTCTGCAATAGCTTAATGGAGTGAAAATGGGTAGTAATTTTACTAGAATGCACTTTGTAAGTGCACTCCAACTCGGGACTTTTGATGCTACTAGTAAGACTTTCAAAAACGCACTCTTACCATATTTCCGCTTGATCGCATAATGGTATGAAAACCACCGCCCAAAGTGGAGGAAGGTACTGGTCCAACTTAAAGGAACAGAGTAAATGGCATGTCAAGGGGAACGTGGAATACCGCAGCGGGGTGCTCGAGAAAGTACATAGAGCCACAGAAGAAGACAGCGCCCTGCGAGGATATGCCGCGAAAGCCCCTTGACGTGCCTCGATGAACCCTTACACCCCGCGGGTGGCACTTTTATGTGCCGCCCCTTGGCTACCTCGGGGGGCAAAGAGTAAATTATTGAATAGAACTATATAGGAAATCATTATGTTATAAAAAAGGGGCCTCGCCCAGATGATGATTTAATCATCTAAAGCGACAGCCCCTTATTTTTATCGCCTATACAAACGAAGACTCCGGGTCGTGTGACTCGGAGTCTTTTTTTGACTGTAATTGGGCTATATCTTATAATTGTTCCTATGAATACGAAAAAAACCGGAAGAATTTATATTTGTCACACATATTACCATGCATATATTGCTGCGGTAAAAGAGCTGGTGATAAGGCATGAGAGCGATGAGAAGGCAGACATCATGCTAAGTACCATGTCAAATGACTTTGGTAAGCTCCCGGAGAGGCTGGAAAAAGCGGGACTGTTTGACAAGGTGCTGATGTTTGATGAGAAAGAGGATGTCACCTCCGAAGAAGTCATGAGTTACCACCGCGACAAGGGTAACATCGTGGCAAACCTTTTGCAGCGCATTACCTATACCAAGCTCCTTGGTAAGCTTCAGGAGCCGCACATTCCTGTGGATTTATCGACATATAAGGATGTGTATGTGTTCTGCGACTCAGATCCCATCGGCTATTATCTGAACTACAAAAAGATTCGATACCATGCTGTGGAAGACGGCCTTAATTCCGGCAAACTCGACGACCAGGCCAGAAACGCCAACCGCGGTGCATGGCCTCTTAAGAAGGCTATGGCTGCCATGGGCCTTATCTTCATCGAGAGCGGCTACAGCAGATATTGCATCGACTACGAGGTCAATGATATCAGCGTTAACCACAAGCCACCAAAGAATACAGTTGAGGTTCCAAGAGAAGAACTCAACAACAAGCTCACTCCCGAAGACCATGCTGTTCTGGTGAACATCTTCCTGGAGAACAAGGACAGAGTTGTGAGCCAGCTCGTTGATCCCTCTGATCCCAGACCACAGGTCATGATACTGACAGAGCCTCTGTGTGAGATGGATGTCCGCAAGAAGCTCTTTGGCGATATAGTTGATGAATACAAGGAAGGGCACCGCGTCATAATCAAGCCTCATCCACGAGATGTTCTTGATTACTCTGAAGCTTTTCCGGGAGTCATCGTTGTTCGAGACAAGTTCCCTATGGAAGTTCTTGGCGATATCGAGGGTTTCAAGGTTGATAAAGTCATATCAGTTATCACCCAGATGGAGAACGTCTATTTTGCAAAAGAGATCGTCTACCTGGGACTGGATTTCCTTGATAAATACGAGGATCCGTCGATCCACAGAAAGACGGAGAACTTGGACAAGTGAAGTACTTATGCACATATAGCTATGAAGCGACAATTTGATTGCGAGTGTTGTGCAACAATCTAATGCATTTAGATGCTGGAGATTCTATGGGAATATACTTACGTCCTGCAACAATTGAAGACGCTGAAGACATCCTCAGATGGAGAAATGATCCCTCCACCAGAGAGAACTCTTTTACCAAAGGCGAGATCAGCCTTGCATCTCACATAAACTGGCTGGCCAAAAAACTCGCCAACCCGGACTGCCACATCTTCATCATGATGGACGGTGAAGCAAAAGTCGGCAACATCCGCGTTGATGTAACCGAAGGCGTCGGCGAGATCTCCTACATGATCGCACCGGAATGCCGCGGTAAAGGCTATGGGAAGAAGATAATCGGTATGGTAGAAGAAGCACTGCGAAACTCTTGTGGCGTTTCAGTGGTGAAGACTCTCACAGCATTCACCCTCAAAAACAATGAAGCTTCTGCAAAGTGCTTCATTGCCAATGGCTATTCATATGAAGATGCTGAAGATTCCTATTGTTTCAGTAAATCGCTTTGAGTATAAGCGTACACTGTTGCCCTGCAATCTTGTAGTCTTATAGAGAATGGCATGTGATTAGTTGGGAAACATGAATTGTCGCTGTGCCGATTGGCTTATTGCGTAATAAAGCATGATTTTTACTGCTATTATTGATGAATTGCAAAAAACAGAGGTAAAGCATATTGAAATCACATGAAAGGCATAAACCATGTTTAATAAAGATATTAAAATAGGCAACAGAATAGTAGGCGACGACCACCCCTGCATGATCGTGGCAGAGCTATCCGGAAACCACAATGGAGATTACAACAGAGCGGTGGAGATAATCCATGCAGCTAAGGAAGCAGGCGCAGATGCTATAAAGCTCCAGACCTACACCGCAGATACCATCACTATCGACTGCGATAAGCCCTGGTTCATGACTCCGGGCGACGGACTCTGGGCCGGAAGAACTCTGCACAACCTGTATGAGGAGGCTTACACTCCATGGGAGTGGCATGAGGGACTCTTTAACGAGGCAAAAAAGCTGGGTATGGAGGCATTTTCATCTCCATTTGATCCCACGGCGGTTGATTATCTGGAGAATCTGGATGTTCCCGCCTACAAGATCGCCAGCTTTGAAATAAACGATATCCCTCTGATCAGGCGTATCGCCAAACTTGGCAAACCCATCATCTTCGCAACCGGAATCGCCTATGAGGAAGATATACAAAGAGCGCTTGATACATGCAAGCAGGAGGGCAACGACAACGTGATCCTTCTTAAATGCGTCAGCGCCTATCCAACACCCTACAACCTCGTAAATCTTCGCATGATGCAGAACCTTCGCGATAAATATGACTGCGTAGTAGGCCTATCCGACCACACTCCCGGCGGTACAATCCCTGTGGGCAGCATCGCCCTGGGAGCCAAGATGATAGAGAAGCACCTTACCCTTGACCGCTCAGCCGGCGGCGTCGACGACGCCTTCTCAATGGAGCCCGCAGAGTTTGCCCAGATGGTAAAGGAAGTGCGCATCATGGAGCAGGCCCTGGGCAGCTACGACTACAAGCTCACAGACAAGCAGATCAAAGAGCGCAGCCTCTCCAGATCTCTTTTTGTGGTAAAAGACATCAAGGCTGGCGAGACCATAACCGAAGAAAACGTCCGCTCCATACGCCCCGGATGCGGCATGCACACAATGCATTACGAAGAAGTCCTCGGCAAAAGAGCTTCAAGAGATCTTGAAAAAGGAACCCCTCTCGACTGGGATATGATGGTGTAAGGAAACAGATATGATCGGAATTCGATGTGACGCCAATTCCATAATCGCCTCAGGCCATATGATGCGCTGCCTTACCATTGCAAAAGAGCTGGTGAAGCAGGGCGAGTCTGTGACCTTTTTCCTTGCAGACGAAGAATCAAAGTCACTCTTCGACAAATACGTGACCGGGGATGACACCCACAACTTGTCAGAGACTGCGGCTCCTACAATCGCAGCAGTTGTCCTTAGCTCAGACTGGCGCAACAAGGAAGATGAGCTTCCTGCCATGGAAAAAGAGCTAACGGAAAGGAAAATAAAGTCACTCCTTGTGGACTCATATCAGGTCACACCCGGATATTTCGAGAGACTAAAAGAAATACTTCCTGTAGCATATTTAGATGACCTCAACGAGGCTGCTTATCCCATAGACATGCTCATAAACTACAGCGGATACTATGAAGTCCTAGGATATGAGGAAGCATACAAAGATACAAGAGGTCATAACGGAAAGCCTACAACGCTTCTCCTGGGCCTCAACTACGCACCACTTCGCGAACAGTTCTATGCCGATGTAGAAGATATGACTACAGCTATGGATTCGGATGAGTGTTGTGCTGACAATCATAAAAGCGACGGATCAGACAGACAAACTGGCCTGAATATTCTCCTTACATCCGGCGGATCCGACATCCAGGGAATGCTTCTTTCTACACTGAATGCAGCCAAGATGGCAGGGCTGGTTAAAGATAGTAATGTAGATACAACAGACCAAGAGGTAGAAGGCACCACATACGCACCTGAAGCAGAAACAGAGATTACGTGGCACGTTGTTGTTGGCGGCCTGGTCCAAAACGCCGACGAAATAGAATCCTTCGCCGCCACCCATAAAAACATCACCATCCACCGCGCAGTCACCAACATGGCACAGCTCATGAGAACCTGCGACCTTGCAGTCTGCGCAGCCGGAACCATGCTGACAGAATGCGCAGCCATAGGCCTGCCTGCAATCTACTTCCAGGTAGCCGACAACCAAAAGTACAACGTAGAATTCTGGCAGAAAACCGGCGGCATGCTATTTGCCGGCGATGCCTCCGCATCAGCTGGGGAAAAAGCAAAGACCCTGGACTCTATCACTGCTCATATAAAGCAGCTATCAGAAAACAATCAGAGCCTGTCCGAAATGAAAAACGCCCTGACCGGCATCACCGACGGCCGAGGAGCCCAGAGGATAGCTAAAGCTCTTTTAACATTAAACTGAAAGGCGAAATACTTATGAAAACACTGGCTATGATCACAGCAAGGGGAGGAAGTAAGCGCATCCCCAGAAAAAATATCAAGGACTTCAACGGAAAACCCATCATTGCATACTCCATCGAAGCAGCTATAACTTCCGGAGTCTTCGACGAAGTCATGGTATCCACAGACGATGAAGAGATCGCCGAGATCGCCAAGAAGTTCGGAGCAAAGGTGCCTTTCTTCAGAAGTGAAAAGACATCTAACGACTTCGCAACTACTGTTGATGTAATAGAAGAAGTGCTGAACACCTACAAAGAGCGCGGCGAGGAGTTTGACATATTCTGCTGCATTTATCCGACAGCGCCTTTTATTACAGCGGAGCGCCTTAAGGAGGCGGTTACAACTCTTTCGAATTCAGACGCTGACAGCCTTATCCCTGTGGTGAGATTTTCCTATCCACCCCAGAGAGCCATGGAGATACATGACGGCAAGCTTGTTTTCAGACAGCCAGAGAATCTGGCAAAGAGATCTCAGGACCTTGAGCCCCACTTCCACGACGCGGGGCAGTTCTATGTGGTGAGGAGTGAGAGCTTTTTTAAGAATCACGGAATCATGGTGGGAGATATTCTTCCCATGGAACTTTCAGAACTGGAGGTTCAGGACATAGACAACGAGGTTGACTGGCAGCTCGCGGAGCTCAAGTACAATCTTCTGCATAAATAAAGCCTTTGAGAGGTATAAGATTACGGGAGGGTGCATCCGATATATATAAAGGATGAATGCCCTCTTTTAAATTGTCATTCTTTGGGTTATAATGTGGAATGAAATCATATACTTTTAGTAATATCCGCATTTATGCGCTTTAATAAATGCTTTGAAAGGGGTAATTAGGAATTATGCAGTACGCAGATATCGGAATCGATTTAGGTACAGCTTCTGTCCTTGTTTACATCAAGGGCAAGGGCGTTGTTTTAAAAGAGCCATCAGTTGTGGCATATGACAGAGATACAGAGGAAATTAAGGCTATCGGAGAGGACGCAAGACTCATGCTTGGTCGTACCCCCGGCAACATCGTTGCGGTTAGACCTCTTCGTCAGGGAGTTATTTCCAACTACAAGATAACCGAGCAGATGATGAGATACTTCATCAAAAAAGCTATCGGCAGAAAGATCCACAGAAAGCCATTTATCGCTGTTTGCGTTCCTTCAGGAGCAACAGAGGTTGAGAAGAAGGCCGTAGAAGATGCTACAAGACTCTGCGGAGCAAGAGATGTTAAGACCATCGAGGAGCCCATTGCAGCAGCTATCGGCGCAGGAATTGATATCACCAAGCCATGTGGAAACATGATCGTTGATATAGGCGGTGGAACATCTGATATCGCTGTTATCTCTCTTGGAGGAACAGTTGTCAGCACTTCAGTCAAGGTTGCAGGAGATGACTTTGATGAAGCCATCGTTCGTTACATGCGTAAGAAACACAACCTCCTTATCGGTGACAGAACCGCTGAGGACATCAAGATCAAGATCGGCTCTGCATATCCAAGAGCTGAGGACGACTTTATGGATGTCCGCGGAAGAAACCTTGTAACAGGTCTTCCCAAGACAGTAAGAGTTTCATCTGAGGAGACTGAAGAGGCCCTCAGGGAGCCTACAGCCCAGATCATCGAGGCTATCCATTCTGTTCTTGAGAACACACCTCCTGAGCTGGCAGCAGATATCGCTGACAGAGGAATAGTTCTTACCGGCGGCGGAGCACTTCTTCGTGGCCTTGAGGATCTTATCTATTCCAAGACAGGTATCAACACCATGACAGCTGAGGATCCTATGACAGCTGTTGCCATTGGTACAGGTCGTTATGTAGAATTCATCGCGGGCTACCGCGAGGATTGATCGGAACTACATTTCCGGTCATAGATGGTTACAACAGGCAGCACCGCTCATGGACTGAGCGGTTGTAACAGCCAGGAGGGCATGAGGAATTTTGTATGGTTAAGGGTCTCTATACTGCTTACACAGGGATGATCAATGAGCAGCACAGGATGGATGTGCTCACCAACAATCTTGCCAATGCCAACACTAACGGTTACAAGAAGGAAGGCGCAACTTCTCAGTCTTTCTCTGATCAGCTTGCGCTCAAAATCAAAGACTATACTGATGCCCCGCTCACTGCCCGTGGGCTGGGCATTATTAATCCAGGAGTCAAGATTGGTGAAGGCTATGTTGACTGGACTGAAGGTCCTATGAAGGAGACGGGTAATGCTCTGGATATGGCCATCAGCGGCTATGGCTTCTTTGGTATCGAATATGCCATGAAACAGGCCAATGACGAAGATGCCGACGAAGAAGAAACCACAACTCTTGGTGCCAATACTGACTGGAAGATCAAAAAGTATAAAAATGACAGAGAACTGGCTGCTTACGAAGCTGGCAGGCTGTCCCTGGATGAAATGAGGGACAACGGCTATGAGCAGCTTATCATGTACACCAGAGATGGTAACTTCACTCTGACCAACGAAGGTGTTCTTGTTACTCAGGACGGAGACTTCGTTCTTTCCCAGGACGGAGGCCACATTGAGCTCGATCCTAATCTCCCTATCCAGATAAGTGTCAACGGAGAGATCGTTCAGAATGGTCAGGTAGTGGCCACTGTCGGTGTGTTCGACTTTGAGAAGGTGACATATCCTGATGGACGTGTCAGCTATGATACTCTTGAGCACTATGGTGAAAATGGCTTTGTTACCACTGATGAAACTGCAGAGGCAGAAGCTACTGCACAGGTATACGCAGGCTTCCTTGAACAGTCCAACGTATCCGTTGTGGATGAGATGGTAACTATGATCGCCGTGCAGAGAAACTATGACACCAACCAGAAGATGATTACCACCATCGATGATACTTTAGATAAGGCAGTTAACCAGGTAGGACGTCTGTCATAAAAGTTTATAAAATTTTAATAAATTAAAACACCTTTTATGACGATAAATAAACAGAAGAACTATATTGAAGTCACGGATGACGAATTATTCAGCAGGAGCCAGGGATGGGTACAGCTCTGACTGAATCGGAGGTGGCTAAATATGGTAAGAAGTTTATGGTCGGCAGCAACTGGCATGAACGCCCAGCAGACTAATGTTGATACTATTTCCAACAACCTTGCGAACGTAAATACTACGGGTTACAAGGCTCAGGGTGCCCAGTTTAAATCTCTTTTATATCAGGAATTGCAGACGGTAACCACCACTGCAAACGGCAACCCCAAACCTACCAGATCTCAGGTGGGTCTTGGTGTGCGCACATCAACCATCAATCAGTTCTTTTCCCAGGGATCATTTCAGGATACGGATAACCCGGCTGGCCTTGCCATTAGTGGCGATGGCTTCTTTAGCTATCTGAGCACAGACGGACAGACCAGGCTTTATACCAGAAATGGTAACTTTACATGGGCTCTGACAGCACCCGGAAGTACAGACCTTGTGCTCACAACAGCAGAAGGCAATAAGGTTCTGGATATCAACGGCGCTGAGATCACAGTAACAGGTAATGCAGTAGCCAGCCGAATCACTATTGGCGGCGATGGTAAGATCTACTATCCTAATGCTGATGGTGTTCCCCAGGATACTGGTAAGCAGATCGGTTTGTGGCAGTTCCCTAACCGAGAAGGTCTCGAGAGAGTGGGAAGTGTTGCATGGCAGCAGACAGCAGCCAGCGGCGAAGCCATTAATGAGAATCAGGGCGGAGGAAACATCAGGAGATCCGAGATTGTTCAGGGATATCTTGAAGGCTCCAACGTAAACGTAGCAACAGAGATGGTTAACCTCATCGTTGCACAGCGTGCATACGAGATGAACTCAACTGCTATCCAGACATCCGATCAGATGATGCAGACAGCTAACCAGCTCAAGAGGTAATTTTGTTGAGGTAGAGTAATGGCGGGATTCGATTTCAGTGGAATAAACGCATCTGCTTATACTGAATATGCCATGCAGGAGAGCAAGAATGCCAGTGCGGCAGCTCTTCAGAAAAAGCTTGAAAAGACCTCTGAGAAGTCTTCAGATGATGAGCTCTGGGCGGCTTGTAAGAGCTTTGAGGCTTACTTTTTGGAGCAGGTCTACAAAGAGATGCAGAAGTCGGTGGATGCCCTTAAGCCCGATGAGGGTGATCAGTCTACAGCAACTTTAGTAGACTACTTTAAGGGCCAGACACTTCAGGAGATCACAGCTACTGCGGTAGATAAACAGAGCAATGGCTTTGCACAGATGCTATATGAGAATTTGAAGCGCAACTACGACATTCCAACAGCGCCTGAGAGCGGCGGCGTAGATGCACCAATGCAGTCCTGAAGCTCTTTTGCCAAACTTAATAAATGAGTTTAAAGTCGTCAAAATCTTAAGAAAATCTTAAAGTCTTGGCGGCTTTTTCTATGCTATAATTCAGTCTATGGAAAAATTAAAGGGCTATATAGAACACTTTTTATATAAGAATTCAGAGAACGGATATGGCGTATTGAACCTGGTGCTTAGCGACAAAGAGGTCATATGTACCGGTAATTTTCGAGACGTTGATGTAGGGGATACCATTGAGGTTGAGGGTGAGTACATCACCCACCCGGTTTATGGCAATCAGTTCAAAGTAAACTCCTACGAGATATCTATCCCTGATGATGCTGCGTCAATGCAAAGATATCTTGGATCCGGGGCAATCAGAGGAGTAGGAGAGGCCCTCGCGGCCAGGATCGTCAGTATGTTTGGAGATGAGACCTTCAGGATAATTGAGGATGATCCTGAAAGGCTCAAGGAGGTAAAGGGCATAAGCCTGAACAAGGCGAGAGACATAGGCATCCAGATGGCTGAGAAGAGAGAGATGCGAGATGCCATGATCTTTCTGCAGCAGTATGGAATAGGAAATGCCCTGTCGGTAAAGATCTACAACACATATGGAACCAGGATATACAGTGTTATCAAGGAGAATCCGTACCAGCTCTCAGAGGATATAAGCGGAGTCGGATTTAAGACTGCCGATGAGATAGCGGAAAAAGTAGGGATTTTGGTGGATTCTGACTACAGAATAAGGAGCGGGATCCTTTATGCGCTGTCCCAGGCCTCAATGGACGGGAATACTTATCTGCCTATGGATGAGCTGATCCAGAGGACTGTTCAGGTGCTTCAGACAAGGCCGGGATATGAGATCAGTGTGGATAGTATCAAGACTCACATATCCAACCTTGTTATGGACAGGAAGTTGGTCTGCAAGAATGACTCGAATGTTTTTGCGGCTAATTATTACTATGAGGAACAGGGCTGTGCGGCTATGCTGGAGGGTCTGAATCTTTCTGAGAAGGTGACTCCTGCAGAGGAAGAGGAGTACAGACAGCGCATCATGTCGCTGGAAAAGAGCCGTGGAATAGAGCTGGATGATCTTCAGAGAAATGCGGTGCTTAGCAGTATAACCAATGGCGTCGTCATCATAACAGGCGGGCCCGGAACAGGTAAGACCACAACTATCAACACCATAATCAGTTACTACGCCAGCTCGGGGCTTGATATCATGCTTGCAGCGCCCACGGGAAGAGCGGCCAAGCGAATGACTGAGGCTACGGGTTATGAGGCTCGTACGATACACAGACTCTTAGAGGTGTCGGGACAGGTGAGTGATGATCCTGCCATGAAGTCCTCCGGAGTCCACTTTGAGAGAAACAGAGATAACCCCCTTGAGGCAGATGCAATAATCATCGATGAGATGTCCATGGTGGATATCCATCTTTTTAATGCGCTTTTAAAGGCGCTGGTTCCGGGAGTGCACCTCATTCTGGTGGGTGACAGCTCGCAGCTTCCAAGCGTTGGGCCGGGACAGGTGCTGCGTGACCTTATTGAGAGCGGGAAATTCCCCACAACCTATCTGAAAAAGATCTTCAGACAGGCTGAGGAGAGCGACATAGTCATGAACGCCCACAGGATCCACGACGGTGAAAAGCCGGTACTGGATAACAAGAGCCGGGATTTCTTTTTCCTGGAGCGGAGCGAGGCGGGAGTTATCTACAAGCACATGATACAGCTGATAAGGGACAAGCTTCCGAGCTACGTGGATGCACAGCCCTACGATATTCAGGTGCTGACTCCAATGAAAAAGGGACCTCTTGGGGCGCAGCAGCTTAATCTCATACTGCAGGAGTATCTCAATCCTCCGGATGCTGCCAAGAAGGAGCATGCCTACGGGGATTCCATATTCAGGGTTGGCGACAAGGTTATGCAGATAAGGAACAACTATCAGGCCACCTGGGAGATCATGGGCAAGTATAATATTCCAATCGACTCCGGAACGGGAATCTTTAACGGAGACATGGGTGTTATCACGGAGATCAACGAGTATTCCCAGGATATGATCGTGGAGTTTGATGAGGGCAGAAGAGTCAGGTATCCCTTTGGGGATCTGGATGAGATCGAGCATGCCTTTGCCATAACCATACACAAGTCCCAGGGAAGCGAATATCCGGCGGTGGTTTTGCCGATTCTGGGAGGGCCCAGAGTGCTGCTTAACAGGAACCTTCTCTACACCGCTGTCACCAGAGCAAAGAGCACTGTTTGCATTCTGGGCAGCAGCCAGACGCTGATCAGCATGGTGGAGAATGAGGAGCAGCTAAAAAGATATACAGGATTAAAGGACAGGATTACAGAAGTATTTGATGCAATTTAGAAATAGCGGGGCGCTAAGTTTCTTTTTCCCGAGAAGGTGCCCCGTGTGTGATAAGGTGGTTCCGGTGCTGGAATTAAGAGGCGAAAGACTTGTTAAGGACGCCCTTATCCACGAAGGATGTAAGAAGAAAATTGAATACGTAAAGGGTGCGACCTGCGCCAGATGCGGCAAACCTTTGGGGAAGTCAGATGCCGAGTACTGCGGAGACTGCATGGCGGCGAACCATGTCTTTGACAGGGGTTATTCGGTGTTTGTTTACAGGTCAATTTCCGGATCCATATACAGGTTTAAGTATATGGGAAGGCAGGAATATGCGTATTTTTATGCAAAAGAGACTGCCAGAAGGCTGGGGAAGAAGCTAAAACGACTTGGTATCGAAGCTATAGTTCCGGTTCCGATGTATGCAGCCAAGGAGCGAAAGAGAGGCTACAATCAGGCTGAAGTCTATGCAAGGCAGGTCTCTGAAGTTCTCGGAATTTCCATGCGCGCGGACCTTGTAAGACGTGTTAAAAACACCGCTCCCATGAAGGAATTGGACGTCAGAGGACGGCGCAATAATTTGAAAAAAGCTTTTATTATACCCAAAAATGCAGTAAAATATAAATGCGTACTTATTATCGATGACATTTATACAACTGGAAGTACTATTGATGAGATCGCCCATGAGTTTCGGATGGCAGGGGTGGACAGGATATATTTTCTGACACTTGCTATCGGGCAAACTACTTAAACATATGGAGGTCAACTTATGAACTTACGGAATTGTTCAAGATGCGGAAAGATGTTCAACTACGTGGCAGGCCCACCAATTTGTGACTCCTGCAGAAAAGCACTAGAGGATGACTTTCAGAGGGTAAAACAGTACATTGAAGAGAATCCACGCGCAAGTCTTAAACAGATATCTGAGGAATGCAAGGTTACAACCAAGCAGATTCAGCAGTGGATTCGTGAAGAGAGACTTATGTTCTCCAAGGATTCTCCAATACAGCTTGTATGTGAGAAGTGCGGAGAGCTTATAACAACAGGAAGATTCTGTGCCAAGTGTAAGAACAGTATGGCCAACAATCTCAACAACACCTTTGCTAAACCAAAGCCTGCTTTACAGCAGCCGGTTAAGAAGGAACCTAAGGCTGGCATGCGCTTCCTGGATACTTAAGGAGCAGCAATGTTAAATGAAGAAAAAGTCATTTTGATGACCAAAATGGCTGCGTTCATAGATCGCGAGGGCAAAAAGAACGACGCTATTAACACATATTTCAAGAGCGACTACGTGGGATTCAACGTTATCAAGTCGCTTATAAGTGCTACCATCGTCTTCGCCATAATTGTAGCGACCTATGCACTTTGTAATTTTGAGGAAGTTTTATCGCTTCTATACAATACGGATAATCTATTAGCTATCGGCAGGAGGTTCTTGAGATATTACCTCCTGCTTGTTGGCGTGTATTCTCTTGCATCATATGTCATTTATTCCTATCGATACACAAAAATGCGTAAGAGTATGAGGGCATATTACGGAGATCTTAAGAAATTAGCCAGACTATACGAAAAGGAACAATGACATGACATCATTACTTGAATTCAAACAGTACATAAAGCGCTTTTACATCAAATATGAAACTTACATCACATATATCTGGAAGTTTCTTCTGGCGCTGATCACCATCATCTTCATCAACGGCAAGCTGGGATATATGGATGCGCTCACTAATGGCGCCATCATTATGATGGCATCGCTTCTTTGCGCCATCCTGCCTCCGAACTTTATCGTCCTGGTGGCTGCAGCATTTATAATAGGGCACCTGTATTCACTGGCGGTGGAATGTGCACTCATTGCGCTGGTGGTATTCCTTCTGATGTTTCTTTTGTACTTCAGATTTTCACCTAAGGATACCCTGGCAGTATTGCTGACTCCGCTTTTCTTTTTCATGCGCATACCCTATGTAATGCCCCTTGCAATGGGACTATTGGGTAATCCTGCATCAGTGGTTTCAGTTTCATTTGGTCTTGTAATTTCTTATATGCTCATGTATTTCTCATCCAATGCCGCAAGCTTTGGAAGTGATGGAGTGGAAGAGGCAGCTAATGAGTTCTCTACTATCGTGTCAGGCATCATCGGTAACAAGTCCATGATGGTCATGATAGCTGCTTTTGCTGTAGCGCTTATACTGGTTTATCTCATCAGGAGATCATCTTTTGATCACTCCTGGAAGATAGCAGTTGTGGTTGGTGCTATTAGTCTTATCATCAGCATCCTGATCGGAGATATCATGAGTGATACTCAGATTTCAATTCCGGGTGTGATCATCGGAACCGTCATTTCAGCACTACTCATGCTGGTGGTGGAGTTCTTTGCATTTAACCTGGATTACAGCAGAACTGAGAAGGTTCAGTTCGAAGACGACGAATACTATTATTATGTAAAGGCGGTTCCCAAGGTGACCGTTGCAACACCTGAGAGGAAGGTAAAGAAGATAAACCGCGCAAGAACACAGCAGTAATCAGATTTAAGGGCAGTCATGGATCGAATGGGGTTGATTTTTGATTTTAATAGGACAAGCCTGCACATACCATCACTTAGGTTTTCTGATGTTCTGGAAATCTTTATTATTGCGTTTCTGGTATATCACATTCTGGTATGGGCCAAGAACACAAGGCTATGGTCTCTCTTGAAGGGAGTCATAGTTATTCTTGTGTTTATTTTGGTGTGCGCTCTCTTCAACATGTCGACTATTCTGTGGATTGTTGAGAGGGTATTCAGTATCGCTATCATTGCCATTGTGGTAATACTCCAGCCTGAGCTTCGTAAGGCTCTTGAAGAACTGGGCAGGAAAAATTTCTTTTCCAATGTACTCTCCCTTGGCGATGTAAAGACCTCCGGAAGATTCTCGGATAAAACCCTCAACGAGATTACAAGAGCCTGCGTAGAGATGGCCAAGGTCAGAACCGGTGCGCTTATTGTTATTGAAAAGAATCATCCCCTCACCGAGTATGAGAGGACAGGAATAGACGTAGACGGCATAGTAACAAGCCAGCTGCTGATTAATATATTTGAACATAATACCCCGCTTCATGACGGCGCAGTTATTATAAGTGGAGACAGGATCACTTCTGCAACCTGTTATCTGCCACTTTCAGATAACATGGGAATCGGTAAGGAGCTTGGTACAAGACATCGTGCCGGTATCGGAGTTTCCGAGGCAGCAGACTGTTTTGTAATCATCGTCTCCGAGGAGACAGGAAAAATAAGTGTTGCATATGAGGGAGAGCTTGAGAGGGCTCTTGACAGTGACAGGCTTAGGGAAAGGCTTCGTGAGCTTCAGGATAAGCACGAAGAGGAAGCGCCCATCAGGTACCTTGCCAGAAAGGCCAGGGCTAAAAAATGAAGAGATTAACGGCCAACTGGGGGCTCAAGCTTGCATCACTTATCTTTGCCATAGTTGTTTGGCTCCTCGTAACTAATATCAATGACCCAATTACATCAGTAAGATATACCAATATACCTGTTACCCTTAAGAATACCAATCTGATCACGGATCAGGGTCAGGTATACACCATACTGGACGGCAGTGATATCATCAGCTCTGTGACGCTCTATGCGCCCAGATCGATCATCGATTCACTGAGCCAGAACAACATTGTCGCCACAGCGGATGTTCAGGACCTGTCCAGCCTTAATACAGTGAGCATAAATGTCACCACAAATAAATATCGTGACAAGATTGAGAAGTTTGTTACCAGCTCTGACGTAGTCAAGCTTAGCGTTGAAAGAAAGGCTTCCAAATCTCTGGTGCTTAGCGCAACAACCTCCGGATCACTGGCGGACGGCTATGTGATAGGAGATGTTAATACTGATCAGAACATGGTTAGAATAAGCGGTCCTGAGTCAGTGGTAAACAAGGTTGCATCTGCTTCTGTAGATGTCGATGTTACCGGATTTACTTCCAATATCGGAACAGATGCAGATATCATGCTTCTGGATTCTGAGGGAGAGCCGTTGGATACATCTTTAGTGTCCATGAACATCAAGACTGTAAGAGTTAACGTAGTTATCTACGAGACTAAGTATGTTCCTATCATCCATATTATTAATGGAGAGCCTGCGACCGGATATATGCTGACCGGTGAGATTGAGAGCAATCCGGATCATATTCTTATAGCAGGTAAGAGCAACAACATTTCGTCAGTTAATGAGATTCAGGTTTATGATCCGGGTCTTGATATTTCAGGCAGTACCGGAAACCTGAACTATACATATGAGATCAAACAGTATCTTCCATCCGGTGTATACTTCGGAGATCCTGATTTCTCCGGTACGGTTTCAGTGGTTGTACATATAGAGCCTATGGTGACACGTACCTTTGATGTTCCGATAGCCAATATAACTGTGGATGGAGAAGCCCCGGGCTTTAATGTTGCTGTTGACGATACGGAGTATGAGACTGTATCTGTGACACTGCAGGGACTTGCCAGTGCTTTGAATGGAATAAGCGCAGATTCTCTTAGGGGAACGGTAAAGGTGGACAACATCCTGACCGGTAACGATCTGACTGAGCTTGCGGCAGGTAACTACAGTGCAGATGTGGAGTGGACTCTTCCTGATCGCGTCAAGCTAAAGGGAACAGTCAGTGTTTATGTTGTGGTAGAAGAGGAGTAAAGCTTTCAATATGGTAACGAAAAAAGTTGTAATAACAAATCCCACGGGATTACACCTTCGCCCGGCGGGCAATCTGTGTAAGGTGGCGATGAATTACAAGTCACATATCACTTTTGGTTATGGCGAAAACACTGCCAATGCCAAGAGTGTACTCAGTGTTTTGGGGGCATGCATCAAGTGCGGAGATGAGCTGGAGCTTAGATGCGACGGGCCTGATGAGGATGAAGCAATGCAGGCTCTTGTAGAGGCAATTGAAACAGGACTTGGCGAGTGAGCTATCTTGTGTTAAAATCACATGAGTTTAAAAAATAATAAAGGGAGTTTTAAAAATGAACAAGTTAAAAGCAGCATTGGTTACAGGGCTTGCTGTGACTATGCTTATTGGTTGTGGCAAATCAAGTGATGAAGCAGTTGTTGGTATCAGCGTAGAGAAGATTGATACTGTTCAGGAGCAGACAACTCCTGAGACTACAGAGGCTCCTGCAGAGGAAGTTGTTGATGAGGACGTTCCACCTGCAGAGGGAATGGTAAGAAGTTATTTCACAAACCAGTGGGTTGATGAGAAGATCAACACCAACAGACCACTGGCAGTTATGTATCCTATCAATAAAGAGGCTCAGCCTCAGTACGGACTCAGCAATGTAGCTGTATTCTATGAGATCATGGAAGAGGGCAGCATGAGCCGTCAGATGGGTATCCTTGAGAACTGGGAAGGTCTTGAGAAGATCGGTAACATCCGTAGTATTCGTGACTACTTTGTTTACGCAGCTCTTGAGTACGATCCTATTATCGTTCACTACGGCGGACCTGAGCTCTATGTTAAGACAATCCTTACACGTGAGGATGTTGATAACCTCAACGGTGTAGGCGGTGTTATGGGTTCAGACTACGGTGCATTCTTCAGAGATCCACCGAACAGCAAATCAGAGCACACAGCTTTCACAGACGGACAGCACGTTACAGCAGCTATCAGCAAGTCAGGCTTTGCTGTAGAGCACAAGGATAAGTTCGAAGGACAGTCACACTTCAAGTTTGCAGGATATTCCAATCCTAATACTCTTGAGGAGTACTCTGCTGTAGATGCTACAGAGATCGACATGTCCGGATGCTTCCCTGTTACAAAATCAGCTCTTAAGTATGATGCTGACAAGGGCGTTTACTTCAAGACACTTTACGGATCACCTCAGAAGGATGCTCTTACAGGAGAACAGCTTTCATTTGCAAACATTATCATCCAGAGAACATATCACGAGGTTCGTGATGACAATGGTTACCTTGCTTATCAGATGCATGATAACACCAGAGATGGTTACTTCATCACAAAGGGCAAGATCGCTCATATTACATGGGAAAAGAACAGCGATTATGAACCTACAACATATTACTATGAGAACGGAGAAGAGGTTACATTCAACACTGGAAGAACTATGATCTTTGTAATCCAGCTTGAGGGCAAGTCATTCTCCAAGTTCAAGATCAATGGTGTAGAGTACACAGGCTGATAGTTTTTGACTGTTGATTAGAATTAGAAGCGGACGGCAGGAATGTCGTCCGCTAAATGTTTCATATTGCAAAAGACATAGAGAAGGAGTCTTAATGATGGAAAAGATTATAGTTACCGGTTGCAATGGACAGCTTGGACGCGCAATAAACAAGGAACTTCCCGCAGACAAATATGAGCTTATCAATACAGACGTATTTCAGGGAGAGGGAATAATACCACTTGATATTACAAATGTTGACGCGGTTGTTGATCTGGCCAGAAAGAGCGGAGCCAGCGCAATCATCAACTGTGCTGCATATACTGCTGTTGATAAACAGGAGAGCGACATTGATCTTTCATACAAGATCAACGCCATCGGACCAAGAAACCTCGCTATCGCAGCAACAGAGGTTGGTGCTAAGCTTGTACATGTTTCCACAGACTATGTATTCGAGGGTAACGGCACAAGACCATACATCGAATTTGACAAGACAGGCCCTGTAAGTGTTTATGGTAAGACCAAGCTGGCAGGAGAAGAGATGGTAAAACAGTTCGCTAAGGACTTCTTTATCATCAGAACAGCATGGCTTTACGGCGATGGTAAGAACTTTGTTAAGACAATGCTTGGCCTTTCTGAGAAATACGATGAAGTAAGCGTTGTTAAGGATCAGCTTGGAACTCCTACCAGCACAAAAGAGCTGGCTAAGGCAATCCATTTCCTTCTTGGAACAGAAAATTACGGAACCTTCCACGGAACCTGTGAAGGTGACACAAACTGGGCAGATTTCACTGAGGAGATCTTCAGACTGGCAGGAAAATCCACAAGGGTTAACCATGTCACAACAGCAGAATATGCTGCCAAGAATCCACAGGCAGCTCCAAGACCTGCTTATAGCATACTGGAGAACTATATGTTCAAGCTCACTTCAGACTTTATGTTTGCAGACTGGCACCAGGCTATTGAGGAGTATCTCAAGGAGATTATTTAATGGATTTTGTTAATGCACTACTCAATAACAGAATACTTATAGCATCATTCTGGGGATGGCTCATAGCACAGATCCTAAAAACTGTTATCTATGTTGCCGTTAATAAGAATTTTAATCCTGAGAGACTCATTGGAGATGGCGGTATGCCAAGTTCTCACTCCGCCACTGTTATGGCGCTGGTTACCTCCACGGCATATTACTATGGACCTGATACCTTTGAATTTGCTGTAACGGCAATTCTGGCCCTTATCGTTATGCATGATGCCATGGGCGTAAGGCGTGAAACGGGAAAGCAGGCCAAAGTCATCAACAATATGATGGATTTGTTTGCTGAACTTGGAAGTGATGTATCTCCTGAGGAGAAACTCAAGGAATTCGTCGGACATTCACCGTCACAGGTGTTCTTTGGCGCACTCCTTGGAATAGTTGTAGGGGTAGTTACTTGTAACCTTTGATCATTATTTGCTGCTGGGGGCATCGGATCAATGCTTACTGTATTGCTAGTATGGACATATGCCATAATCACAACGTATCTTTTGGGATATGGCTTTTTGATGTCTTTTGTGAACTGGCCCGGTATGGAACACAAAAAGGGGCATGGTAAGGTTCACTCTAAGGACAGAAAAAAGACTAAGAATCCCAAAAGATATGAATGTAAGTACAGAGAAAGCTATATAATAACGGGCGTTGTTGTTGCAACCGTGTATGCACAGGTGCTGAGCCTTTTCACAAGGGTGGCACTCGGAGCCAATATATTTCTGGTTTTTGTCTGTGTTGTGATAGCGGTTTTTTACAAATATGAGCTTTTATCCGATCTCTACAGCTCTTTTATTCAGTTAAGATCCAGAGGCAATGTCTTTGTCTATCTGGCAGTTTTCCTTATCATGGCCTATGGGGCTTCCCATGGCATAATGCATTATGATTCCGATCTCTATCATGCCCAGGCTATCCACTGGATAGAGGACTACGGCATCATCAGAGGTCTTGGAAATCTTCATGTAAGGCTGGCATATAACAGTGCGGCCTTTCCGCTTTCTGCGCTTTACAGTTTCAGCTTTTTAGGGGAGAAATCCCTTCATGCAATGTCAGGATTTTTTGCGCTACTCCTTGCCTGGCAGTGCGTAGATATCAAAAATTTCATCCGCAGGGGTCGCCCTGTGATATCGGATTTTGCCAGACTGGCAGCCATATACTATCTCTTTACTATCTATGATGAGATGGTGGCTCCGGCATCTGACTATTTCCTTTCATGTCTTGTATTCTACGTGATCATTCACTGGCTTGATATGTATGTGCGGCATGAGAAGTCCTATGTTCCCTATATACTTCTGGCTTTGCTGGGAATATTTGCCATAACGATCAAATTGTCGGCGGCACCGATGGTTCTTTTGTCTGTGGTGCCTGTTTACAGGCTGATGAAGGACAGAACGGTGGAGAAGTTCAGGGCTTTCTGGCTGTCTGTGGTACTGGCGTTTGTTATTGTGCTTCCGTTTTTGCTTAGAAATGTCATATTGTCCGGATGGCTTCTTTATCCTGTTACATTCATTGATCTTTTCAAGCTTGCATGGAAGATACCCAAGGGGATTGCGGCCTACGATGCCCTGGAGATCAGGACCTTTGGCAGGGGGTATAATGATGTGGCGGCCTATGGAAATCTTTCCTTTGGAGAATGGGTTCCGGCCTGGTTTCAGGGAATATCAGGGATCAACAAGCTCATGCTGATCCTGGACATGATCTCAGTAGTGGCGTTTGTTATCTATATGGTTTATTTCTTTATTGTGCTTGCGGGTGAGCGGTCTGAGAAGATCAGAAACATCGGAAAGGCCAAGATATTTGAAATTGGTCGCAGAAGCAGGCTGAGAGTTGCGGATTATCTAACGATTGGAGGAACCCTGATATGCTGTCTGCTGTTCTGGTTCCTGAGTGCCCCGCTTATCAGATACGGCGTTGTCTATGTGTTCCTTACGCCAGCGGTTATCCTTGGAAGACTCATTATTACTTTGTTTGACAGATTTGGGGATGAGATAAAGGGATATGCCGTAAAAGCCGTTACAGTATGTTTCCTTGCCTGGCTTCTTTATAAAGGCGCAAATCTTGTCATAGAAGATGCGGCGCGTTTTAACGCAGACTATCTTGTTCGTCAGCAGGATTACGGTGAATATGAGGTCAATTCCTACGAAATGGGAGGAATAACCTTTTATTATCCGGCAAGCGGCGATCAGGTGGGATATGATCCATTCCCTGCATCCACACACGATGTGTCCGGTGAGGTTGAACTCATGGGAAGCATTATCGCGGATGGATTTAAAGCGGTTCAAAACTAAAACAAAAGACCCATCACCTTCAATATCAATGAACAGGTGATGGGTCTTATTATTCGTATCTATTATCTTTCAGCCCTCATAGGGTTGTTCTTGAAATCTTCGTAAGCGAGCTTGATTCCGTCGTCCAGCTCTGTCTTGTAAGTCCAGCCAAGCTCCTTTGCCTTGGAAACATCAAGAAGCTTTCTTGGAGTACCGTTTGGCTTAGAAGGATCCCAGCGGATCTCGCCTGTATAGCCGACGATCTTTGCTACCTTTTCAGTAAGTTCCTTGATAGTCAGCTCTTTTCCTGTACCTGCGTTTACTGTCTCATCGCCTGAGTAGTTATTCATAAGGAATACGCACAGGTTAGCAAGGTCATCCACATAGAGGAACTCACGAAGCGGTGAGCCGTCTCCCCAGCAGGTTACGTATGGAAGGTTCTGCTCCTTGGCTTCATGGAAGCGGCGGATAAGAGCAGGAAGTACGTGTGAGTGGGTTGGGTGATAGTTGTCGTTAGGTCCATAAAGGTTTGTGGGCATAACTGAGATATAATCTGTTCCGTACTGCTTGTTGAGGTACTCGCAGTACTTAAGGCCTGAAATCTTGGCAAGGGCATATGCCTCGTTGGTCTTCTCAAGCTCTGATGTAAGGAGGCAGTTCTCCTTCATGGGCTGAGGCGCCATTCTTGGGTAGATGCATGAAGAACCAAGGAATTCAAGCTTTTTGCAGCCGTTCTTCCATGCTGCGTGGATTACGTTCATCTCAAGGGTCATGTTCTCGTACATGAAGTCTGCAAGGGCTTCGGAGTTACCCATGATGCCGCCGACTTTGGCAGCTGCGAGAAATACATATTCAGGCTTCTCCTCTTCAAAGAACTTCTCTACCTGATCCTGTCTGATGAGGTCCAGTTCCTTGTGGGTTCTGGTGATTATGTTGTTGTAGCCCTGTCTCTCTAACTCTCTTACGATTGCGGAACCAACCATTCCTCTGTGACCGGCTACGTAGATCTTAGCGTTTTTTTCCATCATTTCTTTATACCTTCAAAAATTATTTATCGATTCCCTTTTCAAGGAACTCAGCCAGGTTGAATTCAACGTGCTCGTTGGCTCTCTCAACGGCAACCTTGGCCATGTCGTGCTCTACCATTATGCGAACAAGATCCTCAAAGGATGTGGTCTGCGGATTCCAGTGGAGCTTCTCTTTTGCCTTGGTAGGATCACCCCAGAGGTTAACTACGTCTGTAGGTCTGTAGAAGTCAGGGGATACCTCAATGAGTACCTTGCCTGTAGCCTTGTCATAGCCCTTTTCGTCTGCGCCTTCACCCTTAAACTCAAGCTCGATTCCTGCATAGTGGAAGGCCAGCTGAGCAAACTCACGAACTGAGTGCTGAACACCTGTTGCGATTACGAAGTCCTCAGGCTTGTCGTTCTGAAGGATCAGCCACATGCACTCAACATAATCCTTGGCATAGCCCCAGTCACGAAGGCTGGAGAGATTACCGAGATAAAGCTTGTCCTGTTTGCCCTGGGCGATTCTGGAAGCGGCAAGAGTGATCTTACGGGTTACAAAGGTCTCTCCGCGGCGCTCTGACTCGTGGTTAAAGAGAATTCCGGAGCAGCAGAACATGTTGTAGGCCTCACGATACTCTTTTACGATCCAGAAGCCATAGAGCTTGGCAACAGCGTATGGGCTGTAGGGGTGGAAAGGAGTATTCTCGTTCTGAGGAACCTCTTCAACCTTGCCGTAGAGCTCAGAGGTTGAAGCCTGATAGATGCGGCAGGTATCAGCAAGGCCGCAAAGACGAACTGCCTCTAAAACCCTGAGGACACCTGTTGCGTCCACATCAGCTGTAAATTCCGGTGAATCAAATGAAACCTGAACGTGGGACTGTGCTGCCAGGTTGTATATTTCGTCTGGACGAACCTTGGAAACAACGCCAAGGATGCTCATGGAATCTCCCAGGTCACCGTAGTGAAGGTGGAAATTGGGGCGTCCCTCAAGGTGAGCAATCCTCTCTCTGTAGTCAACGGAGGATCTTCTGATTATGCCGTGGACATCATAGCCCTTCTCTAATAAGAACTCAGCAAGATAAGAACCATCCTGTCCGGTAATGCCGGTAATAAGTGCTTTTTTAGCCATATATTCTCCTTAATTATTTGTAAGTATAATAAGCTTTTAAACGAGCTTTTATTCTACCATACTTTACTATACATTCATATATTAATGCAAATTTTTTGTTCGTTGAAAGACTGGGGCAATGAGTGTAGAATATTGAATAGGAATGCGCATTTTGCGACGTTTATTAATCAATCACAGGGGATGGCCTTGATGAAATTACTCAGTGTAATAGTACCCTGCTACAACGAGCAGGAGAATGTTTCAGACTTTTATGATGAGCTTATGAAGAACGAGGAGTTCTTTAAGTCTCAGGATGTAGATATGGAGCTTATCTTTGTGGATGACGGTTCCAGGGATGCCACAGTAGATAGGGTAAAAGAGCTGATCCAGAGAGATAACAGAGTTCACCTGGTTAGTTTTTCAAGAAACTTTGGTAAGGAAGCAGCCATGTATGCCGGCCTTAAGAGTGCCAAGGGCGACTATGTAGCCATTATGGACTGCGATCTTCAGGATCCGCCGGCGCTTCTTCCTGACATGTACAAAGCTCTTGCGGAGGAAGGCTATGACTCAGTTGCCACCAGAAGAGTTAACAGAAAGGGCGAACCGCCCATCAGATCCTTCTTTGCAAGGAAGTTCTACAAGATAATCAATAAGATGACCAACGCAGAAATCGTCGACGGAGCAAGAGATTACCGCCTGATGAACAGAGCGTTCGTTGACGCGATCCTCTCCATGGAGGAGTACAATCGCTTTTCCAAGGGAATATTCGGCTGGGTTGGCTTTAAGAACAAATGGCTTGAGTTTGAGAACATTGAGAGAAAGAAGGGAGAGACCAAGTGGTCCTTCTGGAAGCTCTTTGTATATGCCCTTGACGGCATCATGGCCTTCTCCACAGCGCCTCTTGCCATGGCATCATTTATTGGCGTGCTTTTTTGCCTTATTTCATTTGTGTTTATCGTTGCGATCATCATCAGACAGTGGACCGTTGGAGATCCCCACAATGCCGTGGGCTGGGCATCAATGGCCTGTATCATATTGTTTGTAAGCGGCGTACAGCTCTTTTGCGTGGGCATCGTTGGTCAGTATCTTTCCAAGACCTACCTGGAGGTCAAGAACCGCCCGCTGTACATTGTTAAAGAGGAACTGTGATGGTCAGCATTATTGTTCCTGTGTATAACGCAGCAAATTATATTGAAAATACCATTAAAATGGTCTGTGAACAGACATACAAGGACTGGGAGCTGATCCTGGTGGACGACGCATCCAGAGACGGAAGCGCCGATGTCATCGAGAATTTTATCCGTAATCAGGGTAAAAGAATCCGTCTCATCCGCAAGAAAACTAACCAGGGCGCGGCTGAAGCCAGAAACACCGGTATAGACCAGTCATCCGGACGATTTATAGCATTTCTTGATGCGGACGATGTCTGGATGCCTGACAAACTTGAGAAACAGGTAGCCTACATGGAGAAGACCGGTGCAGCTTTCTGTTTCCATGCCTACGAGTTTGGAGATGAGCAGGCAAATCCTACCGGCAAGATCGTTCATGTGCCAAAGACACTGAACTTTAAGCAGGCCCTGTCCAGGACCATTATCTTTACCACTACGGTAATGTTTGACACAGAAAAGATCGACATGGAAATAATCCATATGCCAAGCGTACCCAGCGAGGATACAGCCACATGGTGGAGGATACTAAAGAGTGGATATGTGGCATATGGTCTTGATGAGAATCTGGCCATCTACAGAAGGCCGGCGAAGTCACTTTCTTCAAACAAGTTTGTGGCTCTTTACAGGATCTGGTTCCTTTACAGGAATATTGCAGACCTTTCAGTGGCTCAGTCACTATTTTATTTTGGAGGATGGGCAGTAAGGGCAACCTTTAGGAGGTTGTAACTGCCTTGGGAGAGTATGAAACAAAGAGAATCAAAAAAGAGAATCCTTGTTTTGTTTCTGGCGTTTGTTGGGCTGTGTATGCAGACAGCTGTATATGCCTGGTTTTGGTTTAATGTCTACTATCCGATAGTATCCAGTCCCCGTGTGAGTCAGGACGGATATCAGCTGGGTAACGGACTTAAGCTCTATTTTCGTGGTCATGTTCTTATTCTGGCCATCTATTTTATCCTGCTTTTATTCTTTTCCAACACCTATGGAGGCTTGAAAATTGGGTATCTGCGCCCTATGGACGTATTCTTTTCCCAGATTTTCGCCCTTTTTATGGTGAATTTCATTTCCTATTTCCAGATAGCTCTTTTAAACAACTGGCTGGTTCCTGTTATACCGATACTGGAGATCTTTGGGCTGCAGCTGCTGATAGCCTTTTTGTGGTCTCATATAACAAATGCTATTTATATGCGGATATTCCCGCCAAGAGAGCTGCTTCTGGTGAGCGGAGTTTATCCGGTGGATGATATAGAGCGCAAATTCAATACAAGAAAAGACAAGTATCACATCGCCAAGAAGATGAATATCTCCGAGGGTATCGATGCGGTTTACAAAGAGTGCCTCGGCAACTACGACGGAGTAGTTATCTGGGATGTTCCCAGTCAGTTCAGAAACGGACTGGTTAAGTACTGCTATGGCAGAAACATCAGAATCTACGTGATGCCTAAGATAACAGATGTTCTTTTAAAGGGCTCAGATCAGCTCCATCTATTCGATACGCCGGTTCTGCTCCTTAGAGAGTATTCAATCAAGATCGAGAAAAGGGCTATTAAGAGGTTTTTTGATATCATCCTTTCACTGATCCTGATCGTACTCACATCGCCCATCATGCTGATCACAGCCATCCTGATAAAGAGCTATGACAAGGGGCCGATTCTCTACAAGCAGATTCGATGCACCAAGGACATGAAGGAATTCAAGATCATGAAGTTCCGCAGCATGAAGGTTGATGCGGAGAAAGACGGAGTTGCAAGGCTTGCATCCAAGAACGACTCCAGAATAACACCGATCGGTAAATATATCAGATCCTGCAGAATTGATGAGCTTCCACAGCTCTTTAACATACTGATGGGTGATATGTCCTTTATAGGACCAAGGCCTGAGCGCCCTGAGATCATCAAACAGTACTTAGAGGAAATGCCTGAGTTTGCTTTCAGAATGAAAGTCAAGGCCGGACTTGCCGGTTACGCCCAGGTTTATGGCAAATACAACACCACACCTTATGACAAGCTCAAGCTGGATCTGACATATATTGAGAACTATTCCGTGTGGCTTGATATCAAGCTGATGCTTCTTACAGTCAAGATCCTCTTTACCCCGGACAGCACAGAGGGCGTTGAGGAGAACCAGATAACAGCCCGCAAGAATTCGTGACGGTGACCAGATGGTAAACGACAGATTACAAATCTTAATATCTGCAGTCAACAAGGACCCATACAAGCTTCCGGCCGCAATGGGCCTTGAGTCCGACGCGTGCATTGTGAACCAGCTCATTGGCAATAAGGCTCCGGCGGATCAGACGCCTTCGGATAAGGCCTTCGACTTCGGTGGACACAAGGTTAGCGTGATAATAAGGCGCGAGAAGGGTGTTGGCCTTTCCAGGAATACAGCCCTTGAGCACTCTGATCATGAGCTGATCCAGTTTGGCGACGACGACATTATCTACGACGAAGGTTATGCCGGCAGAATCGTGAAGGAATTTGATGCCCATCCCGAGGCGGATGTGCTTCTTTTTAATGTTAAGGCTCAGGAGGGCAGGGAGACCTACTGGAACACGGATTTTGCCAGGGTCAACTGGCGCAATTACGGAAGATATCCTGCTTATGCTATTTGTGCCAGAAGGGACAAGCTCATTGCCAGCGGAGTTAAGTACTCGCTCCTTTTTGGCGGCGGCGCGCCATACATGAACGGAGAGGATTCACTCTTTTTACATGACTGCCTTAAGGCGGGGCTCGCAATCTATCGGACAGATGTGTATCTGGGAAAAGAGAAACCGGGGCACTCCACGTGGTTCAGTGGATATACGGACAAGTTCTTTTACGACAGAGGAGTTCTGTACCACTTTTTGTATGAAAAAATGGCTAAGGCCATGGGCTTTAGATGGATATTTAAAAACAGAAAAGAAATGTGCAAGGAAAAAGGGTTCTGGCGCAGTCTCAAGCTTTTGTGCCAGGGCGTTGACCACGGAAAGACACTATGAAGAAGGCTTTTTTTACAATAATAGTTGTTTCATATAATGCCGGTGACAAGCTCCTTAAGACGGTGGAGAGCATAACCAGACAGACTTATACAGACTACAGGATCCTGGTCAAGGACGGTATGTCCACGGACGGTTCTCTGGAGAAGTTAAGAGCAGCATATGATGTGGCGACCGCCGGTGAAGACAGTAACAAGAGGATAACTCTTATGGAGAGCTGCGACAATGGCATTTATCACGCCATGAATATCGCCATAGCTTCTCTTGATGATGATATTAAGGCGCTTGAGAGCCCATCCTACGTGTTTTTCTTAAACTGCGGTGATTATTTCAGGAACGAGAATGTTCTTAGGGACGTGCACAAGCAGATTGTTGACAGGAATCTCAGGGAGGGGACAACCCTTCCTGCCATTTACTACGGAGATATCTTTGACAGCTCCACAGGTACCAAGGTGACCTCCAATCCTGTGATCGACGATTATGCCTGCTATAGAAATGTTCCTTCACATCAGGCGTGCTTTTATGACCTCAGACTGGTCAAGAGAAATCCCTTTGATCTCAAGTACAAGGTAAGGGCCGACTACGAGCAGTTCCTTCGCTGCTACTACAGGGAGAAGGCTGAGACGGTATACATGCCGCTGATAATTGCTGATTATGAGGGCGGCGGCTTTTCAGATCAGAACAGGAAAATTTCTGAGGAGGAGAGGAAAGATATCATCAAGATGTATCTTCCCGCATCCCAGATCCGCAAATATGATTTCCTCAGGGTGGTGACCTTTGCCTGGCTCAGGACCCTGATATCCTCCAATAAGGTCACGGCGGTTCCCTACAACGCCCTTAAGAATTTTATCTATCGCTTCAGAGGTAAAAAGAATTAAAGACGAGGAGTAACTAACTTGAAAGTTCTCTGGTTATGCAATATCATGCTTCCTGCCTATGCCATAGCTCATAACCTTCCGTATTCCGTACGGGAAGGCTGGCTTACAGGATGTCTTAACAGAATAAAAGATAATAAAAAGGATGATGAAAAGATAACTCTTGGCATATGCTTTCCGTCTGATGGCGAGATCGCATCTTCCAGGGAGGAGATTGACGGCATTACCTACTACGGCTTTCGAGAGGACCTTCTTCATCCCGAGATCTACGATGGGACAGTGGAGAACCGGTTCCATGTCATTTTAGATGACTTTGAGCCGGATATTGTGCACATCTTTGGAACAGAGTTCCCCCATACCCTTGCCATGATCAGGGCCTTTGGCAATCCCGACAAGGTTCTTCTGGGAATTCAGGGCATCTGCAGCGTTATTGCAAAAGAGTATATGGCAGATATCCCGGAGAATGTCCAGAGAACAGTTACCTTCAGGGACAGGCTTAAAGACGACTCCCTAATGCAGCAGCAGGAGAAGTACAAGATACGAGGCGAGCATGAGAGAGAATCCATCATGCTGGCAGGAAACATAACCGGCAGAACATCCTTTGACAAGCAGCAGTGCGCCGAGATCAATCCTTCTGCTAAGTATTACCACATGAACGAGACCATGAGACCGTGCTTCTACATGGGCAAATGGAGCGAGAAAAAAGCAGAGCCCCACAGCATTTTCCTCTCTCAGGGAGACTATCCGCTCAAGGGCTTTCATTTCATGCTACAGGCTATGCCTAAGATCCTGGAGAAATACCCCGACGCCCATCTGTACGTTGCCGGGAATAACATAATCGGCCGCGGCGAGAGCAAATATCCGTATTTCATGCGGGCCAGCGCCTACGGCAAATACATTAAGAGCCTGATATCCAAGGGCAAGCTCAAAAAGAAAGTCACTATGGTGGGAATGCTCTCTGAGCAGGAGATGAAGGAGCAGTTCCTTAAGAGCAGCGTTTTTGTCTGCCCTTCTGTAATTGAAAATTCTCCTAATTCACTGGGAGAAGCCATGCTCCTTGGAGTTCCAGTGGTTGCATCCAAAACCGGCGGAATCCCCGACATGGTCACCGAGAACAAGGACGGAGTCCTTTTCGAAAAAGGAAATGTGGAGGCCCTCTCAAAGGCCATCCTTCAGATTTGGGACGAGCCCGTGATCGCCTGCGTATACGGGGACAATGCCAGCACCCATGCCCGCATAACCCACAACGCAGACACCAACTACAAGAGGCTCATTGAAGTATACAAAGACATTTACGACAGGTAAGGAAACAAACCATTGAGGATAACATTTGCGTCCAACTACATAAATCACCATCAGCTGCCATTTTGCACAGCGATGAGCGAGATTGGCGTCGATGTGGAGTTCTTCTTTGTCCAGGTCATGCCAATGGAGCAGAAGCGTATCCAGATGGGCTGGGGCGTGGACGAGAGTGCATACCCTTACGTTGTCCGCTACTATGAGGAGCCTGAAAGGGCCAAAGAGCTTATCCTTAATAGCGATGTCACTTTATTTGGCTGGACCGAGGATCAGATAGCTGATCTTGAGCAGCAAAGACTCTCCTCCGGAAAATTGTCTTTTCGCATAAGCGAGAGAATATACCGCGAGGGACAGTGGAAGATGTTCAGCCCAAGAGGCCTTATAAAGAAGTACCACGAACACTACAAATTCCGCAGATCCCCCGTATATCTCCTTTGTACGGGAGCCTACGTGGCATCTGATTTTAACCTGATAGGGAGCTATCCCGGCAAGATGATGAAGTGGGGATATTTCCCCGATGCTTCGGCAAAAGAGCCTTTTGAGAAGGGGGAACTAACAGACGAGATAAAGCTTTGCTGGGCAGGCAGGCTCATAGATCTCAAACACCCGGAGTTCGCGGTAAAGGCAGCTCACAAATTGGATCAGAAAAATATTAAGTTTACACTTGATATAGTTGGTGACGGCCCATTAAAGGCCAGTCTTGAAGATATGGTAAAAGAGCTTCATCTGGAAGGCAAAGTTAACCTTACGGGCTCCAAAGCACCCTCAGAGGTTTTGGAAGTCATGAGAGGGGCGGATGTATTTCTTTTCACCAGCAATTACCTCGAAGGCTGGGGAGCAGTTGTCAACGAAGCAATGCAGAGCGGCTGCGCTGTTGTGGCATCCCGTGAGGCAGGAGCTGTGCCATTCCTGATTGAGGATGGCGTGAATGGCCTTTCATATGGCAAGGGCAGTTTTGATGAGTTCTATGACAGGCTAGAGAGCCTTTTTGAAGAGCTCGCCTGGATCAGAGAGCTTGGAAAAAGAGCTGCTGAGACAATAAATAACACATGGAATGCTAAAAAAGCCGCAGCAGAGCTGGTCAGGTTCTGCCGGGAATACGAATTGGGAAATACGCCTTCCATGGCTAACGAGGGCCCCATGAGCAGGGCTACTATAATATCACCTCCCGGTTTTCTTCGGACAATGCAGGAGAAAAACCGCCTGGAGTAAGCAGATGAAGTTATTGGATGAGGTTTTGGACAGCGAAATAAAGGTTGGAGACGTCCTGTTTAGAATAGTTGATCTGTTCTTTCTGGCGTTTATTTTTGCTGTGGGAATCTCGATCAGATGGTTTCTGTTTGATTTTGAATCCGGGGATTACTACCATTTTCTGGGCCCCTGGATGGAGGAGTGCCACAGAGCCGGTGGCTGGGCGTATCTTGGGATTACTCCCGGTGTGAGCGAGGATAGCACCATTAACTACGGGTGCATGTATCAGTATGTAATCGTACTTCTGCACTACATTGATGGCAACGATATGCACCTGATCAAGGGCGTTTCGGTCATCTTTGATGTGGTCTGCGCTGTGACGATATTCAGGATAACATATCACGTTACTGACGGAGACGTATCCAAGTCGACTATGGCGTTTGCAATCGCAACGCTGCTTCCAACTGCGGTATTAAACAGTGGTGCCTGGGCACAGTGTGATTCCATTTACACGGCATTTGTTTTGCTGGCGTTTTTGCATGTTCTAAAAAACAATAACATGCGTATTTTTATCTATTTTGCCCTGGCATACTCCTTTAAACAGCAGGCAGTGTTCATCATTCCTTTCTTGATAATAATATGGTTAAAAGACAAAATTAAAGCACGATATATTTTTGTTGTGCCGATAATTCTCTTTGTCACCATGATTCCTGCGATGATAGCCGGTAGAAAATTTTCTGAGCTTATAAGTGTGTACAGCAAGCAGGTTGAAACCTATAACAGGCTGACCATGAATTACGCAAACATCTATGCAGTTATAAGCGACTCGCTTCCTGTGGACACCAGACAGATGATTATCGCAGCGGGAACCATGGCTGCGGTGGCAGTGCTGGCGTTTGTAGCCTACGTAATCCGCGGCAGGAAGTTTGCCGTTACTGGTACCTTTATGGTAACCATGGCCATATTTACCATGGAGATCACGCTTTTCGTGCTGCCTGTTATGCACGAGAGATACGGATATCTTCCTGAAATGCTGGCAGCGGTCTATGCCGTTCTGGGCTTTAGAAGATCCGTGGTATGTGTTATCATGCAGTTTGTCTCAATAGTTACCTATTCCAGATTTTTGTTCGGTGCCACTGTCGAAAAGCTCTGGCCCCTTACAGTTATGCTCCTTGTGGCAATATTTCTCCTAGGAAAAGACCTTTACGATCAGATGAACACTTCGGAGGTGGCAGATGCCTGATTTTCAAAACAGCATATCAGTTATCATACCGGCCTACAACGTGGAGGACCTCCTGGAGAAGTGTGTTAGGAGCGTTGCAGATCAGGATTATCCTAAAGCTCTTTTGCAGATAATAATAGTTGATGACGGGTCTACTGATGGGACTGCCGCTAAAGCAGATGAATTGGCCCGGGAGATATCCAATGTGGAGGTCATTCACAAGAAAAACGGTGGTTCCAGCAGTGCCAGGAATGTGGGCATCGATGCGGCTACCGGCGATTATCTGAGCTTTATTGACAGCGATGATTTCATTTCTGAAAATATGTATTCGCTGATTATGGAAGCGGCTGTCAGAAATAATGCAGATATGGTGCAGATAGGGCGAGATGAGATCGCCGAGAGCGGAGAGAAGCTCCCTGATGTACTTCCGCCTTTTGAACATGAGATTAAAGAGCCTTCTGAAGAGCATCTAAGAACTCTTTTGATGCACACGGGAGATGCGTCATTTTGTACCAAGCTCACCAAGAGGGAACTCTTTACTGAGGATATGAGATTTCCGGAAGGGGAGCTCAACGAGGACTTTTACCTGATGATACATATGCTGGAAAAGGTGGATGAGCTTATTCTGCTCCCTTCCCAGTGCTATCATGTCTTTTACCGGACAGGCAGTAACTCCAGGAAAAAGAAGGAGGATAAGGACTATTTTCCTTCTGTATTTACGGATATCGTAAGGAACGCCGATGTGGCGCTTGAGCTGGTAAAAAAGAGCCATCCTGGGCTGGTTGAGGTGGCAGAGAGATTTGGCTTTGTCCAGAGGCTGGATTATCTGCTGCATATTCCGATTTCCAAGATGACTAAGGACAACGACTTCTATGTTGGCGTTGTCAGAAATATCAGATCCGGCTTTGGAAAGATGCTGGGGAATAAATATCTTACATCCAGGCAGAAGATATATCTGGCGCTGCTTGGTATCGCTCCGAGGGCGGTGAGAACAATACATGCCAGATTGCGGGGACTATGATCCGATGAAGAAAGCTATTTTTGGCCTGATATTTGCCATTTCGCTGTTTGCGAGCGTTTTCTACGGCTTTGTGAAGTCAGGGTTTCATGAGGATGAGTATTATACCTACTATTCCACAAACAGAAGCCTGGGGCTTTATCAGCCGGACAGGGAGTGGCAGGATCGGCAGACGATACTTGATGAGTTTGTGGTGAAAAAGGGCGAGGGCTTTAATTACGGCCTGGTTAAGCTGGTGCAGTCCTGGGATGTGCATCCGCCTTTTTATTATTTTATATTCCATACGGCATGTTCGCTGGTGCCGGAGCAGTTTACCAAGTGGACGGGGATAATCACTAATCTGCTGGCGTTTGGAGTATCTTTTTTGCTTCTGTGTCTTTTGATGGAGCGGCTTAAACTTCCGTTTTTTGTGGAGATCATGACTCTGGTGTTTTGGGGCCTGAATCCCCAGACGGTGTCCTGTAACATGCTGATCAGGATGTATGCGTGGCTTGGCGCGGCGGTTATTGCCTGCGCGCTGTTTCATGTCAGGCTTATTCAGGACTATGATAACAACAGCCTGGAGCTTAAGGATTTTTGTCTAAAGAGCCTTTTGCCTATAATGATTACTTCGTATATAGGCTTTTTGATCCAGTATTTTTATATCTTTTTCTTTGTGTCTATTGGTGTGATGGTGGCGGGATGGATTTTCTTTGTGAGAAAAGACCTGAGGAATGCCCTGATATATGTTGGGGGCTGCGCTATAAGCCTTGGGCTTGCTGTTATCACTTATCCTTCGGCTCTTAGCCATATGTTTGGCGGATACAGGGGAGGAGATGCCTCGGGAAGTTTATTTGACTGGTCGAATACATGGATGAGGATAGCTTTCTTTGGAGGCTTGTTGAACGACTTTGTATTTGCCAGTGGACTGCTGATTATAGCCCTGATAATCTTCGTATCTCTGCTTCTTAAGGTTACAGGCAGCAGAAAGAGTGTGACCGGAAACAAGAATTTAAAGCCAAGACCTGAGGTCATAATCCTTACGGTGGCTTCTGTGGGGTACTTCCTTCTTACCTCTAAGACAGCTCTTTTGGTGGGAAGTGCGTCCAACCGCTATGAGATGCCGATTTACTCTCTTCTCATTATGCTTATACTTTTGGATGTTTACTATGTGTTGATGGATATGGGAAACAAGGCTATTCTTTATGCTTTTGGCGCGATGCTGGTAGCTCTTTTACTAAAAGGTCACATCACTGATGGAAGAGTACTGTTCCTGTATCCGGAAGATGAGGCTAAGATAGCTTATGCCACAGCTAACACCAACGAAGTTGCGGTAGTCATGTTCAATCCAGCAACACCGCAGAATGTATGGCGTTTAACCGATGAACTTCTGGTATACCCAAAGGTCTTTTACATGGACGAGGAGAACTTGGAGAAGATTACAGACGCTGAGGTGGTCGGAGCAGATAAGATAGTTCTCTACGCGGCCGATGATGATTATCAGGAGGATGCATTCGCCAATCTCTTTGCAAGTTGCCCGGGGCTGAATACTATGGAGAAGATTACTACTGAGGATATGTGGACGACATATGAAGTAAGGTGATTGCAGAATTAGAAGAATTAAGTCTATTGGAAGAATCTATTCTTTGCCCCAAAAGGTAGACAAGGGGCGGCACATAAAAGTGCCACCCGCAGGGCAAGAGGGTGGTTTGTTGAGGCACGTCAAGGGGCGTTTCGCGGCATATTCTCGCGGGACGCTTCTTTTTTTGTGGCATAAGCTGTTTTTGTGAGCGCCTCGCTGCGATATTCCACGGACCCCTTGACCTGCCGGGAAGTCTGTTCCTGAGGGCGAGGAAATGGTTTGCCAGATTCAGGATAAGCGATTATTCACACTATCGTGGAGGTGAGTAGAGATATAGTAAGAGTGCGTTTTTCAAAGTCTTACTAATAACATAAAAAGTCTTGAGTTAGAGTGCATTTGCAAAGCGCATTTTGGTAGATTATTACTTGGATTCACACCATTAAGCCGCTGCAGGGCGAATAGTATGAGTTATGCGTTACTTCTTAGCTTCTTTAAGTGGCACTGGTTCTTCAGCTGGCGTCTTCGGCAGCTCCTGGGATTTCGTTTATGATGGAAACAATACTGTTATTGTCCTTGAATTTATCGATAATGATAAGAGATAAAGAGTCGCTTTGACCTTTAGGCCGCATTAGTATATGATATAAATTGGATTAAAATGAACATCCATAAATACCAATATATACGGAGATAACAAATGGAAAGATCAATGCTTGATAATAAGACGATTCTCGTTACAGGTGGAACAGGCTCTTTTGGCCACTGCTTCACCCAGTATGTTCTTGAGCACTACAATCCCAAGAAGCTCATTATCTATTCAAGGGATGAGTTCAAGCAGTTCACCATGTCCAACGAGAAGATATATAGGGACAACGCCGACAAGATGCGCTTCTTCATCGGTGATGTAAGAGACGGCGCAAGACTTGAGAGAGCATGTGAGAATGTGGATTACATCGTTCACGCAGCAGCTCTTAAGCAGGTTCCCGCATGTGAGTACAACCCTGATGAGGCCATCAAGACTAATATCACAGGTGCCCAGAGCGTGATCAATGCAGCGCTCAATACAGGTGTAAAGAGAGTTGTAGCTCTTTCAACAGATAAGGCTGTAAACCCTGTTAACCTCTATGGCGCAACCAAGATGGTTTCAGACAAGCTCTTTATCGCAGCTAACGCCTATGCAGGCGCCAAGGACATCAACTTCTCTATCGTAAGATATGGAAACGTGGCAGGCAGCCGCGGCTCTATCATTCCTTTCTTCAAGAGCCTTATTGATAAGGGAGAAAAAGAGCTTCCGATCACCGATTACCGTATGACAAGATTCTGGATCAGCCTCCCCGAGGGAGTAGAGCTGGTACTTAAGGCCCTCAAGGAGTCCAACGGAGGAGAGACCTTCATCAGCAAGATCCCGTCCTTTAACATCAAGGATCTGGCAGAGGCTATGTGTCCCGGAATCAAGACCGTAGAGGTTGGCATCCGTCCCGGTGAGAAGCTGGACGAGATCATGGTCACCACTGAGGATGCACCTTTCACCTACGAGTTTGACAAGCACTTCATCGTGTATCCGCAGGTTATCTTCAATGAGCGCCAGGCTCCGGATCCAAATGCCAAGAAGGTTCCTGAAGGCTTCTACTACAGCTCAGGCAACAACACTGAGTGGATGAGCGTTGAGGACATCAGAAACAGACTCAGCGAGGCAGTGGATCACTGATAAATATTTTTGAACCAATCGGAAGCACCGGGTCTGTACTTGGCCGATGCTTCCTTTGTTGTATATGTAATATGCCCATAGCTTGGGGGAGATTATGATTAAACTGAGTGTGGTTGTTCCGGTGTACAACATGGCAGCTGATGGTAAGCTGGCCTATTGCCTGGACAGCCTTGTTAACCAGACTTTGGAGGCGGGATCCTTTGAGATCATTGCGGTGGACGACTGTTCTACGGATGATTCATGGGATGTGCTCCGTGCATATGAGGAGAAATATCCTGACCGCTTTATAGCAATTCATAGCGACAAGAACCATCACCAGGGCGGTGCCAAGAACATCGGACTTGCCAGGGCAAAGGGCGAGTGGATCGGCTTTATCGATTCCGATGACTGGGTGGTTCCTGACTACTACGAGAGGCTGATCGGAAAAGCAGAGGAGACCGGCGCTGATATGGTGGGGTGCGACTATTGCCTGACCGGAGAGCACAGCTTCAAGGTTGGCGAGATCGTTCACAACAACAATTTTGAGCAGACCGGTGTCATGGACAAGGAGAAGTACAAAAAGCTCCTTATCGAGACCGGAAGCCTTGTGGTGAAGGTCTATAAGAGGCACCTGATCCTTGGTGATTACCAGCCCGGGACCAAGGACAAGCTTGATATTTTTCCGGAAGATATCTTTTACGAAGACAACGCGGTCAGCAACACATGGATGACCAGGTCCAAGCACTTTGAGTACATTCAGGAGCCGCTTTATTTTTACTATCAGCATAATGCTTCAACTGTCCACAGCATCTCAAAAAAGAATCTGGAGGACAGAATGGTGGCAGGAAGGATGATAGTGTCCGAAGCCAAAAACGGCGGATACTTTGAGGACTTCCGCTCTGAGATCGAGTTTCAATACACTGTGTTATTTTATGTGAACACCTTGTTCTCAGCTATGCCAAGGAAGTACAAGATAAGTGGATGCTACAGCTTTTGCAAGGCCCTGGGAAAAGAGATGAAGGAGACCTTTCCTGATTTCCAGAATAACCCCTACTACCTTGAAAAGGTACATCCCGAGGAGCGAAAGCTAATAGGATTTCAGATGAAGTCCCATTTATTCTTTTATGTATATTACAGGCTCTTATGGTTCTACAGGGACCTTCGAAGCAGCCTGTCCGGAAGGAACGGAACTTAAATGCGCAAGATCTACAGCAAACTAAAGGTGCTTCTTGATAAGAAGCAAAAGAGACAGATGGTGGGCATAGTTTTTCTTATGCTCATCGGCGGAGTCCTGGAATCTCTGGGTATCGCAATGATAGCACCTGTTATGCAGGTTGTAATCGACCCCCAGAAGGTGGAGGAGAGTAAGCTCTTATCAGGCATCTACAATCTCTTTAATCTGAATAGTACAACACAGCTGGCGGCTCTTATCATGGTGTCGCTGATACTTGTGTTTGTGATAAAAAACATCTTCCTGTACTTCATGAACGTGGTACAGCTTCGCTTTGTATATACAAATCAGTTCGCTACATCAAGGCGCATGATGATCAACTTCATGCAAAGACCTTACGAATATTACCTTGGAGCGGACACAACAGTTATTCAGAGAAATATCACTTCAGACGTCAACAACCTGTACGCCCTGATCCTTAGCTGCCTTCAGCTCATAAGTGAGATCATCGTATTTGTTTGCCTCGTTGGAATACTTCTTAGCCAGGATGCTAAGATGACCATTACAATAGCACTTCTTCTGGTGGTGGTCCTTCTTGTGATCAAGTACTTCATCAAGCCCGTCATGGTCAAGGCCGGACAGGACAACCAGGACTACTACAGCGGTCTGTACAAGTGGATCTACGAATCCGTAACAGGAATCAAGGAGATCAAGGTAGCCAATAAAGAGAATTACTTCATCAACGGCTATGCTGACTGCGGTGCAGGTTATGTAAACGCTGTTCAGAAGTACAACCTCTACAACTCAACACCGAGACTTCTTATCGAGACCATCGCCATTGCTGGCATGGTTGGTTATATGCTTGTTGTAATGCTGGGTGGAACCAGTATCGCATCTTTGCTTCCTCAGCTGACCGTACTTGCAGCTGCAGCAGCAAGGCTTCTTCCCAGTGCAAACAGGATCAACAACTACCTGACATCCATCGCATACTTTGAGCCTTTCCTGGACAACGTCAGCGACAATCTCCAGACAGAGATCCATGACAAGTCCATTTCCTATGACAGTGAAGACTACCGCACCAAGAGTGAGGTTGAAAAGCTCCCTGTCACCAAGACAATCCGCATGGAGGATATCACCTACAAATATCCCGGAACCGACAAGCTGATCCTGGACAAGGCTACAATGGAGATCCCTGTTGGTAAGTCCGTGGGTATCGTTGGAACCTCCGGAGCCGGCAAGACCACTATTGTAGATGTGCTTCTTGGACTTCTGGAGCCCGAGAATGGCACGATCACAGCAGACGGCGTGGACGTTATGACCAACTACAGAGGATGGCTTAAAAACATCGGCTATATTCCGCAGACCATCTTCATGACAGATTCAACAATCAGAAAGAACGTTGCCTTCGGAGTTCCGGAGGACGAGATAGACGATAACAAGGTTTGGCAGGCACTTAAGGAAGCAGCTCTCGATGAGTTCGTAAAAGAGCTGCCGGAGGGCCTCGACACCCAGATAGGCGAGAGGGGAATTCGCTTATCCGGCGGTCAGAGACAGAGGATCGGTATTGCGAGAGCTCTTTTCGAAGATCCTGAGGTCCTTGTTCTGGACGAGGCTACATCAGCCCTTGATAATGACACAGAGGCAGCTATCATGGATTCCATCAACAGACTCCACGGCAGAAAGACTCTCGTTATTATCGCTCACAGGCTTCAGACCATTGAAAAGTGCGACATGATCTACAACATTGGGGATGGAAAGGCTACGCTCAAGTAAGCCTTTGGAGGAGCTATGGAAACAAAGGTGCCAACACAGGTGAAAAAGAGAAACCCCAGCTTTGAGCTGCTGCGTGTAGTGGCCATGCTTATGATTCTGACCCTGCACTACAATGCTCAGACCGGAGTTTTGCTGCAGCTGGGTATCCCGGCCAGCGGCGTAAATATATTTGCAAATATCATGGAGGCCTTTGCGATAACAGGCCTTAATACCTATGTGCTCATCAGCGGCTTTTTCATGTCAAAGGGCAAGGTGAGATTCAGTAAGATCCTGCAGCTTATCTGTCAGGTTTATTTCTATACCGCTCTGATTCCCCTTGTAATGATGCTGGTTGGAGGCATTCATTTAAATGAGTACGGCTCAGCTTACAGACTTGTGGAGTACATTTTCCCGATCTCCTCTGAACACTACTGGTTTGTGACGGCCTTCATCATTATGTACATTCTGGCTCCGGTTATGAACGCCGCTGTGGACAAGCTCTCAAGAAAGCAGATCAAGGCCGTGATCCTAGGACTTCTAACCTGGTTCTGCTTTATCAAAAGTGTTGTTCCGGTTCTTTTCCCCACTGATCATTTTGGCTACGACTACGGATGGTTTATCTGTTTGTACCTGATCGCGGCTTATGTTCATAAGTACGACCTGGTGCTGTTCTACAACGCAAGAAACAGCGCGATGGTATTTTTGATCTCCTGCGCCATTATCGCCACCATGAGCATTTCGCTCTACTACATTAACTTCAACTGGGGCGGATTTGCGCACTATCAGGAGGTGCCCTTTAACCTGAACTTCTTCTTTACACTTACCGGTTCCTTAGGGCTCTTTTCCTTCTTCAGGTTCTACAAGATGAGGGAGAGCAAGGTGGCAGATGTTGTAAGGTTCTGCGGCCCCTTCACACTGGGAATTTACATGCTTCACTGTCATGTGGAGATCAGGGACAGATGGGTTCCATGGATCTCACATTTCATCGGCGATGTTCCCACCTACAGCGTACCGCTCTTTGCATGGCACGCATTCAGGACAGTTCTGATCGTCTTTGTGATAGGCGTATTTGTGGACTGGATCAGGAAAGTGATCTTTGATTATATCGCAAGAGTCATGCACGACACATGGCTGTTTAAGAAGATAAGGCTGTTGGACGAGGAGTTATGTTAAAGAGTATAAGAAGCTATTTCTATAACTTAAAAAAGTTCCAGGCTCCCCTTGAGAGGTATGTATTTCCTCTCATTCTGCTTTTATACCCTCTGATAGGTTTAAATCAGGGCATCGACATTGCTGACACCACATATAATCTTTCCAATTATGAGTTTTTCTACAGTATCGATCCAATGTGGGCGCTGTCAACATTTCTTAGTAACGCTCTTGGAAGCCTTATTATGAAGCTGCCCCTTGCACAGACTATGCTGGGAATGAGCGTTTACTGCAGCTTTGTGATCAGTATCATCACTCTGGTGCCTTACTATGTGCTTCAGAAGTGGATGCCCGGCTGGATGATCTTTATCGGCGAGTTTATTGCCCAGTGCCTTTGCTGGTGTCCCAGGGTCATAATGTACAATTACCTGACCTATATGCTCTTTACCTTTGGGACACTGCTTCTGCTTCTTGGGATTTTTGAATGGGAGGGCCAAAACATCTACCTTGCCCTGGCAGGCCTTTGCCTTGGCCTTAGCGTAATGGCCAGATTCCCCAACGTGGTGGAATCGGGCATGATCCTTGTTTTGTGGTTCTATGAGTTTATAACTAAGAGCAAGTTTGTTGAGGCGCTTAAAAAGACATTTATCTGTATCGGAGGCTACATCGTCGGTCTTGTTATCCCGCTGGCTGCCATTTCCGCCAGATACGGCTTCGGCGCATATGTCCAGATGATCCAGAGCCTCTTTGGAGTGTCACAAAATGCATCAGATTATTCCGCCGGCGGAATGGTTACTGCCGTTGTGGAAGCGTACCTAAATACCTGCTCTGACATGCTGATCATGCTTCCCTGCGTGGCAGCAGGAATTATAATGTTCCTGATTCTTCCGGACAGATTTGTTATGGTAAAAAAGCTGTTGTACGTGGCAGGCCTTTTGGTAGTAATAAAGTACTACTTCTCTCGAGGCGTATTTACCAGAAATTATCAGTACTATGACAGCGTCTTCAAAGCAGCAATGATGTTTGTGATAATATCCCTGGTGCTTTGCGCCATAGGCAGTACCGGAGTTTTAAACGGCAGCAAACAGGAACAGACCCTGGCCTTTGCGTGCCTTATGATAATTCTGATAACACCCCTGGGAAGCAACAACTATACATACCCTGTTATCAACAATCTCTTTATCGTTGCTCCCGTTTCACTCTGGCTCCTTAGAAGGCTTATGCAAAGACTCGGAGACGGACATCAGCACTTTGCATGGCAGGCCATGATCACCATGGTCATTGCAGTGGTGATCGTCCAGGGAATTCTTTTCCATTACAGCTTTGCCTTCATGGATGGCGACGATGGAACAAAAAGAGATTCCGTATGCATCATCCCAAAGACCGTTGGCATGAAGACAACGGCTTATAACGCAGGAACACTGGATGAGCTGTATCTTGCTCTTGATGAGAACGGATTACTTGATAATTCTGCCATTTTGTTTGGCGGAGTTCCGGGCCTGTGCTACTTTATGGAGATGAAGCCGGCCATAGACACCGTCTGGCCTGACCTTGACAGCTATTCAACAGCCAAGTTTTATGCTCAGCTCACAGCCGTCAGCACACTGGATAAGCTTCCTACCGTTATAATTGGCCAGAATATGGCGGATTATGCCAATATCGATGAGAAATATGACATTTTAATGGACTATATTATAAATCGTGATTATAATAAGGTGTTTGAGAATGACAGATTTATAGTTTATGGTACCAATTAAACAGGAGTTAATTAAATGAGTGAAGTAAATGAAACACAGAAGAAAGACATTTTTGACAGGATCATGTCCCTGCCGGTCCTGAACATATTTGAACCTTTTTACAAGAAGTATAAAGAAGGATTGTTGTACCTGTTCTTTGGTGGGCTGACCTTCTTCCTTAGCATTTTCCTTTTCTGGTTCATGGACGAGGTAATGCACCTTAATGAGCTGGTTAACAACTCAATTGACTGGGTTATCTGCGTTGCCTTCCAGTTCTTTACCAACAGAACCTGGGTATTTGATGGCAAGGTAGAGACCAGGCAGGAATTCCTTAAGCAGGCTGGATCCTTTACAGCAGGAAGACTTTTCACACTTGTAGTTGAGGATATCCTTATCTTCATCTTTATCACAACACTGGGCTTCCCCAAGATGCCTGTAAAGCTCGGCGCAACCTTTGTTGTAATAGTACTTAATTACGTTATTAGCAAACTGATCGTTTTCAAGAAAAAGGACTGATTGAATTATGCGTATTAATTTCAATGTACCACCTTATACAGGAAAAGAATTCGAGTATATAAAAGAGTGCGTAGAAAACCAGAAGATCTGCGGAGACGGCGACTACACAGCAAAAGATAACGAGTGGATCGAGAAAAAGACAGGGGTTACGAAAGCTCTTTTAACAACATCCTGCACCCATGCCACAGAGATGTCTGCAATCCTGGCCGGAATAAAGGAAGGGGACGAGGTTATCATGCCTTCCTACACCTTTGTTTCAACAGCCAATGCCTTCGTCCTTCGAGGAGCCAAGGTGGTATTCGTTGATATCAGACCTGATACCATGAATATCGATGAGAACCTTATCGAGCCGGCAATCACACCCAAGACCAGGGCCATCGTACCTGTACACTATGCAGGTGTCGGCTGCGAGATGGATACTATCATGGACATCGCAAAAAGGCACAACCTCTTTGTCATCGAGGATGCAGCCCAGGGCGTAATGTCAACCTACAAGGGAAAGGCCCTTGGAGCCATCGGCGATTTTGGTAACTACAGCTTCCATGAGACCAAGAACTACAGCATGGGAGAGGGCGGAGCGCTTCTTCTTCGCGACGAGACCTTTGTGGACAACGCCATCATCATCAGAGAGAAGGGTACCAACAGAACTCTGTATAAGCTTGGCAAGGTAGATAAATACAGCTGGATCATGCCCGGATCATCATATCTTCCCAGCGACATGAATGCCGCATACCTCTACGCTCAGCTTGAGATGGCAGATGAGATCAACAATACCAGAATGGACCACTACAACAGATACATGCAGGCACTTAAGCCTCTTGAGGAGAAGGGGCTCATCGAGCTTCCTTTTGTTCCGGAAGAATGCGTTCACAACGCCCACATGTTCTACATAAAGTGTAAGGATTTTGAGGAGAGAAAGGGTCTTATAGGTTACCTTACCAGCAACGACATCCTTCCTGCCTCTCACTATGTTCCTCTTCACTCAGCCAAGGCGGGGCTGCTCTACAGTGAATTCAGGGGAGAAGACAAGTACACCACCAGGGAGAGTGAGAGACTTCTTCGTCTTCCTATGTACTACAAGCTGACAGACGAGGATCTTGACGAAGTAGTTATGAGAGTAAAGGAGTACTATAAGTTTACGTAACACGGAGTCTTTGTATGAAAAAAGAAAGCCAGGGTCTGAACTTCATAGTTTCAGTGATTGTGACTGCCATGGTTTGTGTGGCAGTTGCGGTAATGGGGGACTTTTACTTTGATCTGAACGATGATGTTCTGATGAAGGATATATTGTCGGGAGCCTATACGGGGACTCCCGCCGGACATAATATACAGATGCTGTATCCCATCAGCGCCTTTATTGCTCTGTTTTACAGGGGTTATAGAGGCCTTGACTGGTATGGCATCTTTTTGTGTTTATGCCAGTTCGCCTGCGTGTTTATTATCGTCAAAAAGGCGTCGGGCTGGTTTGAAGAGCATGTATATAAGGTGGCAGCTGCTCTTGCCATGCTTTTGTTCATGCTGGGAGCCGTTGGGGCACACTTTTTATTTGTTCAGTACACCTACACCTGTGGCATGTTATCCGCAACCGCAGCATTTCTCATAGCTTCACACACAGGTAAGGGTAAAAGAGATCACATCCTTGCTGTAGTGCTTATCATAATAGCTTATCTTCTGAGGTCTGAAATGCTCCTACTTACGCTCCCAATTACCGGAGTTGCCATATTTGCCAGGTGGCTTCTTGGAAGGAGTGAACTTGAGGACTACTACAGCGGTGACGTACAGATATCAAGATATGGGGAGAAGAAAGCTCTTTTCCGCGGGTATGTAGCACTCTTTGCTGCGATAGTACTTGGGATTCTTGCATCTCAGGTGGTACACAGGATCAGCTATTCATCTCCTGAATGGAAGCAGTTTAATGAGCTCTTTGATGCCAGGACTGAGCTGTATGACTTCCAGTACATACCGGATTATGAGGAGAATAAGGAGTTCTTTGACAGCATCGGTCTTTCTAAGGCTGAGCAGGAACTTTTAGTTAATTATAACTACGGAATTGATGATGAGATTAATGCAGACACGCTGATGGCTGTTGCTAAGTACGCCAGCAAGCAGAAAACTGATAAGGTTCCGCTGCTTAAGGGGATTGCGGGCAGCATGGTGCTGTATCTCTACAGATTAAGACACATCGCTTTTCAAAAGAGCTATGAATACCCGATGACGGATGCGCCGCTTAACCTTATTGCGCTGGCGCTCTATCTGATAGTCCTGGTTGTTCTTTTAATGAACAGAGAGAAGGGCAAGAAGCTTGTGGCGGTAGTGACCATTGTTCTTTTATTTGCATGTCGCAGCAGTTTGTGGCTGTTTATAATTGTCAGAGGAAGGGATCCCATCAGGATAACCCATCCCCTTTATCTCATGGAGATATTCGTCCTGCTGGGGCTGATCCTGGTGGAAAGTAAAAATAACAAGTGGTGTGCAATTGCTCCGCTTATAGCTATGGCGCTGATTTCCGCTGTGTTTATACCAAACCAGTATTCAGTCATCAAGGATGAGATGGCAGAGAGAGCCAAGATGAGGCAGCACTACGACGCCTTGTACGACTTCTTTAATGAGAACCGCGATAACTATTATTTTGTGGATGTGTATACCAGTGTTTCTGCACTGGATGGAGGCGAGAGGTCTTTTTCCGAAAAGATGTTTGACCGGGTGGACAACAGAATTGCTAACCACGACATAATGGGAGGATGGGCATCAAAGAGCCCTCTTTACTTTGAAAAGCTCGAACAGTACGGCCTTACATCCATGCAGGATGCGCTGCTACTGGACAACGTGTACTTTGTGTCCAAGGAAGCCTTTGATCCTGCGTGGCTGCCGGAGTATTATGCCGACAAGGGCATTGATGTAAAATTAGAGGAAACCTGCAGGGTGACGGATGCTTTTGTGGTTTATAAGCTGACAAAAGCCGACTGATGCCCGGAAAGATGCATATATGAAAGACAATGAATTTGTAAAACAGGGAAAACTTGTGAGCCTTCGCCTGTCCAGGGAGGAAGATGTCCCTATGATAGTAAACTGGCGAAATAATTACCGCGTTCGCATCAATCACGTGTACAGGGATGATTTCACCATAGAGGGACAGAAGGCCTGGATGAAAAAGAATATCGATACCGGAAGGGCAGTTCAGTTCGTGATCTGTGAGAACGGAGCTGATGGCGATGAGGCAAGGCCTATCGGAGTCGTGCATTTTCACACCATAGACAGGACTGATGACTCGGCTGAGTATGGCATTTACATAGGTGAGGACAATGCCATCGGAAAGGGCTATGGGAGCGAGGCAGCAGTCCTTGCTCTGGAATATGCCAAAGAGCCACTGGGCCTTAAAAAGGTCTATCTGAAAGCCTTTGCGCACAATGAGGCCGCTATAAAGAGCTATCTGCGAGCCGGCTTTAAAAAGACCGGCGACGAGCCTCAGGTTGAGTGCAGTGACGGACAAAAAAATGATATGATAATAATGGAAAAAAGTTTGTAAACGAGAGAGGCTATAAGACGCTATGTCAAAGAAACTTATCAGCTTTTGCATTCCATGCTACAGGTCAGAGCAGACCCTGGAGGGGGTAATCAGGGAAATTGAAGAGACCATGAAGAGCATGGATTCATATGAATATGAGATCATTCTTGTCAATGACGGTTCCCCTGACGGGACCTGGAATACAATCCGCAAGATCACATCTGAGAGACAGGATAAGAATATCCTTGGAATAAACCTTGCCAAAAACTTCGGACAGCACGCAGCTCTTATGGCTGCCCTTGGCGTCAGCAAAGGGGATTATGTCGTATGTCTTGACGACGACGGCCAGACCCCTGCAGATGAGGTGGGCAAGCTCCTTGCTGCGCTGGATGAGGGAGCAGATGTTGCTTATGCCAGATACACTCACAAGCAGCACAATCTCTTCAGGAATTTCGGCACAGCCATGAATGAGTGGATGGCTGCAGTTATGCTGGGTAAGCCAAAAGACCTCTATGTTTCCAGCTACTTTGCTACCAAGCGTTTCGTTGTAAACGAGATGATCAAATATGAGAGCTCATACCCCTATGTTATTGGCCTTGTTCTTAGAACCACCAAAAACATTGTAAATGTGGATGTGACCCACAGAAAGAGAGAGGTGGGACAGAGCGGATACACACTGGCCAAGCTCCTCGGCCTTTGGATCAACGGCTTTACTGCCTTTAGCATCAAGCCCCTCAGAGTTGCCACCGTTACAGGAGCTTCCTTTGCGGTATTGGGCTTTATCTATGGCATTTACACCATAATCAAGAAATTCGTGCTGCCTGATGTTCCGGTGGGCTTCTCCGCTTTGATGAGCGCAGTTATATTCATCGGAGGCATGCTCATGCTGATGCTGGGCATGATCGGAGAGTATCTGGGCAGGCTTTATATTTCACAGAACAAAAATCCTCAGTACGTGATTCGGGAGACCACCCGCGATGAAAATGAATAGGAAAGCTATACCGGCCTGGCTCATGTCAGGCTTGTTTGGCGTTTTGGCAAGTGTTTTTTTAATATTCGGATATCAGCTTGAGACGGCGGATGCAATCAATCTTTCGGATCAGAATGCCATGACGATACTGCTGTCGTTTATCGTTATTTTCACGATGGATACCAGATACGTGTGGAGAAACTACGATATCGCAAGAAATGGCGGCAAGCTCTTTGGCTTAATTCCGCTATCTGCAGGGATTGAAGAGCGCCAGGTGGAAAAGCGCGACTACTGGATCAATTTCCTGTCGCTGAATGCACTTTGTGTTCCCGTTATCCTTGGCGTGTTTCCCGGATTTTTCGTATACGACGCACAGGAAGAACTCAACGAGGTGCTGACAAGAACCTTTATCACGCACCATCCGCTCTTGCATGTTCTTCTTCTTGGCGGAACCATAGCTCTTGTTCACAAGCTCACAGCGTCCTGGAATGCGGGCATATTTGTCTACATTCTGCTCCAGATGCTGGTGATAAATGCGATTTATGCATATACTGTCACATACCTTCAAAAGAGGGGGATCGGCAAGAAGATAAGAGTTTGTTGGCTGCTCTTTTACGGGGCCTTTCCAACAATTGTCATGTATACTCTGTGTTCCTGCAAGGATGGGCTTTTCTCGGCGTTGCTCCTTCTGATCACGGTTTATCTGATCCAGCTTGTTAACGACCCCGACAGCTTTTTAGCCGACAAAAAGAAGATGGCAGCCTTCATCGCATCAGCTGCCCTTATGCCAATGTTTCGCCACAACGGGTTCTACGCCTACCTGGTGTTTGTTCCCTTTGCACTTATTTACTTTAGAAAGAGGCTAAAGAGTGTACTTCCGGGTATGCTTATAGCTCCCGTTATCCTGTATCTTGTAATGAACGCCGCTTTGTCTTTTGCCTGCAAAACAGAAGGTACCCACCACCAGGAGATGCTGACGGTTCCTATCATGCAGCTGGCAAGGGTCTACACCTATGACGGCGATAGCCTTTCTGATTCGGAAAAAGAGATCATAGAGGCATATATACCTGAGAGTAACCTTAAAAAGTACACACCAAGGCTCTCTGACCTTGTAAAGGTGGACTTTAACAACGCACTGTATGAAGAAAACAGCAGCGATTTCTGGAAAGTATGGAAGAGTCAGCTGGTAAAGCATCCGCTGGCCTATGTCAATGCATGGCTCCTTACCAGTTACGGCTACTGGTATCCGCCGGCAATAATAAATGTCTACAAGGGCAACACGGTTTACAGCTTTACCTATGATGTGAGCTCGTACTTTGGCTACGAGGTGGAGCCACCGGGAGAGAGGATCAGCATAATTCCTGCAATTGATAAGCTTTACAGATATATTTCCATAGGCTCATTCCAGCAGGATATGACGGTGCTTCATCTTTTCTTTTCACCGGGACTGTATGTCTTTATTTTCATGTTTGTATTTGCCTACAGACTGTCCAAGAAGAGATTTCATAGCATACTTCCGTTTATGCCCATGATACTGACTTTCTGCACAGTTCTTTTAGGACCCACATATCTTATCAGGTACGTCCTGTATCTGTGGACATGCATTCCGCTTCTTATGGCCACGGGAAAGAGCGCCTCTGAGAAGGTGGAGGTTGTTTGATTAAGCCCTCTATGTGTGATATCATACTATGATGCACATACTGTGCGCACAAGAGGATGAAAAAGGTTATAAAATGAGACAGATACTAAGTAAAAGCAGAGCAATCAAGATTGTTACGCTTATTTTTGCATTAATTGGAATACTGCTTATCTTCCCGCTGAGGGTTTTCACAGGGGTGCTGGAGATACCATCAGGCGGCACCATTGTGGATCAGTCCCACAGCATCAACTTCGAGTACAACAGGCTGTATCAGAGCTTTATCGCCCAGTATGACAGGCTCAGCTATGTGGATGTCTATATCACCGAGGTGGAAAAGGGAAGATACGTCACAGGATATCTTAACGACGAGAACGGAGCGATCCTTCTTGAGACATACGTAGATACTGAGGGTCTTACGATTCCCGGATATGTCCGCATTCCCATGGAGATGAATGTGGAAGTGGGAAAAGAGTATTCCTTCAGGGTTACGGACTGCAGATCCAAGTTTTGGGTGGCTTTTGAGGATATACCGGAGGACAGCGCATATATAGGCGACCTCACCTGGGACTACGTCAAGGTTGAAGGAAGGCATATGAGCACCAGGTTTGGCTACAGACTTCCTCTTTCAAAGGGAAAGTCCTTAGGCTTAATCCTTGCTATAGCAGCAGTTGCAGCTATCATCTACTTTGCAACAGACAGATATTACAAAAAGTATCCTGAAAACGATTCCATCATAACTGTGGGCAAGGTTGTGCAGTACAGCGCAAACCCTGTGGCAGCCATTGTTTTTGGCGCCCTCATGATAATGGTATTTCCCCTGAAGGTCTTTGACAGCAGGGCTTTGGACATTGTCTTTTACGAACTGGGACTTATCATATCGGCAGTTATTGTATTCTATGCAATAAACCACAGAGTGGTTAAGTATGATAAGGGCATATCCTTCTGGCGCAGCCTCAGGAACGAGCACAGACTTCAGTATCTGCTGATCATGTTCTCAATGGCTATGGCGCTGTGGTATGCGTCCTGCTATATGAACGACCTCTACGATATTTATCATCACCTGTCAGAGAGACGAATGACTATCTGGCTGCTTGTGATGCTGCTCTTTACCTTCACGCTGAAGGAGGGCTTTAACCTCTATAATTTCGTGTGGGTAATTGCATCAGGCATCTTTGGTGTGAGCTACTACAACATCCACAAGATGGCAGATACCGAGAAGGAATATGACCTTCACAATCTGATCCTTAAATATGACATGATCATCCTCGTCCTTTTGGGAATTATGGTGCTGAACCTTGTAAGGCTCATCGCACATAAGGTGATTGATATCAAGTATGGTCCCGGTCACGACAAGAAACAGATCATGCTGCCTTCAGCCTTTGGAATTATGCTGGGCATACTTCTGTTGTCAATGGTTGTATTTAGAAACACCAGGCTATGGTGCATCTACCTTGCGGTATTTGCATTCTTCCTGTACGTAAGATTCAGCCTTTGGACCGGCAAAAGAGATTTCTACAAAGTTTTATCCGGCGGCTTTATGATGAACTTCGCCATATCCCTTATATACAGCTACCTTCACAGGTATTTCCCGGGATATGTCAGCGGAAGATTTGCGTTTATATTCCATACAGTTACCATCACTGCTGAATACTTTACATTCATGGGAGCGGTGGCAACGGTACTGCTTATAGTCAAGATCATTTCACTTCCTCAGGAGGCTAAGTTCAGGGATGTTGTCATAACTGCCTGGAAGGAGATGACACTGTTTGGATTTATTATGTCCTACGCTATTTTCACCGTATCCAGAACTGCTTATCTGGCTATCGGTGTCAGCACTATTTTGGTGCTTGTAGTGGTTATGGCACATTATAAAAAGCAGCTGTTCAGGATTATCTGCGTGTTTGCTGTATCACTGGTTTTGTGTTTCCCTGCGGCATTTACTCTGCAGAGAATACTGCCAACAATTGCAGCAGACCCTGTATTTTACCCGATCGATGACGCCGATGACTTCATAAGAGGCGGAGCTGACTGGGACAGCACAAACTTTATGTGTGTCGAGAGATTTGTAAACCTCTTTGAGAGCAAGATCCTCGGCATGGAAGTGGGAGTATATGAATACCCCATGGACAAGTACAACTATGACATGAACGGCACCGGAGGTCTTCTTTACGATGACTACGGACGCCCTTATGATACGAGCCCTGACAATCCTGCAAATCAGGAGAGTGGCATGATTGAAGCGCCTGAGAGCGATATGCTCCTTGCTTCAGCGCTCCTTACAAGAGCTGAGATTATAATGCTTCTTAGCGAGCTTGAGGGGTATGTGGATACCTCCAACAGACTGGATGTTATCTCCAACGGCCGTATAACCATCTTTACCTCATACCTGCAGCAGCTCAATATGTGGGGACATGAGGAGATGGGAGCAACCCTTCCCGACGGAGAGGTGGCTGTTCATGCCCACAATACATTTTTACAGGTTGCCTATGACCACGGAATCGTTGTCGGTATACTCTTTGGTCTGACAATACTGGCAGCCCTTGTTTCAAGCATTTTGTATTATAAAAAGAATCGTGAAAAGGAGCCCCTTTCACTTATAACCTGCGCGGTAGTTATCGGCTTTGCCGTAGCGGGAATTTCAGAGTGGGTGTTCCAGTATGCAAGCCCCATGACGGTTGCGTTTATGATTTCACTTGTACCACTTACATTTAAGGCAAAAGAGATATGAGCAACAAGACAAAAGAACCCTTTAACTACGCAAAACTTTATAGAAGAATAGCGCTGATATTCTACGATATCATCAGTATCGTTATGGCCAGCTACCTTGCGATCCTCATGAGATACGAGTTTAAGTTTCATGAGATCCCGGAGCACTTCCTTAACCCGGTTACAAGATTTTTGCCCATAAACATACTGATAACGCTGGGTATTTTCTATGCCTTCAGGCTCTATGACAGCCTCTGGGCCTATGCCGGAGAGCGGGAGATGCAGAACCTCGTTATGGCATGCGCCATCTCCGCTATTGTAAACGCGGTTGGACTTCAGTTCTTTAAGTCCGATACACAGCCAGTTCCCCAGAGCTGCTATTTCCTGTACTTATTCCTGCTTATAACGGCAATATTCACCAGCCGTTTCTCCTACAGGTTCTTCCGCAGTAAAAAGCACATGGCGGGGAACAAGAATAACACCCAGGCGGTGATGATAATAGGCGCCGGAGAAGCTGCCAATATCATCATCAAGGACATCCTGACCAGCAACTACTCTACCATGTCCATTAAGTGTATCATCGACGATGACACCAACAAGTGGGGCAAATACATCCAGGGAATCCGCGTAGTTGGCGGAAGAGACAGGATTGTTGAGTGCGCAGATCTCTACGACATCGACGAGATCATCGTGGCGATCCCTTCAGTTTCAAGAGCCGAGCTTAAAAAGATCCTGGATATCTGTAAGAACACAAACTGTAAGCTGAGATCCCTTCCCGGCATGTACCAGCTTGTTAACGGTGAAGTCAACGTATCAAGACTTCGCGACGTTGAGGTTGAAGACCTTCTTGGAAGAGACCCTATAGCGGTAGATATAGACTCCATCGCAGGCTACGTTAAGGGACAGGTTGTAATGGTAACAGGAGGCGGCGGATCCATCGGATCAGAGCTCTGCAGACAGATTGCCAGCCACAATCCCAAGACCCTTATCATAGTTGATATTTACGAGAACAACGCCTATGAGATCCAGCAGGAGCTCAAGTATAAGTACCCTGATATGAATCTTGTGGTACTCATAGCATCAGTAAGAAATACCCTCAGGATCAACAAGATCTTCGAGGAATACAAGCCCGACATCGTTTATCACGCAGCTGCCCACAAGCATGTTCCCCTCATGGAGGACAGCCCTAACGAGGCCATCAAGAACAACGTTTTTGGAACATGGAAGACAGCGATGGCAGCAGCTACAAACGGCGCCAAGAAGTTCGTTCTCATCTCCACAGACAAGGCTGTTAACCCCACCAACATCATGGGTGCCAGCAAGAGAATCTGTGAGATGATAGTTCAGACCTTCAACAAGCACTACGACACAGAATTTGTTGCAGTAAGATTTGGTAACGTCCTGGGCTCCAACGGCTCAGTTATCCCGCTGTTTAAAAAGCAGATCGCAGCAGGAGGCCCTGTTACCGTAACAGACCCTAATATCATTCGTTATTTTATGACCATATCCGAGGCCGTATCCCTGGTACTTCAGGCAGGCGCCTTTGCAAAGGGCGGCGAGATCTTCGTCCTTGATATGGGAGAACCAGTAAGGATCCTTGACCTTGCCGAGAACCTTATTAAGCTCTCGGGCTACAAGGTAGGCGAGGATATCAGGATCGAGTTCACCGGCCTTCGCCCCGGAGAAAAGCTCTACGAGGAGATGCTGATGGACGAGGAGGGACTTCAGGACACCTCCAACAAGATGATCCACATCGGAAAGCCCATCGAGATGGACGAGATGAGGTTCTTTACCCAGCTTGAGAAGCTCAACGTAGCTGCCAAGGAGGAAGATCCACACATCCGTGATCTGGTAAAAGAGATCGTGGAGACCTACCATCCCGACGTACACAGATATACAATGACAAGAGAGAGGAAAGAGGCGCTTCAGAAGACCACAGAGATGATCAACAATGACGCCGTCAGCATTCCAAAGGAACAATAAAAGAAGCGAGGAGGGATTAATATGGAATTAAAACCTTTCGAGAAAAAGCTTTACCTTGCATCTCCTACAACTCATGGAGATGAGATGAAATATGTTCAGGAGGCCTATGACACCAACTGGCTCTCAACAGTAGGCGCAAACATAAATGCTGTTGAAGAGATGATGAGCGAGAAGCTTGGCTGCAAAAACGCGGTAGCTCTTGCAACCGGAACAGCAGCACTTCACCTGGCTATCAGACTTTGTGGTGAAAAGCTCTACGGACAGGCAAGGCCCGGTCACGGAGTTTTGGAGGGCAAAAAGGTCTTTTGCTCAGATATGACCTTTGATGCGACGGTCAACCCTGTTGCCTACGAGGGCGGCGAAGCAGTGTTCATCGACACTGAATACGATACCTGGAACATGGATCCGATAGCCTTGGAGAAGGCATTTGAGATATATCCTGATGTCAGGATGGTTGTTTGTGCGCACCTTTACGGAACTCCCGGCAAGGTGGATGAGCTTCGCAGAGTATGCGATGAGCATAACGCAGTCCTTGTAGAGGATGCGGCCGAGTCCCTTGGAGCAACATACAAAGGCAAACAGACAGGACTCTTTGGAGATGTTGGAATAATCTCTTTTAACGGAAATAAGATCATCACCGGAACCGCTGGTGGAATGCTTCTTACAGAAAGCGAAGAGGATGCTCACAAGATCAGGAAGTGGTCAACTCAGAGCAGAGAGGATGCGCCCTGGTATCAGCACGAGGAGCTGGGCTACAACTACAGGATGAGTAACCTCATTGCAGGTCTCATTAGAGGCCAGATCCCTCACCTTGAGGAGCACATCGCCCAGAAAAAGGCTATTTATGAGAGGTACAAGGAGGGCTTTAAGGATCTTCCTGTTACCATGAACCCGATAGATTTTGCTAACTCTGAGCCCAACTACTGGCTCTCATGTCTTCTTATCGACAGAGATGCCATGTGCAGACAGGTAAGGGGCGAGCAGGATGTTCTGTATAGCACTGAGCCCGGAAAGAGCTGCCCTACAGAGATCCTTGATACCATTCAGAAGTACAACGCAGAGGGCAGACCCATCTGGAAGCCTATGCATATGCAGCCAATCTACCGCATGAACGGCTTTGTCACAAGACAGGGCAGCGGAAGAGCAAGAAGCAATGCATATATCGACGAGGGCACTGTTCTGGATGTTGGAATGGATATCTTTGACAGAGGCCTTTGCCTTCCTAGCGACAACAAGATGACTCCTGATCAGCAGGATATGATCATTGAGATTGTAAAGAGGTGTTTTCAGTAAAACACTTTAAGGGGTTCTATGTATAAGTCATTTTTCAAAAGATTACTGGACATAATATTATCGCTGCTGGTTCTTATCTGCTTTTGCTGGCTCTACATCATCCTGGCCATTCTGGTAAGGGTGAAGCTTGGAAGCCCTGTACTGTTCAAACAGCCCCGTCCCGGCAAGGACGAGAGGGTCTTTAGCATGTACAAGTTCAGGACCATGACAGACAAAAAGGACGCCGACGGAAATCTTCTTCCCGACTCAGAAAGGCTCACAGCCTTTGGTAAGAAGCTCCGCTCCACCAGCCTTGATGAGCTCCCTGAGTTTTTCAACATCTTAAAGGGCGACATGAGCTTTATCGGACCAAGGCCCCTGCTGGTTAAGTATCTGCCTTATTACAACGAGAGAGAGCGTCTTCGTCACAGCGTAAGACCCGGTCTTACCGGTTGGGCCCAGGTTCACGGCAGAAACGCCATATCCTGGGAAAAGAAATTTGAATATGATATCTGGTATGTGGAACATCTGACATTTATCACAGATCTTAGAGTTATCTTTGATACGTTCAAGACTGTTATTTCCCACGAGGGAATAGTACTTAATGCCCTGGAGGACTTTGATGAGTACAGAAAGCATCAGCAGGACCCCGATAGTAAAAATAACGGATGATACGATAAAAAACCTCTATGTGAAGCGGGAGGACATGATCCCCTACTCCTTTGGCGGCAACAAGGCCAGAAAGGCCTACGGCTTCTTTAAGGAGATAGATGAGGGCGGATATGACTATGTGGTGACCTACGGCAGCAGCCACTCCAACCACTGCAGAGTTGTAGCCAACATGGCAGCTGCCAGAAAACTTCCCTGCCTCATAATAGGACCCAGCGAAGTCAGCGATACCACCTACAACAGTTACATGATGGAGCTCTTTGGAGCGCAGATCCTGACGGTACCTGTAGAGGAAGTATCAAGGACCATAGATGATAAGTTAAAAGAGCTAACGGACGCCGGCAAGAAACCATACTTTATCATGGGCGGCGGCCACGGAAATATAGGAACAAAGGCTTACGTTGACTGCTACGAAGAGATAAGAGCCTATGAGCAGGAGACAAGTCTTAAGTACGACTATATCTTTTTTGCATCAGGCACAGGAACTACCCAGGCAGGCCTTGTTTGCGGCCAGCTCCTAAATGGTGACGACAGGACAATAGCCGGCATCAGCATAGCCAGGAAAAATCCAAGAGGCCGGGATGTGGTGCTTGATAGCATTTATGAGTACCTGGACAGCGTTGGAGCTGCTTACGATAAAAGTGACGTGGAGGCTAAGACTCTTTTCATAGATGACTACACAGGCGATGGCTACGGAAAAGAGAGCGGAGAGATCCTTGGAACCATCAAGGATGAGCTGGTATTAAACGGTCTTCCTCTGGACAGCACCTACACAGCAAAAGCCTTCTTTGGAATGAAAGAATATATTAAGAGCAACAATCTTCAGGACAAAACAATCCTGTTTATCCACACCGGAGGAACACCACTGTTCTTCGATGATCTTGATAAAATGCGGAGATAACATATGAGTACAGATATTCTGATCTTAAGTGCAGGAACAAGAAACAAGGTAGTTCAATACTTCGAGAAGGAAATGGCAGGCAAGGTTTATGCAACTGACTGCTCCAACCTGGGCCCTGCCATCTACGACGCAGACGAGCCAAGGATCGTGCCAAGGATCGATGCGCCTGAATATATCGACGAGATCCTAAAGATATGCAGGAAAGAGAACATCAAGGGCGTGTTCAGTCTTATCGATCCCGAGCTTTCCCTTCTTGCCAAAAACTACGACAGATTCATGGAGATCGGGACTACTCCTATCGTATCCTCCTATGAGCTGTGCGAGACCAGCCTTGATAAGCTCAGGATGTACGACATGCTCACAAAGCTGGGAATTCCCACCGCTAAGTGCTACACCTCAATTGACATCTTTGAGGCTGCCAGAGAGAGCGGAGAAGTGGATTATCCGGTATTTGTGAAGCCCCAGAGTGGCAGTGCATCAATAAATATCAACTGTGTTAAGTCTAAAGAGATGCTTACAGCTCTTTTCCACGACTATGACGGCCTCATGATCCAGGAACTCATGAAGGGTCAGGAATACGGCGCAGACGTTTATATCGATATGATCTCAGGAAAGTGTGTATCCATATTCCTGAAGAAGAAGATAAAGATGAGAGCAGGGGAGACTGACAAGTCAGTATCCTGCAAGTGCGACAATCTCTTTAAGCAGATCGTTTGCTTTGTTGAGACTGTCGGATACAGGGGCATGATCGATATTGATCTGTTCTATGACGAGGACGCTGATACATGGTATCTGTCTGAGGTTAATCCAAGGTTTGGCGGCGGATATCCACATGCCTACGAGTGTGGCGTGAACTTCCCGAGGATGATCCTCAACAACCTTGAGGGAAAAGAGAATCCGGTTAATATCGGGGATTACCGCGATGGTGTTTTCATGATGAAGTACAACGAGCTTTGCATCAAACCTGATTCAAGGCTTGCCAGATAAAGATAAAAGTTTGGAGATGTGGCCAGATGTCTAAGGCACTGATTTTAGCCAATTCATCCAGCGGACTTTACGACTTTCGAAATGAGCTTTTAACGGGGCTTATGGCGGAAGGATTTGAAGTTGTGGTAAGTCTTCCGGATGATGCCAGAAAAAAAGAATTGCAGGATGAGGGATGCCGGTTTGTACACACCGACATCAACCGGCGCGGAGTCAATCCAATTCAGGATATGACTCTTTTGCGCGCTTATAAGAAACTGATAAAAACTGAGAGGCCGGACGTTGTAATAACCTACACGATCAAGCCCAATATCTACGGCGGATATGTGTGCGGAAGGCTGGGAATCCCGTTTGTTTCCACAATTACAGGCCTTGGAAGTACCTTTGAGAGGGGCGGAGTGCTGCTTAAGCTCATAGTCTTTATGTATAAGAGCGCACTTAAGAAATGCGCATGTCTCTTTTTCCAGAATGCTGAAAATCGTGGGATATTTGAGAGTCACGGCATAAAGGCCAAAAAGCATGTGACAGTGAACGGCTCAGGCGTAAATCTTGAAAAGCACTGTAAGGAAGAGTACCCCGGACATGCTGATGATGTGACGAGATTTCTTTATATTGGACGTCTTATGACGGAGAAGGGCTCTGCTGAGTACATCGAGGCAGCCAAGACTCTTCACGAGGAGTATGGTGATAAGGTTTCGTTCTGCGCGATTGGCTACTGTGAGGATAACTTCCAGAGCCTTGCAGATGAGGCGGTTGCTGGCGGATATCTCAAGGTAATCCCATATCAGCTGGACATCCATCCATATATCAAAGAGGCAGATGCGATCGTTCATCCTTCGTATCATGAGGGCATGAGCAACGTGCTGATGGAGGCTTCGGCTACGGGAAGGCCGATAATCGCGTCGGACATAAGCGGCTGCAGGGAGGTTGTGGACAGGGATGTTTCCGGTATCCTGTTTGAGCCAAGAAGCGCAAAGAGCCTTATAGAGGCGCTTTCAAAGTTTATGAAGCTTGACATGAATGAGCGCATGGCTATGGGAGATGCGGCCAGGAGATACGTCGAGCAGAAGTTTGACAGGCGTAGTATAATATTGACGTATATTAGTGAGATTAAACAGATAGTCAAATAATCATATATTTTTGGAGGAATTCTGATGGATTTATATGAAAAGCTCCTCTCCGGAGAAGAAAAGCTTTCACTGGTAGGTCTTGGATATGTTGGCATGCCTATCGCAGTTGCATATGCCAAGAAGATCAAGGTTGTGGGATATGATTTCAACGCAGCCAAGGTTGAGCTGTACAAAAAGGGCATCGATCCCACAAGAGAAGTGGGCGACGAGGCTATAAAGGAGACTTCAGTTGAGTTTACAGCTGATCCTGAGAAGCTTCGCGAGTGCAAATTCCATGTTGTTGCAGTGCCTACACCGGTTAATGATGATCACACACCGGACCTTTCACCTGTTGAGGGAGCAAGCCATACACTTGGTAAGTACCTTACAAAGGGGTCGATCGTAGTATATGAGTCAACAGTATATCCCGGAGTTACAGAGGATATCTGTGTTCCTATTCTTGAGCAGGAGTCAGGCCTTAAGTGCGGCGTTGATTTCAAGGTTGGTTATTCACCTGAGCGCATCAATCCAGGGGATAAGGTTCACAGACTTGATACCATCACCAAGATTGTATCCGGTATGGATGAGGAGACACTGGACGTGGTTGCCAAGGTTTACAGCCTGGTAGCTCTTGCTGGCGTGTACAAGGCTCAGTCCATCAAGGTTGCAGAGGCAGCCAAGGTTATAGAGAATTCACAGCGCGATATCAATATCGCTTTCATGAACGAGCTGTCCATGATCTTCCATCGCATGGGCATCGACACTAAGAGCGTCCTTGAGGCGGCAGGAACCAAGTGGAATTTCCTTAAGTTCTTCCCTGGCCTGGTTGGCGGACACTGCATCGGTGTTGACCCTTACTACCTGACCTACAAGGCTGAGGAGCTGGGATATCACTCACAGATCATCCTTTCAGGCAGACGTATCAACGACGACATGGGCAAGTATATTGCTGAGTCCCTGGTAAAGAGACTTATTGCCAATGATGTGGCAGTTAAGAACGCCAAGGTAGCAATCCTGGGCTTTACCTTCAAGGAGAACTGCCCTGATACCCGTAACACCAAGGTTATCGACATCTACAACGAGCTCGGTGAGTACGGCATTAAGCCTATTGTTGTTGATCCTCAGGCTGATGCTGACGAGGCTAAGAGGCTCTATGGCATAGACTTTGAGAGCCTTGATGCTGTTAAGGATATGGACGCAGTTATCGTTGCTGTTGCCCACGAGGACTTTAAGGATTACACAGCAAAAGACATTGCGAAGTTCTTTAATGCTTCTCACAAGACGAAGGTGTTCCTTGATATCAAGGGCATCTACGATATGAATGATTATAAAGCGCCTGAGTTTGATTACTGGCGACTTTGATAGGATTTAAAGGAGTAATATGAGTTTCAAAGAATTAAAATTTCCTGAGAACTCCGTCTTTCTTGTTACAGGCGGCGCAGGATTTATCGGATCAAACATCTGTGAAGCCCTTCTCGACATGGGCTACACAGTAAGATGCATGGATAACCTTTCCACAGGCCACATCGAGAACATTCAGCCCTTCATGGAGAACCCTAAGTTCACCTTCCTCCAGGAGGATATCAGAGACCTGGATGCCTGCATGAAGGCAACAGAGGGCGTTGACTACGTTCTCAACGAGGCAGCCTGGGGAAGCGTTCCCAGAAGTATAGAGATGCCCCTTCTTTACGAAGAAATCAACATCAGAGGAACCATAAACATGATGGAGGCATCAAGACAGAACGGCGTCAAGAAGTTCGTATATGCTTCAAGCTCTTCTGTTTACGGAGATTCCACCACCCTTCCCAAGAAGGAAGGCCAGGAGGGAAAAGTTCTTTCTCCATATGCTCTTACAAAAAAGACTGACGAGGAATACGGAAGACTCTACAAGACACTTTACGGCCTCGATACCTATGGACTTCGCTATTTCAATGTGTTTGGTAGAAGACAGGATCCCAACGGTGCATACGCAGCCGTTATCCCTAAGTTCCTTCGCCAGCTCATGCACGGTGAGACACCTACAATCAACGGTGATGGCAAGCAGTCCAGAGACTTTACATATGTTGACAACGTAATCGAAGGAAACCTTCGCGCATGCCTGGCATCTTCAGATGTGGCAGGAGAAGCCTACAACATCGGTGCCGGCGGAAGAGAGTTCCTCATTGATGTATACCATCACTTAACAGATGCCCTGGGTCTTGACGTGGAGCCCATCTACGGACCACCAAGAGCCGGAGACATCAGGGATTCCAACGCAGACATCTCCAAAGCCAGAAAGAACCTTGGTTACGATCCGTCCTACGACTTCAAGGCAGGAATCGAACTGGCAATAGACTGGTATAAGAAAAACCTATGATGATATAGGGATTCAAGGTCATGGAAATAGCCAAAAGAATGGTATTATTATGAGAATTGCACTTAGACTCGACGACATCACTCCTGACATGGACTGGGCGAAGTTCAACAGGTTCAAAGCTCTTTTGGACAAGTACGACATTAAGCCCCTCATCGGAGTGGTGCCCGACAACAAAGACGAGAAGCTCTCCATCGATGAGAAGAGAGAGGACTTCTGGGAATACGTAAAAGAGCTCCGGGATCAGGGCTGGGTTATCGCAATGCATGGCCTTAACCACCTGTATACCACTAAAAACGCCGGACTCTTTCCCATCGGAGGCAAGTCCGAATTTGCCGGACTTCCGCTTATGCAGCAGGATGATATGATAAGACAGGGCAGGAAGATCATGGAGGAGCATGGGATTTCCACAGATATCTTCATGGCGCCATCCCACTCTTTTGACAAAAACACCCTGACAGCCCTTAAGCGGAATGGATTTCACGTAATAACAGACGGCTTTGGGATAGTACCCTTCAAGTACCAGGACATGACATTTTACCCTATTGCGGTGAAGAGAAGTGACAGCATTTCAGATACAAGAGATGGAATGGTCACCTTCGTCTACCACGCAAACACTATGGATGACAAGGATTTTAAGAAGCTTGGGGAGCTTCTTGATATGGGGATAGTGGTTTCCTATTCGGAATTTGCAAAGGGATATGTAGAGGAGCGAGGCTTTTTAGGCCAGGCCCGTCAGTACATCCTGGCAAAGGCCAAATATACAGCTATGCAGGTGAGAAAGCTCAGAGGCTGATCCGCTGATAGCAATAAAATAATTGGGGAAAAGATATGGAAGAATATGGACAGATACGTGTGCTTCATGTCCTTGGGGGTCTTGGAGTAGGCGGCGCTGAGTGCCGAATTATAGATTTGTACAGAAACATGGACAGGGAAAAGATCCAGTTTGATTTTCTTGTCCATTATTCGCCTGAAAAGACAGGAAAAAAGAGTCCGACTTCTGATGAACTGATGGCAGTTCGAGAGCCGGACTATTTTGATAATAGCGTATATAAGCTGGGGGGAAGGATTTTTTGCCTTCCTAAGTTCACCGGCACCAATATGAAGGAATACAAGGCTGCCATCAAGAAGTTCTTTAATACCCATAAGGACCAGTGGAAGGTGATTCAGGGGCATATGACCAGCACGGCAGCAATTTACCTTCCAATAGCTAAAAAGAGTGGTATTCCTATCTGCATAGCCCATGCCAGAAGCGCGGGAGTAGATGCAGGTGTTAAGGGCCTTGCAACAAGAGTTCTTAGAAAACCTCTTCAGAAAGAGGGGATAACAGATTTTAACTTTGCATGCTCCAAGGAGGCCGGAGTATCGGTATTTGGCCAGAACCTTGTGGATGCAGGAGCAGTGCACATAGTGCCAAATGCCATAGACCTGCGGCGCTTTGCTTATAAGCCTGAGATCAGGGATAAGATCAGAGAAGAGCTTGGGGTGTCCAACGCCCTTGTTATAGGACACGTGGGAAGCTTCAGATATGCCAAGAACCATGAGTTTCTCATAAATGTCTTTGCCCAGGTTTGCAGGCTCCTGGATAATGATGATTTAAACCAGTACTGCATGCTTCATGGCATGAGGATAAGACTTCTTATGCTGGGAACAGGACCTCTTATGGAGGATACCAAAAAGCTTGCAGAAAAGCTCCATGTAGCTGACAGATGCATTTTTGCGGGCAATAAGTCCAACGCCAGTGATTACTATCAGGCAATGGACTACTTCTGCTTCCCTTCAAGATATGAGGGACTTCCGGGCAGCGTGATCGAGGCGCAGGCTTCAGGTCTTCAGTGCCTGGTATCAGACTCTGTAACACCGGAAGTTAATGTGACTGAGCTTGTCTCCATGATGAGCATCAAGTCCGAGGCAAGGGACTGGGCCAGAAAGATAATCGACGACCTGCTGCTTCGCCAGGACTATCAGCCTGATCCTTTAGAGGAGGAGATAAGGCTGAATCAGACTCTTACTGCAATTGCCGGTGAGAGACGTGAGAGCGTCTTTGAAAACGAGGATACTCCGGATTTCGATGTTCTGGATGCTGGAACAGGGTTTGAGACCATAAACATCCCGGACAGAAGTCCCAGAACTCACCACCGCTCCATCGAGTACTCAATCGGTGACAGGTCACAGAGCAGTGAGTATATACTTGGCAAGTTAAAGGCCGCAGGGTTTGACGTAAAGACCCAGGCCAAGATGATGGCATACTTTTACGAGAGAGGTCATTTTTAATGGATCAGAACAAAAAGAACCTCATGCTGATGGTGCCCATGCTCCATCAGGGAGGATTCGAGAGAGTTTGCATAAAGACGGCAAGGCTGATGCAGGACTATTACAACGTCTGCATACTGATCTTCAGCTCCAGGGACATCAACTACGATGTTACCGGGCTGGAAGTAATAGACATAGACGTTCCCTCAGAAAAGGGCATTTTAAACAAGGTTTTCAATGTCTTTAAGAGGGTAAGAAAGGTGCGGGCTATCAAGAGGGAGAGAAAGATAGATATCTCCTACAGCTTTGGAAGCTCTGCCAATTATGTCAATGTTCTTAGCAGGGCTGGCGAAAAGGTTCTTACGGGGCTTAGATGTCAGACTGATCTTGAGAGTAAAAAGCAGGTAAAGCTCTTTTGCCACAGATCCGATCAGGTGCTCTCCTGCTCAAAAGAGATCGTAAGGCAGCTAAAGCGCGATTTTAACTACGAGAGAAGTACGTTTATATACAATCCGCTGGATATTCAGGATGTTCAGAACAAGGCGGCTGAAACAATCGATGATTTCCCTTTTGCTGGGGAAGTTGGAGAGGATATCAAGGTGTTCTCCTGCTCAGCAAGAAACGACTACATCAAGGGCATCTGGCATCTTGTTAAGGCATTTTCCCTGGTGACATTCAAGCATCCGGAGGCAAGGCTTCTGGTAATGGGCTCAGGTAACTGGGATCAGTATAAAGAGCTGGCGAAGGCGCTTGGAATCAAGGACAAAGTGTCTTTTGCGGGACTTAAAAAGAATCCGTTCCCATATGTTGGCGGCTCTGACGTATATGTCTGCAGCTCGAACCACGAGGGCTTTCCAAATGCGGTGTTGGAGGCTATGGCACTTAAGAAGCCGGTTATTTCCGCGGACTGCATGACAGGCCCAAGAGAGATACTTCTTTCTGACGACGAATATGATAAGCTGATAAGTGAGAATCCATACGGCAGCACAAAAGAGCCTGTTCTTGGCGAGTACGGAATACTTATTCCGGATATGGACGAGAACGAGAACTTTGATCCCGAGTACATAACAGACGGAGAGAGGAAGCTGGCTGCAGAGATGGAGAGGCTTCTTGATGATGAGGAGCTGCTTAAGAAATATTCAGAGAAGTCTTTTGAGAGAGCCATGTTCTATACCCCTGAGCGCTATCAGGAGGGTATTCACGAGATTTTTAAGTTATACGAATGAGTAAAAATATGAAGACTATTGCATTTCATTTAAACTGCCTTTGTCAGGGCGGAGCTGAGAGGGTGGTGTCGAACCTCGCCAATCAGTTCGCGGCTGAGGGCTATAAGGTATATGTTGCCACTGAGTGGCAGGATGAGAACGAGTTCGAGCTGGACGAGAGGGTAACCAGAGTCCATGTGGGACTTAGGGAAGCGGATGAGAAAAAGAGCCGAGTGACCAAGTTCCTGCTCAGGGTTAAGTACCTCAAGGAGTTTGTTAACAAGTACAATCCAGACGTACTGGTGGCATTCGCCCACAGGGCCAATTTCAGGGCACTGATGGCAGCTGGAAACAGTAAGATACCGGTTGTTATTTCAATCAGGATCAACCCGATCGGCTACTACGACGCCTTTTCCGATCATGTTCAGATCAGGTGGCTGTTCCCCAAGGCAGCAGGCTGTGTATATCAGACCCAGGAGCAGAAGGACTACTTTAAGCCCTATCTTCAGGATAATTCCAGGATCATCATGAATCCTATAAATCCCAAGTACTTTGGGGTTAAGCACCCTGAGGTAAAAGAAAAGGCTGTAGTTCACCACGCAAGACTTGTGGACTTCAAGAATCAGCCAATGCTGGTAAGGGCATTCCTTAAAGTTCATGAGAAGCACCCTGACTACGTACTCAGGATCTACGGACCTGACTCACTAGACGGAACCAAAGAGATCTTAGAGGATCTTGTAAATAAAAATAACGCCAGTGATTTTATATTCCTCATGGGACCCAGTAACGACCTGGAAAAAGAGATACCGAAGGGGGAGGTGTACGCATATTCCTCAGACTACGAGGGAATGCCCAATTCACTTCTTGAGGCCATGGCAATGGGTATGCCTGTGGTATCAACGGACTGTCCCTGCGGAGGCCCAAGGGCTGTTATTGAGGACGGCGTAAACGGATTTCTTATCCCGGTTGGGGATGAGGATGCCCTGGCAGATCGTATCTGCAGACTTATAGAAGACAAAGAACTTGCCAGAAGCTTTGGAGAGCGGGCAAAAGAGATAGAAAAGATAGCAAGTGTAGATGCCATATTTGAGCAGTGGAAGGATTATCTTGACAGCATATGTGCGGAATCAGCGGATTTGTAACTAAAAGACATATAACTAAAGACGAGCTTCGGATCATGAACGATACCATGTATCACAGAGGTCCGGATGACAGCGGAGTTGAGCTTTACGAGGGAAAAGACGATTACAGGATCGGCCTTGCACAGAGAAGACTTGCAATCCTTGATCTGTCGCCCCTGGGACACCAGCCCATGCATTCTCAGAACGGCAGGATTACACTGGTGTTTAATGGCGAGATTTACAACTTCTTAGAGCTTAAAGAGGAACTCAAGGACTACAACTTTAAGTCCACCTGTGACACTGAAGCCATCATCGCCGCATACCTTAAGTGGGGCATCGACATGGTGGATCACATCCACGGCATGTTTGCCATTGCGCTCTATGACAGAGAGACCGATGATGTTTTTTTAATCAGGGACAGAATAGGCAAGAAGCCTCTGTTTTACTGGCTTGACGGTGAGAATATCGTCTTTGCTTCAGAGCTTAAGCCCATTATCAAGTGCCCCGGATTTAAGGGCACCATCAATCAGTCGGTTATTTCAAGATATCTTTATCAGCAGTATATACTTGCTCCGGACTGCATCTTTGAGGACGTTTACAAGTTAGAAGCCGGAAGCATTTTGAGATTTAATAAGGGGCAGATCAAGAAGTGGAAATACTGGGATGTTAAAGAGGTTTACCACCGAATGTCCCAGGACCCTGTAAGAAGCTACGAGGAAGCCAAGGCAGGGCTCAAGGATAGGCTCAAAAAGGCCGTTGTATCCAGAATGATTGCGGACGTTCCCCTTGGAACCTTCCTTTCAGGCGGATACGATTCATCCCTTGTTACAGCCATGGCTCAGGAGTTTTCTTCTGAACCTGTTAAGACCTTCTGTATTGGCTTTGATGTTCCCAGCTACAACGAGGCTGAGTACGCCAAGGAGATTGCACAGCACCTTGGCACCCACCACACAGAGCTCTATATTTCAGAAAAAGAGATGTTTGAGCTGGTTTCAAGCATCCCTCAGTACTACGACGAGCCCTTTGCGGACAACTCAGAGATTCCGTCCATGCTGGTAAGTAAACTGGCTAAAAAAGATGTGACCGTAGCTCTGTCCGGTGACGGCGGCGACGAGTTCTTCTGCGGATACAACGTATATGACAACGTGGCCCAGGCCCAGATGCTGGAGATTCCCGGCGCTATTGCCCATGCAGTGGGACAGATCCCGGTGGGAGACGGCAAGCTCCTTGATAGAATGCCTTTCAGAGTAAGGGTTGTAGCCAACAACAGAAATCCCGAGACCAAGACGCAGCTGGTTTCCGAGAGCTATGTTCAGGCTGCCCACGCTTTTGTGACATCCGCAAGAGAGGACAATCTTCCAGTACTATATCCGTTTGAGAGTAAGTACGATGTCAGTAACTTCCAGGTAAGACGTATGCTCCTTGATATGGACACATACCTTCCTGAAGATATCCTTGTTAAGATGGACAGGGCTTCAATGAAGTATTCCCTTGAGAACAGATGCCCCATCATGGACACTGATGTAATGGAATACTCCTTCAGGATCCCGCATAAATACAAGTACTATAAGGGCGACAAGAAGCATATATTAAAGGACATCGCCTACGATTACATACCAAGACAGCTATTAGAGCGTCCCAAGACCGGCTTTGGCGTTCCCATGGACGCATGGCTTCGCGGACCTTTAAAAGAGGCGCTTCTGGACTACAGCAGCACATCATTCCTTAAGAAACAGGGGCTCTTTGACCCTGACTACGTATCAAAATTTATCAACGACTATATCGTCAAGGGAGACGGAGGCCCTGCCACCGGCGCCAACTTCAGCAAGGTTGCCTGGTCCTTCTATATCTTCCAGCAGTGGTATAACTATTACATGGCATAAAGGGTGCTATAAGAATGCAGTTTAATTCCTACATTTTCATACTTTTGTTTCTTCCCCTTACGCTGATAGGCTATTACCTTTTTAATAACCTGGGAAAAGACAAAGTGGCAAAAGCATATCTGCTGGTGATGTCCCTGTGGTTTTACGGGTATTTCAACACCAGTTACCTGCTTATCATCTGCAGCAGTATTGTGGTGAATTTTTTCCTGTCGAGGCAGATGGTTAGAGCCGGGGAAAAGAGCGGATCCCGGGGGAAAGCTCTTTTGATAACGGGCATTATTTTTAATGTTGCACTGATCTTTTACTTCAAGTATTTTGATTTCTTTCTGTATAACATGAATGTTGTCTTTGGGTCGGACTTTGCTCTTAGAAACATCGTTCTGCCCCTTGGCATCAGCTTTTTTACCTTCCAGCAGATATCCTTTATTGTGGATTCGTACAGGGGAGAGACCAAAGATTACTCATTTCTTGAGTACGCGCTTTTTGTTTCGTTTTTCCCGCAGCTGGTGGCAGGACCCATTGTTCTTCACTCAGAGCTTATCGGGCAGTTCAGGGACAGGGCCAAGTGGAAGGCTGACTACGATAACCTCTCCCGAGGCATAATGCTCTTTACCCTGGGTCTGGCCAAGAAGGTGCTGATTGCTGACACCTTTGGAAAGGCCGTGGACTGGGGCTTTGGCAAGGCAGCGATTGCAAGTTCCGGAATGGAGGCGCTTGCTTACTATGAGATCATCATCGTTATGCTCTCGTATACATTCCAGATCTACTTTGATTTTTCGGGCTACAGCGACATGGCAACAGGTCTTGGAGCCATGTTTAACTTTTTGATACCTATGAACTTCAATTCGCCCTACAAGGCACTTTCAGTGGCGGATTTCTGGAAGAGATGGCATATGACCCTCACCAGGTTTCTGACCAAGTATGTGTATATCCCACTTGGTGGTAACAGGAAAGGCGCTGCCAGGACCTACATCAATATCATGATAGTGTTCCTTATAAGCGGCATCTGGCACGGCGCCAACTGGACCTTTATTTTGTGGGGAGTTATCCATGGGCTTGGGCAGTGCTTTAACAGGCTCTTTAGTGGCGTATTCAAGAAGTTTACGGATGCCGTCGAGGGACTGAGCATAGGAAAAGTTCTGATACTTCCTGTAAGGGCTGTTCAGTGGATAGCTACCTTTGCCTTTGTAAATGTGGCATGGCTCCTGTTCAGAGCAGATTCTGTTAATCAGTGGCTGCAGATCCTTAAGCGCCTTACAGTTCCTTATTATTTCATCAGGACAGAGCTTTTGGACTGCTTCAGGATACCCAAGATCCGCTATCTCTTTGAAGTAATGCACATCCATATCTCCGAGCATACCGAGCTTATGCTGGGCGTATATGCCTTTATGGCTCTGGCACTTATCCTCTGCCTTTGCTTTGAGAATAATTATAAGAGGGAGACAAAAAGAAACGTGGGAAGCCTTGTCCTTTCTGCAGGGCTTTTGTTTGTCTGCATCATTTCCCTCAGCACCGTATCCACGTTCCTGTACTTTAACTTTTAATAAAAAGAGATTACTATGACCGGAAAGAAATGGTTTAGAGCATTTTTAATACTGATGCTGGTCCTTCTGGTATTTACCGGTTCTCTGGTGGCATTCGTGGATCCTTTCTTCCACTACGGCGCACCCAAAGACTATTTTTTCTACAGGCTCTATGACCAGAGATCCCAGAATGACGGCATAACAAGGCGGTTTGACTACGATGCCATAATCACAGGAACCTCCATGATGGAGAACTGCAAGGCATCTGTGTTTGATGGCCTCTTTGGTACGAATTCCATAAAGGTTACCTATGCAGGTGCCACATACAAGGAAATTGACGATAATCTAAGGGCATCTTATGAGAGCGGACATGACGTTAAGATAGTCTACAGAGCACTGGATTATTCACTGCTTCTTAAGGATAAGGACGAGATGAGACTGGATATGGGAGAATATCCTGTGTATCTCACCAACAAAAATCCCTTTGATGATGTAAAATATTTATTGAACAGAGATGTTATCATTAACTATGTGCTTCCTACTCTTGGAAGATTTGTTCTTGGAAGAGAAGGGGGACATACCTCTTTTGATGAGTACAGCTACAGCGGCGATGGCAGCACCTATTCAAGAGACATTGTTTTGTCACTGATACCGCCGTTTTCAGATCCGGGTCAGGTTAACCCGAAGACAGAAGATGAGAGCCTTATGCTTTCAGAAAACATAGAGCAGAACGTGGTGGCCCTGGCAAGAGAGCATCCTGAGACTACCTTTATTTACTTCTTTCCGCCCTATTCCATGGCTTACTGGGGATCGGTGAGGACGGAAGGCAATCTGGATAAGCAGATAGAGTATGTCAGGCAGGCAGCCAGGCAGTGCCTTGAGTGCGATAACATCCACCTTTACTGCTTTGCCTTTGAAGAAGACATTACTTCAAATCTTGATCTTTACAGGGACGTAGCCCACTACAGCCCTGAGATCAACGATGATATCATGGAAAAGATATACAGCTGCGAAAACGGCGACTATGACAGCATGGAGCCGCAGCTAAGGCTTACTCTGGAAAACTACGAAGACTATTTCGACACTCTTAAGGAGTATCTTGAAAACTATGACTACAACAGCCTCTGACAAAAAGCATATTGCCATGTATATAGGCTCCCTTCAAAAGGGCGGGGCTGAGAGAGTAATGTGTAACCTTGCGGACTATTTCTTTGAGCAGGGCTATCGTGTTACTATGGTGACTACATATCTTGCACCGGAGGAGTATGAGCTCAGGCACGCTGCCTGGGTCAGAGTTCCCGCGGGAGCAGATGATGCCGAGCTTGTCATGGACCCCGATGAGAATCCCGCATGGGTTAACCTTACCGGTGGAGAGAAGGACGGGATCCAAAGGGTCTTTTCCGGACTATTAAAGAGTGAGCAGAAGGACAGATTAACGAATTTCAAGCTAAGAAAGCAGAAGCTTCGTGACATCTGGAAGGCCATTCATCCTGACATGATCCTTAGCTTTATCGGCAAGAACAATATCATGGCGCTGTCCACAGCCACCAGAGAGGGAATCAAGGTGGTGGTTTCCTGCAGAGCAGACCCGGATATAGAATACAAGGACCTTAGCCTTAAATCAGCTATGCTGACCACCTTTGGCAAGGCAGCAGGCGTTGTTGTCCAGTCAAATGGCGCAAAGGAAAGGTTCCCCAAATACATCCAGAAGAAGTGTGTTATCCTTCCAAACCCCATGAATCCTGCATTTGTGAGAAAACGCTATGTGGGCAACAGGGAAAAGAGGATCGTCATGGTGGCGAGACTTCATGAGAACAAGAATCAGGCCCTGGTTATGGAGGCATTCAGGGAAGCTACTTCGGAGCGCTTTAAGGATTACAGGCTGTGCTTTTACGGAGACGGCCCTGACAGAATAAAGCTCCAGCACAAGGCTTTGTCCCTGGGAATTCAGGACAGAGTTGAATTTATGGGAAATGTCCAGCATGTGGCAGAGCATATTGAGAAGGCCAAGCTCTTTATCCTGGCATCAGACCACGAAGGAATGCCCAATTCCCTTATTGAGGCCATGAGTCTTGGAATTGCATGTATATCAACAGACTGCCCCTGCGGCGGGCCAAGGGATCTTATAACAGATGGCGTAAACGGCCTTCTTATCCCGGTTCACGATAAAAAGGCGCTTGCCAAGGCTATCCTCAAGGTTCTGGACAATGATACCCTTGCTGAGAACCTGGGCAAGGCAGCCACAAAGGTTCAGAACAAATTTGCTCCGGATGTTGCTAATGCAGCCTGGAAGGAGTATTTCGAGAACAAGATTTTGAGATAATAACGTAAGGATCAGTATGTGCGGTATTGCGGGACTTATAAATTTCAAAGGTGACGCCAGAATCAGCATTCAGCGAATGAATGACCGGATGCTCCACAGGGGCCCTGACGACGAAGGCATCTATATAAGTGACGATGGAAGTGTGGCGCTTGGACACAGGCGCCTTTCTATTGTTGACCTGTCCAAGAACGGCGCCCAGCCCTTTGTTTCAGGCAGCGGACGCTGTGTCATGGTCTACAACGGCGAGATCTACAACGCCGGGGAAGTGAAGGAGAGGCTTTTGACTGATGCAAAAGAGCCAATGACCTTCCGCAGCACTTCTGATACGGAAATCCTGCTTGAAGCAATTGAGAGATATGGCATAAAAGACGCTCTTACCATGTGTAAGGGCATGTTTGGACTGGCGGTCTACGACAAGGAGAAGGGTACCATCACCCTGGCAAGAGACAGAGTCGGTGAGAAGCCACTGTACTACGGAATGGTGGCAGGGGCCTTTGCCTTTGCTTCTGATATTGGCTGCCTTCGCGTTGTTGAGGGCTTTGATAATGAGATAAACACTGACGTTTTGGATATATACTTCGAAGAGGGGTATATTCCTGCGCCGTATTCCATATACCGGGATATAAATAAGCTTGAGCCCGGAACAATACTTACTCTTGATATAAAGAGCCTTAAGAGCAGCTGTGAAGTTTACTGGTCCATGAAGGAAGCTGCGAAAAAGGGCCAGTGCAATATCTTTAAGGGAAGTGAAGAAGAGGCGGCCGATGAGCTTGAAAGGCTCCTTAAAGAGTCCATTAAGGGTCAGATGGTGGCAGATGTTCCGGTTGGTGCATTCCTTTCAGCCGGAATCGACAGTTCAACCATAGTGTCTTTAATGCAGGATCTGGCTCCCGGCAAAGTTCGCACCTTTACCATCGGCATGAATGATCCTCAGTTTAACGAGGCGGCTTATGCAAAAGAGATCGCACAGCACCTTGGGACTGACCACACTGAGCTCTATATCTCCGAAGAAGATGCCAAGGCAGTTATTCCAAAGCTCTCACACATGTTTGGTGAACCCTTTGCGGATTCATCCCAGATACCCACATATCTTGTCAGTGAAATGACGAGAAAGCATGTGACTGTTTCCTTATCAGGTGACGGCGGCGACGAGCTCTTTTGCGGATATAAATCCTATGACTCGGTCAGCAGAGTGTGGAATAAGATCAGCAAACTCCCGTATCCCATCAGGAAGATGGGAAGCGCAGCGGCTCTGAAAAAAGCGGATCCTTCAGATGAGACAGCTTATCTAAAGGCAGTATATCTTGGCGCAAAGAGCCCCTATGAGCTTCACAGAATGGAGCATGAGGGAGATCCAATAATTAAGAAGATCGCGTTGAAAAGAGGAAATGCCGCCTATAAATGCATGGATCTTCCGGCCAATTTCCTCGGGGAAGTAAACCATGAAGCCATGCTTATGGATATGTGCCTCTACCATCCCGACGATATTCTTGTTAAAGTAGACAGGACGGCTATGGCGGTTTCACTGGAGACCAGAGTGCCACTTCTTGATAAAGATGTGGTTGAGTTTGCATGGACGCTCCCAATAGAGTATCTTAAGAAGGATGGCATTACAAAAAAAGTACTTAGAGATGTTTTGTATCGCCGTGTTCCAAAGGACATGATGGAGCGGCCAAAGAAGGGATTTTCAATAC
>JAEEGF012434266.1_pt1 | contig 90494 bp, 83 predicted proteins | sample 9134171 | NCBI WGS metagenome assembly JAEEGF01 (sample SAMN16246542, study PRJNA631951) | gut metagenome | biome: gut microbiome; feature: rumen; material: AP-attached | host: Bos | place: Iran: Karaj | collected 2018-10
GTTTGATCTGGCCAGAACTAAAGCTTGGCTTTTTGTTCTGTCCGTTATTACTTTGGTTTGTTACATTTCTGAATTATTCTCTTGGAATTTTTCAGGGTTGCATTACTGTTTATTTGTCAAGGTGCTTCGTTGTTGCTCTTGTTTGCCGCAACTCATTTAGAATATCATGGTTGGAACTCTTTGTCAACAACTTTTTTAAACTTTTTTTGCAAACCGCTTGTTTCTGCGGTTTGTACCCGTTTTTCAAGCGGGCAAAAGTTATTATAGCAAAGGGTAATATCAAATGCAACAACTTTTTTCGATAAATTTCTATAAAGTTTTTAGACCACTAGATATGGGCGTTTTATGATTTATGTCACCCACTTATTGTGGTTATCACCCCGGTCCGTTACCCAATATACTACCGCATCTGTATCCATCCCTAGGATAATTATAGAAGATTTCCTCCCTGTATTACCTCAGAAATTATATAGAAGTCTTCCCCTGGAAATGATCTTGCAATGGTATTGGAGTCCCTCATGGAAATGATTATAGAAGAACTCTCCCCAGGGTATAAAAAAAGATGGCTTACAGATAAGCCATCTTTTAAACGGAGAAAGCGGGATTTGAACCCGCGCACCGCGTTAACGGTCTACACCCTTAGCAGGGGCGCCTCTTCAGCCACTTGAGTATTTCTCCATGCCTGAATCCCTCTACCAATATGTGGTTTTGAATTCAAATGCGTCCCTTAATAGCTAAGACGCAAGGTTTATTATACAAAGCCAATTCTTCTTTGTCAAATACTTTATTACAGGTGCTATTACCTACTGTATTCAGCAGTTGCAGTTTCGTAGAGATTGTTGCCTTTAGAGTCTATTACCACTATGGCAGGGAATTTCTCTACCTTAAGCTTACGTATGGCTTCCGTTCCCAGATCGTCATAGGCAATGACTTCAGATTCAACTATGGCTTTGGAAAGAAGAGCTCCTGCTCCGCCTATTGCGGCAAGATAGATCGATCCGTTTCTCACAATGGCATCTATTACCGCTTGGCTTCTCTTTCCTTTTCCTATCATTCCGCCAAGACCCAGATCAAGAAGGGCAGGAGCGTACTTATCCATACGGCTTGCTGTAGTAGGGCCTGCAGAGCCTATAGGTCTACCCTCTCTTGCAGGTGATGGACCCATATAATAGATGATATTATCCCTAAGGTCCAACGGGAGCTCTTTTCCCTGTTCAAGGGCTTCTGCCATCCTCTTGTGGGCGGCATCTCGTGCTGTGTATATAGTGCCGGTGATGAATACCATATCGCCGGCCTTAAAGTCTTGTATGGCATCTCTGCTGATAGGTGCCTGAAGTTCTCTGTCCATTTATTAGTTCCTCTGCATAGGTTATGAGCTCTTGGGTTATCAGATGGTAACCGTGGCGTGTCTGTTCACGTGGCAGCATATGTTGATGCCGACAGGAAGTCCCGCAATATGCGTTGCGTAGGTGTTGATGTTGACTGCAAGGGCGGTTATCCTTCCGCCAAGTCCTGCCGGGCCTATGCCTGTATCGTTGATCTTCTCGAGCAGTTCTTTTTCCAAATCTTCTATATAAGGTATAGGAGAGTGACTGCCCACCTCACGGGTGAGGGCTTCTTTGGCCATCTCGGCGCACTTCTCAAAGGTTCCGCCTATGCCGACTCCGATCACCATGGGAGGACAGGCGTTGGGGCCTGCGTCCTTAACGGCCTGAAGGACTGCATTCTTGACGCCCTCGATGCCGTCTGCCGGTTTGAGCATGAACACACGGCTCATATTCTCGCTTCCAAAGCCCTTGGGGGCACATGTGATCTCCACCTTGTCTCCGGGGACAATGTCGTAATGAATTATGGCAGGAGTGTTATCTCCTGTGTTCTTTCTAATAAGAGGATCTCCCACAACGGATTTCCTCAGATAACCATCTGTATAGCCCTGCCTGACGCCCTCATTGATGGCTTCTGTCAGGTTGCCGCCTGTACAATGAACGTCCTGTCCCACTCTTATAAAGAAGACAGCCATTCCGGTGTCCTGGCATATGGGTATCATGTCCTTTCCGGCAATCTCCAGATTTTCCATGAGCTGCCCGAAAATCTGCCTGCCCAGAGGGGACTCCTCTTTGGCGCGCGCATCTTCGAGCGCCTTCTCCATGTCCGGTGCAAGGACGTGGTTGGCCTCTATACAGAGCTTCTTTATTTCTTTAGTTATCTCAGCTACATCTATCTCTCGCATATAAGCTCCCGCTCAGGCTCCCACAATTGTATTCTTGATCTCAACAAGCTCCTCGGCTGAAGGGCTGGTGGGCTTCCAGAGAATGTGCTGGCCGTCATTTTCATATCTGGGGATAATATGGAGATGGAAATGCATTACGGTCTGGCCTGCTGCCTCACCGTTATTCTGAATCAGGTTAAGTCCATCACAGCTCAGCTTGTCCTTAAGATTGCCAGCAACCTTCTTGGCAACTTTAGAAGCGCCGGCGAGAACATCCTCAGGGATCTCGAAAAGATCCGCATAGTGCTCCTTGGGAAGAACCAGTGCGTGTCCCTTGGTGGCAGGTCCGTTATCAAGGATCACTCTGAAGCTGTCGTCCTCATAAATAGTGTTTGACGGGATCTCTCCCTGCGCGATCTTACAGAAAATACAATTATCCATTATGCCAATCCCTCCATTAATTTGTTGTTTCTCAAAACAATTATATTGATGCATCCAAAAACAAATCCTGTCACAAAGCCGCCCAGGTGTGCCGCCGTGTTGGCGCCCTCCTGGAAAAAGCATGCCTGTATCACAAAAGCTCCCAGCAAAAGCAGCCTAAAGAGCATGTTCCTGCTCCTGATAAAGCTCTTTCTGTTGACCAGGATCCAAACCACTACGAATCCCACAAGTCCCATTATGGCGCCGCTGGCACCAACTGAGACCCAGCTGAGGCCGTTTCGGAGCTCGTAAGCCATAGAAATAAGATTTCCGAATAAACCGGAGAGAATATATAGGAAGATATAGAATGCGGGGCCGGTGTAATACTCTACTACAGCTCCCACCAGTAACAGCATCAGCATGTTATTCATAAGGTGCTGAAGATCCGCATGAAGGAACATGGCTGTAAACAGCCTGTAAATCTGTCCTCTCCCAAGAACCAGTTCCGTTACCATTGCTCCCCTGTTAAACCAAAAACCGTCCGCCATGGTGCTGGCAAAAAATACGATTGTATTAGCTACCAGAAGAAAGATGCTGACATAAGCACTCTTGTACACTCTCTCCTGGCGTTCCCAGAAAGTCTCCTGAGAAGCTACATTGTCTTGCATTTAAAACATCCCCTTACATCAATCTGTCATAAGCTCGAAGATCTGATCCATGCTCCTGAGCAGCTTGAAGTCACCTTTCGATTTAATGTTACCTGCCATAAAGGCTCTCTGGAAGGTCACCCGGCCTGCCAGGATATCCTCAAAGGTCCTCTGCTCGGTTGTAAGATATACATCGCAGCCATCCTCGTCCCCGACGCGGCAGTCGCATTTACTGTTGTTCACGTCGATGATAATGGGCTTCATCTTGCTGTTATCGGATATGGTGATCTTGTACTTGGCCGAAACACCTGCAACGGGAGTGAACTTCCTGGCCAGAACCGCAGCGTACTCCTCGGAATTGCCGGAAGAAGCCTCGTCCTGTCCCATCTTATCCCTGAAGATGCTGGCAAGCTCCTGCAGATCTTCCTTTTGCTGGCGTACATAGGTATCGTCGGAAGCATACTCAGAGAGCTGCTCAGATTCCTGAGGTGTGAGATCCATGCTCTTGGCAACGCCCACCTTGGTGATGACAGCCTGATTGCTGGCAGGGAAAACAGGCATCTTCTGATTGATGGTCCTGTAGATGTTCTCTGTCTTCTTCTCAATTATCCTTGAATACTCTGTGCTGTTCTCAAGTTTGGTGGTATCCGCAATATATCCGCACATACCGTCGCAGGGCAGTCCGCCCAGCATCTCCCATGCAGCGGCAAGGCTCATCATGCCTTCCCTCTCTCCGTGGGTTGTGGACATGACAACCGGTGCCATGTAAATCTGCCTTATTTTGTCCTTGTCTCCGTAGAGCCAGCAGGCATCCAAAAACTGCATCATATATCCGCCGATGCCGAACCATTCCACGGTTGAAGCCAGAATAACTCCGTCAGCGTCCTTTAAAGTATTGGGAAGTGCAGTAATACCGTTACGTTGCTCGTAGAGGTTGTACTGCTGGACTTTTACATTTAACTCCTGTAAAACTGTAGTGATCTGTGAGATAACGAACAGAGTAGGGTCATCGATGATCCCTCGTCCGCCATAATAGATATTAATCTTCATGCCGACCCCTCCAAATTGTTATTCGTATTATATCACACTACGCCCGTTTTATCTGCAATCAAAACATACTCTGCCTATCCTGATCTCATCTCCCTCATCAATGTAGGTCTTCTCCCTCGGATTGAGACGAAGACCGTTTCTGTAGGTTCCGTTGGTGCTGCCAAGATCCTCAATGGAAATCCTGCCTCCCTGCTCTTCAAGTCTGCAGTGGATCCTTGATACGCTATTATCTGAGATAACCCTGTCAACGCAGCCCTCCATCTTTCCTATGGTCACGGGCAGCCTTCCAAGCCCGATCCTCACTGTTCTATCAAGATTTCTGCTAAAGAGAGTGAGCTCCCCGCTTCTCTCCTGGTCAAGTACCATGGTCTCTCCACAGCTCTGCTCCGGATAAGCAGGCCTCTCATAGGTAGCACCTGTGACATTTATAGGGGAATTGTAGCTTCCTCTTTCCTCAAGCTGCCTGAATTCCTCCATTCCGTCGTCTCCCCCAAGCTCATCATACTCTTCGTCAAAAGAATCATCGGGGAACTCCCTGTAATCTGCAGGCTTATCCGATACTTTCCCCTCTTTTTGCCTCTTCATATCAAGAATACCGCCCACAAAGGCCACCACTCCGGTTATGACCGAAATCATCATTACTATAATAGAAAGAATGTTTTCTTCACTGCTTAGGATGTAATTCATTCTGATGTAGAACATGGCCCCCAGAACGCAGGCAAAAAGAAAAGAGAAAAGGATCTGCATCTTTCCTCCAAGCTTTCTGTCAGACTTCCTTAAGCCGTTATTTCTTTTGACAGGGGGCTCCTGCTGAAGGGGCTCATCCTCCGGCTCTTCGGGGATATAGACAGAAACAGGGACAGACTGAGGCTCAGGCTCCCTTCTAAGGCTTAAGAACTTATCAAGAATGCCAAGGGTCATGGCTCCCGGAGCTGACGCCTCCTCGCACAGAGCGTAGGCAAGCTCCATAGCTTTTTCATCTGCAGGATCCGCAAGGTCCAAAAGCTCCATGGCAAAGTCAGAAAAGCTCATGTTCTCATCAAAGAACGGGCAGTAGATAAACCTGTTGCCGCCCTTGGATAAGTCCGTAAAAATACATTTACTGTTAAAGACAACTCCTTCTTCCCCCAGAAGAAACTCGGAAAGCTCCTCCAGGAGGGCTTTGGCGTCAGATAAGAGCTCCATAATCTGCTCGTACTTCATCTTGCTGACACAGAACCTGTCCTTAATGGGCTGCATGGAGCCCACCTCATAATAGAAGTACTGCTCTCCGTTTATGTTCCTCCCTGAGCAGGGCACAAGGCCTTTGATCCTGCCGCTTTCCATTATTTTATACTGATACTTGTTTTCGGATGCCGCACCACTGCTGCCCCTGTCGAAAACAAGATAGTTATGCTTTAAATCTCTGTAATACTTAAATTCCATCACTCACCTCCATAATCGACTATCATCTCTCCCAAATCTCTGATTCTCGTCAGCTTTCTGATGTGACCGGCATAGTCCCTTCTGGTGGCCTTCCCTGCAGCCTCGTACTCCCAGCCATCCACAGGCTTTAGAAAATATCGCCCCATGGCTGAGTGCAGGGCAGCGGACGTGCCGTGCACCCTTATGGTCTTACCCTCAACACGGGTGCTAAAGGAAGGCTCTTCACTCCCAAAGTATTTTTTGCCGGCCACATCCCGGCTTTTGGCGGCCACATAGCCTGCCGGATCATCCTTCCAGTTATCGGACTTTTCCACTGAGGCCCGAAAGGCAAGAATATAGCTGTCCTGAGACAAAATGCACCTTCCATATAAATAGAAGGAAAAGTAACACAAAAGCGCTATAACGCATAAGACCATCGGCATTATCAGTGAGGCCTCCAAGGTCATATATCCCTTAAAGCGGCGCAAACATCATCACCCCCACTCCCAGCGTCATGAAAGGCACAAAGGGGATTCTGGTATTTCTGCCGGCCTTCCTCAGAACCAGCAATATCCCCGAGATCACGCTGCTTAGGAAAAGCGCTCCGCAGATTCCATAGAGCATGACCTCCGCCCCAAGGCCGGGGCCGATGCTAAGCGCCAAAAGTCCGTCCCCGTAGCCAATGCCCTCTCTTGAGAGGAAGGCCACCAGTAGCATGACCACCCCCGGCAAAAGAGATATCATGATCTCCAAAGGATCCGGGCTAAGCTCCCGCAGCTGCCAGAACACCCTTGCTGCGGATATTCCCGCACAACCAAGGATTTCCCAATAAGCAATCTCTTTTTTCTTAAAATCTATAAGCGACGCTATTAGCAGCACCGCCAATATTGCAATCTCAAAATACATTCATACTTCTCCCTTAATAGCCACAGGAACTGCAGGGGCCTCGGCCTCCCACTTCGGAAAGAGGGATGGTATAGATCTTCCTCTTTAAGGCGGTGCAGTTGACCGTGCTGTGATATCTGTTTCCGTAGTTGGTGATAAAAACGCTTCCGCCCCCAATGCCTTCTCCGCAGTATTCGCAAGCATAGTATTTGGAGCCGTCGTTGTTTCTCAGGGAAGGAATCTGGTTAAAGGCAACGCTGCCGGTACTAAGATGCAGATGCTTGCAGTTAATATCCCTGTGGTAGACTTCTCCGTTCTCCGTCACAAAGACCATCTCCTCCTGAACCTCATCCGAGGCAAAGCCCCCGGCAAGATCGTACCCCGTCCAGGCGTGGCCGTAGTAGCGGGATTCAACCTCAAAATCCTGAAATCCGATTACCGGAACCAGCGGGTGGACCTTGTAGTCCGCCACCAGATCCACCAGGTCATTTCCAAGTAGAACCCGTGACCGCCAAAAGCTGATGCCGTTTCCGCCGTCGGTGACGCAGCTCTGGTCAATACCGGGCCCCAGGTACTCCCTGACCTTCCCGGAGGCGTACACAACCCCCGCGGCTCCCGCTATAGCATCCACCACAGTCCCCTCTTCCCCGGTTTCTGCAACTATGTCCTCGCCAAACCTGAAGTCAAAGGCCCGAATTGTCAGCTCATTTCCCGTCTGATGCAGAGCAGCCTCCAGGTCGCACTGAACCTTGACTATGTTAAAGAGAGTCATGATGTTCACAAAAAAGAATATGAACAGCGGAAGGACCAGGGACGCCTCCACCGTCATAGAAGCTGAAAAAGACACTTCTTTTGTAGGAGTTTTTGCCCGGAGATGCGATTCCTTTCTTTTATTTATTTTTCTTTTTGGAGAAGTGCCCTTTTCTGCCCCCAAGACGGGGGAGCAATCATTCCTCATATCCGTAGACCCTCTCTATCTTGGCATCGTATCCAAATCTTGTTCCCACCTTAAGCTCAGCGCAGAAGGTGTCCAGGCAGTAATCAAGCCTAAAGCCTGAGTTTCCTGCTGTTTTACCCACATCCATTTCGATAATATCCCCAAGACGCCTGACCTTATCCTCGGTACTCACCATAAAGAGTCTGGCCTTCATGTAATCCTCGTAGTACAGCCCCTCTCCCATATCAGAGCCGTCCAGAAAACTTTCGTAATCCCCCATGTTCTCTAAGCTCAGCTTCCAGGTATCATCGCTCTTCATGAGGGGAACCCTTCCGCCGTTAAAGAGAATGTTCAGATCCGATATTGTCTCGGCAAAGGTCCAGGCAAATAGAATCGAGTATTTAACGGGCTCAAGAAGCTCCGGGCACATAAGGACCGCCGTCAGAGCTGCTGCCACTCCCTCCGCTGCTGCACATTTGGTCTCGCAGCTAAAGAGATAGATCATGTTCGAGGCCTCTCTCCAGAGGAAAAGAGTCTCCGCCATTTTTTCAAGGTTGGCCCAGTCACTGCTCTGCCCGTAGATCAGATATTCCAGCTGATACTTAAGAAGGGATTTATCCATCTCCGCGCCATAGTAGGAGCACTTTTCATAGAGGTACTTCTCTATTAGGAACTTTTCCGTGACTGAAATGTCCTCCTGATCTCTGAGGCCGGTTCCCTTGTTAAGCTGCCTGTGAGATGCGCAGGCATCAAGGTTCACCGCCGCTCCGGAAACAGCATCGGTATTCTTAAGAGCAAGGCTCAAAACTCCAATGCCCCTCTGAGAATTGACCGGATCTGCAGGATTTCCCAGGGCCACCTGCTCCTCCTCACCATTTTCCCCGATGATGGTCGGAAGCTCGATGGCATCTATCTCCTGCTGATTGGCACTCTGCATAGCCCCCACATCCGTGGAGTCAAGGCCCGATGATCTGATCATATTGGCATTTTCCTCCACATCCGTAAGAAGTCCCTCCACAGGCTCTGAACCCATGTAGGCCAGTATCTGCCTCTCTAAAACCTTATAGTTGTTATCCGTAGCAAAAGAGCTGCCGGTTATCCTGGCATCCTCCAGATACATTGAAGTTATGGTCTGGGCATCCGTTATCCACCCTACCGTGCTTCTGTCAAAGTTCTTCTGAGCATAGTGCCTTAGATGCTCTTCGGTATTTACAATGGAGTGGTTACCCGTTCCATAGGAGGTATCAACCATTAAAAGTCCATACTGCAGATACAGCTCGCGGCAATACTCCGCCAGAATTGAATTCATGGAAATATCCGCCACGCATTCTGTCTTCATCTTGACCGCCCCGATCCTGGCGCCCTGAAACAGCACCAGGATCAAGGACATTATTATGGTGATAGTCATTGACAGAAATACGGTGAGGTAGCCCTTAGCCGGTGATGACATGGGTGTCACGTCTGATTGCTGTGAATAATGAACGTACAATTCCTTCGATCTGTTCCTTAAAGATGATTACAAGACCGATGAGAACCACGATGATGAGGATAACCTCCACTGTTCCCATTCCGGACTCATCCTTCCAGAACTTTCTTACTCCCTTCATTGCCTTCTTTCCAAAGTTTTTAACTGCATTTTTCATTTTTCATTTCCTCCGTTTTATAATTCGATTTGTTTTTTGTAAATTTAAAATGCCATGTAGGCAGGTATCATAATGATCACCATAACGATGACCAGCATTACCACCATTGGCAAAAGAAGCTTTGTTCCCGCTTCTTCACCGGCCTTGCGGACATTGTCCATCTTCTCCTCAAAGGCCTTCCTTGATTCCTCCTCAAGGACTTTTAATAGTTCGCTGTTTCCCTTCTTAAGATTCTGGGACAGCAGAGCACAAAGTCTTGCATATTGCCGGCCCGTGCACCTTATTCCAAAGTGCTCATAGGCTGACGCTTCAGAGGTTCCAAGGGACAGCTCCCTGGCGGTAACCTGTATCTCCTCATAGAGATACCTTATGGAAGCTCCGTTTTTCCGCTCTCGCTCATATATAGAAGAGAGCTTCTGAAATACATTTCTCATGGTCATGCCGGCTTCCATATACAAAACCATCTGCGATACCATCTGGGGATAGTCCCCAAGCATCTGCCTTGCCCTCTGCTCCATGGCCTTTTTAAGCTCCTTATCCTTAAGGATAAAGACAGCCCCTGCAGCCAGAAGCGCCAGCAAAAACAACACTGTGCTGTTATCTGTGATTCTTTCGCTCCATACTATCTGCGTGCCCTCATAGTTATCAGGGAGCTTTAGCTTATCTTCCGCCCCGGTCTCGCGGTCTGCCTTGGCTATCAGGTCGCCTATGACACGCTCCGCTCTCTCCCTTGGAGAAAGAGCCTGTGGCACAATATTTACAATAAGCTCCTGCTGCCAGGAGAGTTCCTCATACTTAAAGGTCGCAGTCAGCGTCACCACTGCTCCTTCCAGGGGCATGGTTTCTTTATTGATCTTGCCGTCCATGTGGAGCACTTCGTAGTTGTCCATTTTCCAGCTTATTTCAAAGGGATAACCATCCATTACCTCCATAAGATCAAGGTCATACTTTACTTCATCCAGGGAGGCATTCTCTCCAAGGATCGCCTCAGCAAGGCTCTCTGAAGCCTTATTAAAGAGCTCTTCTGCTTCTTTATCTGTAAACTTCCTGGTGTTTACGGTTACATCAAATTCCCCGATTTCTTCACCTTCCGTATCCGATGCCAGAAGATGGGCTTCAAAGTCACTGTCTCCAAAGGGATTTCTTTCAATCGTGGCCCCTTCGCTTAAATACTTCCCCTGCCTTGAGCTGATACTCAGCATCAGGCACAGAAAACATCCCGCCGTCACTATGAGAAGAACATTGCTGATCTTTCTTATAAAGTACTCAGTCTCAGCATTTTCCATGTCCTTTCGCCTCTCCAGGGTCCTCAAGTAGACCTTTACCTGGTCTGAAGAAAAGATTCCGGATCTTTTTTTAACGGCTCTGTATATAAACAGTGAGATCTTAAGAAAAGCCCTGCTTATGCCCGTGTCCTCTATCCCCGGAGGGAGAGACATCTCTTTTGACAAAAAGAAGATAATCAGCATAGCCAGCGGAAAGGGAACATATAATAGAATTGTCTTAAACATCGATATTCACTATCCTTTCCGACAGCAGGTAAGCTCCGATATAAAAAGCCATACAGACTGTCATGACCACGATTCCAAGAAGATTGTGATAAAGAGGGTCGAAGAACCCGGGATTGGTGAGACTGATGTAGAGAATGATAAAGAAGGGGACCAGGTTCATGATTCTTGCTTCCATTCGCTTTGCGCTGATCAGCACATCGATTTCTTTTTCCACGTCCATTTTCTGGGAGATGACCACTATAGTGCGGCTGATAATGTCGGTCATGTTACCGCCGCTTCGCTTGGCCACTGCAAAGACCTCCGCAAAGTTCTGAATATCAATGTTTTCGGAATCCTTGCCCAGCTTGTAAATAAGCTTCTCCACAGGGACATTGTTGGCTATTCCCTTGTTGATCCTGGAAAGAGCGTTCCGGATCAGAGAATTCTTTCCATATAGAAGCTCCATGTCCCTCTGAGCCTCGGCAAAGGCATTTTCCACGGAATACCCTGCCTTCATGCTGGTAAGGGCTGAGCTTATGGCATCTCTGAACTGAATTCCCATAAGCCGTATGTTTCTCTTGCGCTCCAGATTCTTCTGGTACAGGTACCAGGGAACCGTAATGGGCATTATCACAGCAACAGCTATCCAGGAATCATAGAACAGTCTTCCAAACAAAAGAGCTATCAAAGCCCCCTGGAGCAGGATGGGAATATCCTTAAGGCCCGGTGGGCAGTTTAAGACCTGCTGCCGCAAGCTTTTCAGTTGCTTTGAGATCACCTGCTTTCCTCCATTCTCCGATAATTTTCTCATTCTTCATCCCGGTCTCATCAAACACAAAGAGCGGATTTACCCTTATCCTTCCGGTGGCCGGATCAAGCTCCTTTTCAAGCTCACAGATTTCAAGAACCTTCCTGGTCCTGTCTCGAAGCCTTCCGAGGTGTACCACTATATCTATCCCGGAGGCTATCTGGCCTCTCACCGCCGATAAGGGGATATCCATTCCCATAAGGACCATGGTCTCGATTCTGGAGAGCATATCCTCGGCGCTGTTGGCATGACCTGTCGACATTGCCATATGACCTGTATTCATGGCCTGCAGCATGTCAACGCATTCATCGCCTCGCACCTCGCCTACGATTATCCAGTCGGGACGCATTCGCAGAGAGGACTTGATGAGATCTCTGATCGTGATGGGCTTACAGCCCTCAACGTTGGCATTTCGGGCCTCCATTCTCACAAGATTGGGAACGCCCTTTATCTGCAATTCCGCATTGTCCTCTATACTTATTACCCTCAGGTCCTTGGGGATGTAATCTGAAAGTGCATTCAGAAAGGTGGTTTTACCGGATCCGGTTCCACCTGAAATGAAGATGTTATATCCGGCCTTTACAAGAACCGTGATATAGTCTCTTAGATATTCTGATAAGGATCCAAACTTAAGGAGTCTGTCCATGGTGATGGGCTTATCCGGAAACCTTCTAATAGTCACCACCGGGCCGTTTAGGGCCACCGGATTCAGCACGATGTTCACTCGGCTTCCGTTTTCAAGCCTGGCATCCACGATGGGTGAGGATTCGTTTACCACCCTGTTACAGGAGGAAACAATCTGCTGCACCACGTCCTCCAGCTTTTCCTTGGAGTCAAACCTGTACTTGGATTCTATGATTGCTCCGCTCTTTTCGATAAAGATATTGTCTGTGCCGTTGATCATGATCTCCGTAATCTCCGGGTCATCCACCAGCTGCTGGAGAACATCCAGCTTCCTGATGGAATCAAAGACCCGGCGCCTGATGGATAGTCTTTCATCAAATCTCACGGTAGTATGCTTAAGTTCAACAGATAGTTCCTTATCTATGAGCTCATACATTTCGCTGTCGGCTATCTCCCTGGAAAAATCCAGGTTTCCGATGACTCTTTCCCTTATATTACTGATGTATTGCCCCGTATCAATCGCCACTGTTCATGCCCTCCTTGCCTTCTCCAAGAAGCGCAGCAGCAAGCTCCTTAGCCTGGGATGGTTCTCTGTAACCGGGCATATGGCACTTTACGGTCTTGGATAAAATGTCCTCATAGCCGTTTTGCGCCAGTATCTGGTTGTACCTTCCCATCCTGTACTGATCCTGCCCCGTGTTCCTGTTAAGGGTGTAGATGACGTCACACAGGGACAATACTTCAAAGAAATCCTCAGGGTACTCCTTAAGATCCATGATAATGTTTTCATACCCCGCTTCTCCCGATAACAGCTCCACCAGATCCATAACTCTGCTGCTCCTAAGTTCTCTGACCTGCAGGGAAGTTCGCGCCGGCGCCACATAATCAAGGCCGTTGCGTGAAAGCTTTATCTTCTCCAGATACAAGCAGAACTTGTCCCTTTCACAGTCTGAGTAGTATAGAAGATCGGTTATGTCCGATTCGGGTTCGCATCCTATAATATCCGGAAGAGAGGAGAAGCTCTCAAAACTGAGGAATATGGTCTTCTTTTCTCTTGCAAGAAGCTCTCCCATACTTATTGCCAGGGATGTCTGGCCGCTTCGGGAAAGAGGCGTGTAAAAGCCGATAACCTTGCATCCTGCGCCGGCTCTTTTGACACCGAGTTCTGAAAAGTCCTCCGGTATATCCATGCACAGGTCAATGACACTGTCTCTGATCTCTGATGCAGGGAGGAACTTACTTACATATCTCCTGTGGGGATTATCCCGGCCCTCGGCCACGGCCTGACTGCAGCTTTCTTCATCGAGAACGATGATATTGGGAAAGCTCTTCCCGATTTCAGGGCTGTCAATCTCTCCCAGAGTTTCCTCTGATATTACCAGGAGCTTTACAGGGTTTCTTTCCGAGAACTCCCGCAGTTTAATGGCATCTGTAAAGGAATGGATGTCAAAGGACAGCTCCAGGTTGTCTCTTAAGTACTCACACAATCTGCTGCAATACATTCTGTCTTGGTCACAAACGGCCAGATTTACGCGGTTCATAGAACACCTCCCACCAGGAACAATGCACTGATCAGAACCGGTACTGCAAAATGTATTGTTTTCTGTTTGTTTTTCTTAAGGATAAGGATCGCGATTGATATTACTGCTGCGATCAGAAATGATGCGACGATACAGGAAAGAGTATCCTGCATGTTGAGAAAGGAAGCTGCTGACATGAACAGCTTGACATCGCCTGCGGCGATTCCTCTTAGAAGGTAGACCGGAAGAAGTATCAGGAAGGCCGCTCCCACAGCTGCGACACATTCAAAGAATCTGTCGTGTCCCTGCAAAAGAGATGTGCCCACACCGGTAAGCAGTGCCGGAACTACCCAGGCGTTGTATATTTTGTCCTTGAACAGGTCCGTGAAAACCGCCCCCGTCAAAAACAATATTAGAAATGCGATAATAAGAATCTACTCCTTTCGTTTGGTTCTTTCGAGCTCGCGAAGAAGAATTTAGCACTTTGAAAATGCTTTGTAAATACCCCTGATTTCCGAGGTTTCGGGACAAAATTCATTTTTTGTTCGGCTCTGTTCGAACAGGTCGGGATTTCTTTTTAAGGCAAGCAAAAGAGCGGGGAGACAGAATCGATACACTCACCGGTTGTGTTCCCCGCTCTACGTAAAAGCGTTTTTTCTTATGCAAAATTAATTGGTTTCGACGGTAGAAATTAATATCTTAAGATTTTCTTAAGCCATGAGTCCTCTGTTCATGGAAACCGCAGTAACATCCTCGTTGAGGCTGTATTTTCCGTAGGTCATTCCCACAAAAACCTTCTGGGTATTTCCCATGAGGCTGCCGCTTTCATCAAACTTTTCAAGCTCCTTGTATGCATTCTGAAGCTCTGCAAAGTTCTTCTTAACTCTCCAGATGCGATGGCTGCTGCCTGTTGCCCCCGCAACCAACAGCTCTTTTTTGGAAAAGAGATAGAGCTTTCTTAAGTTCCACGCAAGCTCATACCTGAAATCCAGGGAGTGTAGCAGCTCGTCGATGCAGCTCTGGGCGTGGTCTATGCTTGCAAGAGCGTCATTTCTTTTTCCGATTGCAATATGATCAATGGCCTCATCCAGATAGTCCACCACCATCTCATAAATAATGGTTATCATCTGTGTTTTGTTGGCCTGCGAGATTCTGAGGGTATATTCCTGTTTCTTTTCCTGTGTCATAATCAGCACCTCCGGCGGAACTTATTACTGTAACAGCTGCAGAACTGTAGAAGGTCTCTCGTTGGCCTGAGCCATCATTGAGGTTCCTGCCTGAGTCAGCACCTGCTGTGTGGAGTAGGTTGTCATCTCTTCGGCCATATCCACATCCATGATCCTGGAGTATGCAGAGGTCATGTTCTCAACGGTGATGTCAAGGTTACTTACGGTGTGCTCAAGTCTGTTCTGGTAAGCTCCGAGTCTGCTTCGGATGCTGCTGATGGTATTTATGGCTGACTTGATGCTGTCCATGGCTTCATGGGCACCCTGGCTATTGGACAGATCAAGGTTATAGAGGCCAAGTGTTGTGAGGGATACCTTCTGGATCCTGAGGTCCATGGTCTGTCCCTCGTTGGCGCCTATCTGCATGGTCATGGGGCCCTTGCCTGTCAGGTCAAGGTTGATGGTTCCGTTAAATACTTCATCTATCTGGATCTGAACCTTTTTGCCTGTGCTGTCTGTCAGGGTCAGAACATCTTCTGCGATGGTTGCCTGCATTCCGTTTGGCATGTAGTCAACGCCGTCCTTATAGATCCTGATTTCTGCCTGGCTGTCTCCCTCAAAGAAGATACCTTTTTTGTCCACGCCGGTGGTTCCAACAAGGTTGATGTAGTTAACATTTACTCCCGTGATCTGGTAAACTCCTGTGTCCATCCTGTCGGAGTAGCTTACTACCTTGATGTTAGGGTCAGTGGTGGAATTGGCAAAATCAGGTCCCACTGTTGCATATCCGCGATAATCAAAGGATCCGTCGAGAATGTTCTGGCCATTAAACTGTGTATTGTTGGCCATTCTCTCGATTTCCTCTTTGAGCTGTGATATCTCAGCCTGAATGGTCGCTCTGTCATCATCTGTGAGAGTTCCGTTGCTGGCCTGTACCGCAAGCTGGTTCATTCTCTGGAGAACCTCATGGATCTCAGACAGACTTCCGTCTGCTATCTGAACGATTGATATGGCGTCATTGGAGGAATCGTTGGCAACTCCCAGTCCTTCGATCTGGGAATTCATCCTTCTCGACATTGCAAGGCCTGAAGGGTTATCCTTGGCGTTTGCAATCTTTAGACCACTTGATAGCCTCTCAAGGGAGGCTGACAGAAGATTGTCGTTCTTCTGAAGCGCGTTGTTAGCGATCATTGCGGATACGTTATAATTTACTCTCATTTCTACCTCATTTCTCTGCGGTGAACTTACAGGGCCTCAATGAAGGCCTTTGCCATTGTCAGAAGTGTCTTAGTATCTGTTATATTTTCATTGTTGCCTTCCGTGGCATCTGTAACTGTTGCACCTGCAAAGGCAGGTGAGGTCTGTGTGTGATAAAGGATTGCTATGTTCTCCCGGTCTATACCGAAGTCCTTTATCCTCTCCGCTATTATGTCACACAATCTGCTTCGTACATTTTCCAGATATTCAGTCTCCTCGGGATTCTGTCCGTTGGTGGTGCTGAGCATTCCTCTGATAACTGTTTTCTCCCTGTAAAGGCTGGCTGTTATCATTCCATACTCATCTGTCTGAACACTGGCGTCCATCCTTGAACTGTTTCTGCCATCACTCTTTAGGGTGATGTGCATTGAGACCATCTGACCGTCAATCTCTACAGGCACGTCATAGCTGCCCCTCTGTGAAGCGCTGCCCATTACGGACAACTGCTTCTGCATAAGGGTAATTGCCCTGACATCAATGTAGCTGTCATCTTCAGTCATTATCTCTTCAGATAATTTATCGGAATAATCCTCCAAAATCTTAACGTAGGCTTCCTCATAATTATCATCATCAAGCTTATCCACCAGATCTTTTGCGGCTTCCCGGCCTTCATCTCTGTTCCAGATATCGCCTCTTCTGCGATCTCTCCTGTTGGCGATCATGGCTTCAAGATTATTGTAGGTGACCTGTGTTTCTGTTGCTTTTAGCTCATCAAGCGCAGGCTCTGCCGCCTTAAGTCCTGCTGTCTGTCTTATTCTGTCAAGCTCCTGCCTTGCGTATTCCTTTTCAAGCTCCTTATCAATATCCGCAGCAGCAAGCTTATCTGCAAGTTCCGGCAAAAGAGTCTTCTCAGTAGGAGCTGCTTCGGCCAGTTTTTCAGGCTCCAGATTCTCATATACAATCTGAGCTTTGGATCTGTAGTATGTAAAGGCTGCATTTATCTGAAGGTCTATTCTGCTTGCGCCTGTCTCTTTAGCCTCCAGGACGCCAAAGTCATCGTCTACGGTGTAGTCAAGGCCTCGTCTTGCTGCCCTCTGAGTTCTGGTGGCATCCAGGAGGTTTCCGACAGTCATCTCTGCTCCCGTCTTGAGGATAGATCCAATTGCCTGGTAGTCTGTGGCCTTCAGGGTATGGAAGAGTCTGTATATTCCTATAAAGGATTCTCTCTCCTGCTCCGAGATCTCTCCCTTTTTCTCAAGCTTAAACAAGAACTTTGAGTATTTCTCTTCGCTCTTTCCTCTGTTATCACCACCTGATTCTTGCTGATCAAGGTTCTGTGAGAGCTCTTCAAGGGTCATGGAAAGAGGATTCTTGCCTTCTCTTATGAGATCAAGAACTGCTCCGGGCTTAAGTCTGTCTATGGTCACCTGAAGCTTCTGGTCCATGGCTCTTACCTTTTCGAAGTTTTCACTGCTGGTCTCCATAGTGTTGTAACCCAGGATCCTGATGGTGCGTCTGTTTTCCTCCGTCAGTTCTTTTCCCAGGTCCTTAAGAATTTCATCTACGTTTCTAAAGGCCTTCTTTATATTATCTCCAAGGTCTGCTCTTGGAGCTGTCATGAGCTTTTCATAGCCCTCGCCTGCTGCCTTGAACTGTCTCGTCATGCTCTCTGAGGTCTTACTTATCTCAAAGAGACTTGCTTCCTCAAGGTCTGTGGCAAGCTGACCCACCACGTCAACGGGGCCGCTCTTAATGATGCTGACTCTTGAGAGGGTCATGCTGAACATGTAGCGGGCATTTACAGGAGTAACCTCGGTTATCTCATCAACGCTCTGTCCTGCTGCCTCTGCTCCCATATTTCCAAGGGTGCTCTTAAGTTTCTCAATAAGCTCCTCCATGGGTGCAGTATCTATTGAGAAGCCACTGTCAAGGAGCTGCTTGTTGGCTTCTGTTGTCATCCTAAGGCGCACTTCTTCAAGCTGGATCCTTGCAAGGATAAGTCTGTTGTCATTATCCGCAAGAGTCATGGTCTCATGGGCGTAGGTGGCGGTCATGTTTCTGATGGTGAGTTCTCTTCCTGCAATGATTGTGTTCTGCAGGTCTTCATCTGTAATGCCGTTTACGGATTCAACCAGGTCAGCTGCTTTTTGGTAATTGGTCTCAGGACTGTAGAGGTTTCCATCGATAGCTCTTTTGCCATCGGCGATAGCCGCTGCGGCAGCCCTTGCGCCGAGCTCTTCCGAAATGGGGAAGGTAATGTCCTTAAGCTGTGATACTTTCACCAGGTTTTCTGCTGTAAGAGGAATTCCCTGGGCCACCATCCACTTGGAATTATCAAGGTTCTTCTCATCTGAAATATCAAGACCCGCTTCACCTATGACCTTTTCCATCTGTGGCTTTAACTGATCCCACTGGTAGGTGTCGGCCTTCTGGGCATAGTAGCCCCCCGCCTCCTGGGCATAAAAGCCATGCTCTGAGGTGTTCTGGCCGTTGGTACTGTGGGATGCAAAGTAAAGGTTTTCCATGGTGGGCTGCATGTTGTTGAGCACCATGAACTTGACAGCACTGTCATCCAGCTGTGTGATCTCATCCACCTGCTGGTATGCCATTGCGGTCTGCCTTACATTGTCCGGCGTAAGCGGTATGTCGTTTTCTCTAAAGCTGCTTTGGATCGATCTTGCAAGAGAGTCGCTACCGGTTATCTTCCTGAGCTTCTCAAAATCAAGGTCGTCATTGTAGCCTGCAACCTCAACTCCGGATTCAAGAAGGACAGTTTTAATCTTGTCCACTATGGTGACGGTCTCTGTGCTGTCTAAATCCTTGACATCAAAACCATCCCGGGAGGCGCGCATATAGTCCTCCTGAGTCATGGTATTTGATAAAAGAGCCATGTAGTTGTGACGGCTCCTGACATCCGTATCCTGAGCCATCTGGGTTATATCTTCTGCACTACGTGCATGTTTGCCGTATACACTGTTTGTAAAGCCGCTTCCATCAAGTCGTACATTGTAGCCCGTTTTGGCTGCGGCTTCTGGCTTTGAGGGCCCTGACACTATCCTTTCTTCTGCCTCCATGCCTGAAAGAATCGGATCCTGGCTGGTCTTCTGACCGGTAATCGTCTGAAAGTTAATGTTCATTCTGAGCCTCATCTAAAAATTTGCGTTAAAAAAACAGGTGACGGATTCTTGTCCATCACCTGTTATTTCGGCATTGATCATATAATTCTTTAGGATTTCTTTTTGGTCGTCTTGGCGGCCTTGGCTGTCTTGGTAGTCTTAGTCACCTTGGGCTCTTTGGCTGCCTTGGTTTCCTTGACTGCCTTGGGATCCTGGAATACAAACACTTCTGCACCGTAGGCAGGCAGATCAAAAGTGATGCTGTAATCCTTGTAATCGCAGAGGCCTTCCTCAGCCTTGATCTTGGGCTCGATGTTGCTGCCCATTCCGCCAAAGCGCTCCTGGGCGCTGTCAAGGATGTGTGTGTAGGTTCCGGCAAAAGGAACTCCTACCTTAAAGCCCTTTCTTTCTACGGGAGTCATGTTGAGGACAAAGAGGATATTGTCCTTGCCGTTGGCTGCTCTTCTGTAGAAGCTGTAGGTGCTGCGCTCCTTGTCGTCTGCGTTTATCCACTCAAATCCGCCCCAGTCGTTGTCCACTTCGTAAAGGGCAGGGTATTTTCTGTAAATATTAAGAAGGCTTGCTACGTAGTCCTTCATTCCTCTGTTCAGGTCATTTTCCAGGAGGAACCAGTCAAGCTCTCTCTTCTCGCTCCATTCTCTCTCCTGACCGAAATCCTGGCCCATGAATAAGAGTTTTTTGCCGGAGTGTCCGAACATGTAGGTGTAGCCTACACGGAGGTTGGCGTACTTATCTACCTTGTAGCCGGGCATCTTCTCAACCATTGAGCACTTGAGGTGTACAACCTCGTCGTGGGACAGCGGAAGAATGTAGTTCTCGGCGCTGTTGTAGCTCATGGCAAAGGTCATCATGTAGTGGGCGCCCTGGCGGAAGTATGGATCCAGTTTCATGTATTCACAGAAATCGTGCATCCATCCCATGTTCCACTTGAAGGCAAAGCCCAGTCCGTCCTCTTCCGGAGGCGCTGTAACCTTAGGCCAGGCGGTGGATTCTTCTGCGATTGTGAGGATCTCGGGATATGTGCCTCTCACAACGCTGTTAAAATGCTTGAAGAATTCAATGGCTTCAAGGTTCTTGTTATCACCGTACTTGTTGGGAACCCACTGGCCGTCCTTCTTGCCGTAGTCAAGGTAGAGCATGGAAGCCACGGCATCTACTCTCAGGCCGTCAATATGGAACTTGCGGATCCAGAATAAAGCATTGGCAATAAGGAAGTTCTTGACCTCGGGCTTTTCAAGATTAAAGATCTTGGTTCCCCAGTCGGGATGCTCGCCCTTTCTTGGGTCCGGATGCTCGTAAATGCAGCTTCCGTCAAAGCATGCCAGGCCGAATTCGTCGGGGCAGAAGTGGGCGGGTACCCAGTCAAGGATAACGCCGATGCCGTTCTTGTGAAGCTTGTTTACAAGATACATGAAGTCTGTAGGTTCACCATATCTGGATGTAGGCGCATAGTAGCCTGTAACCTGGTAGCCCCAGGATCCGTCAAAGGGATGCTCCGCTATGCCTATGAGCTCGATATGGGTATATTTCATTTCCTTGAGGTATTCCACGATCCTGTCGGCAAATTGTCTGTAGGTGTAGAATCCGTCCTCGGTTCCGTCGGGATGTTTCATCCAGGAGCCGATGTGGCACTCGTAGATGGCAATAGGCATACGTTTCATGTCCTTGCCCTTGATGCTGTCGTACCAGCTTGAATCAGACCACTTGAATCCTGAAAGGTCTGTGGTCCTTGATGCGTTGCCGGGCCTAAGCTCAGCAAAATTGGCGTAGGGATCTGCCTTGTAGAGCTTCCTTCCGTCCGCGGTTGTGATCAGGTATTTGTATAAGGAACCGATTCCCACTCCGGGGATAAAGATTGTCCAGATGTTGCCGGTGGAGGTACGCTTCATCTGATGAGCGTTCTCATCCCATCCGTTAAAGTCTCCTACCACATGAACATCTGCCGCATTGGGTGCCCATACGGCGAAGAAGAAGCCTTTTTTGCCCTTCTCCTCTGATGGATGTGCCCCCAGTTTGTCATATATATCATAATGAGTACCCTGTCCAAATAAGTACTCATCATCTTGAGAAATAAAAACCTTTTGACTCATAGATCCCCCTCTTATGTAAATTTAATCATGCATAAAGTCTTTTTCTCTAAGGATTATCATGTCATTCTCATCGTACCTCTTGCGCACCAGTACATCCACAAAGTGGCCTACGGTGTGCTTCTCGGCATAATAGATGGCATCATCGACAATATCCTTAACTTCGGATACAGTCACGTCATGATCCAGTGTCTGTCTCTCGGAAATCCTGGTGTGGAGCGCAAGAATACCCAGGTTGTCGATAGAGTATTCCCTTTCAAGGGCGTACTGCTTGGCATAAGCCACCAGTGAATCATCATCCAGGGCCTCTATGTCTACTCTGACATTAAAGCTCTGCTTGAGCGCAGGGTTCTTGTCCAGGAATCTGTCCATGTCCTCTTTGGTATCTTCCATAACAAGTACCAGCCCCTTGTTCTCCTGCTGAAGGATCTTAAGAAGCTCGCTTACGGTCTCAGGCTGCAGATCTGCGGCTCTCTGAATGATAAGCGCTCCGTTGGCAAGCTTATCAAAGATGCTGGCGGTGCTCTTCTTGTTCAGGGTGTTGGCTGTGATCTTGGCCACCTTGCCGCTGAAGTTGGAGTCGGATGCCTGCATGGCCTTGATAAGTCCCTTGGCCAGGTTCACGGTGCCGGCGCCCTCTTCTCCCGTTACCACAACATTGCCTGTAAGGGCATCCATGCTGAGGTTGTCGATGGCGTTGATGATCTGACGTCTTGATTTCTTATGATGAATGTAAGGGCCAAAGAGCTCCTTCTCCTCGGGAGTCATGGTTCTTACGCGCTCTTCAAGTTCTCTGTTTCCGATATGGTGATGCTTTCTGTCGGACTTGGGCTTATCCTCTTTTTGGGGGGCCTCGTCCTTGGCGGGCTCTAGAGCGGAAGCTTTTTCTTCTGCAGGCTCATCCTCATCGGAATCCTCGTCAGATTCCTGCTCCTCTTCGGATGCTTCATCGGGAGCTTCTTCAGATTTCTCCTCAGGCTCTTCTGTAGCTTCTTCTTCCGGAGTGTCCTCTTCTGTTTCCTCTTTGGTATCCTCTGCAGCGGCCTCAGTTGTTTCTTTTTCTGAAGATTCTTCCGGTGTTTCTTCTGAAGTCTCTTCTGCTGTCTCTTCTGAGATCTCTTCCTCAACAGTCTCAGGAGCTTCTTCCTCCTGAACGTCTTCTTTTATCTCTCTTTCTATCTGGGCGATAGGAAGTCCGTTGGTATCTGTTCCTACGTCCTCAAGGGTCTCTTCTTCAATATCAATATCATCGGAAGCGCCGTTGCCCTCAAGAATGGACTCATCATCGGCTGCAGCTTCTTCAATTACTTCATCCACTGCTGCGCTGATGACATCCTCGCGCTTAACAGACCAGTCACCTCTTCCGGAAGCCTTTTCATAGCTCTCCTTTTTAATGGCATCGGTGATGGCCTTCTCTATTCTCTCCTGAAGACCGGCCTTGGTCTTCTCATCAAAGTCGGCAAACATGTCGCCGGTCTCACTGGCAACTCTCTGCTTAACTCTCTCAAACTGCTTCTGCTGTTGTTCTTGCTTGTATTTCTCCCAGTTCTCCATGTACTCGGCGATACTGATCTGGCCTGTGATCTGCTTTTCAACCTCAGGCTCAGGCTCTACCGCCATACTGATCTGGCCGTCATAATCCTGGGCAAGCATGCTCTCAAAGTGATTGTGCATCTGATAGCTTGCGTTGGGATGGATGACTGCTCCGGGAACTTCATCTTCAAGGGGTTTCTCCTCGTAGAATTTCTGCTCTCCAAGGATAGGTCCGTTGCCGCCGTACTTAATGTCTATGTTAAGCTGAGGCTCAACAACCTCATGTCGGGGCGCAGGCTCCGGCTCTTCATAAAGGTCAGGCTCGGGAGACAGCTCTTTTGCCCCGGAAGCTTCCTGACCGGCTACAAATACCTCTCCGGTATCGAAGTCCATGCGAAGCTCCTGCATAGCGCCGCTGTCCTGTGAAACGGTGTCCTCATCATAAATCTCGGATGTGATGGGCTTGACCTGCGGCTGCTCTTCCTGCCCCGTTGCAAGGCCTGCGTCATCCTGGCCGATGACCTCTCTGAGGCTCTCTGCCAGTGACTCCTGAAGATTCATGGTATTAAAAGTGCTCACATCAACAGAGGGTTCCTTGATCTCGCTGATGTGAGGATAAACTATCTCATCCGGGTCGGGCTGCCTTGGAACGAACTCTCTGGTCTCCCCGAGGTCTTCCTGCGGAAGCTCATTGTTGTTGAAGGCCTCTATGACTGAATCCGTGATAGGAGGCATCTCCTTGGTGGGCTGCTTGATCTCGACGGTTCTGGTCTCATCCTTGCCCACTTCATCCTTCTCTGAAACTATGGAAGGATCTATTGTTCCGCCGTGGCTCTGCTTGTATCTTAAATATCTGTCCTGTTGCTCGGGAGAAAGTGGCTCGTGGAGCGCCTTGAGTTCCAGGGCCTTCATCACATATCTGCCCTCGCCAAACCACAGGAACATTTCGTCGCACTCTTCGATGCACTCGGTGGTAAGACCAACGCGATGGTAGAGGTAAGCAAGCTCATAAGCCCATCTCTCGCGGTAGTCATGCTTTTTGAATTCCTCAAGGACTGCTATCCTCTCCTCAAGGCTGACCTCCTGTGCCTCATACAGCTTGTACTGTAATATATATCTGCCTGTATCTCTGGGCGCGATCCTGACGAATTCCTTGTAGTATTCAACGGCCTGAACGAATTCTCCCATCTTGATGGCCAGCTCGCAAAGTGAATAAACTATTGCGCGGCCTGTGGGATGTCTGTCATAGGCCATCAGCAGAACATCGCGGCTCTCAGTGTATCTTCTGTTTATCTTGTAAAGATCGCTTATGGTGCACAACATTTGGACACTCTTAACTCGTTTCCAGTCGATAGTGTCTGCAATCTTCACCGCTTCAGCAAATCTGTTTTCCCCAATCAAAGCCTTTATTTCATCGGCTCGAATTTTGTATTCGACTTTATCCAAAATATCCACCTCTTTGGTGCAAAATACACTATATCTAGTAGTTAGTTTAACATAGTGCCCCTGCTTTGTAAAATATCTGAGAGCTCTGCAAACTGCTCAAGACTCAGTATTTCTCCCCTTGCCCTCTCGTCAATCCCCATGCTGACTAAGGCATCTTGCACTTCCTGTCTGGAAACCCCCAGGGAAGGGTTGTTGGACAGGGAGTTGGAGATGGTCTTCCTCCTCTGATTAAAGGAGGTACGAATGATCTCGAACATATACTTGCTGTCTCTTACGCTGACCTTGGGACTGTCGTACTTTTCAAGCTTGACCACGGCAGAGCCCACACCCGGCTGAGGGATAAAGCTGCTGGGCGGAACCGTCATAACGTCAATTGCATTGGCATAGTAGGCAATAGCCAGTGAAAGTGAGCCGTAGTCCTTGCTTCCGGGGCCCTCCACCATGCGATCTGCCACTTCCTTCTGAACCATGACGGTTATGCTCTCAAGGGGAGCGTTGCTCTCAAAGAGTTTCATTATAATAGGTGTGGTTATGTAATAGGGAAGGTTGGCCACCACCTTCATGGGGCGCCCTCCGTTGTACTTATTGGCAATCTCCTCTATATCAACCTTGAGGATGTCCTCATTTATAACAGTGACGTTGTTATACTCAGACAGGGTGTCATCAAGGACCTTAAGAAGGCTCTTGTCAATCTCGACTGCCACCACACGTCCTGCTGCCTCTGCCAAGTACTGAGTGAGACTTCCGATTCCCGGTCCTATCTCCAGAACGCAGTCATCTGCGGTCACTCCTGCAGCCTCAACGATTCCCTCAAGGACATTACTGTCTATAAGGAAGTTCTGACCGAATTTCTTCTTGGCAGACATGCCGTATTTATTCAGTATTTCTTTGGTCCTGGCGCTGTTACCTAAATATGCCATATTATCATCTCCATCATGCCATCTGCATATTGTACATCCGTTTGGCGTTCTCTTCAGTAATTCTGATGACCTCCTCCGGGCTGACTCCCTTAAGTTCTGCCACTGCTTCTACCACAAGGGGCAGGTTAAAAGAGCTGTTGCGGTGTCCCCTGTGGGGCTCGGGTGCCAGGTAGGGGCAATCTGTTTCCAGAAGGATCTTCTCAAGAGGAAGCTGATCTACCGCTTCACGCAGTTTTCTTCCGTTCTTGAAGGTTATCACTCCTCCCACTCCGATAAAGAAGCCCATATCGGCGCATTGCCTGGCCACCTCGGCGGAATAAGAAAAGCAGTGAACCACGCCTCCTGTCACGGCGCCGCCTGCTTCCTTAAGGATCTGAAGGGTATCTGCGGCTGCGTCTCTTGAGTGGATGACAACAGGAAGCTTCTCCTCCCTGGCAAGCTCAAGCTGCTTTCTAAACCAGTGCTGCTGAAGGTCCCTTCCGGGCTCGGGCCAATGATAATCAAGGCCAATCTCTCCTATGGCAACGCATCTGTCATCGCGGCTTAAAAGTCTTAATTCCTCAAGCTTTTGGTCATCAAGTTCCTCCACATCACTGGGATGAACTCCTACTGCTGCATAAACAAAGTCATATTCATGTGCCAGTGCCAGGCTGTTACGTGAAGTCTCCAGGTTGGCACCTATATTTACTATATGATCGATCCCCGCATCCTTCATGCCTGTGAGGAGCTCTGTGCGGTCCTCATCAAACTGCGGATCATCGTAATGAGCATGTGTATCAAATATCATTAAATTACCTCTTTAATGCTGTTTCCTATTATTCCACATCTAAAGATAACACAAAAAAAGTACAGTGAAAACCGCACTTCTACTGGGTTAAATAAATTTTTTTAAAAAATTTCAAAAAAGTGCTTGCATTAATTCTTACACCGTAGTAAGATATCACTTGTCGTTAAGAACACGACTTAAGAAATGCACCGCTAGCTCAGTTGGTAGAGCACCTGACTCTTAATCAGGTTGTCCAGGGTTCGAGACCCTGGCGGTGCACGCCGAGTACTGTTTTCGCAGGTATATCCTGTGGGGATGGTACTTTTCTTTTTGTTTAAATATACTCCATGAAATAAAAAAGAGAAGATACAAGGCTCCCAATGGGCTCTCGCCTACAGGACCTGTATCTTCTCTTATTATTTACGGATAGGTTTAATTTATTGAAGCTGCGTTGGTCTTATCAACAGGTGAGAAGGGAACCCATACATAGAGTCCGTCTTCAGTAACGTACTCAACGTCCTTGGCTGTTCCTGTCTTGGCAAGAGCAATCGCTGTTTCAACACAGGCAGCGCCCTGTCCTACAGCGGACTGATAAACGGTAAACTGCATTCCGCCGTCAAGGATTGACTGGCATCCATCCACAGTGGCATCAATTCCAACTACCGGAATTGCCTGGGTATCAAGGCCAAGCTCATTCATGGCCTGAACTACGCCAAGAGCCATGGAGTCATTGTTGCAGATTACTGCATCAAATTTCTGCCCTGTCTTCATAAATATCTTGAATTCGTCGGCAGCCTTCTGGGTGTCCCAGTAAGCTGTATCATTAAATACGAAGGTTACATCTATGCCGTTCTTCTTGTAATACTGCTTAACCGCCTTTGTTCTTGATATTGCAGCGGGGTGTCCGGGCTGTCCCGAGAACAGCACCAGATCCATATGGGCAGGCTTTCCAAGAGCGTTATAGACATATTCTGCCTGGTAGTTACCTGCGTCTATCTCATAGCTTCCGATGTACATGTATTTATCCTTAACAAGATAGGATTTATCGGGCTGTGAATTGGTAAACAGAATCGGAATATCTCCTGCAGCAAGTTCAAGCTGAAGAGCTGTTGCCGTGTCAACAGGATTACAAATGATCGCATCATATCCCTTGGTGGACGCTTCTCTTATCTGGGCAACCTGTTCATCAACTGATTCGCAGGGCTTTCCCAAATCTACTGTAACGCCGCTCTTTGCCCCGGCATCAACCACTGAGTTCATTACCAGCTCTTTAAAATCATCCAGTGTAAGGGTGGAGAAGAACACCTTTACACCTGCACCTGAGGCAGAGCCTCCTCCACCTGAGCTGCTGCCACATCCTAATACGGAAGCGCCTATCAGAACACAGGTAAGAACACAGGTAATAATTCTTTTAAATAGACTATTCTTCTGCATATTCTCAGCCTCCTTAAATCTTAAACTTCTGAACATAGGATGTAAGTGTCTTGGATGTTCCGGCAAGCTCCTGAGAGTTATCCGCCACATCCTGACTGCTCCTGGTGATGTTATCTGCCATTTCAACCATGTTCTCTGAAGTTGCGAGAATCTCATCGGCGCTGGCTGCCTGTTCCTCGGAGATTGCAGCCACGTTGGTTGCAACATCATCAACTTTTCCGATGTCATCCATCATTGCTTCTATAAGGCCGTTAGAATCCTGAATATTTGTATAGATCTGATCAAATGTGGATACAGCCACATGGATAAGGTCGCTGTTCTCGCGGATACTGTCGGCACTGGCGTTGGCCTGACCAACTGCATCTCCGATAAGCTTTCTGACCTCATCGATAAGATTTGAAATATTGTTAGCACTCTCAGCTGATGTCTGGGCAAGCTTGGCGATCTGCGTAGCAACAACAGCAAAACCCTTACCTGCTTCGCCTGCTCTTGCAGCCTCTATGCTGGCATTAAGTGACAACAGGTTGGTCTCCTCGGCAATTTCTCCGATCATGCCAACAATGTTGGTGATCTCTTCTGACGCCGAACCTACCTTGTTGATAGACTCAACCAGCCGCTCGTTGGCTTCTGAAATACCTTCCATGGCCTCGCTGAGTTTTTCCATGTCGTCGCGGCCTTTTCTGGAAATACCGACCGTCTCTTTCATGCTCTGATTAGCCTTGTCGGAATTCTCTCTTGTGTCAGCCACAACCTGTGCAAGGGTAGTTGCGTTGGCAGCGATATCGTTAACTGCCGTTGCCAACTGATCAACTGTTTCATTGAGCTGTTTCATGGCTTCAGCCTGAGACTGGGATGCCTCATACATGGTCTTGGATACTCTGTCACTGTTATCAGATTCATCCTGCAATCTTTCGGATTCCTCGCTGATATGTGTGAGCATCTTTCTCATGGAAGCGACGAAATCAGTAACCTTACTTCCCATAACACCGATCTCGTCATTACTTGAAGAGTCAACTTCGATAGTAAAGTCACCCTCTGACATAGCTGCTATATTTTCAGAAATATGAGTGAGAGGAGCTACAACTCGTCTGACAACAAACAGGATCATGAGCACTATGATCACGATGGCAAGTGCTCCTACTACAAAGAGGATCATTCCCATCTGGTTTATAGGGCTTAAGATAACGCTATCCGGAATATAAGAAACCAGTACCCAGTCTGTTCCTGTGATCTCGGAAAATGCCACCATGTTCCCTGCAATTTCCGCACTGGAAAGGTTACCTGATTCTATGGCCTCAGCTGCACCCTTCAAAAGAGGATCGCTGCTTCCTGTAGAAAGCGTAGAGTTCACCACATTTATGTCTCTGTGGGCCAGAATCTTATTATCATTGGTATCAACCAGGAAGGAGCTCGCGCCGCTCATTTTAACTCCGGAATTTACAATGATACTGATCTTGTTAAGCGTAACGTCAGCACCAATGATCTTAATATCATCGGCCCCGTCATTTAAAATACCGGTTGCTGAAATAACCGTATCTCCCTCGCTGTTGGTATAGGATGTACCATAAGCCATAGCGATACGGGTAAGTCCCTGCTTGTACCAGGTAGTTTCTGTCACATTGCTCTCTGCATAGGGAGCCTCTGACGCTTTGTACAATTCACCCTCGGAAGTACCGATATAAAAGCCATTGGGAGAATTGGAATTGTAACCATAGAAAGAATCCAGAATCACCTGAAGTGAATCCTTAGATGGCTTCTGGGCCTCTATTCCATGCTTTACGGTTCCGAAATAGGTCAGATTCTCATTAAGCCAGGCTTCGATATTATCAGCCTGATTTGAGATAGATGATTCCAGTGTTTCGGTAGCCATCTCTGTCATCCTGTTCTTGGAAAGGGTTGCAGCGATGATCACCAGCACCAGAACTGTGACAACTACCACAGGCACGATGAATGTCAGAAGCTTGGAACTGATCCTCCTGGTCTTCTTCCTGTTACCTGTAGCAACCTGCTGAGTCTTTGTCTCTTCATTCATACTCATTTTTCGTCTCCTGTCTTTAACTTTGACTTAAAAAACAAGCTAATAATGCCTTTTAATTATAGCATTTACCGAGAACAAATAGACTGTATTGCGATATATTTAATATTCATTTTATAACTAAAAATAGATGTTGTGGAGGTCCTCCAACAACATCTATATCTAGTGTCTTACTGTATGTCCCGTGCTTTTTCCGGATGCTCGAGCATCTCCTGCATCGTATGCCATCCAAGAACTGCACATTTTACTCTTGCGGGCATATGTGCCACATCCTGAAGAGCTGCTGCCTCATCAAGTTCCTCCAGGCTCTCCTCATCGGTTATCTCACCCTTTATCATTCCCATAAAGGTACCTGCAAGCTTGATAGCGTCTTCCTTTTTACGGCCGATGATCTGATCTGCCATCATATCCACAGATGCCTGAGAAATCGCACATCCTGATCCCTCATATCCTGCATCTGCTATAACACCGTCCTGAATCTTAAGACTGAGTGTTATATCATCTCCGCAACTGGGGTTAACACCCCTCATAACAAGATCCGGGTTCTCAATGGCCTTTTTGTGAACCGGATGAAGATTGTGCTCATTAACGATCTCACGGTATAGCTGCTTAAGCTCCATAACCCATGACCTCCCTTACCTTCTGTAATTTATCGAGGAATCTCTCGACTTCCTCTTCTGTATTGTAGAAATATACACTGGCTCTTGCTGTTGAGCCTGCACCTATAAATTGCATCAGAGGCTGTGCGCAGTGATGTCCTGCCCTGATACAGATCTTGTCATCATTAAGAACAGATGACATATCGTGGGGATGAACTCCCTCCATTGTAAATGTCACGATTCCGCAGTGTTTCTTGGGATCCTCTGAGCCAAACACCTTGATATAAGGCATCTTGGCAAGGCCTTCCATCAGCATGGTTGTGAGCTTGATTTCTCTTTCTTCGATGAAATCAAAGCCAACCTCCTTAATATATCTGATGGCTGCTGCAAGTCCCACAGCATCACCTGCATTTACGGTACCTGCTTCAAACTTATGAGGAAGCTCCGCGTAAGTTGCATCCTCTCTTGTAACATACTCTATCATTTCGCCGCCTGTAAGAAAAGGCTGCATTTTGTCCAGAATATCTCTCTTGCCGTACAGAACGCCAATTCCCATAGGTGCCATCATCTTATGACCGGAAAAAGCAAAGAAATCGCAATCAAGATCCTTAACGTCAACTGCCATGTGGGGAGCTGACTGAGCTCCGTCAACAACCACAACAGCGCCCTTGGAATGAGCGTACTGAGCTATCTCTTTAACCGGATTGGTGATACCCATGACATTGGAAACATGCCCTATAGCCACGATCCTGGTCTTGTCTGTGATCTTGGATGTGTACTCTTCTCTTGAGATAACGCCGTCCATAGAAGGCTCAAGATAAACGAGTTTGGCTCCCTTCTTTTTGGCAACCATCTGCCAGGGGAGCATGTTGCTGTGGTGTTCCATGACAGAGATGACAATCTCGTCGCCCTCATTAACATTGTCCATTCCGTAGCTGTAGGCCACCAGGTTGAGAGATTCTGTGGTGTTTCTTGTGAAGATGACCTCCTCTGTAGAAACTCCTCCGATGAAATCTGCCACTGTCTTTCTGGCGTTTTCATAGGCCTCTGTGGCCTCCATGCTCCAATCGTAAAGTCCGCGCAAAGGATTGGCATTGGCTGTGCGATAAAACTCCGATACAGCGTCAAGCACCTGTCTGGGGCGCTGGGAAGTAGCTGCGTTGTCAAAATAGACGTACTCGCCATTCTTTAATATATCAAAATCCTTGCGGTAATCCTGTGATGTGCTCATAAATCTCCCTGAACCTGTTGTTATAGTCGTGTAATTCACACAATATTCTGAATGTAATACTTAACTCTCTGCTTTACTTCCTGATCCGGGATCATTCTGGCAATGCTCTCAAGCCTTGCCTTGATCATGATCCTCTTGGCCTCGTCCTGATCGATACCTCGGCTCTGCATGTAGAAGAGAAGGTCTTCACCAAGCTGTCCGATGGTGGCTCCGTGTCTTCCTTCCACATCCTCCTCCTGACAGAGGATAACAGGCATAGAGCGATTGATCACGTCTTCACTTAAAAGAAGCGCATCCTCCTGCTCATCACCGACAGATCCTGAGCTACCGCTCTTAAAGTCCAGTGTTCCTCTAAAGGTCTTGGATGCAGTATCCATAAGGACACCTTTAAACTGCATACCGGCGCTTGTCTTTTTGCCTCTCTGATCTGCCACGTAATTCAGATCAAGGTTGTGGTCCTGACGGCACAGATATCCTAAATTGCTGTCAAGTGCGGACTCCTTGCCAAAGAGGTGTGTGTAAACACCGTTCCAGACCTTGCTGCCGCCAAGCTCCAGAGTTACAAGGTTAATGGCGCCGCCGTCCTGACATACGCCTCCGATGTCATCAAAATGTACAAAGCCGTCTCCGAGGGTCTGAGCCTTAACTAATGTAACCTTGGCTCCTTCCTCAGCTAAAATCCTGGTGCTGACTCCCACAAAGCCTTCGGCTTCTCTTTCTGAGTCATAGTACAGAACTACTGTAACCTCTGAATTCCTTCCGGCGTGGATAACCTGGCTGTAAAGCGCCTGCTCTCCGGATTTAAACTCTCCTTTAAGGACTATAGGCTCTGTCACTACAGCACCCTCATCCACTGAAAAGACCTCAGCTCTTGCATCAAGTCCTATCATAAGAGCATCTATATCCATGCCCATTCCGGTTCTGATAGCCTGCTCCTCATCTCTTGAGGCAGTCTCTGCATTGGGGCCTGCAAGCTCGGGAGCAGCTGCTTTCATCTGCTCTCTGACCTTGTTAAACACCTCTCCTGCCTGGGCAAAAGACATTTCGTCTCGCTTAACTCCTGCAGGCACCGCGGAGGTTCCAAGATACCCGGATGCATCTATCTTAATATTGTCTGCTTGAAGTGTACTTCCGTTTACATTAAGGAAATTATATGTAAGAACGGGCAGCACATTTACCTTCATATTCAAATCCATGTTGTACCCTTTCTCTATCAGCCGTTTCCGCCCATCTCAAGCTTGATCAGATTGTTCATCTCAACTGCGTATTCAAGAGGCAGTTCCTTGGAGACGGGATTGGCAAATCCGCTTACTATCATGGTCTTGGCATCTTCTTCACTGATACCTCTGGACATCAGATAGAAAATAGCCTCATCTGAAATCCTTCCGATCTTGGCCTCGTGTCCTACATCTGCATCATTGGTCCTGATATCCATTCCGGGAATGGTATCCGCTCTGGAGATGCTGTCAAGCATCAGGGAATCACAGGAGACGGATGCCTTGGCTCTCTTGGCTGTCTTCTGGATAGTAACGCTACTTCTGTATGTTCCGATACCGCCGTCCTTGGAAATTGACTTGGTATTGATAACCGAGGAAGTACCCTCACCCACGTGAACCACCTTGGCTCCGGTATCAAGATTCTGACCCTTGCCCGCAAAGGTGATACCTGTAAATTCCATCTTGGAGTTGTCACCCTTAAGAATGGTCATGGGATACAGGTATGAGGTGTGGGATCCGAAGGAACCTGATACCCACTCCATGATGCCGCCCTCTTCAACAACAGCTCTCTTGGTATTGAGGTTGTACATATTCTTGGACCAGTTCTCGATGGTTGAATATCTGAGTCTGGCTCCCTTGGCCACATAAAGCTCTACGCAGCCTGCGTGAAGGTTGGCAACATTATATTTAGGTGCAGAACAACCCTCGATGAAATGGAGGTCCGCTCCCTCGTCAACAATGATGAGGGTATGCTCGAACTGTCCTGCTCCTGCAGCATTTAATCTGAAATAAGACTGAAGGGGAATATCCACCTTAACTCCCTTGGGAACATATACGAAGGATCCGCCTGACCATACAGCGCCATGAAGTGCTGCAAACTTGTGGTCTGTGGGAGGAACCAGCTTCATGAAGTGAGACTTGATCATGTCTGCATACTCACTTCTCAAAGCGCTCTCAAGGTCTGTGTAAATAACGCCCTGAGCTGCTACCTCGTCCTTGACATTGTGGTATACGAGCTCTGAGTCGTACTGAGCACCTACACCGGCGAGAGACTCTCTCTCTGCCTGAGGAATACCCAGTTTCTCAAAGGTGTTCTTGATATCCTCGGGCACGTCTTCCCACTTGCCCTTCATATCTGATTTATGTCTTACATAGGAAGAAATCTTGTCCATGTCGAGGCCTTCAATTGTAGGGCCCCAGTCAGGCATGTCTATCTGGTTGTAGAGTTTAAGACACTCAAGTCTGAACTCTCTCATCCAATCGGGGTCGTTCTTTTCCTCGGAAACCTTAAGAACCGTCTCCTCGGTGAGACCCTCTTCCATACGATAGAAGTCCTGCTCGTTCTCTATATCTTTAAAGTCGTATAAGCTGTGGTTGATATCTGCCACAACTTGCTTGTTTTCAGCCATATCAATCCTCTTTTACAAATCTTTCAAATCCGTTGGCATTGATCTCATCAACCAGTGTTCCGTCACCTGTGTGAACAATGCCGCCCTTAACAAGTACGTGTGTATAATCTACATGAAGAGATTCTAAGATCTTGGTGCTGTGTGTGATGATAAGGAGCGCTCCGTCCTTCTTTTTCTGGTATTCCTGAATACCCTTGGATACGGTCCTTACTGCATCTACGTCAAGACCTGAGTCGGTCTCGTCGAGGATTGCAAACTTGGGGTTCAGCATAAGAAGCTGGAGGATCTCCGCTTTCTTTTTCTCACCGCCTGAGAAGCCCACATTCAGATCTCTGTCTGCATAAGACTCATCAATTGAAAGAATCTCCATGGCTGACTTAAGAGCCTTCTGGAAAGCGATGAGCTTAACGGGTGCTCCTGTCTGAGCGTGATATGCATTTCTGATGAAGCTGCTGAGTGAGATTCCGGGAACCTCGTAAGGGTTCTGGAAAGACAGGAACATTCCGGCCTTGGCTCTCTTATCAGCTGACAGATCTGTGATATCCTGACCATCAAAAGTGATCTTGCCATCGGTAACACAGTAATGAGGGTTGCCCATAAGTGTAAATCCAAGTGTGGACTTACCGGCTCCGTTGGGTCCCATAAGAACATGAGTCTCTCCGGGCTTGATGTTGAGATTAATATTATGAAGAATAGGCAACTCGTTATCGATGGATACCGATAAATTTTCTACCTGTAACAATGCGTTATCTGACATTTGGTAATCCTTTCTTTCTAAATCCTACTAATATGGTAGGAAAATGATAGCACCGCAAATAGGCCTTGTCAAATGAAAGCCATTGAAAAGTTTACCATAAAAGTTCTTGACATACCATAAAAAGTTCAGTAGAATAACTACTTGTCAGTAACACGCGGGTGTAGTTCAATGGTAGAACACCAGCCTTCCAAGCTGGATACGTGGGTTCGATTCCCATCACCCGCTTATTTTTTTGCAATTTTTCTAAATGCAAATGATTTGCATTTGCAACAAAGGAGATAAAAACATGGATTTAATATTGGATATAGTTTTAGATGCTGTTATAGATTCACTTAAAATACTTCCATTCCTGTTCATAACCTATCTCATAATGGAGTATCTTGAGCACAAGACACAGGAATACACCTCTTCGGTGGTTCAAAAGACAGAGCACTTCGGCCCTCTTCTTGGAGGAATTTTCGGAGTGGTTCCCCAGTGCGGATTCTCAGCTGCGGCATCTAATCTTTATGCCGGCAGAGTCATTTCTCTGGGAACCCTGATCGCCATTTATCTTTCAACCTCAGATGAGATGGTACCTCTTTTCATTTCAGAGCATTTCCCCTTGGGAACCATGTTTAAGATCCTTGGACTCAAGGCCCTGATCGGTATCATCGCAGGTTTCATTGTGGATCTTATCGTTCACGCTTATCACAGAGCCCACAACCGCGCAGCCTCAGATCCCGTCAGGATCAGCGAGCTCTGTGAAAAGGAACACTGCCACTGCGACGATGAGGAAGATACAGGACTTTTTGGAATCGCCAAGTCCGCATTTATACACACATTTCATATCTTCCTGTTTGTCCTGGGACTTACACTTATCCTGAATACTATCATCACTCTTATAGGAGAAGAGAGACTCTCCCTGATGCTAAAGACTAATCCCATCGTAAGTCACGTACTTGCAGGACTTTTGGGTCTTATCCCCAACTGTGCTCCTTCTGTTATTATTTCAGAGCTCTACCTTGATCAGATGATCACTCTTGGCACCATGATGTCAGGACTTCTGGTGGGTGCAGGAATCGGTCTTCTGGTACTCTTTAGGGTAAATTCCGAGAAGAAGGAGAACATCAACATTGCGCTGATCCTCTTTGCAATCGGAACTGTTTCAGGTCTTCTTATAGATCTTTTGGGAATCACTATCTGATAGGAGGCGGTAAAAGAGATGGCTAATAAAATACACGCCTGCTCCTTCGATGAAGTAATTGAACGAAACTGGCCCGAAGGAGTTAAGAAAACAAGACAGCGAGTGGACATTTATAAGATATTGCACGAGACTGAGCAGCCTCTGTCCGCTTCTGAGATATACGATGCCTTAAACCTGAAAAATCCCAAGGAGAGATATGCCTTCTCCACTGTTTACAGAAACCTTCTTGCCTTTGAAAAGGCAGGGATCGTGGTCAAATCTGTTCTCTCCACCGAGGATAATGCAGTCTATGAGCTTAAACAGGAGGCTCACAAACACTACGCGGTATGTCTTCTGTGCCATGTGAAGATTCCGATCAAGAGCTGCCCTCTGCATCATATAGCCCACGACATAGAGAACAGCATCCCCGGATTTCAGGTAACCGGTCATCAGCTTGAAATATACGGATATTGTGATAAATGTAAAAAGACCTTGGCGTGAAGCCAAGGTCTTTGTTTATGTACTGATAAATAAGCAATTGATGTAAAATGGGTTATAAATTAGTTGTTTGAAGACTCTGTTGTCTCTGCAGCAGCGTCTGTAGCCTCAGCCTCTGTAGCCTCAGCGTCAGATGCCTCTGTTGTCTCCTCAGCAGCTTCCTCAGTTGTCTCCTCTGTAGCGTCCTCAGCTGCCTCTGTTGTCTCCTCGGTAGCTTCCTCTACAGTTGTCTCCTCTGTAGCGTCCTCAGCTGCCTCTGTTGTCTCCTCAGTAGCTTCCTCAACAACCTCAGCCTCTGTAGCCTCTGTTGTAGCCTCTACTGCTGTCTCCTCAACTGCCTTCTCACCACATCCTGCAAGAACTGCTGTTGAAAGTGCAAAAACTGAAAGTAATGTAACGATATTCTTCTTCATAATAAACTCTCTCCTCTAAATCTAAATGCTAAAAGTAATTTTGTTAGAATTACAATTGCTTCAGTACAAGAGCTTATTATAACCGCACTTTCCGGGCTTGTCACGCACCGAATTGTGCATAATATCTTAAGATTTAATGAATGTTTTGTGCATTATTAACAACAGGTTTACATATCTTTTATTCCTCGGATGTCGCATCTGTGGCGGATTCCTGGGTTGATTCTCCCTCGGAAGCCTCTTCTGCAGTGGATTCTTCGGTGATAGTTTCCTGTTCTGCCGCATAACCTCCAATGTTTACGCTACCCTCACCTGTTTCAGGGTCGTAAAGGAGCTCTATGGACACTCCGGACTCATTTACCGGCAAAAGAGACGGGCAGGAAAGAACATACTCGGTATCGGCGTCGCTCTTTATTACAAACTCCCAGTTATTACTGCCATCATAGACGTCAAGGGCTACTCCCATGAGAGTGTACCCGGCTTCCAGAATAACTCCGTCTCCGAGGTAATTGTCACTAAGCTCGTCTATTGTAAGATCATGCAGCCTTATCTCTGTGAGGTTCATTCCCGTTTTATTAATGAAAAAGGCTGTCTGTTCCTTGTGCTTTTCCTTTTCCTGCTTCTGAGTAGTTTCGCTTGTAAGGACCTGTCCAAGTTCTTCATTAAGAGCATTGAAGCCTTCTGTAACTTCATTTATCTGAGGTATAAGCTCATCAATCTTCTTGTCGTTTAGCTTGGTCAGCTCAATGGCTTCAATCTCTGCCTCTTTTGCCAAAAGCTCATCGAGGCGGGCCTTTTGGGAAGAATCGGTTATATCCAGATAAGTGTTACTTGCGGCCTGCCCTGCCTCGGACATAAGGCTGATGGCCTGGCGGACCTCTGCAAGCTTCTCATCCGAAACTCCGCAGGCTGTAAGGGCAATAGCCAGTAAAAGCGCAGGTATCCAAATTTTCTTTTTACTCATGTTTCTCTCCGTTCTGAGGCTGTTATCTGTAGTTATTCTCATCATTATTGTAGTAATCAAGAAGTAGCCCAACCACGTGGGTGTAGCTGACTTTGCCGGCGGAGACGCCGTTGACCTTGAGATTGGTGTCAATGAAAGTATCTGCTGCCTGCTTGACCATCTGAGTGTCAAGAATAGCGTTCTCTTCCACCTTCTTCCAGGCTTCCTCCGTCAGGAACTGGTTGTCGTACTTTACAGCAGAAGAGACCTTGACGTGCCTCTTGTACTCGTCCTCATCCACTGCATTGTAAAAGTCGTTATTCACATAATTGAGAACTCCCAGGTATCCGCTGTATCGGAACACCGGATCCTCGGAATTAATGCAGGCAAGAAATCCAAGGAAGTTGGCTTCATCCTCATAGATGTAGCCATGGGTGTGGGCCAATTCGTGACACATGGTAAATGGCTTGTTCATTATGTACATCTCGTCGTTATAATTGGCTTCCATTGAGAAGGGGAAGTAATATCCCTGCATGTACTGCTGGCTCATAAATCCCGAAAAGTGGAGGGCCTTGGGCATCACATAAAAGCCCTTAAGCCTGTCGTACTGATCCTCAATATTGGTCATGGACTGCCTTGCAACCTGCGCCATGTCTCCTTCGTAGATGACATTGCCTTCTTCATCGCGGGTAACTTCCTTGGCCAGAGCGTTGCACTTTTTGACCAGATAGTCCCTTAGCTCTGTGAGCTGAGCCAGGTCATGATCCGCAGCAGGTCCCTCTGAGACCTTAAGGGGAGTGCAGTGGTAGAGCACAAAGCAGTTGAGAGACATAATCACCAGGATGATCGAAAGAAGGACGGGAAGGAAATGATAAAAGAAGTCAGATAGCTTCTCAAGAACCGCCTTGGCCCTTGTGCCGCTTCCGTTTCCCTTGCCCGTAAGGAACCATATCAGATAGAAAATAATGCTCGCAGCAAAATAAATGATGATGCCTGCTATCAATAGCACCAGCACCACCAGCATGACTTCCCCCACAGAGAAGCTGAACAAACTGGTAACTCTCCCCAAAAGACCGGTCAGCACCGGGAAAATCTTCCCCGTGTAAAAGTCAGAAAAAGCCGCACTCCTCCATGCGGCGATATTAAAAGCTGCGCAAAACGCAAATAACGTGAGAACTAAACGTCCTCTAACCCCCAAATTTTTCATAAATATATTATACATTTATTTCCTCGGATTGGAGTATTTAATGATAAAATTATCTTAAGTATCCTGCGTTATTTTATGCGGGCTGGGAAAGGATTTTACTGACTTATATGAGACTTCTCGTGGCAGATGATGAAAGAGAACTATCAAATGCGCTGGTTGCGATTTTAAAGCACAGCAATTACACGGTGGATGCGGTTTACAACGGAACCGATGCACTGGATTATGCGCTGACGGGAGAGTACGACGGCATCATTCTGGACATTATGATGCCGGGAATGGATGGCATGGAGGTCTTAAAAAAGCTAAGAGATAAAGGGCTTTCCACGCCGGTACTTTTCTTAACTGCCAAGACAGAGGTGGACGATAGGATAAAGGGGCTTGATCTGGGTGCGGATGACTATCTGCCAAAGCCCTTTGACATGGGAGAGCTGCTTGCAAGGGTACGAGCCATGCTGCGAAGAAAGGAAGACTTTGCTCCTTCCAATCTCACCTGCGGAAATCTGACACTGGACAGAGCCGGCTATGAGCTAACAACTCCGGGACATGATAGTGTGCATCTGGCCGGAAGAGAGTTCCAGATGATGGAAATGCTTATGACTTCTCCAGGAAGGATCATTTCCGTGGATACCTTCATGGATAGGATCTGGGCCGACGGCGAAGCTGACGTAAATGTAGTGTGGGTATATATATCAAACCTCAGAAAGAAGCTGACTTCACTGGAAGCCACCTGCGAAATCAAGGCTTCCCGCGGAGTAGGCTATTCCATTAATGAAATTTCTTAACGGCAGGAGAGTGGCTCTATGGTCAAAAAGTTAAGAAAAAAGTTTGTGATAACCGCCATGCTCTCACTGCTTTTAATAGTGGTAGCCATGGTTGCCGTCATTAATATTGTAAACGTACATCAGACTGTCTCCGACGCAGACGGTTTACTTGCCATGCTGTCTGACAACGACGGATATTTCCCCGGATTTCCACAGGAAGACATGAGTTTTCCACAAAATCCTCAGAATATTCCTCAGCCGCCGGTTGAACAGGGCGATCGCCCCTTCAGGGGACCGATAGGCTTTGATCACCTGAATGACACGCGTTCTGCGGAGATGCCCTATCAGTCCAGATATTTCTGGGTTCGCTATGGGGCAGACGGCTCTGTGACCGAAGTGAACATGCATGTGGCTTCCATAACCGAAGATGATGCCAAGACCTATGCCTCCCAGGTATATGAGAGCAATAAGACCTCAGGCTTTATCCGCTCATTCAGATATCGTTCCAACACAGAGGATGACGGCTCAAGGCTCATTATCTTTACCGACCTCAGCACCCAGCTGATAGGCATCTACAAGCTCCTGATCCAGTCCGTCCTTGTGGGCATTCTTGCCCTTGTGGCCATGTTCGTTCTGGTATTTTTATTCTCCGGACAGGCTGTTGCTCCCGTTGTTGAGTCTTTAGAGAAGCAAAAGAGATTCATCACGGATGCAGGGCATGAGCTAAAGACGCCCCTTGCGGTAATCTCAGCAAATGTGGATGTTGTTGAGCTTGAAGCAGGCAAAAGTGAGTGGACAGACAGTATCAAGAATCAGGTAAAGCGCATGAACGGTCTTGTTAAGAACCTCCTTACCCTCTCCAGAATGGACGAAGAGAGGATGCATGTTGTCTACTCTGATTTTGATTTAAGTAAGACCATATCAGAAGCTGCCTCTTCCTTTGAGGCAATCGCTTCGTCAAAAGGAAAAAAGTACCGGGTAGATATTGAAGATGACATCCATATTACAGGAGATAAGAATTCCATTACCCAGCTGGCTTCCCTTTTACTTGATAACGCCATGAAATACTCCTCGGAAAATGGGAGCATTCACGTGAGCCTATCCAGGGATAAGAATATTCTCTTTGAAGTTTCAAATACCTGTGACAGCATTCCTTCGGGAAATCTTGACAGGCTCTTTGACAGATTTTACAGAGCTGATTCCTCAAGAAGCCGTGATACCGGCGGATATGGCATTGGTCTCTCAGTGGCAAGAGCAATCGCCCAGTCCCACGGAGGAGATATAGAAGCCATAAAAGACGGGGACAGGATCCTCAGATTTGTAGTTACTCTTCCGAAGGTCCTGCCCAAGAATCTTATTAAAACAAAGTGATGATCAAAGTTCCTCTGACTTTACAGCGACGGGTCTTGAGCAGCTTATCTCAAGATTTCCGTTTCGCTGTCTCATTTCATCGATCATACCCTTGGTGGAAGCCTTACTCCTCATGCTAATCTTGTAATTTAACTTATAAAGGCTTCCCATACCTGAGGTCTTAACCTCCTGAAGCTCTGCCTTAGTGGTATATCTCTCGAAAATATCATCAAAGATTCCCTCAAAATCAAGGCTTTCAGGAACTTCGATCTTAAGTGTCTTTTCTGAATCTGCGCCCTCTCCAAAGCTGCTGTTTGAAAGAATAAGGTTTGCAAGGGTGATGATCACGGTAAAGAGCACTGCGATTCCGATGTAGCCCATTCCGGTTGCAAGTCCTACGGCCATGGCCAGAAAGATGCTGGTAATCTCTTTGCCGCTACCGGGAGCAGACCTGAATCTTACCAGTGAGAAGGCCCCTGCCACTGCAACGCCTGCTCCGATATTGCCGTTTACAAGCATTATCACAACCTGTACGATGGCGGGGAGGATTGCCAGGGTGATGATATAGCTCTTCGAATAGTTGTTTCTGACCGTGTACATAAAGGCAATGAAGATACCTATTGCCAGGGAACACAGGGTAGCAATGATAAATGAAGCTCCTGTGATAGTTCCGTTTGTCATGATTGTTCCAAATACTAAATCTGTAGTAGACATTGTTCTGTTCTCCTTTTTCTAACTTTATATGATCTGTTTATCAGACTGCCTTTTGAAATAATCTGATCTTTTTCTCTTGCTGCCCGGATGCTCTTTCCATGGCTTTTACGCCGTTTTCTCCGTACATGTATTCAAGATATCCTTCTCCGTACTTGGAAAAAGAGGTTTTTCTGATGTTTAATTCATCGAGGATCCTTGCAAGGTCAAGCGGCATCGCGCCTGCGATCTTAAGCTCCATCAGGTGCTGACCGGGAAGAAGGATGTCTTTTCCCTTGTTGCCTTCCTTAAGGCTCAGTTTATCTGTCCTCCACCTTATGTTGGTGTCAAAGGTGATCCTGAGCTCCGGGTCCTTGATTCCTGCCATGGCGATCCTGTCGTAGGAGATGGCCATGGCGGGTCTTATTCCCTTATAGTACTTAAGAAGATAGTCGATCTCATCAGATATCTGGGATCTTTTTTCCGGGCCTTTGCCGTTTACAAGGTAGTCTATAGCCCTGCTGTAGGGCATTGAAATTCTTCTTTTGTAGACAACGCCCTTGTACTTTTTCTTGATTTCCACGAAGGCATTGGTGTCATCCGTTGCCGTTCCGTAGGTCCTAAGTCTTAGCTTTTCCTTGTAGACGGGCTTTTCAAGAGACCTTTCTATGAGCCTGTAATCCGGTGTGTCAAAATATATATTTAAGATGGATGTTTGTCCGTAGCTGTCTACTGCTGCCATGGGTTCCAGCCGTTTTCTGAGCTCGGTATACTGCGTATCATCCAACAGATATTTCAATTCGATTCTCTGAAATACATTCTTAAAACCTGCCATTTTTGTGCCCTTTCATATTTGCGTGGTGTTTTATGTTATGAGGTCATTCTAAGGAGGTTACCTAAAAATAACTTAAAACAAGTCTGAAGAAATTATTTCGTTTTATCGAACGAGCTCAAACGCAGATATGGTATACTTTATGTAGAGGGTATTCTTAAATATTGGAGGTGATTATGTACAAAAAAGGGGACAAGGTTATTATCCTGGACTACAGTGGCAAACCGCTTGATCCCGCCGTTGTAGCCGAGATTGAAGAGGTATACGGACCTGACAGAGTTAGACTCCATCTTCCGGACAACGCATGCTGCCTGGAATTCGTAGACCGCTTCAAAAAGATCGACGAAAAGAAATATGAAGAGCTTCTTCACAGCGTAAGAAAAAGGGAGAAGGCCCTGGCGGTTGACCTGCAGCTGGACATCAGAAAGTTTGCCAGCAAGCATCCCCGCCGGAGAAAGGACGAGATTTTTAACGTCTTTAATCAGGACAAACAGTACGTATCCGTGCTGAATGCCTATGCAGGAAGAGTTCAGATGTATGGGGAAGAGAATATAAGCGAGCGCTTTCTTTATGAATATAGGGATGCTCTCAAGGGCTTAGTTCGCACCAGAAGCTTTTTCCACGAGCTTGACGACACCATTCCCGTGCCTGATTATTCCAAGGCCCAGGCCTAGTGCCATGAACATGTAGGGCGTTGATGTGATCTGACTAAAGGACACAAGCCCGTTACAAAAGTACGCAAATACAGGGAGTGCAAAGACTACGGTCTTGCACTCTCTTTTGTTTTTCCATAATGTCCAAAGGCCTGTGCCAATAAATCCAAGATATGTCACAAGTCCCACAAGTCCTCTTTCTATGAGGATTGTAAGGATCTCGCTGTGGGCATTGGTCAGGGTATTGGCCCCAAACACTGTAAAAAGTGAATCAAGGATCTCCTGATTGCTGTAGGCATAGCCAAAGAACCCGTCAGGTCCGACACCTACGAGCTTCTGCCAGGGGCTGAGACTTTTATAAATGTCCGCAGAAATACTCCATATGATCCCCCTGCTGTTTCCCAGGTTGTAATCATAGTTTTTAAATAATATCACTCCTGCCGCGATGCCTGAAATCACATAGACTGACAGAGTGGCAATTCTGTAGACCTTGCTCTTCCAGGGCACATTTATCTCTTCAAAGAGCCTTGATAAACGATAGAGCAGGAGAACTGCAGCTATCAGAATAAGTCCCACATGATAGTGACACAGATTGATCATGACGCTGTCTCTGTAGGTAAACCACTCCGTGAGGATCACGGCCAGCAGGTTGGAAATCTCCATGGCAACTCCCAGGACCGTCATTTGGAAGAGGAAGCTCCTGAACAGCTTTCTCTCCTCCAGGGAAAAGAGAAAGAGAAGCCCGTAGGTTCCAAGGAGTATCAAAAGGGCGCTGTCACTTCCCTGAGTCAGAAGAGCCATAAGTCCCAGGAAACAGAAGAACTGAAGCGGCAAAAGAGCTTTCGCCTTTCGGTCCATTGTGTAGGCAAGGCCCACGGCCGCCGGCACAAATATAGACAGATAGCCGCTGTACCAGTTGATATTGCCGATGGTGGCAAGGAAGGAATAGTTCATTCCGTAGATGTCAAGCGGATATACAGAGAACCTGTTTAAAAGCCCAAGGATTATCTCCAGAGCGGGAGTTATGAAAATAGCTACCACCAGGTAGGTATTTAATTTAACGAATTGGGAAAAGATATAGAAACCAAAGAGCATTAGTAAAAGGCTGAGCGCTCCGGTTCGCCAGCCCTCAAGCCCCAAAAGGCTCTCTTTTTTATCCAGGGAGAAGATATAGCTTAAGATAATTGATGCCCCATAGCAGATAGCCGCGTAGGAGGCAGCATCCATGCCGGCCTGTTTCCCCGGCAACTTGATAGCTCTTTTGACGAGGAGGAATATAAGGGTGATGACAGCCAAAGCCCCGCTTATATACATATAGGCAAGGCCCTTGTATTCACCCAGCTGAAAATAGCCCATGGGCATAAAGAGCGGAAGAAACGCATATATTAAGATCACATAAGCCCAAGTTAAATATTGCATCAGGTCTCCTGGTCACATTCAGCCAATAATTCGGAAATGTGTTTGTTGTGCGGTGAAATCTTAAAGGTTAATCTCTTGCCGCTTGTGGGATGTTTTAAGGAAAAAGAAAAGGCGGCAAGGCAGACGTTGTCGATGGACCGGGCCGCAGAGTACTGCTCGCTGTCAGAATTTGCGTACCTTGAGTCCCCAAGGATAGGATGTCCAAGGTGTGACAGCTGCGCCCTTATCTGATGAAAACGCCCTGTCAAAAGATGTATCTCAAGTAGGGTCGCCATATCTTTTGAAGTGATAACCCTGTACTCAAGCTCGGCTTTCTTGGGCTCTCCGCCTGTGGTCCTTACTGTCTCTCCCGTTGAAAGTGTCACCGAATCATCCTTGTAAGAAAGGCTTTCCTCCCGGGTTATGATCTGGGCAAGGCCGTCGCTTTCCCTGCGGATAATGTAATCCGTAAGGCGCCCCCTGTCTTCGGAAAGAGTTCCGTAGCACAGAGCATAGTAATATTTGTCAGTCTTGTGGTTTTTGATCTGGGAAGCAAGGTTTCCTGCGGCTTTCTTGTTCTTGGCAAGAACCAGGACGCCCTCCACAGGCTGATCCAATCTGTTTATAGTAGCAACATAGGGCGGCAAATTTCTTTGCCGCCCTTTATTATTAACATTATCGCGCCTTGCAAGGTAGTTCCTTACCCGGCTGATGAGGTCCATCCGTCCGACTCTGGCCCCTTCTGTGGCCATGCCTGCCGGCTTGTGACATACAAGAATGTCCTCATCCTCGTAAACATATTCTAAATCTTCTGTCATTATCACACCTTAAATCTGTAGCCTACGCCCCAGATAGTCTCAATGTACTGAGGATTGGAGGTGTCATATTCGATCTTCTCACGGATCTTCTTGATATGAACCGTTACGGTTGCGATATCACCGATGGAATCCATGTTCCAGATCTTTCTGAAAAGCTCTTCCTTGGTAAATACGTGATTGGGATTTTCCGCAAGGAAAGTTAGAAGATCGAACTCCTTGGTTGTGAAGCTCTTCTCCTGGTCATCCACGTATACCCTTCTTGCTGTCTTGTCGATCTTGAGTCCTCTGATCTCAACAAAGTCATTGTTCTCATGACCTGAACCAACGAGCCTTGAGTATCTGGCCATATGTGCCTTAACACGGGCAACAAGCTCTGACGGGCTGAAAGGCTTGGTGATGTAATCGTCAGCTCCAAGACCCAGTCCTCTTATCTTGTCGATATCATCCTTCTTGGCCGATACCATAAGGATAGGCACATCTTTCTTTTCCCTGATATGCTTACATACCTCAAAGCCGTCCATGCCGGGAAGCATAAGGTCAAGAATGATCAGGTCAAAGTCCTCAGCTAGCGCTGTCTGAAGTCCGGCATCGCCCGTATTCTCGATAGATACCTCAAAGTCGCTCAGTTCGAGATAATCCTTCTCAAGGTCAGCAATCGCCTCTTCATCCTCAACAATAAGTATTCTGCTCATACACCCTCTCTGCCTTTCTTTTATTGTTCTGCATTGTCCACTGTTACCGTGTCCGCTTCTGCATAATCCACGTATTTCCTGAGTACGAAGTGCATGCAGGTTCCTTCTCCTTCATGACTCGTAGCCCAGATGTAACCTCCGTGGTCCTCGATGATCTTCTTAACTATCGAAAGACCTATGCCGCTGCCTCCTTGCTTGGAGTTGCGGGAAGAATCCGTTCTGTAGAATCTGTCGAAGATGTTGGGGATGTCCTTCTGGGCGATGCCCTTTCCGTTATCCTCAAGCTCCATTCTCACAGAATCCACTTCATCCAGAATCCTGATATCTATCTGTCCTGAGCCGTCATCTCTGCCCAGATACTTAACACTGTTGCTGACAATATTGTTCACCACACGCTTGATCTGCTCGGGATCTGCTACGATCATGGTGTCCGGTGCGGTGAGATTGGAGTAGTTGAGCTTGACGCCTCTGCTCTCTAAGTCTGCACCTATTTCTTCGATACAGTCTCCGAAGTAATCTGCCACATTCAGCTTGGCGAAATTATAAGGGATCCTGTTGTTATCTATGCTGGAATACAGGGTAAGCTCATTAATAAGGTTGTTCATGTCGTTGGCCTTGCTATTAATGATCTTAATGTATTTCATCTGTTTCTCAGGGCTGTCGGCTACGCCTTCAAGAAGGCCCTGTGAATATCCTTTTATTGCGGTAATGGGAGTCTTAAGATCGTGGGAAATGTTACTGATAAGTTCCTTGTTCTGTTTCTCCCTGTCTATCTTCTCATCGGCGGATTCCTTGAGCCGGAGTCTCATGTCCTCGTAGTTGCGGTACATGGCTCCAATCTCGCCCTTTTCCTTGATGTCGGTGGGCAACATATAGTCAAAGTTTCCGTCCTTGATATGCTGCATGGCCACGTTCAGCTCCCCAATGGGTCTGAAGAAGCTTCTGCTGATCCAGGTCGTCAACAACAAACTCGTCAAAAACAGGATGAGTATGATCGCCACGCACATGTAAATAACAATGGACGTGGTAAGGGCAGTCCTGATTCCCGATATCATATAAAGGCTTCCTCTGGAACCATCAGAAAACTTGAAGTCCAGCTGCCTTACCAGAAATCTGGATGTGGTGTAGTATATCCCCTCAATGTTGTTGCCGTAAGACGGCAGCTCCGACATGACCGCTCTGGCACTGTCCCTGTCTGCCACATAATATACGTCATCGTTCTTCTTGACGATGATAAAGGAATATCTGTTGGCTATCTTGGTATCTAGCTGCTCAAGATATTCTTTCTTTTCCAGTATATAGGGATCCCTTCGCAGATTGATGACAATCTCACTGATAACTTCGTCTGTAATTGCAGCGAAGGTTCCGCCCGGGTCAGTCACCATGCCGTAATCCACTACAGGAGTGGATGTGTGCGCACTTTGCTTGACTATGAGATAGCGTCCCAGGGCAAGATATGTACCGGCGGCAAGCAACAAAGGGATTATCACAATTGCTAATGACGTGATCAGAAGTTTTGTACGAAATCGCATTGTGTCCCCCTAAGCCTTATTTAAGTATACCATATTTTGTGCAAACTTAAGACATTTTTTATTGTTCTTTTGCTTGATATGAGTATTCATCTCTGCTACACTTTAATGCGGATTGAATACGTTTTCATATAGGAAAATACGGAGGTTTAGACCATGATCAACTGGAACAATCTTGATACACTAAATTCATTTAAGACTCTGTCCTCAGTTTCAAAAGTTAATCTTGCTGAGGTGATGTCTGGTGAGAGCGGAGCAGAAAGGGTTAAGAAGTATTCTGTACCCATGGCTGAGGGCATGTCCTTCAACTACGCTGCCAAGGAAGTTAATGATGACATTCTTGGTGCATTAAAGGCTCTTGCTGAAGAGGCCCAGCTTACCGAGAAGTTTGAGGCTCTCTATAACGGAGAGGTCATCAACACAGGAGAGAAGCGTCTCGTTCTTCACCAGCTCACAAGAGGTCAGCTCGGAGATACAGTAACAGCTGACGGTGTAGATAAGAGAGAGTTCTATGTTAAGGAACAGAATAGAATTGCCGAGTTTGCCAACAAGGTACACTCAGGCGAGATCACCAATGCCAAAGGCGAGAAGTTCACAACTGTAGTCCAGATCGGTATCGGTGGAAGTGACCTTGGTCCCAGAGCTATGTACCTTGCTCTTGAGAACTGGGCCAAGAAGACAGGAAACTTCAAGATGGAGGCCAAGTTCATCAGCAACGTAGATCCTGATGACGCATCAGCAGTACTTGCTTCAGTTGATGTTGAGCACTCAATCTTCATTCTTGTATCCAAGTCAGGAACAACACTTGAGACTCTTACCAACGAGTCATTTGTAACAGATGCTCTTAAGAAGGCAGGCCTTGAGCAGTCAAGACACATGATCGCAGTTACATCAGAGACTTCTCCTCTTGCCAAGAGCGACAACTACCTTGAGGCATTCTTCATGGATGACTACATCGGCGGACGTTATTCCTCAACATCAGGCGTAGGCGGAGCAGTTCTTTCACTGGCCTTTGGTCCTGAAGTGTTTGCTCAGTTCCTTGAGGGAGCAGCAGCAGAAGATAAGCTTGCCACCAACAAGGATCTTCTTTCCAATCCCGCTATGCTGGATGCACTTATAGGAATTTATGAGAGAAATGTTCTGGGCTATGGCAGCACAGCAGTGCTTCCTTATTCTCAGGGACTTAGCCGTTTCCCTGCACACCTTCAGCAGCTTGACATGGAGTCCAACGGAAAGAGCGTTAACCGTTTCGGCGAGCCTATCAGCTATGTAACAGGCCCCATCATCTTCGGTGAGCCCGGTACAAACGGACAGCACTCCTTCTACCAGCTCCTTCACCAGGGAACAGACATTATTCCTCTTCAGTTCATCGGATTCAAGAACAGCCAGATCGGCAATGATGTAGATATTCAGGGCAGCACCAGCCAGCAGAAGCTCTGCGCCAACGTTGCAGCTCAGATCATCGCTTTTGCCTGCGGAAAGAAAGATGACAACTTAAACAAGAACTTCAAGGGCGGACGTCCTTCAAGCATCATCATCGGTGATGTACTTGATCCCAAGTCCCTCGGTGCACTTCTTTCACACTTCGAGAACAAGGTTATGTTCCAGGGCTTTGTATGGAACATCAACAGCTTCGACCAGGAAGGCGTACAGCTTGGTAAGGTTCTTGCCAAGAAGGTTCTTGCACACGAGACAGACGGTGCTCTTGCAGAGCTCAGCAAGCTCCTTAACATCTGATAGAAATTCATAAGATTACAAAATAAAAAGCTTTACCTCATGATCTGTGAGGTAAAGCTTTTTTGTGTTAATGATCTTATCAAAGAGTGAGGACCGTAGTCCTGTACAGTTTTCTAAAGAATACTACCGACAGGAAAAGAGATGCCAGCTCCGCGATGGGGAATGCAAACCAGACATTGTTGAGGACTCCGGTCTTGGCAAGCAGCCATGCAACGGGGATAAGTACCACCAGCTGACGTCCCACTGAAACTATCAGTGAATAGAAGCTCTTGGAAAATGCCTGGAATACTGATCCCAAGGCAATACATATTCCTGCCAGAGGGAATGAAAGGCTTATTATCCTAAGGGCCGGATCACCTATTTTGATCATGTCTTCCTGGGCGTTAAAGAATCCAAGAAGCGCCTCAGGGAAGAGCTGGAATACAACGGTACCTACAACCATGATGGAAAGGGCCAGTGTCATGGCAAACTTTAGAGCTTCTGTGATTCTCTCTTTCTTTCTGGCTCCGTAATTGTAAGCCAGAACCGGGATGAGTCCGTTGTTCAGACCAAACACCGGCATAAAGAAGAAACTCTGGAGCCTGAAGTACACACCAAAGACTGCTGTGGCTGTTGTGGAAAAAGCACCGAGGATCATGTTCATAAGATACGTCATGACAGATCCAATGGACATCATGAGGATTGAAGGAACTCCCACAAAGTAGATGTCTTTAATTACTTCCCAGTCAATAGTGAATATCTTTTTAAAGGAAAAGGTTATTTCCTTGTTGTATTTAAGATTTGAGATAAGACCTATAGTTGCTCCGATACACTGTCCGAAAACAGTTGCATAGGCAGCTCCCGCTATTCCCAGCTGGGGGAAGGGTCCGATTCCAAAAATAAGGAGCGGATCGAGAATTATGTTAATAACTGCTCCGGTTGCCTGGGAGATCATGCTGAATATCGTCTTACCTGTTGACTGAAGAAGCCTCTCAAAAGTCATCTGGAAGAAGAGCGCCACAGAACAGCAACATATGATTGTCAGATATGTAGCTCCGGATTGTCCGATAGCATCTGCATTGACCTCACCGGGATCGATCTGCGAAAGGATAAATCCTCTGGCAAAAAAGATACCGATTATCAGGAACACTATGTAATTAAGAAGTGTGAGCAGAAGACCTGTATTAGCGGCAGCATCGGATTTATCAAATTTCTTTGCCCCAAGGGATCTTGACAGAAGAGCATTTATGCCGACTCCGGTACCGGAACCAAGAGCGATCATCAGGTTTTGCATTGGAAAAGCCAGGGTGACGGCTGTAATCGCATCCTGGCCTGCAGTTGGTGATACTCCTGTAATACGTGCCACAAAAATACTGTCTACTACGTTGTACAATGCCTGAACCATCATGGACATCATCATGGGAAGAGACATTGAAATAATTAACTCTTTTACGGGCATTACGCCCATCTTATTTTCTTTTGTTTGTGCCATAAACCTACCTGCCCCGCGACATCTGTCACAGGGACTTAATCATCTCCAATACTAATGCTGCGCAGTCGTGAGCTGCTTTTTTCTCAAATTCGGGATAGTCCATGATCTCGGATCCGTCCGCCTTGTCGGAAATTGCTCTGATGATCACGAAAGGAATCTTGTTCAGGAAGCATGCCTGTGCAATTCCCGCGCCTTCCATCTCAACGCACATTCCGCCAAAGTCGCTTATAATGGCGTCCTTAACGGCCTTGTCCGATACGAACTGATCTCCGCTGCAGACTCTTCCCTCGAAAACTCCAAGGTCAGGGCTTGCAACGCTGATGGCTGCCTTAGCCTTATCAATGAGGGTTCTGTCAGCCACAAAGGACTGGACTCCCAACTGTGGGATCTCACCCTTTTTATATCCGAATACTGTGGCATTGACATCGTGATAGCATGCATCTGTAGAAAGAACTATATCACCGATGTTGATCCTGGCATCCAGAGAGCCTGCTGCTCCCGTATTGAGAACATGGGTAACTCCAAAGGTATCCACCAGGATCTGTACGCAGATGCCTGCGTTTACCTTGCAGATGCCGCTTCTGACTACCACTACGTCTATGTTTCCGATGGTTCCGTCGTAGAACTCCATCGATGCCTTTTGTACCACGTTCTTAACTGTCATGGCGCTCTTAAGGTTCTCAACTTCGATCTCCATAGCGCCGATAATACCGATTTTCATGAGCTTCTCCTATTATGAATCAAAGAACTGACGGCCGTCGTTGGTCACAAGTCTCTCTGTCTTGGGATACTCGAAGATGGCGTCGTTATTTGCGTTTGATTCAAGGTAATCTGCAAATCTCTCAGCGTACCACTTGGCAAGCCAGAGGTTGTGCATGAGATAGTTTCCGCAGTTCTCTTCGTTGGAGCCGGGAACGCTTTCAGCATCAGCTACAGATCTGAAGGCTCTGAGAAGAAGGTTGTGAATCTCCTTGGGTGCGCGGTTTCCTTTAAGAATAAGATAGAAGCCTGTAAGGCATCCCATGGGACCCCAGTAGATAACCTCATCCTTCCAGTCGGGGTCGTTTCTGAGGAAGGTAGCAATGAGATGCTCAAGGGTGTGCATGGCAGCTACATCAACTGCGGGCTCCTTGTTGGGTCTGGTTACTCTTACGTCATAGGTTGTGACCTTGTAATCTCCAAGAACATCCACTCTGCTGGTGAAGATTCCGGGAACGATCAGGGTATGGTCAACGGAAAAGCTGGGTATAAGATCCATTTTAATTCTCCTTGTCGTTTAATCTCTGGCTGTATCATGGAATACGTCATAGGAGTTCTTGAGATACCCCTTGATGTTCTCGTAGTCGCGATTGGCTATTGCTGTGTAGAGTGTATCCACAAGGAACAGCTGAGCAAATCTTGAACTGGTGATTCCGCTCTTTTTGTCAATCTCGGGAGAGGTGGCAAAAAGTACATGATCACAGCCGGTTGTGAGAGCATTGTTTCCAAGCTTCGTAACTGCTATTGTAACAGCTTCTCTCTGTTTTGCAATATTAAACAGCTGCATAATTTCTGTATTTTTTGCGTTGTCGCTAAAGAAGATCGCAACGTCCTTGGGACACAGCTGTGATGCGGTCATCAGGTTCATATGATGATCGTTGTTAAAAACGACATTGTAATGGATCCTCAAAAGCTTACAGTAAAGGTCATAAGCAGCTACGCTGGCGGTACCTACGCCGAAGACCTGTATCTGGTCTGCTCCTGTGATGCTGGTTACGGCATCCCTGAAGGTACCTGCGTCAAAGAGCCTGTAGGTGGTCTGTACAGCCTGTACACTGGTAGCACAAATATTGTCTGCAATTGACTGGAGAGAGGTGTATTCCTGAACGTCCTTAAAGGCAACCTTGGGTGCACCCTTTCCGGCCTGTTCCACTGTTGTATTGGCTTCTGAATAATAAGCGTTCTTAAGATCTTTAAGACCGTTGTATCCGATGGCCTGCGCAAATCTTGTCCAGGCAGCCTGTGTGGTACCGGATAATCTCGCCAGCTCTTTTATCGGATGCTGAAAGAGCGCTTCCTTATGCTCCAAAACGTAATCAGCAACCAGCTTTTCAGATGCCGGAAGTGTATCGTATGAGCTCTTTATCTTTTCACTGACAATATTCATGTTGAGGCCTCCTATACAAAATTACAACGCTCCACTATTAGTATATCGCATATTTGTTATCGACATGAAATAAATTTTCATACAATTGTGCGGAATATTATTAAATTATTATTAAATAGGGGATTTTGGCATCAAAATTGTGCTATTCTGAAATAGACGCATATGAAATAACGTGTATATTTACACTTTGGCGCGTGTAGCAAGAAAGGAGAGTATTTCTATGAAATGGGTATGTCAAGTATGTGGTTACATTCATGAAGGCGATCAGCCCCCGGAGTTTTGTCCGAAATGTAAAGCTCCTGCAGAGAAGTTCAGCAAGCAGGAAGGCGACAAGGTTTGGGCTTGCGAGCACGTTGTAGGCGTTGCCAGCAGCGCACCCGAAGAGATCAAGCAGGGACTTAGAGAAATGTTCACCGGCGAATGCACTGAGGTAGGTATGTATCTGGCAATGGGACGTGTAGCTATCCGTGAGGGTTATCCCGAGATTGGTGCATTCTTTGAAAAGGCTGCCTGGGAAGAGGCTGAGCATGCAGCTCATTTCGCTGAACTTCTTGGAGAAGATATCACAGATTCCACCAAGAAGAATCTCGAGCTCAGAGCTGAGGCTGAGTATGGCGCAACACAGGGCCGTGCCGATCTTGCCAAGAAGGCTAAAGAACTTGATCTTGACGCCATTCATGATGCAGTTCATGAGATTGGAAGAGATGAAGCAAGACACGGCAAAGCTTTTGCAGGGCTTCTTAAGAGATATTTCGGCTAATCATATTTTTCCCCGCCAAATGGCGCGTAAATGAAAAAAGGAAGCCTTATTTACAGGCTTCCTTTTTTATTTTTTTCATCTTGTACATCTCTTCATCTGCAAGAGCAATGAGTTTCTCAAGTACACTTGAGTCCTCGTATTCTTCGGCATAACATCCTATGCTGGCAGATACCTCAAAGCCCAAAAGCTTGCTGTCCTTTTCAAGCTGGTCATTCATCCTGGCTATGACAGCACTTCCCTCTATATTTCCGACTATCATTGCAAGCATTTCATCGCCGCCAAACCTTACACAAACTGTGCCCTCTGGGCATGAACTTTTTAGGGCGTGTGCCACTGCAGCTATAGCCTGATCCCCGGCAGCGTGACCTCTGGTGTCGTTTATCAGCTTTAGTCCATTTAGATCTGCCATGATGACAGTGATAAGACTTCCCTTAAGCTTCTCATTCTTTTTAAGTTCATCCAGCTTATTAAGAAACGCCACGCGGTTGTAAAGCCCGGTAAGCGCATCATTCTGGTACATCCTGCGGATCTCTTCCCTCAGGTAATTCTGGTACTGAAGGGTAATAAATCCTCCAAGTCCCATGCTCACACAGTTTGTGAGACTGGCAGTCTTGGAATAATCAATAAGATTGTACTTCTCGTAGGAAAAGCATATAAATCCCATGGATTTACCCATAAATTCAAGAACGTTGAATATGAGAGGATAACCTCTGTCCAAAAGCTCTTTCAGATTGGGGATGATTCCGTCTTCATCGTAAGGGATCACTCTGTCCTTGGGATTGTAAACATTATAAAGTACGCTCTTGGTGGTATTCTCAACGTCCTCAAGGAAATAGTTTCTCTGAACGTCAAGGCAGGCGTCTTCCATCACTACACAGATGTTATCCGTAAATGAATTCCCTATGTGATAAGCACATTCATCTACTGTTTTACAGCCCATCATTATAGCAGTCAGGTTCTGCATGATATGAAGATCATCCTGATGGTGATAGAACCTGTTGTTCATCTCATGGACCACTGACAAGGTGGCCAGGTCGCAGCGTGGACATCCGCAGGATTCATTGGCTACAAACTTTGGAACTATCCATCTGTCTCTGTCCGGTTCTCCGGCAAGTGCAGATGTGATGGCTTCATGCAGGGTTCCTGCCAGGGTATGGCTGTCACAGATTGCAGTTGTGATGCCGGGTGATGATATAAAGGCTTCATCAATTCCGTCAAAACCGGATATCACAACGTCCTCAGGGATTTTAACTCCGGCAGAGGTAAAGATATCGCATACATTTATGGCCATAATGTCATTGGCACAAATTACTGCATCCGGGAGAGCATCCCGCTTTAGGAGCTCAGTTGCTGCAGCTCTTGAAGGCACAGACCAGAAATCACCGTAACTGACCATGGAGTCGTCAAAAGAAATATTGTTCTCCGCCAGGACCTTCTTAAACACTTCCAGTCTCTCATCGGAAAAAACGTTATTTCTTTTCCCGGCCATGAAATGAGGCCTCTTGGGCTTGTGGTCTTCGATAATATGTCTTACCACCGATTCAAATCCGGCTGCATAATTAAATTTTACCAGGGAAACATCCTTGAAATCTCCATCGATCACGATGGTGGGGACGTGATTCTCTTTGGCCATGTCGATAATATGCTGTGTCACGTCGCGGCTCTTGATCTTCTCAGCCATAATGACTACTGTATCGACCTTATCAAAGGGAATAAGATCATAGACCGAGGTCTCGGCAATGTAAAAATCTCCTCCATTGCCGATCTCGATATTCATTGCGTAGATGAACAGACGGGTATCCTGAGTTTTAAGTAGTTCATTGAGCTCAGAAATAAACCCAAATTCCTGTGGATCGTAAATACCATATGTACAAAGCGCTACAATTCTCTTGCCATGTATCATTGCTGCACTCCAAATAAATGTTTTTACTTATTATCGTACTTTTTACCACGAAGGTCTATTGTTTTCAGGCGTTTATAGCTGCTTCAATTGCATAGGAGAGCTGATCCGGGCAAGAGGTGTCTTTGGCACCGCACTTGATACCGCGGAGCTTTTCGATGGCCTCCTCAGCCTTCATACCCTCTACAAGCTTGGAAATGCCCTGGAGGTTTCCGTTGCATCCACTTGTAAACCTCACGTTTCTGATGATTCCCCCCTCAACATCAAGATCTATCTGAGTTGAGCAGGTTCCTGTTGTCTTGTAAGTCATAATATATTCTCCTATCCGTTTAATTATCGGATTTCTTCTGTTATCAGCTTCACGATTGTGTCTGTCGCACTGTGAAGGTTACTGTTCTTCATGTTCTCGATGTATTTATCTCTGTTATTGTATAGATCATCGATGGATTCCACAAGTATATCTTCATCCAGGTCGTCATTATCAATTACCATTGAAAATCCCTGCTGTTCAAAGGATCTGGCATTTAGCATCTGATCCCCGCGGCTTGACTTGGTTGAAAGGGGGATGAGGATGTTGGGCTTTTTGAGGGCCAGAAGCTCGCAGATGGAGTTGGCGCCTGCTCTTGAAACCACAATATCAGCCATGGCAAAAATATCCTTAAGTTCGTTCTTAACATATTCAAACTGCTTGTATCCCGGAACCGACAGCTTAAGGTTATCCATTTTTTCTTTGCCGCAGATATGGACCACATTGAAGTGGGGCAGAAGACGGGGAAGTGCAAAGCGCACGGTCTCATTGACGGACTGAGCTCCAAGGCTTCCTCCGATCACCATAAGTACGGGCTTATCCTCTTCAAATCCGCAGAGCTTTCTGCCTGCCTCGGCAGATCCCATTCCAAGCTCTTCTCTGATAGGTGTTCCTGTAAGAACCGCCTTCTCTGCTGGGAGAAGTCGCATGGTCTCGGGGAAGTTGCAACAGATCTTGCTGGCTCCTGACATGCTCAGTTTGTTGGCAAGGCCGGGAGTCATATCGGATTCATGTACGATATAAGGAATCTTAAGAGCTCCCGCAGCTCTGACAACGGGAACACTTACGTAGCCGCCCTTTGAAAATACTATATCAGGCTGGATTTTCTTAAGGAGCTTTTTGGCCTCCGAAAATCCCTTGAGGACTCTGAAGGGATCTGAGAAGTTCTTGGGGTCAAAGTATCTCCTGAACTTACCTGTGGATATTCCAAAATAGGGAATGTTGTAATCCTCGATAAGCTTCTTCTCTATTCCTGCGTAGGATCCGATGTAATAAATATCGTATCCTGCCTTCTTAAGAGCCGGTATCAGCGCGATATTGGGTGTTACATGTCCCGCGCTTCCGCCGCCTGTAAGTACAATTTTCTTAACCTGTGTCTCACTCACTTCTTTATCCTTCTTCCGAATTACTTATAAATTCCGGAGTTAAATATATCACCTTTTATTCTAAACTAAAAGGTTTCATTCCTCCATATAATTTAGCTGTCCGTTTTCCTCATAGGGTTTGATGTAGATGTCGTGCACATCGTTGCAGTAGTCCCTTACTCCCTCAAAAACCTCAGTGACGTTGTCTTGTGTCACACGGTATTCCCCCGCAATGATGTGATCCAGCATCCTTCTGTTTATTTCCGGAGAAAAATGGATCGTATCCATGTAGTAATCAAGGTTATTGGTCACATCTGTTTCAGTCTGGAAGCAGAATACTTTGACGTTGTCGTACTGCAAAAGAGCCTTGGTCATTTCAAGCTCATTGTAAACCACTGCATCACGCTCACCGGCGCGATAGGTCATATCCCACCACAACATCGAATAGGGCGGGTAGAAGAAGATAAACTCTGTGTCGGGATGAGCTTCTACCTGAGCTGTCAAAAGAGCTATGTTATCAGCCAGGTTGTCCCGGTAAACCGTCTCCTTCATCATCTCAACCTCTGAGTTGGACCTGTAATAGAGTCCAAGGGCCATGTGGGGACCAAACTCCTTCCACTTCGCCCAGTTGTAGGAGAGGTCCTCGTTATAGTCTCCTATAAATGAGCTGGCAAGCTGATAAGGAATCTTCTCAAACAGCACATCCTTGTTAAAGAGATATTGAATATCATTTAAAGGATTCTTGTCGTAGAGATACATGGGACAACCCGTAGATTCGTAGGTTGTCACTGCCTCTCCCTGAAGAGAAGATGGATCGATGTTGTAAAAAACATATTTGATATCGTGGCTTTCGTAAGCCACATCCATGAGATAGCACAGATCCGCCGTCGCTCCGTAGGATCTGATTGCCTTGATGCTCTTTACATTGTAGGCCTCGTCATACCAGGAGTTGTCGTTATTCTCCATGACTGAGGAGCCCACTAAAAGTGTGTCATAATCAAAGTTTCTGAGACTTCCTACACACTGATATTCCTTGTCGTTTAGTACCGCCTTGGTCCCAAGCCAGGGCTTATGGTAATGGTAGAAGGGATCAAATACAATGACAATCGTCGCTATCAGAGCCAGTACCACCAGTACTACCACAAGGAATCTGATTATGAAATTTCCTGAATTGCTTTTATTTTTCACTGATTTCTACCCTCTGATCAAAACTGGAAGTAGATAAAGGTACTTACATTTGAAAGTGATATAAATGACCATACAAAGACAATTGCAAGGCCTGCCACCGTCTTTTTGTCAAACTTAGTTTCCTTTACGATTTCTGCTGTATTTTTCCGGGTCATTATAAAACCACTGATTGCAAGGATCAAAAGCAGAGTCACAAGGTACACTACATTGTCTGCGCCCGCAATACCAAGCTGGGAAAAGAGCTGTCTCGGCAGGTAGTTCTCTGCAATACTGATCTGTGAAGCAGTCCTGTACAGGAATCCCGGATAAGTAAAGAAGAAAAATGTCCTGAACATCTGCATGGCGTAAACAAGGTCCTGAGATCTGAAGAATATCAGGGACAGTACAAACATAATAAACGTAAGCGCATTTCCCACAGCTCTTGGAACCATAAAAAAGGGCTTCTCTCTTAAAAGATATTTTTTGGACCTGTCTGTCTCCTCATTTCCAGATCTTACTCCGACTATTCCAAGGTCATCCCAGACAACCAGAAGTCCCTGCATAAGTCCCCAACAGATATAGGTCCATCCTGCTCCGTGCCACAGTCCGCTCAGCACAAATACAATAAGGACGTTGATGACTGTCCTGAGCTTTCCTTTTCTGCTGCCTCCAAGAGGTATGTAAACATAGCGAATGAAGAATCTTGAAAGGGTCATGTGCCAGCGCTGCCACAGTTCCTTGGCTGTTGATGCCTTGTATGGAGAGTTGAAGTTGACGGGAAGCTCTATTCCCAGCATCATACTTACTCCCGAAGCCATGTCGCAATAACCCGAGAAATCAAGGTATATCTGGAAGGTGTAGGACAGAAGAACAAGGATAGTTGTCAGTGTATCCAGATAATAGGTGTAGTGGAAGCCGTAATTTACAGAGAGAGCCAGGGTGTCCGCCAGAAGTACCTTTTTTCCAAGGCCGATTATGAAGGACATAAGGCCTTTCGCAAAGGTATCGGAATCGAACTTTCTTAAAGTCCTGTTTCTGAACTGGGAGATCATCTCATCGTGGAAGGCGATGGGGCCCTGGATAAGCTTTGGGAAATATACGGCATAAAGAGCGTATTCAAGCACAGAGTAAAGAGGCGCCTTGCCCTTTGCTCTGTCTATGATATAGGATATCTGTCCAAAGGTGAAAAAGCTGATGCCAACAGGCATAAGAATTTCTTGAACTGTCAGGCTTCCTGAGGTGAGCCTGTTGATGTTGTCAACAAAGAAGCCAAGATACTTGAGGTAGAAGAGGAGTCCTAAGTTAAAGATGACCCCTGCAACCTTAAGCAGCTCTTTTCCCTTGTGAGAGGTCTTGTCCATGAAAAATCCCAAAAGGTAGTTGATCGTCATACTTACCAGCAGGATTATCAGGAACTTGGCTCCAAAAGTGTAATAGTAATACAGTGACATTCCCGTCAGAAACAGGTCAGCCACTGTATATTTCTCAAAGTGATTTAAAATGTACCATCCCGCCAGCATCGCCGGAAGGAACAGCAATATAAACGTAAAGGAATTAAAACCCATCTTATCAATCCTTAAATGCTGTTTTGGCAAGGAATCCCTCAACCTTGTTCCAATAATTCATAGGATCCTTGACCACGCCTTCAATATGACCGGCTCCCAGGATCAGGCAGTACTGCTTCTTGCAGGACGCTGCCTCGTAGAGACGTGAGCACATCTGAGGGTCAATAAAGGTATCATCATCTCCGTGAATAAACAACGTAGGTGTAGTAGATTTGGCCACAGCCTTAAGGCAGCTGACATTGTTGATGTCATATCCTGCCCGAAGTCTGATAATAATTCTTGAAAGGGCCAGCGCTATAGGCACCGGTATAAATGAATACTTAAAGCTCTTATAGGTGGCTGCAAACTGCTCTCTCAGTGTAGAGTAGGCGCTGTCTGCAATGGCTGCCTTGACGTTTTCGGGGAGCTTCTCACCTGTAGTCATCAGGGTTGTAGCGGCACCCATGGACATTCCATGGAGAGCAATTCTTGCCTCCGGGTCTCTTTCTACGATGTACTTGATCCACTCAACAATATCAAGACGATCATCCATACCGTAGCCGATATACTTGCCTTCGCTCTTACCAAATCCTCTGAGGTCCGGCAGGAGACAGTTAACGCCCTGAGCCAGGTAGTGTCTTGCATAGACACCGTTAGACTCGTGGTTATCCCATATTCCGTGGATGAGGATCACGTATTTGTGGCTCTCCTCACCGGCAGGGATAAATGAAGCGTGAAGCTTCTTGTCATCAAAGGATGTGATGTACACGTCCTCTCTGTCGTGATGGTTTCTCACAAACATTCTTCCGTCGGTTATTGAGGAATCAAAATCCTTGTCACCGTCCTTGTGCTCGTGAGGAACGGAAGATATCTTGTAAATATACTCGCTAAAGGCATAAACACCGCCCAGAAGAGCGGTGAGAACTGAAAGCTTTAAGATAGCGTTTTTCTTTTTCATAATATTTCTCCAAAATCCGTGTTACTTAACAATGAGTCCAACGGGGCAGTGGTCAGAGCCAAGTGCATCGGCATAAATTCTGGCATCTTCAAGTTTTGGCAAAAGAGATTCCGATACCACGAAGTAATCGATGCGCCATCCGGCATTCTTTTCCCTTGCATGGAATCTGTAGGACCACCAGGAATAGGCTCCTTCCAGATCGGGGTAAAAATGTCTGAAGGTGTCCACAAGTCCCGAAGAAGTTACAGTATCAAACTTAGCTCTCTCTTCATCGGTGAATCCTGCATGTCCTCTGTTAGACTTGGGATTCTTAAGGTCAATTTCTTTGTGAGCCACATTCAGGTCACCACAATAAATTACGGGTTTGTTCTTTTCAAGGTTTTTTATAAATGCAAGGAAATCATCCTCCCAGTACTGGCGATACTCCAGCCTTGAAAGGTCATCCTTGGCATTTGGCACATAAACTGTAACCAGATAATACTCAGGATATTCCAAGGTGATCACTCTGCCTTCATGATCATGTTCTTCAATACCAAGGCCATAGCTCACGGAAAGGGGCTTTTCCTTGGTGAAGATTGCAGTTCCCGAATAGCCCTTTTTCTCGGCATAATTCCAGAACTGTTCGTATCCGGGAAGGTCCATTTCAATCTGTCCTTCCTGAAGCTTGGTCTCCTGAAGACATATTACATCAGGATTTTCTTTATCCATGAATTCCTGAAAGCATCCCTTGGATACGCAGGCTCTTAATCCGTTTACATTCCATGATACAAGTTTTTTGGCCATAGGCTTACAAATTACCCTTTATCCTCTTAAGATTCTCGTCGGTTTCTTTAAGCATCTCTCTCAGTGAGAGGTTCTCCTCATATCCGAACTCACAGATCGAATACTGAAGATTGTTGATATATCTGCTGGGTTCAGACAGAAGCCTTGCATTCTGCGTGGACATTTCCTGTCTGAGGGCCTCAGCCTTGCCATCCTCATCTGTAATTACAAGAACTGCAAATTCATCCCCTCGGATTCTGCCGTATATGCTGCCACCAAATACTTCCTCAAGGATCTGAGAAACTCGCCTAACCGCGCGATCTCCCTCCTCATGGCCATACATTCCGTTGATCATCTTAAGAGATTCCATGTGAATATAGGCTACAACAGCGCTCTTTCCGGGGCCAAAGTTATCCTTAAGATGGTCATAGGCCTTGGCAAAAAAGCCTCGTCTGTTAAGACCACCTGTAAGATAGTCCTGATCTCCGATGTGATCAAGCACTGAATCGTCTCTAGCAAGTTCTTCCTGAACTTCGTAGAGTTCTTCCAGGGTTTTATCAAGCTCTTTTTCCAGATAGGAGAGTCTTGACGCGCCTGTAACAAGGCTCAGGATAGTGTTAAAGAAGCGGTCTGTCAAAAAGCCCGGCCCATATTCCGTAACCAGAAGGCCCAGTTGATATTCTCCCACAAAGATGTTTCCTGCTATGAGAGTTCTGGACTTGTTCTGAGCCACATAGGACAGGATTTTATCCGTGCTCATGACCATGGATTCGTCTTCAAACTGAATCTCATTGCCACCTATCATAGCAGCCTTGACGGTTATCTGCTCGGGTCTTGTCCAGGGATACTTAAGAGTATTTCTGATTTTCTTGTCATAGGTGAAGATTCCGCAGTTTTTGACGGTTTGATTCCTTGCTATTTGAAGGAACTTGCTGTAAACCTTCTCCGTGTCATATTTCATGTTGAGAAGATAGTAACTGGCCTCAGCGCTTATGCGCATAACATCGGATTCGGGAACCTCCACGAAATTGAAATTCCTTGCGGCCTCTGCCGGTGGAAGAACCTGATTCTTAGCATAGAAAATAGCATCGCATACCGCCTCATATCCAAGCTGGCTAAACTTATCGTTTCCCTCGGGAGGCTGATTAACATTGGTATAGCCTTCCTCCTCTGAAAGCGTCAGAACAGGGATTCCTTCAAATTTCTTTAAAAAAGCCTGCTTTTTGAGGATAGTTGTCTTTTTGCATATCCTCTCGGAGTCGATGATAAGCACATCAAACTCAGGAGTATTGGCATAATCGAACAGCGCAGAATACTGATAATCATGAGGATGCTCATCATCACTTGTCTCGTTGATAAGGTATTTGCCGGGCAGGATAACCAGGGTCACATCCTTGTCCCTGGCCGCCTGATCAGCACCTATTATTATTCTTTTAACTTCGCGATCTTCTATCTCTGATACTAAAAGTCCGATGTTCATAGGCCCCTCATTCTACTACATCTTCAGAAACATCATCAATATTGTCGATTTCTTTGTCTCCGTCGGAGATCTTTTCTCTTACTTTAGCAATCTTGGCTACGGTCACACCCTTATCAAGGTTGATCATCTTAACGCCGGATGTAACTCTTCCGTGAACGGAGATATCTGTCATTCTAAGCTGGATAATGATTCCCGCATTGGTGATCATCATGATCTCATTATCATCATTTACAGCCTTAACACCAACGACAGCTCCTGTCTTTTCGGTGATCTTGTAGCACTTTACACCCTTACCGCCTCTGAACTGGCTGTGGAATTCCTCGAGAGTAGTTCTCTTTCCATATCCATTCTCAGATACGATGAGAAGTGAATCACCCTGTGTATCTATCTGCATTCCGACAATCTCATCGGTATCATCAAGCATCATACCTCTTACACCAATGGATGATCTGCCTGTTGAGCGCACATCTGACTCATCGAAGTGGATGCACATTCCGTTCTTGGTTACCAGGAAGATTTCTGAAGCTTTCTTGACAGTCTTAACTTCAATAAGCTCGTCATCATCCCTGAGATTGATAGCCACAAGTCCTGTTTTTCTTACATTGGAGAAGTCTGTAATAGGAGTCTTCTTAACGGTTCCCTTCTTGGTAACCATAAAGAGGCTCTTTTCCTCGTCCTCGAAGCCGGTAACGGGGATCATTGCGGATATTTTTTCTCCGGGTGCAAGCTGAAGAAGGTTTACAATGGCCATTCCTCTTGATGTTCTTGAAGCCTCAGGAATCTGATAAGCCTTAAGTCTGTAGACTCTTCCTGTGTTGGTAAAGAACATTACGTAGTTATGGGTTGTGGTCATGAGGATGTCTTCCACAAAGTCATTCTCGATTGTGGTAATTCCCTTAATTCCCTTGCCTCCGCGGTTCTGGGACTTAAAGTTATCAATAGACATTCTCTTTATATATCCCAGATCCGTCATGGCAATTACTGTATTGACGTTGGGAATAAGATCCTCTACATCGATATCTGAATCATCATGCCCAATCTGAGACTTTCTGTCATCTCCGAATTTGTCGGAAATCTCAGTGATCTCTTTCTTGATAACACCAAGGAGGACCTTTCTGTCAGCAAGGATAGCTTTGAGTTCTTCGATTCTCTTTAAGAGATCTGCATGCTCCTGTTCCAGCTTGTCTCTTTCCAAGCCGGTAAGAGTACGAAGTCTCATGTCGATGATGGCCTGCGCCTGAACATCAGACAAACCAAAGCGCTTCATCAACTGTTCCTTGGCAATGGCAGGAGTCTCACTGCCTCTGATGATATTGATAACTTCGTCGATGTTATCAAGGGCAATGAGCAGACCTTCTAAGATGTGATTTCTTTCCTCGGCCTTGTTGAGATCGTACTTGGTTCTTCTTGTTACAACCTCTTCCTGATGTTTGATATAGTGTCCAAGCATCTCGGTGATGCTCATGATCTTGGGCTGGTTGTTTACCAGTGCAAGCATGATGATTCCAAAGGAATCCTGCATCTGAGTGTGCTTGTAGAGTTTATTGAGCATGATGTTTGGGTTAACATCATTTCTAAGCTCGATTACAACTCGCATTCCCTCTCTGTCAGATTCATCTCTGAGGGCTGTGATTCCATCAAGCTTCTTGATCTTAACAAGCTCGGCTATCTTGGAAATCATGTTAGCCTTGTTAACCAGGTAGGGAAGCTCTGTTACGACGATTCGGTTCTTACCGCCGGGCATAGGCTCAATGTCGGTAACCGCTCTTACTACAACTTTGCCTCGTCCTGTTCTGTAAGCTTCCTCGGCTCCTCTTGTTCCAAGAATGATTCCTCCTGTAGGGAAATCGGGAGCTTTGATGATCTGCAGGATCTCATCAACCTCTGTTTCTCTGTCTTCGAGAATTCGGTTGTCGATCATCTTAACTACAGCGGCAATTACTTCCCTCAGGTTGTGAGGAGGTATGTTTGTTGCCATACCTACAGCTATACCTGTTGTTCCGTTTACCAAAAGGTTGGGATAACGGCTGGGGAGTACAACCGGCTCTTTTTCGGTCTCATCAAAGTTAGGTGCAAAGTCAACGGTATCCTTACCGATGTCTGCAGTCATCTCCATGGAGATCTTGGTGAGCCTTGCCTCTGTGTATCGCATAGCAGCAGCGCCGTCACCGTCCACGGAACCAAAGTTTCCGTGACCGTCAACCAGGCAATATCTCATGGACCAGGGCTGAGCCATGTTTACCAAAGCTCCGTAAATTGAGCTGTCTCCGTGGGGGTGATATTTACCCATGGTATCGCCGACGATACGGGCACACTTACGGTGTGGCTTGTCAGGTCCGTTGTTGAGCTCGATCATGGAGTAGAGGATACGTCTCTGTACAGGCTTAAGACCGTCTCTTACATCAGGAAGCGCTCTTGATGCAATAACGCTCATGGCGTAGTCTATGTAGTCTGCCTCCATTGTCTTTTGAAGGTCAACTTCTTTTATTCTGTCGGTAGTGGTTTTATCAAAAACATCTTCCGGCATCTCGTTGTTGTTATTGTTATTATCAGCCATTTACTTGTCCTTCTCTTAAATATCCAGATTCTTTACAAACTTGGCGTTCTTCTCAATGAATTCTCTTCTGGGTTCAACCTTGTCACCCATAAGAGTAGTAAAGGTAACGTCGATATCTGACTCAGATTCCTCATCAATATTGACTCTAAGGAGAACTCGCCTTTCGGGATCCATTGTTGTCTCCCAAAGCTGCTCGGGATCCATCTCTCCAAGACCTTTGTATCGCTGGATCTTATTGTTCTGATCTCGTCCTACATCTGTGAGAATCTTGTTGAGCTCTTCATCAGAGTATGCGTACCATACCTTTTTATTCTTTTCCAGCTTGTAAAGAGGTGGCTGGGCCAGATAAACATGGCCCTCCTTGATAAGCTGAGGCATGAATCTGTAGAGGAAGGTGAGCATGAGAGTAGCAATGTGCGCACCATCCACGTCCGCATCGGTCATGATAATGATCTTGTCATATCTGAGCTTGCTGATATCAAAGTCGTCATGAATACCTGTTCCGAAGGCAGTTATCATGGCCTTGATCTCTGCATTTCCATATATTCTGTCAACTCTTGCCTTCTCAACATTGAGGATCTTTCCTCTAAGTGGAAGAATAGCCTGAGTCGCGCGGCTTCTGGCTGTCTTGGCTGATCCGCCGGCGGAATCTCCCTCAACGATGAAAATCTCGCAGTTCTTGGGATCCTTGTCGGAGCAATCCGCCAATTTTCCGGGAAGTCCGAGACCATCAAGAGCTGATTTACGTCTTGTAAGATCCCTTGCCTTTCTTGCAGCATCCCTTGCTCTCTGAGCAAGGATAGCCTTCTCTAAAATCTGCTTGGCAACACTGGGATTCTGCTCAAGGAAATAGGTGAGCTGCTCGCCGACAACGCTTGCAACGGCGCCTCTTGCCTCAGAGTTTCCAAGCTTTTGCTTGGTCTGTCCCTCAAACTGAGGATCCTCGATCTTAACACTGATGATAGCAGTAAGACCTTCTCTTATGTCTTCACCGGAAAGGTTATCCTCATTGTCCTTGAGCATCTTGTTAGCTCTTGCGTAATCATTAAAGGTCTTGGTAAGAGCTGCCTTAAATCCCTCTAAGTGGGTTCCTCCTTCAGGAGTGTTGATATTGTTTACAAAGGTGTAGATACTCTCTGTGTAGGAATCGTTATGCTGAAGAGATACCTCAACCTGAACATTATTCTTGTTTCCCTCAAAATACATGATGTCAGGATAAAGAACTGTCTTACTCTTGTTAAGATACTGGACAAATTCCTTGATTCCGCCTTCGTAGTGGAAGGTCTGGACAACAGGCTCTTCGCCTTCTTCAACTCTAAGGTCAGTGAGAGAGATGCGAAGTCCCTTGGTAAGGAAGGCCATTTCCCTCAGTCTCTGCTTGAGGACGTTATAGTCAAATACAGTAGTCTCTCTGAATATCTGATCATCGGGTTTGAAGTACACTCTTGTTCCTGTAGCTTCTGAAGGAGCATCGCCAACTACCTTAAGGGCATAGCAAACCTTGCCTCTTTCGTAGCGCTGCTGATAAATCTTTCCATCTCTTGTTACCTGAACTTCCAGCCATTCTGAAAGAGCATTAACAACAGAAGCACCAACTCCGTGAAGTCCACCAGAAACCTTGTATCCTCCACCGCCGAACTTACCGCCTGCGTGAAGGATAGTGAATACTACCTCTACACCTGTAAGTCCGGACTTATGGTTTACATCTACCGGAATTCCTCGACCATTATCCTGAACAATAATGGTGTTGTCCGGATTGATTGTGACTTCGATGTGATCACAGTAACCTGCAAGTGCCTCATCAACCGCATTGTCTACAATCTCGTAAACCAGGTGATGAAGACCTCTGCTGGCTGTTGTACCAATGTACATTCCGGGTCTTTTTCTTACCGCCTCAAGTCCTTCAAGAATCTGGATTTGATCGGCACCGTACTGAACTTCTTCCTTACCCATTTTCTACTCCTTAATTTTCACTGCTCACGGTTCCGTCTGTAACCTTGAACAGCTTATCTATTTCAAATCTGTTATTAACAAATTCATCCAATCCGGTACAGGTGATGATCGTTTGAATGTTACCAATCGTATTAAGCAGATAATTCTGCCTGTTACTGTCTAGCTCCGACAAAACATCATCCAGCAAAAGAACCGGATTTTCTTTTTTAGCTCTTTTTACAATTTCTATTTCTGATAGCTTAAGTGACAGAGATGCTGTACGCTGTTGGCCCTGAGACCCATACTTCCTGATGTCTATACCTTCAGGTGCCCCGATGATAAAAGAAAAATCGTCCTTATGAGGACCTACCGTGGTCTGCTTGAGGTACATATCATTTTTTCTGGAAGACGCCAGTTTTTTCTCATACGAATCCACAGAAATATTGGGTTCATAGTAAATTGACAATATTTCTTTTCCCCCGGTCAGCTTATTGTGAATGGGGTTTATTATCTCGTTGAGTTCTTTTATGAATTTCTCTCTGGCTTTAATGATGACGGATCCGTATTCACACAGCTGCTTGTCCTGAACATCCAAAAGTACACTGTTTTCAGGGTGTTCATAAAGATCCTTAAGAACCTTATTTCTCTCGACTACAAGCTTGTTGTACTTGGAAAGACTATTCAGATATATCTGATCCAACTGGCACAGCTCCATATCCATGAATCTGCGCCTCTCTGAGGGACCATTCTTTATAATGCTAAGATCTTCCGGAGAAAAAAATACTACATTCAGCTTACCTATAAGGTCAGAAGCCCTCTTAAGCTTTTGTCCGTCAAGAGCTATTCCTTTAGATCTGCTGCTCCTTAAATGCATATCAATGCGGTATTCCGCACTGTCTCTCTCCAAGATAGTTCTTATGTGAGCTTCATTCTGTCCAAATCTTATTATTTCTTTATCCTTGCTGCCTTTATGAGATTTAGTGGTAGCGGACACAAAAATAGCTTCAAGAATGTTGGTCTTGCCCTGTGCATTATCCCCATAAAGGATATTGGTACCACTGCTGAAATCTATCTTGAGATTCTCATAATTTCTGAAGTTGGAAAGTTCTAATGATTTTATTATCATTTCTCAACTTTTACCTGGACGCCGTCATACTCAAAGACATCTCCGTCGTAAAGTTTTCGGCCTCTTCTTTCTTCTGTCTCTCCGTTGACTTTTACCAATCCGGCCAAAATATCATTTTTGGCATCAACACCGGAGCTCTCAAGGCCGGCCTTTTTAAGAGCCTGTCCAAGTTTAATATAATCGTCCTGTTCTCTAAGTTTAATTATTTCCATGAAAAATCCTTAATCTACTGTTGTGAAATTAACAGGTAATACAAGATAAATATAGGTTGAATCCTTATCTCTGATAAAGCATGGAGCCTTGGGATTAACCAGATAAATATCTACAGTCTCATCTTCAATTACTTTAAGTGCATCGATCAGGAACTTAGGATTAAATCCGATCATAAGATCTTTTCCCTGCTTGTCGATGGTAATTTCCTCATCCATGCTACCAATAGCAGAATTAATCTTAAGCTCCATTTTCTCATCAAGAACAGAAATGATAACCGGCTTTTTGTCGCCTTCCTTTACCAGAAGAGTTGCACGATCTATACAATCAAGGAACTCTTTTCTGTTTATGGTCATCTTGGTCTCATAGTCGCTGGAAAGCATCTGATCGATACTGAAATACTCACCCTCGATAAGTCTTGAAACTACTGTTGTCTTGTCAAATTCAAAAAGGACATGCTTGTCAGTAAAGTAAATGCTGACCATCTTCTCTGTGCTGTCACTTAAAATCTTACTGATTTCGCCAAGTGTCTTTCCGGGAACAATAACTTTTTTGTAAGCATAGCTTCCGCCAAGCTTAACTTTTCTGATGGAAATTCTGTGACCATCCAGGGACACAAGCTTAAGATTATCTCCGTCAACCTCAAATAACTCACCGCTCATCATCTTATTGGTGTCATTTTCTGCAATGGAGAATATGGTCTGCTGAATAACATTTCTAAGAGTAAACTGAGAAACATTTACGCCGTCGATCTTCTCAATAGACGGAAGATAAGTAAAGTCGTCACCCTTTCTGCCTATAAGATTGAATTTAGCCTTCTCGCAGCTGATAGTAACCTTGTTGTTACTGTCTGATTCTATGGTAACGTCATTATCAGGAAGCTTTCTTACTATATCTACCAGAAGTTTGGCATCAATAGCTATAAAACCTCTCTCTACTATATTTCCCTCAACTACTGTCTGGATACCAAGTTCCATATCGTTGGCAATGAACTTTATAATACCCTCTGTTGCATCTACAAGGATACATTCCAATATAGACATTGTTGTTTTGGAAGGAACTGCCTTGGATACAATCTGAAGACTGCTTACAAGATTTGATTTAGAGCATACAAATTTCATTTATCAACTACTCCCTTCAGTCGCTATATATAAAATAATTATAAATAAATAATAAAAACATTAATAATAACTGTTGATAAGTGTAAAACCTATTCTATTATACAATCTATGCGGCTTTTTTACAAATTTTTAGGTGTTGAAAACAAAAAAAGTGATGTGTAAAAAATTAAAGTTATAAACACGCCAAATTTTAACAAATCAGGGTGGAAAATCTTATCCACCCTGATTACACATTTTATCCCCTTATAATTCACATACTTATCAAGAAAGTTATCCACAATTGTTAATAAGTTAAAGAGCAGGATTAAGTTTCTTGATGATAATGTCTATGTTCTTACTAAGTTCGTCGTCAACAGCTATCTTTGTTTTAATCTTGCTGATACCGCTCATAACGGTTGTATGATCCTTTTTGCCGAGGATTTTTCCGATTTCTTCAAGTGAAGCATCGGTATGCTCTCTGCAAAGGAACATTATCACCTGTCTTGGAAGAACGATTTCGGCATTTCTCTTTTTGGAAATAACATCTTCCTTTTTAATACCATACTGCTCACATACTGTATCTATTATCAGCTGAGGAGTAATGATCTTGGATTTATCAGGGTAAATAATATCCTTGAGGGCTTCCATGGCGTTCTCAAGAGTAATCTCAACATTGTAAAGCTTGGAGTAAGCGATGATCTTGTTGTATGCACCCTCCAGCTCTCGGATGTTGGCCTTGATGTTAGTGGCAATGTAGTCCATGACTTCATCCTTGATAGGCTTGCCATAGTTCTCGGCATTTTTACGAAGGATAGCCATTCTTGTTTCATAGTCAGGAGACTGAATATCAGCAATAAGACCCATCTCAAATCTTGATCTGAGACGCTCTTCAAGAGTTTCCATATCCTTGGGCGGCTTATCTGATGAAAGGATGATCTGTTTTCCGGCCTGGTGAAGCTCGTTGAAGGTGTGGAAAAACTCTTCCTGAGTTGACTCTTTACCAATGATGAACTGAACGTCGTCGACCATGAGAACGTCAACTGTTCTGTATTTCTCTCTGAACTTGGTCATTGAGTTGCTGCCGGTCTTGGTATTTCTGATAGATTCAATAACCTCGTTTGTAAACTGCTCTGATGTGATGTATAAGACCTTAGCCTTTGGATCATGTTCCATAATGAAGTGACCGATAGAGTGCATAAGGTGGGTCTTACCAAGTCCGGGTCCTCCATAAAGGAAAAGAGGATTGTAAGCAGTTCCCGGAGACTGTGCTACAGCAAGAGCAGCAGAGTGAGCAAACTTATTGTTGCTTCCTACTACGAAGGTGTCAAACCTGTACTTGTAATTAAGGTTGGCATTTTCATAGTTTAGATTAGAAGAGAACTGATCTTCAGCTATATTTTGATCATCATTTTCATGTGTCTCTTCATTATTAATAATGTCTTTATTTAAAATGAATGAAATGTCCACCATCATATCAAGAAATTCTGATATGGTGACTTTAAAGAAATTCAAGTAGTGATTTACAATGTAAGAAAGAGCAACTGAGTTATCATCTGAGATGAGAATAGTAACTACATTGTTTTCAAACTTGTAGACAGTCAGAGGATCGATCCAGGTCCTGTATGCTATATCTGTGATCCTTGCCTCATTGCGAATAGTATTCTTGATACTATCCCAGTTAGATTTTAATTTTTCGGTGATTTCAATAGATGATTGCATGAAAAACTCCCCAACAACGCATAAATTTAGACTTTTTCTATTTTATATTAAAAGGAAGTAAATATCAAACAGACCTTTTTTGTGGATAACTTTTTAAAAATATATTATTATTTCTCTGAAAAAATTGCGTTGTGGATAAATAGGGATAAGTCCACATTCAACTATCTACATTGCAAACCCGCATAAATAGGATATGTATGTGGATATGTGTCCAAATTATGTACTGTGTTTTCCACAAAAAAAAGAAAAAATGTGGATATCGTAGGGGTAAAAAAATTAATTAACAAGTTATCCACATTTTCAACATTTTGTTGTGGATAATTTTTAAGCCCACCATATGTTGTTTATATTTTTTTTAAAATATTTGTTTTTTCTTTATAATGATAAAAGCCCTTTTTTAAGGCTTGACTGACCTATTTTTATTTATTATAATTATAAAGATTTTTTCCACACAGGATTATGATCACTGACAATTATGAGAATATTAATTCTCATTTGATGGACCATTTTGGTTTAGTTTGGTAAGAGAAGGAGGTGTTTCCTACTATGAAGATGACATTCCAGCCTCATAAGCTCCAGAGAGCCAGAGTTCACGGTTTCAGAGCTAGAATGGCTACAAAGGGTGGCAGAAAAGTTCTGGCTGCCAGAAGAGCTAAGGGAAGAAAGAGATTATCAGCATGATTTTAAAGGCCGCAATTTATGTGGCCTTTTTTCAACGCTAAGAAATTCTTTCCTTAATATAAAAGGATGACAAAATGCTTTTTTCAGAATCGTTGAAAAAGACAAATGATTTCCATAATGTGTATGAGAACGGCAAGAGTTATGCAGATAAATTTATTGTTGTATATGTGTGGAAAAATGGAAGTTCTCAGAACAGATTAGGGATATCTTGCAGCAAGAAAATTGGGAACAGTGTTGTAAGGCACAGATTTGCAAGACTGGTTCGAGAATCTTACCGACTACATGAAGAAATGTTCAATAGTGGTTTGGACATTGTAGTTGTAGCCAGGACCTGTGCAAGAGATGCTTCTTTTTTTGATATAGAGAAATCTCTTTTGTCTCTGGCAGGGAAGGCCCGCATAATGCAAAATGGCGGTATTTAAGATGAAAAAGATATTGATCTTTTTAATCAAACTGTACAGAAAGTACATTTCTCCTATGAAGAGAACAAAATGTCCATATATTCCGACATGTTCTGAGTATGGACTCGAAGCAATAGAGAAATATGGAGCCCTCAAAGGGGGACTTCTTGCTGTTTGGAGGATTTTAAGATGTAATCCTTTTTCCAGCGGGGGATATGATCCGGTTCCATAATGTAGAGGAGGTCTAAATTGACGGGAGTTATTCTTACCCAGTATCAGGGTAGTATTGTAGGACCGATTGCAAGGATACTCGGTCTTATTATGAATGGCATTTTCAGTGTTTTGAATGCAATAGGTATTCCTAACAGCGGACTTGCTATTATTATCTTTACTATTGTTATTTATTTATGTCTTTTGCCACTTACCTACAAGCAGCAGAAGTTTTCCAAGCTTCAGACCAAGATGAGTCCTGAGCTTCAGGCTATCCAGGCCAAGTACAAGGGCAAAAAAGACAACGACTCTATGCTGGCAATGCAGCAGGAGACAAAAGAAGTTTATGCTAAATATGGTGTATCTCAGACAGGTAGCTGCTTGCAGCTCTTGATTCAGATGCCTATTCTTTTTGCACTTTATCGTGTTATTTATTCTATTCCGGCTTATGTTAACATCGTTAAGAATTCATTTTCTCCTCTTGTAGAAGATCTTATGGCTACAACAGGTGCTTCTGATTTCTTACAGACACTTTCAAGTGCAGCTATGTTCAAGGGACAGTTTACCAATGATGCTTTTACATCAGGTGATACTGCATATATTAAGAACACTTTCATCGATGTTCTTAATAAGGCTTCATCTGCAGATTGGGCTAATATTACTGCTCAGTTCCCTAATCTGACTGCGTCAATTGAGAATACCCATGATGCCCTTAACAGATTCAACTATTTCCTTGGTCTTAACATCGGTGATACACCCAGATATATGATCACGGAAGCATTTGCTAACAAGAACTTTGCTCTTCTTTTCGGCGGAATTATCATTCCTGTTCTTGCAGCTCTTACACAGTGGATCAATACCAAGCTTATGCCTCAGCCTGCCAACGACAATAAGTCAAACGCAGATGATCCTACAGCTCAGATGCAGCAGTCCATGAAGACCATGAACATCATGATGCCTATCATGTCAGCTATTTTCTGCATCAGTCTTCCTGCAGGTATGGGTCTTTACTGGATTGCCGGTGCTGTTATCAGATCAATTCAGCAGATTGTTATCAACAAGCATATCGACAGTATCGATATGGATGCTGAGATTGCCAAGAACATTGCCAAGTACCAGGAGAAAATGGCCAAGATGAAGTCTACTTCTGATATGAATGTTTACGCTAAACTTTCAACCAGAAGTTCTGATCTTGCTTCCAAGTCATCTGTTTCAGATGCAGAAAAGGAAGAGAAGCTTCAAAAGGCTACTTCAATCTATAACGGCAAGGAGATCAGAAAGGATTCCCTTCTTGCTAAGGCTAACATGGTAAAAGAGTTCAACGAGAAGAATAATAAATAATGGACCTGAAGGGGAGGTTATAATGGAATATAGAGAATTTTCTGCAAAGACTGTAGATGATGCTATAACTGAGGCTTGCGAAAGCCTTATGGTCACCAGCGATAGACTTGATTATGAAATTGTTTCAAACGGATCTTCAGGATTTCTTGGAATTGCTGTCAAGCCTGCAATCATTCGCGCAAGGATCAAAGAGGAAGTTAAGGAGGAGGCTCCTGAAGTAAAGGTTGAGCAATCAACCGAATCCAAAAAGGAAAACAAGAAAGCCTCTGACAAAGCTAAGAAGGAAGAGCCCAAAGCAGAGAAAGCTCCTTCCAAGAAGAGTGAGAACGCTAAGCCTGTAAACGGTGATGAGCTTGTTAAGAAGGCTAACGATTTTCTTAAGGAAGTATTCGGTGCTATGGATATGGAAGTTACTGTTAATTCCAAGTTCAAGCCCGAGGATAACATTCTTGATGTAGAACTTAGCGGAGCTGAGATGGGAGTTCTGATCGGTAAGAGAGGACAGACCCTTGATTCACTCCAGTACCTGATTTCATTAGTAGTTAACAGAGACGTTGAAGATTACATTCACGTAAAGGTTGATACAGAGAACTATAGAGAGAGAAGAAAGGCTACACTTGAGAACCTTGCCAAGAATATTGCTTACAAGGTTAGAAAGACAAGACAGTCAGTTGCTCTTGAGCCGATGAATCCTTATGAGAGGAGAATCATTCACTCAGCTCTCCAGAATGACAAATATGTTACTACACACAGTGAAGGTGAAGAGCCTTTCAGAAGAATAGTTGTTACATTAAAGAAATGATTCAACTAGATACCCCTCGAGTTCACATGCTTGAGGGGTTTTGTTTAGGTAGAAACTATGGGAAGTGTACTCAATAAATTAAACGATGATACAATCTGTGCAATAGCTACCGCCATGTCCGATGCCGGTATCGGTATTATAAGAGTCAGCGGAAGAGAAGCTGTTGCTATCTGTGATAAGATCTATATTTCTGCTTCCGGAATTCATGATCTCAAGGAACATGCTCCAAATACTATTAAGTTTGGTTACATTTGTGATGAGGAAAATGATCATAAGATAATTGATGAGGTTATGATCTCATTTATGAAAGCTCCCCATAGCTTTACCAGAGAAGACGTTATAGAGATCAACTCCCACGGCGGAATGCTGGTGATGAATGAGATTCTTTCTCTTCTTCTTAAGAACGGATGCAGACTTGCCGAACCCGGTGAGTTTACCCAGAGAGCCTTTCTTAACGGGAGGATTGATCTTACTAAAGCTGAAGCAATCATGGATGTCATCAGTGCGCAGAACAGATTTGCACTTGAAAGTTCCAGACAACAGCTTCAGGGTAACATTTACAGAGAAGTTAAATCCTTAAGACAAGAGATCCTCTATCAGATGGCTTTTATTGAATCTGCTTTGGATGATCCCGAGAATTACGATCTGACCGGCTATTCACAAAAGCTCATGGGTGTCGTTGAACCCATGATTTCCAAGATTAAAACTCTTCTTAGTACTGCTGATGAAGGTAAGATCAGGAAAGATGGCATAAAGACTGTCATAATCGGAAAGCCCAATGCCGGTAAATCCTCACTTCTCAATGCTCTTTCCGGTAATGAGAGAGCCATAGTTACTGATATAGCCGGAACTACAAGAGATGTTATTGAGGAAACCATAAGACTTGATGACATTATTCTTAATCTTATAGATACTGCCGGTATTCGCAACACTGAAGATCTCATTGAGAAGATAGGTGTGGATAAGGCAAAAGAAAAAGTGGCTGAAGCTGATCTTTGCTTGTATATCTTAGATTCAACATCAGAGATAGATGACGAAGACCGCGAGATCAGTAGTCTTTGCGCTGATAAGAAGACCATTGTAATTCTCAATAAAAATGATCTTACGGGCGATATTAAAATAACAAACGATATTCTTCCTGCGCTGTTTTCAGCGGAGGCTGACATAAATATTCCTGTTATAACAACATCTCTTTTGAACGGAGAAGGTCTTGGTGATCTTAAGCAGGCTATCACTGATCTGTTCTTTAACGGAGAGATTGCTCCAAAGCAGGAAATCTATATTACTAATGCAAGACACAAGGATCTTCTTGGAAGAGCACTTGAAAGTTTGAGTCTTGTAATTGATAGTATAAGTAAAGACTTATCTGAAGATTTTTATACTGTTGACCTCACTAATGCTTATGCTTTCCTTGGAGAGATCATAGGTGAAGAGGTTGGAGATGATCTCGTGGAAGAGATCTTCTCAAAGTTCTGTATGGGTAAATAAGATGATTGATGTTCGTGAACAATATGATGTAGTTATAATCGGAGCCGGCCATGCCGGATGTGAAGCTGCCCTTGCTTGTGCAAGGCTTGGTCTTGAGACTATTGTCTTTACCATGAGTGCTGACAATATTGCATTTATGCCTTGTAATCCACATATAGGAGGATCTTCTAAGGGACATTTGGTCAGAGAGATCGATGCTTTAGGCGGAGAGATGGGAAAGGTTATTGATAAGACTTTTCTTCAGTCCAAGATGCTCAACACTTCTAAGGGTCCGGCAGTTCATTCTTTGAGATGCCAGGCTGATAAGATGGAATACTCTAAAACTATGAGACAGATTTTGGAGCACCAGGAGCACCTTACTATAAAGCAAGCTGAGGTTTCAGAGATTCTTTTTTCTGATGAGATTTCTGATTCTCTTAAGAAAGATGGATACATTAGAAAGATTACCGGTGTTAAGATTTTTTCCGGAATGATTTATGAAGCTAAGGCTGTCATTCTTTGTACCGGAACTTATCTTAAGAGCAGATGCCTTACAGGAGAAGCTATTACCTACAGCGGTCCCAACGGACTTCAACCTTCTAACTATTTATCAGAGTCTCTTATTAAAGCCGGCATTGAGCTTAGGAGATTCAAGACCGGAACTCCTGCCAGAATGGATGGCAACAGCATTGACTATTCCAAGATGTCTGAGCAATTCGGTGATACTCCGGTAGTACCATTTTCTTTTGATACAGATCCTGCAGATGTTCAGAAGCCACAGGTATCTTGCTGGCTTACTTATACAAATGAAAAAACACATGAAATAATACGCAATAACATAGATAGATCTCCTATTTATGCAGGTGTTATCGAAGGTGTAGGACCTAGGTATTGTCCTTCAATTGAGGATAAGGTCGTCAAGTTCCCTGATCATGAGAGACATCAGGTTTTTGTCGAGCCTGAAGGAACCTATACAAATGAGATGTACATAGATGGCATGTCCTCATCACTTCCTGAAGATGTGCAGCTTGCTATGTACAGAACTGTTCCCGGTCTCGAGAACTGCAAGATCGTAAAGAATGCTTACGCCATCGAGTATGATTGTCTATGTCCCGGTCAGTTACATCCTACCCTGGAGATCAAGGACATTCGTGGTTTGTTCTCTGCCGGACAGTTTAACGGTAGCAGTGGTTATGAAGAGGCTGCTGCACAGGGACTTTATGCCGGTGTTAATGCTGCCATGCAGATTCAGGGAAAAGAATATTTGTCCATCGATAGATCTGAAGGATATATTGGTGTTCTTGTGGATGATCTTGTTACTAAGGAAAACTTTGAGCCCTATCGTATGATGACTTCCAGAGCAGAGTATCGTTTATTGCTCAGACAGGATAACGCTGACCTTAGGCTTAGAGGTAAGGGTCACGAAGTTGGACTTATTTCTGATGAGAAGTATGATATGCTTCTTGAAAAGGAAAGATTGATAGAACAAGAGGTTCAGCGTTTAAAGAATACTACTGTTGGAGCCAATGCCAAGATTCAGGCCTTCATGGAAAAGAATGGTAGTGCTCCTCTTAAGACAGCTACATCTCTTGCTGAACTTATATGTCGTCCTGAATTTAATTACTCAAATATTGCTGAGATTGATACCGATAGGAAAGAACTTCCTGCAAATGTTGTCGAGCAGGTTGAGATTACTATCCGCTATGAAGGTTATATTGAGAGGCAGCACAGACAGGTTGAACAATTTAAGAAGCTGGAAAAGAGATTGATTCCTTCTGACATAAACTATGATGATGTTTCCAGCTTAAGACTTGAAGCCAGACAGAAACTTGAAAAGTTTAGACCGGTTAATATAGGACAGGCTTCAAGAATTGGTGGAGTAAATCCTGCCGATGTTTCTGTACTATTAATTTATCTGGATTCTATCAGTAGAGGTAATGCCAATGAGAACTAAGTATGCGAATATGATCAATGACTTTTCAAGTTTTGGTATCAACCTTTCGGATAAACAACTTGAACAGTTTGATACATACTATAATCTTCTTATTGAAACTAATAAGGTGATGAACCTTACAGCTATTACTGAGTTTGATGATGTTTGTAAACTTCATTTTGTTGATAGTATATCCAGCTGTAAGTATTTTGATTTCAACAGAGATGGAATATCCCTTATTGATATTGGAACCGGTGCTGGGTTTCCCGGTATTCCTTTAAAGATTGTTTTTCCACAGCTTAATATTACACTTTTAGATTCTCTTAATAAGAGACTGAATTTCCTTAATGAAGTAATAGATACTCTTGGTCTTAATGAAGAAGGTTCTATTCGTACTCTTCATGGAAGAGCAGAGGATCATTGTATTCCTAAAGTAGGATCTCTTAGAGAATGTTTTGATGTGGCAGTTTCTCGTGCAGTAGCAAATATGTCTACATTATCCGAGTATTGTCTTCCTTACGTAAAGGTTGGCGGACAGTTCATTGCATATAAGAGCGAGAAAGCTCAGGATGAATTACAAAATTCCAAAGGCGCATTACACCTTTTGGGTGGCCAACTTGTTTCGGCAGATGAATTTCTTTTGCCTGGGACAGATGTTTCCAGAACTATATGTATTATAGATAAGAAGGAAAAGACATCTTCCAAGTATCCTCGTAAGGCCGGCGTACCATCTAAGCAACCTCTAAAATAGATATTGTGTTTATGAACTTTATACCGCTAATGTTTCACGTGAAACATTGGTTTAGGGACACAATTATTAATACTAAAAATTGTTTCACGTGAAACATTAATACCCAATATATAGTATTAGGTATGTGAAACATCAATAATTAGGGGTGAGTTGTCTAAAAGAGACAGACAATTATGACCACAATATGTAGTAAGAGAAGTAGAAATGGGTTTATAAAAGTGAAATTAATATAAACCCATTTCTATATTTGTGATAAAATCTTATTAGCGTTTTGAAATGTGGAGGGAAAATGGGAAGAATAATTGCTATCGCAAACCAAAAGGGAGGAGTAGGAAAGACAACTACTTCAATTAATCTTGCCGCAGCACTGGCAGAGAAAGGAAAAAAAGTTCTTGTAGTGGACACGGATCCTCAGGGAAATACCACCAGCGGTTTTGGATTGGACAGATCCCAGATAGAGAATACTGTGTACCAGTTAATGATTGGAGAATGCAAGATTGAAGATGCCATCATCAAGGATGTGCTGGAAGATATTAAGGGACTGGATATTATACCGGCCAATGTAGATCTTGCAGCAGTAGAAGTAGAACTGATGGATGTAGAGCAGAAGGAATATATTCTGAAGAATGCTCTCAGTGAAGTAAAGGATAAGTATGATTTCATCATCATAGACTGCCCGCCATCATTAAGTCAGCTTACAGTTAATTCTATGACTACAGCCAGCACTGTATTAGTACCTATTCAATGTGAGTACTATGCGCTGGAAGGACTTAGCCAGTTAATCTATACAGTTAACCTCGTAAAGGACAGACTTAATCCTGAACTGGAGATGGAGGGAGTGGTATTTACTATGTACGATTCCAGAACCAATCTTTCAGCCCAGGTTGTCGAAAACGTTAAGGAAAACATTGAGGAGCATGTCTACAAGACAATTATCCCCAGGAACATAAGGCTGGCGGAGGCACCCAGCTATGGACTTCCCATAAGTCTTTATGAACCCAAGTCCGCAGGTGCAGAAGCATATAGGCTTTTGGCTCAGGAAGTCATCGACAGAAAATTTGCGTAAGCAATGGAGGAAATATAAATGGCAGTAAAAAGTGGAAAAAGGGGCTTGGGAAAGGGACTTGATGCAATGATACCTGCCAAGGTTTTATCTTCTGCAAAAGAGAAACCTATTGTGGAGAACCACATTGAAGGACAGGTAGTTAATGTAAATATCACCAAGGTAAGACCCAATAAGAATCAGCCGAGAAAGAACTTTGACGAAGACAGTTTAATAGAACTGGCTGACAATATTAAACAGATTGGAATAGTTAACCCACTTATTGTAACTGATAAGGGTGACTTTTACGAGATAGTCGGTGGTGAGAGAAGATGGCGCGCAGCCATGAAGATAGGTCTTAAAGAAGTTCCTGTTATTATTAAGGATCTCTCTGAAGAAGAAATAGCTGTTTATGCCATCATCGACAATGTACAGAGAGAGGATGTCAATCCGATCGATGGGGCACTGGCTTTTAAAAGACTTATCGACGAATACAGTTACACTCAGGACAAGATAGCAGAAAAGATATCCAAGAGCCGAGTATATGTAACTAACTCATTGAGATTACTTAAGCTTTGCGAGAAAGTAAGGCAGATGGTAATCGACGGAATGTTATCTACAGGACATGCAAGAGCACTTATACCTGTAGAGAATGAGAATGAACAGCAGGAGCTGGCTCAGAAAGTTTTCGATGAGAAGTTAAGTGTAAGAGAAACAGAAAAGCTTGTTAAGAATCTTGGAAAGACAGCCAAAAAGAAAACCGCAACCAAGAAGAACGAGAGCATAGATGCTGTATATGCAGATGTTTCCGAGAAGTGCAAGCAGGCACTGGGAACAAAGGTTGAAGTTACTTCTAAGGGAGACGGAGTCGGTGTTATCCAGATTGAGTTCTATAATAACGACGATCTTGAAAAAATCATCGCAAGACTTTGCAGAGAATAAAAAGTAAACTATGGGGGAGATAAATGAATAGCAACATTTTTAATGCAATCGGTCTGGGCAAACTGGACCCGGCATTGCTTTTTATCATTTTGCTTGTGGCACTGATCGTGCTTATTGTACTGGTAATAGTTCAGAGCAACAAGATCAAGACACTCGAAAAGAAGTATAATAAGTTTATGCAGGGAAAGGAAGCCGGCTCACTGGAAGATGAAATCGTGGGACTGTTCCATGACAATCGTCTCATCAGAAGTGAAAACGAAAAGAACCGTAAAGACATCATCAATATCAATAAGAGGCTTGTAAATTCCTTCCAGAAAATGGGATTGGAAAAGTACGATGCCTTCAGCCATGACGGAGGAAAGCTTAGCTTTGCACTGTGCATGCTGGATGAGAACAACAACGGATTCCTTTTAAACTCAGTTCATAACTCAGACGGAATGAACTATTCTTATTCAAAAGCAATACATGCCGGAGTAGCGGATGTGGAGCTCAGTAAGGATGAAAAGAGAGCATTAGAGAAAGCATTATCCTAAATTAAGTAATATTTAAAACAATTAAATTGTATAAAAACTAAATTATAATATATATTTTTGGAGGAGATCACAATGATCGACATTAAGTTTTTAAGAGAGAACCCTGATGTTGTAAGAGAGAACATCAAAAAGAAATTCCAGGATGAGAAGCTTCCCCTTGTAGATGAAGTTATCGCACTGGACAGTGAGAGAAGAAGCAATCAGCAGAAGGCTGATGAGATTCGTAATCACAGAAACAAGATTTCCAAGGAAATCGGCGGACTTATGGCTCAGGGCAAAAAGGACGAGGCTATGGCTCTCAAGGATGAAGTAGCCAAGGAGGCCAAGGAGCTTGAAGAGCTTGAAGCAAAACAGAAAGAGCTTGATGAGCAGGTTACATCCAAGATGATGGTAATCCCTCAGATCATTGATGAGACTGTTCCGATTGGTAAGGATGATTCAGAGAACGTTGAGATCCAGAAATATGGTGATCCTGTAGTTCCTGATTTTGAGATTCCTTATCACACAGATATTATGGAGAGCTTCTGCGGAATCGACCTTGATGCTGCAAGAAGAGTAGCAGGTAACGGATTCTATTATCTCATGGGTGACATCGCAAGACTTCACTCAGCAGTTATCAGCTATGCAAGAGATTTCATGATCGACAGAGGATTTACATATTGCGTTCCTCCTTTCATGATTCACGGAAACGTAGTAGCAGGTGTTATGAGCTTCCCTGAGATGGAGGCCATGATGTACAAAATCGAAGGCGAGGACCTTTACCTTATCGGAACATCAGAGCACTCAATGATCGGTAAGTTCATCGATCAGATCGTTCCCGAAGAGCAGATGCCTATGGCTCTCACCAGCTATTCACCTTGCTTTAGAAAAGAGAAGGGCGCTCACGGTATCGAGGAGAGAGGCGTCTACAGAATCCATCAGTTTGAGAAGCAGGAGATGGTAGTTATCTGTAAGCCCGAGGATTCCAAGGAGTGGTATGACAAGCTCTGGAAGAACACAGTAGACCTCTTCAGAACACTTGATATTCCTGTAAGAACACTGGAGTGCTGCTCAGGAGATCTCGCTGACCTTAAGTGCAAGAGCTGCGACGTTGAGGCATGGTCACCCAGACAGAAGAAGTACTTCGAAGTAGGAAGCTGCTCTAACCTTGGAGATGCTCAGGCAAGAAGACTTAAGATCAGAATCAAGGGCAAGGATGGCAACTACCTTGCTCATACACTTAACAACACAGTGGTTGCTCCTCCCAGAATGCTCATCGCATTCCTTGAGAACAACCTTCAGGCAGACGGAACCGTTAAGATCCCTGAGGTTCTGCGTCCTTACATGGGTGGCAAGGAATTACTTGTACCTTCAGCAAAATAAAATCCGGGACAGAAAAGAGGTGAAATCTCGGTGCACAAATTTCTAAGAGCAGTGGGATTTTCCAAAATCTCTGACAGGAAAGAACTGACTCAACTAATAACCAATTCAATACAGACCGCTCAGAAGCGATCCTATGTCACCACCAATGAAAACGTGATGCTGGGAGAGTTTGCGAGAGATTATGCAGACGGTATAGGCATGGCGGTCTGTGGCGAGTTTGACGACGATGATAAATTCATCTACGAGTATTACTATCCTTATCTGGTGCCTTCATCAGTCAGCACCCAGGAGGATCTGAATGTAGAAAGACATGCTGCGACATATTCCTATGCCGGTGTGTGCAACGAACCGCGCCTGGGAGTTACGCTGATCTTCTACCTTCAGAACATGGTTCCATACATCAAGTTTGAAAATGAGGACAATTTCCCCATACGCGGAACCACACTGAGCCTTGCGGCCCTTTCCATAAAGGGACAGATTCTCATGCCGATTGCCAAGACGGAAGAAGAGATTGAAGTAGCCCGCAAGAAGAGCAATTACAGGAACAAACTCATAAACAATGCAAGGAGGGGAGATGAGACAGCAATCGAATCTCTCACCCTTGATGATATGGACCTTTATACAACTCTTTCCAAGAAAATCAAAAAGCAGGACGTATTTACCCTGGTGGATACCTACTTTATGCCCTATGGTGTTGAGTGCGATCAGTACTCGGTTCTGGGCGAAGTGCTTGATAGCAGGAAGGTGGAGAACAGTCTTACAAGAGAGAACGTGTACATCATGAAGATCAAGTGCAACGATCTTGAGTTTGATGTATGCATCAATGAAGCAGATCTTTTGGGAGAGCCTGCCGTTGGCAGAAGATTTAAAGGAAACATATGGATGCAGGGAGTTATTAATTACCCTGACTCAAAATAAAACCAAGGAGGAATGAATATGGCAACACCACATAATAGTGCAGAAAAAGGCGATTTCGCAAAAACCGTTCTCATGCCCGGTGATCCCTTAAGGGCTAAATTCATCGCAGAGAACTTCCTCACAGATATTAAGTGTGTCAATGAAGTAAGAGGAATGCTGGGCTTTACAGGCAAGTACGAGGGAAAAGAAGTATCGTTAATGGGACACGGCATGGGCATCCCTTCAATAGGTATCTACACCTACGAGCTCTTTAATTTCTACGATGTAGATAACATCATCAGAGTTGGCTCTGCAGGCGGACTTCAGGACAGCGTAAACGTAATGGATATCATCTTTGCTCAGGGCGCACACACAGACTCCAACTACGGATTCCAGTACGGACTTCCCGGAACCTTCGCACCTACAGCAAGCTTCCACATCCTTGAGAAGGCAGTAGCCATTGCCAAGGAAAAAGGCGTAACTTACCACGTAGGTGATGTACTTTCTTCAGATGCCTTCTACAAGAAGTGCAATGAGTCAGAGCTTTACAGAAACTTTGGAGCTCTTGCAGTTGAGATGGAGACACCTGCTCTGTATATGAACGCAGCAGAAGCCAAGAAGAACGCACTTACAATCCTTACATGTTCAGATCACCTGTTCAAGGATCAGGATCTGTCAGCCAAGGAGCGTGAGACAGGCTTCACAGATATGATGGAGATTGCGCTTAAGACAGCAATTCAACTTTAATTAAATGAAAATTTAGGGGAAGCTGATCAGTTCAGCTTCCTTTTTTTGTTCAAAAAAGGTACTATATATTTTTTTTCGTGCATATGATAGCGTGATAATAGGAACACAAAAACCTATGATATGATTAATTAAGGAGTAGTTATCATGAAGAAAAATATACGAATGGTTTTACTTTTAGAACTTTTGCTTTTCATTGTTGTTTTTTTAATCAGTACCCTTGGTACAAGTTTTGGTTTCTCAGCCATAGCATGGTTCTTGGATTGGCCTTCGCTTATCCTCGTTATGCTGGTACTTATCCCGGGACTTATTATCATGGGAGAATGGAAAGATTTTTTGAAGGCATTCTCTGTAGGAATAAAAGATTTCAGACTCTTAGAGCTTAAAAACATAATTGAAGCAGTGGGAGCAGCTCAGAAACTTACCATCTTTGGTGCACTCTTTGCCATCATAATATCAGCAATACTGCTCATGGGACACCTTTCCGATCCTGAAAAAATAGGCCCGAACCTGGCTGTCTGCTTCCTTGCAGGCTTCTACGCAGTTATCATCGAATATTTCCTTCTGCCTCTTAGGCTCAATGCCGAGCGTAAGATGAATGAAGAGATGGATATGGAAGATGAATGATTTTGGGATCACCAAAGAAAAGTATCTAAGCATAGCCCGTAAATTCGGACTCACAAAGAGAGAGCTTGAACTCGGATATCTTAAAGTATCGGGGTTTTCAAATCATAGAATTGCTTACATGCTTGGGATTTCAGAACAGACTGTTAAAAATCATTTCACTAGTATTTATGAGAAGGCCTGGGTTCCGGGACGAAAGGAATTCAAAGAGCTGTTTACGCAGGACGGATAAGAGATAATGAATAGATCTGTTAAAAGAGCTATCATCATAATTATTATTGTTAATCTTATTCTGGTAGTCGCGGCAATTTGCGGAAAAATACTAAGCCGGTTTGACTATGAAGATCATCTTGATGAGCCTGTGATCACAGTCGATGATACAGATATCACCTTAAGAGAATTTGGATATTACATTTTTGAAGTAGAAGAGTTTGTTCAAAGGCAGGCTCTTCTATATGATCCTGAGAATCCTAAGCACTGGTAGAATACTCACTTTTCAGCAGGTATGGATTCTCAGTTTGTCTGTGATTATGCAAAAAAGGTTGCTATAAATACCTGCGTATCGGTTGAGATTTATTACAAAGCAGCCATTTCAAGCGGAATCTCTCTTAGCGGCGCTGAAGAGGAGATTGCCCAAGGCGAAGCAAAGACCGTCTATGGAAGTATGTCCCGTGAAGTGCTCACAAGGACAGGTCTTGATGAAAACATCATCGTTAACATGAGGATAAAACAGGCGCTTGCATCAAAGTATGCCAAGCTTCTTTCGGAAAGTGAGAGCTTTGAAGGATATTCAGGAGACCCCGAGAAATTATTAAACTGGGATGGGGCATACTATCAGGAAAACATTTTGCCGAAGCACATCGTAAAGAACAATGAAAAAATTCTGGATAAGATCACACTTGGGAAAATAACAGTGAATTATCAGTAGTTGTCATTGAATATGATAAAATAATTTCATGAAGACTAGAGAAGAAGCACTAAAATACGGATTATCATTTCCGGATACATATCAGGAAGCTCCCTTTCATGATCCTAACTGGCAGCTTGTCAGGTACAGTTACAATGACAAGGCATTCCTCTGGACCTATGAAAGAGAAGGATATATCAATCTCAACGTGAAGGTTGATCCCGAGAAGGCTTACTTTTGGAGAAAGGCCTACACCTCAGTGATCCCGGGATACCATCAGAACAAAGAGCATTGGAACACCATTATTCTCGATGGCAGTATTCCGGATAAAGATATTAAGCTTATGATAGCTGAGAGCTATGACCTTATCGCAGACAGTCCTACCAAAAGGATCTACGATGCGGTAAAGAGAATTCCCAAGGGATGCGTTGCAACGTATGCCGATGTTGCAGAGGAAGCAGGGGACAGAAAGATGGCAAGAGCTGTTGGAAATGCTCTCCACAAAAATCCTGACCCAGGCACGATCCCCTGCCACAGGGTTGTTAACTCTAAGGGAGAACTTGCCGGAAACTATGCTTTTGGCGGAGCCTGGAAGCAGGGAGAAATTCTTCAGTCCGAAGGCATAGAAGTCAAAGACGGAATTGTTGATCTTAAAAAATATAGATGGAAGAAATGAAAGAAACCCGGAAGCTGTTTGATCAGCATCCGGGTTTTATTTAATCAATCTCTTCCCTTGTGATATTTCTTGCCCACTTGTGGCTGTAGAAGTGCTTCAGAACCCAAGGCCATTTTACAAATTCATCTGTGCACAGTAAAAAGAAAACCACTTTCACCGGGAGTTTAAATACAAATGCTGCAAGCAGACCAAGAGGCACCGCGTAGCACCACATGTCTATGGTGTCACAGACAAAACCGAATTTGCTGTCCCCACCTGCTCTGAAGATTCCTGCGATAAGGCAGGTATTTACTGCGGTTCCCATGATATAGTAGGTGCTGATAAGCAGCATGAACCTTAGGTAATCAAGTGCCTGTGGGGTAAGTGAAGCTCTTTTTAGGGCAAAGGGCATTACCAGAAAAACTATAAGACCTCCGATGGCGCCGGCTATGACATTAAGCCTGAATAATATGTGAGATACCTTTATACCTTCGTCTTTTTCGCCGCTTCCAAGTATCTGTCCAACTATGATACCCGAAGCAGACGCAAGTCCGAAACAGAATACTGTTCCAAGATTTCTCACAACGTTAGTTATAGAGTAGGCTGCCACAACGTCATTTCCAAGGTGCCCGATGATCACGGAATACATGGAGAATGCCAAAGACCAAGACAGATCATTTCCAATAGCAGGAAGTGCCATGTTAAAAAAGTCCTTCTCCAAAATGGCGTATCTCCGGAACATAGTCGTTAATGTAAGCTTGACCTTGGCTCCGCTCACTGATACGTAAATGCATGCCAAAAGCTGAAGTAACCTGCTTAATGTAGTCGCGATAGCAACACCGATGACACCTAGTTTGGGAACACCAAAAAGCCCAAAGATAAACACTGCATTAAGACAAACATTGGTCATTAGCGCCGCAATCTCAATAACTGTACTGGTCACAACTTTTCCGATACACCTGAGGATCGCCATGTATATAGCACTAATTGCCCAGAACAAGAGTCCCGGAGCAATGAATCTAAGGTATTTTGCCCCAATTCCGATGAGCATAGGGTCCTTGGTAAACATATACATTACACCACCAGGTACGAACAGACACAGAGCCGCACCAACCATAGCCGCAGCCACTGAGAATTTAAGCCCTATACCTTCTATCTTAGTTATTGTCTTAATGTCGCCCTTTCCATAGTACTGAGCCGCCAGCATTGATACTCCTGTTCCGATTCCGTAAAGGAGCATAAACAATATTCCCATAAAGCTGTTGGCCAAGGACACAGCACTTATTGCATCCTGTCCCACGTAGTTGAGCATCAGTACATCTGCGCTGTTTACCGCTGCATCAAGAACGTTTTGGAGGATGATGGGAAAAGCTACGACCATTATTCTTTTATAAATGGATTTTTCTCTGATCACGTTTTTATAATCTTTCCGTCTTTAATAATAAGCTTATCTGTAGCTACGTTCTCTACAAAAGTCCGGTCGTGTGATACAAAAACCAGGGTTCCTTCGTATTCTACCAGAAGTCTCTCTAAGGCCTCAATGGATGGGATGTCCAGATAGTTAGTCGGCTCATCAAGAATGAGAAGGTTAACATCAGACACAAAGAGCATTGCAAAAGAAAGCTTCATCCGCTCCCCGCCGGAAAGGTCCCCGGCCTTTTTCTGAATATCCCTCTCTGTCAAAAGAAGTCTCGCTAGAATTATACGGGCTATGCTCTCAGACTGGATGCTCACATTCCTGACATTCTCAAGAACTGTCTTATCCATATCGATCTGAGACATATTTTGCCTGGCGTAGCCTATCTTGGCACCCGGGACTACATAAACACCTTCCCTTTTGTTTATGAGTTCAATGAGCGTGGTCTTTCCGGCTCCATTATCTCCAACGAGGGCAACCTTTGAACCGTTCTTTATCATGAAATCTGAATCATCAAAGATCAATCTGTCATCATACCCAAAGGTCAGATGCTCACCCCTTATCACAATTGGGTTTCTCGGAGGATTGGTCAATCTAAAGTCGGGCCTTGCAACAGGTTCCTCCTTCGGTTTCTCTTTTACCTCCATGTGCTCAATTCGCTTAAGAACGTTCTCTGCGCTCTTTTCCATACTGCGGGCCTTGTCCTCAGGCTTACGGTTACCACATAAAGAAATGGCTTTGGCTTCACTGGCGGAGAGATTCCTTGGCTTTTTCTCTACGCTTTTTGCCTTGGCTTTTTTCTGTCTGTAAACATTCTGAAGACGGCTCTTTTCCGCCTGGTAGTTCTCGTACTCTGAAAGCTGACTCCTTCGCTGAAGTTCCTTTTGCTCAAGATAGTCATCATAGTTTCCGTTGTAAAAAGTGAGTTTTCCAAACGATACTTCAACTATCCTGTCGCAGACTTCATTGAGAAGTGCTCGGTCATGGCTTATCAAAACCATGGATTCGATTTCCCTAAGTCTCTTTTTCAGAAGTTCAACCCCGGCGCTGTCAAGGTTTGACGTGGGTTCGTCAAGGAAGGCTACCGCGCGCTGGCTGGAAAAGAGCTGTGCCAATCTTATTCTGGTATCCTCGCCGCCACTGACTTTGTCCTGCCACATCCGGTCGCTGACGCCCATCTTTCCTGCCTCAGCGTAGTCAGCGTCATAGTAGGTTACATCAGTCCCAAACTGCTCAAAGTAAAAAGGGATACAGTTAAGCTGAACTTTCCCGGAGGAGGGCTCAAGCCTTCCGGCAAGGATCTGAAGAAGAGTAGTCTTGCCCGCACCGTTCATTCCGACCAGTCCGATCTTCTCGCCTTCATAGAGATAAAACCTGTCAAAATCAAGAACTGTCTGTTCTCCGTAAGTCATTATAATATTTTCTGCACTGATAAGTATTTTCTTAGACATGTCACACCTCCTTTCGAAGGTTTTTAATTACATATTTCTGTTGTAAATCTTCTTAACGTGTTTGCTGTTTCCGCCAATGATAAGGATTGCTGCCAGGATAGCCATGATATTAAACAGTGCTAAAACCGCTCTTGGGTCCATGAACACCGAAAGTGCGCCTGCTACCAACTCTGAGATCAGTAGTCCTGAAGTACTGAGCACCTGGAAAGCACCGTTGAATCTGCCTTTTTTCTCATCCGGCACATAGCTCTGAGTTGAGGATATTCTTATGGTGTAGCTGGTAACTCCGCCAAGTCCTGAAATCAAGGAGAGCGCTATAGCTATACTTACCGGAACATACAGCAGCAAGCCTTCGCAGATTCCAAGAAGTACATAAACGCCAAGCGCTATGTAGAACTTGTACTTGGTTGGAAGCTTTTGTTTGTAGTGAAACAATCCACCTATGCCACGGCCCACAAAACTCATTCCGAAAATGCACATGAATATGTACTCGCCGTTTTTAAAGGTGCTCTTAAAATAGGGCAGGCAGATTACTTCTGATGCGCCTCCTGCAAAATTACTAAAGAGGAAATACAGAGCAATGGCCAGGAGTCCTTTTTCGGAAAAGAGATACTTAAAGCCCTCTTTGATATCAAGCAGCACCCTCTGAATATGTCCGAGGTCTTCTCCTTCGATGCTCTTTTTCTGCTTTTCAATGTATTTTTCTTCAGCACTTATTCTGGTCTCCATTATTGCTGCGACAAAAAAGCATGTTGCATTTACGATCATCAGCGGAGCCATTCCAAATTTGTTGTAAAAGAATGTTGCTACCGGAGCCATAAATATGGCGAAGGTCTCCAGTACACTGGCTATTGAATAT